>Ga0172371_10001949_pt1 | contig 32875 bp, 33 predicted proteins | sample Lak12m_FD_114543 | JGI IMG/M metagenome (GOLD analysis project Ga0172371, IMG submission 114543) | Freshwater microbial communities from Kabuno Bay, South-Kivu, Congo - kab_022012_12m | ecosystem: Environmental > Aquatic > Freshwater > Lake | place: Democratic Republic of the Congo: South-Kivu...
CGCCATCTCGGATTTTTAGACGGAGTCAGAGGGTTTTTGTGGAGTTTTTTTTCTGCAAGTCACTTCCCAATTGCATATTTTAAATACATAACAAACAAATGACTCAGAATTTAAAAATACTTATTGATTCTGGACCGCTTTCAACGGGGGACTCAATCCGTGGAATTGGAGTTTATACAAGGGAACTCACCACCGCGTTATCTAAAATCGACAATAAAGATGAAATCAAAATTAAAGATGTGTTTAATGAGAACCTTAATAATTATGATGTTATCCATTTTACCCGTTTTAATCCATTTAAAATTTCAGTGCCCTTTACTAAACCTTTAAAAACAAAATTTGTATTAACAATTTACGATCTTATTCCATTAATTTACCCAACGCATTATCCACCAGGAATAAAAGGTTTTATAACTTGGCAAATAAATAAGTATTTAATCAAAAAAAATGTTGACACGATTATTACAATTTCTGAAACATCCAAAAAAGATATTTGCAGATTTATTGGAGTGAGTCCTAAAAAAGTTTCAGTGGTCTATCTTGCCCCACGAGAAATATTTAAAAAGATTTCAAACACTTCATTACTACATAGCATTAAAATCAAATATAAATTACCTCAGAAATTCGCCTTGTATGTTGGCGACGTTAATTACAACAAAAATATAATAGGACTAATTAATGAAGCCAACAAACTCAAATTACCACTCGTAATTGCGGGCAAAAAAGCTATCGAAGTAGAAAAGATGGATCTAAACCACCCGGAATTAGTACATCTTAAAGAAGTAAATTGGAAAAATACAATTCGTATTGGGTTTGTGCCAGATGAGGATTTAGTTAAAATTTATAATTTGGCTGAAGTTTATTTACAAATGTCACTTTATGAAGGATTTGGATTGCCATTAGTAGAAGCAAAAGCGTGTGGAACCAAAATATTGTATTCCAAAACTCAAGCTTTCGTTGAAATAATGGAATTAGATAATCTTTCTTGGGAAAAGACAGCTAATGAAACTTTACAAGTTTATAATGGATAACAAAAAAATATTTACAACAGTTCTAAAATACTTTCTTAGTTGGCGGATTATTCTTTTTGCGATTGCATACTTAGCGACTTATTATATTTCCAAATTTGGCAACACGTTTCCGTATGTGGATAGAGTGTTAACAATCACTAACTTACCAAATTGGATTTGGGGATTTGGAAATTTTGATGGGGTGCATTATCTTTGTTTAGCGCAAAATGGATACAGTGCGGTTTACACCCAAGCTTTTTTTCCGCTTTACCCTTTATTAATCAAATTATTTAATATTTTCCCAAAAGGAAATTTAGACCTATCCCTATATACAGACCCATCGTTTTTCTATGTAGGTATTATTTTATCTAATTTACTTTTTATTTTTTCTTTGTTTTTGTTATATAAACTTTGGAATAAAGAGTATAACGATAAGATTTCAAAATTATCTGTTATTCTACTATTAACTTTTCCAACCGCTTTCTATTTTGGTTCTATTTACTCCGAATCGTTATTTATTTTTTTGGTGATACTTACTTTTTGGTTTACAAATAAAAATCTATTTATACTTGCCGGTATTTTTGCAGCACTTGCTTCTGCAACTAAAATCCAAGGATCTTTGCTTTTTGTCTATTTATTGATTGAATTAATACAGAGATATAAAGATCAATTATTGACAAGGACGGACCTTGTCAAAAAGGGCATTATTACATTGGCCATTTCTGTAACAGGCTCGGTTTCCTATATGTTTTATCTTTGGAAAAGTTTTGGTAATCCAATTTACTTTTTAACATCTCAGCCTGCTTTCGGTGCTGCAAGAAGTGCTATTCCAGTTGTTACACTACCTCAAGTTTTCTATAGATATTTTAAAATACTTACAACTGTAAATCTTGGGAATATAACTTTTTGGAATTCGCTACTGGAATTAACTTTTACAATTATTTTATTAATAGCATTAATTTATTCATTCAAAAAGATTAAATTTTCTTACTGGATATTTGTTCTTTTAGCAGTAATTATGCCAACACTTACGGGGACTTTGTCTTCTATGCCAAGATACGCGCTATTGGCATTTCCATTGATCCCGCTTGTGACCAGGTTCCAACGAGCCTTTAAATATATTATAATTGCCCAATTAGTCTTAGGGATTATATTATTGTCCCTGTTTGTGAGAGGGTATTGGGTGGCATAAATTATGCAGAAAAATTATTGGGCAGATAAACGGGTGGTTATAACTGGGGGAAGTGGTTTTTTGGGAAAACATCTTGCCCAAAAAATTAGTCTTAACAAACCTAAAAGTATTTTTATTCCTAAATATCCGGAATACGATTTTAGGAAATATGAAGATTGTCTAAAAGTTGCCAAAAAAGGAGATATTATTATTCATCTGGCGGCTAACGTTGGGGGGATTGGATACAATAGAGAATTCCCTGCAAGCCTTTTTGACGACAATATTTTGATGGGAACTTTTATGATGAAAGCAGCTCATGAAGTTGGTGTCAAAAAATATATTACTTTAGGAACGATTTGTTCATATCCAAAATTTACACCAATTCCTTTTAAAGAAGAAGATATTTGGAATGGATATCCAGAAGAAACAAATGCTCCTTACGGATTGGCAAAAAAAATGCAGTTAGTGCAATCACTTGCTTACAGGCAACAATACAATTTTAATTCTATTTGTTTGTTTCCTGTTAACTTGTATGGCCCGGGAGATAATTTTAACCCCAAGTCTTCGCACGTAATTCCGGCTTTAATTAGAAAATTTATTGATGCAAAAAGAAGTGGTGAAAAAGAAGTTGTGGTTTGGGGGACCGGCAAAGCATCAAGAGAATTTTTGTATGTAGAAGACGCAGCAGAAGCAATAATGTTGGCCTCTGAAAAATATAATAAATCAGAGCCAGTTAATTTAGGAGCAGGCTTTGAAATTACAATTAGAGAACTAGCCGAGATGATTAAGAAATTGGCCGATTATCAGGGCAAAATAGTATGGGATAAAACAAAACCAGATGGTCAGCCCAGAAGAATGCTTGATGTGTTAAAAGCCAAAAAAGAGTTTAGTTTTGTAGCCAAAACCTCTTTTGAAAACGGATTAAAAAAGACTATCGAGTGGTATATAAAAAACCTCAGATGAAAATTTTTATTGTAATACCTCTTTTTAATGAAGAAAAACATATTTCCTTGGTTCTTAAGGGTGTATCAAAATTTAATCTTCCAATTGTTGTAGTTGATGACGGTTCAAAAGATAAATCAATAATCAAAGTAAAAGAGTCGGGAATTAAAAATTTGATCCTTTTACAACATAAGGTTAATCTAGGTAAAGGAGCTGCAATGAAAACCGGCGCCGAATATGCATTTTCCAATAAAGCTGATGCAATTATTTTTATGGATGCTGATGCACAGCACAATAGTGACGATTTGCCAAAATTTATTAATGTGTTACAGGAAAATAAATATGATATAGTTTTTGGTTCAAGGAATTTAGGTATGGGTGTTCCACTAATTCGTTTTTTGGGAAATAAATTTGCATCTATTTTAATTCAATTTCTTTTTGGCACATATATCACAGATTTAATTTGTGGTTATAAAGGAATTACAAAAAAAGGATACAGTTTTGTTAAATGGGACTCTTCAGGATATGGCGTCGAAACCGAAATTGCCGTTCGAACCGCTAAATCTAAAATAAAATATTGCGAGATTCCGGTTGATACCATCTACCATGATAATGTTAAAGGTGTCACCATCCTTGACGCTTTCGGAATACTTACCGAAGTTGTAAAATGGAAGTTAGTATTAAAATAAAATGATATTAGGTTTACAGATTGTTTCACTACTTTTTGCTTTTTCGATGATTTATTTTGCCGTTCTTCATTATAAAAGGAAAGAAATTACAAAAACAGAAATTATTTCTTGGGTTACCATGTGGACTTTTGTGACTATTATTATAATATTCCCAGAACTTCTTAGAAAATTTGCAAGTACTTTTTTGGTTACCAGAGTGTTTGATTTAATGGTCATTGGCGGGTTTATATTAGTTATTTCTTTAGCAGGAAGTTCTTATATAAGAACCAAAAAAAATGAAAAGAAACTAGAAGATTTAGTTAGAAAAATCTCTCTTAATAAGAAATGACTCCAAAAATTTCGATCGTCATCCCTTCGTTCAACAAAGTTAAATATATTTCAAAAACGATTGACTCAATATTAAGTCAAAATTATCCAAGTTTAGAAATAATAGTAATGGATGGAAATTCAACTGACGGTACTTTAGAAATAATAAAAAAATACGTCAATAAATACCCCAATATTATTAAATATCAATCCAAAAAAGATAAAGGGCAGTGGGAGGCAATTAATAAAGGATTTAGAATTGCGAAAGGAAAAATATTGGCATTCATAAACGCAGATGATGAATATTTGCCCGGAGCTTTTTCTGAAATTGAACGATTATATAAAACAAACATAGATTCGTATTGGTTTGCGGGACAGGGTAGGGTAATTAATAAAAAAGGATTAAGAATTGCAAAATGGTCAACATTTTATAAAAATTTTCTCCTCATCCTTAATTCTCGCTACCTGCTACTTGTTACAAATTATCTAATGCAGCCATCTGTTTTTATAACCAAAAATGCTTGGAATCGATTTGGTCCGTATATTGGTTACGACAATTTTGTATTGGAATATGATCTTTGGCTAAAAATATCCAAATTTAAAATGCCAATTGTTACTACTAAATATCTATCAAGTTTCAGAATTGAACCAAACACAATTTCTGTAAATTCTTCTAAAAATCTCTTAGAACAGGATGAGAAAATATTGGAAAAACACACGGGTAATTTTTTAATTAAATTTCTTCACAAATTGCATAACATCGGACGCCTTTTGGTAGTCAAGATTGTATGAAGAAGCTATACATTGTTTCCATTATTATTTCTTTTCTGATGTTTTGTCCATCTTTGTCCTCGTTTTTTACACATGACGATTTTTATTTTCTAAATATTTCTAAAGTTAGTAATATTTCTCAGTTTATTGAATTTTTTAATCCGGTGAACGATATTCAAAATATCGGAGTATATAGGCCACTTCCTTTAAGGGTGTATTATTTTTTGGGAACAAGTATTTTTAATCTTGATCCCTTAGGACTTCGAATAATTGCTTTTTTGACATTTTTCGCCGACGTTTTATTGGTTGGGTATTTAGCTAAACTGCTTACTAAGAATGATAAAATAGCCGCAATTTCGGTATTTTTTTATGCAATAAGCGTCACCCATTTTGGACAGCTTTATTATGTTGGTGCATATCAGGAGCTTTTAATTACATTTCTTACTCTATTGTCAGTAATATTTTTTGCAAAAACAAAAATATTATCATCATTTATTTTTTTTATACTTGGCTTATTTTGTAAAGAGACTGCGGTAGTAATACCCGGTCTTCTTGGAGTTTTTTATTTATTTCAGAATCGAAAAAAGATAAATAAATTGTCTATAAAAAAATTACTACTACAATTAATACCATTTGTTTTGGCTACATTAGTTTATCTTTATCTTCACTTCTTTCATTTTGGAACAATAGAAGGGGACTCTTATGTTTGGAATTTTTCTCTGATCAGGGCAGTTAATACAATTTTCTGGTATTTGCTTTGGGCTTTGAATCTCCCTGAAATGCTTGTGGATTTTGTGGGGCCGGGAATAAATTTAAATCCTAATTTATTTAAATATTGGTCAGCACAAATTATTCCAATATTTATATTGTTTACTACCCAGATATCGTTAATTGTTTTTGCTTTTATTGGGTCATTCAAATCAAAACTTAATGATACCAAGTTTGTGGTTATACTCTCTGCTCTTTGGTTTACACTGACACTACTTCCAATTGTCTTTCTTCCACTTCATAAATTTACTTACTATTTAACACTTCCTCTTGTTGGAGTCGTATTTTTCTTGTCTTTCATATTTCATAAATCAAAACTTCTAGTTCCTTTTTGTTTAGTTTGGTTGACAACATCAATATTTAGTTTAAATCTAACAAAGGAAACAAATTGGATTACAAAAGGTGCAGAAACATCAAAAAGGGTTTATACATATTTCAAATTAAATAGTAATAAGATGGGTTCAAAAACAATTTCTTTTGTTGATACAGCGGAAGATAAAACCCTTCCCTGGTCACCGACAACAACTATTAAAACCGTAATTTCTGATAAAAACTTTTTTGATTTATATTTTCCAAAACTTTCAAATAATATTTCATTTAACGAGGGTGGGGATATAAAAATCAATTCCAGACAATTTTTAGGATACTAATAATGAAAATAAATATTATAGAAAAACATTTTGATGAAGTTGCTAATAATTATGACTATTACAAAAAGAAAAATTCTTTTTATTATCAAAATCTAAAAAGACTACTTGCATCGCTTATTCCGGAAAAGAGTGACGTTTTGGAATTTGGTTGTGGGACAGGGGACTTATTGGCAAGTCTAAAACCCAAGCGGGGGATAGGTTTTGATATTAGTTCCAATATGGTGCGAATCGCCACATCTAAGTATAATAAAAACCGACATTTACATTTTGTCGATCATTTACCTCTTACCTTTCACCTTTCACCTGACTTTGTTTTTATGAGTGACGTTATTGAGCACTTGGAAAATCCTAGTAAAGATTTTGAAATACTTTCAAAACTTATGAGTAAGAAGTCTAAACTAATTATCACCATGGCTAACCCGATTTGGGAACCATTTTTAATAATCGCTGAAAAATTAAGATTGAAAATGCCGGAAGGTCCACACAGAAGGATAAAATATAAAGATATAAAGACATTAAGTGAACAGTTCGGACTCAAAATAACAAGACATGATTACAAACTATTAATACCTTTAAAATTACTAATTATTACAAATTTTGTAAATAAATATTTGGAGAAAATATTTAAACCGCTTTGTTTTATCGAGTTTTTTGTTTGCGAAAAAGTTTAAACTCCAAGAGTGCCAACCAAGTCATTTTGATTAATAAAAGTCCGTGATAGAAACGATTGATATTTGTTTTGCCGTAAACTCTTTCCTTGTATTTAATTGGCACCTCAATAACTTTTAGATTATTTCTAATTGCTCCAAAAATTAAATCAAAATCTCCGAAGGGATCTGTACCGGTTCGTTTAAAATTTTTAAAATCATTTTTCCAAAATACTTTGGTTCCGCAAAGTGTGTCTGTAAAATGTTGTCCCAAAATCCAACTAAACAGGAAACTAAATATATGGTTTCCAATCATGTTTAAAGTTTGCATCGCCCCCTTTTCCATGGGGAAGGATAATCTGTCCCCGTTTGCAAATTGACCTTTATTATTTGCAAGTACATCGTAAAATTTTGGCAAATCGGACGGGGGGACAGTCCTATCTGCATCATAAATCATTAGAATATCGCCTTTTGCTAGTTTTAATCCTTGCCAAACTGCATCTGCTTTCCCTTTACCCTTCTGCTTCGCCCTCCGTAGCTTTAGTGAAGGACGGGTTTTATGATTTGTTACCTCAACTATCTTTTCCCAAGTATTATCAACCGATCCACCTTCTATAAAGATTATTTCTTGCCATTTTCCAAACTTTGGAATTGAGGAAACAATGTTTGTAATATTCCCTGCCTCGTTTCTGGCGGGGATCACTATTGATACGCTAAAGAGTCTTTTTGTATGGTAGAATTTTTGTGCTGATTTTGTTTGCATATGAATTTGACTAAATTATACCAGAAGCTACAGATTCTACCCCTATTAATAGTAGGCACGTACTTAGTGCTTTTGGCAGATACAGTCAAATACCCTGGAGTTGTTGCTAATTATTTAATAATTGATGCAAAAGTGTATTTTGCTATTACAATTACTTTATTAGCACTTACCTCTTTTAGATCAAAACTTGCAAACAATATCATCAAACTTAATAACATTATTCTTGTGCCATTATTTTTGATTTACTTGGTATTGATACTTTTGGAAGGATCACATTTTACGAATTACGTGCTAAATGTTTTTCGTCTGCATTTGGATGGTTTGGTTGTGGTTGTACTTTTTAGTATCTCTATATTTTTGACTAATAAATTTAAGGACGAAATTCCAAAGTCAGTTTCTAGTGCAAAACTACTTTATTATGTAATTGTTTTTTTACTTACACTTTTTTTGGTCAAAAATGCTTCTTATGTTTTTGATATGGCATTTAACAGAAATTCATACATTCTTTTTCATCTAAGAAATTCTTACGATCAAAAAATGACCTATGAGTGGGGTAAATTTTATCAATTTATGATTTTTGTAAAAAATAATACTCCGGAAAATGCAACAATAATTACTCCTCCAATGGAGGATCCTTGGCTTATGGGAAGCGGTAATCCAAACTTTGTTAGAGCATTTCTTTTTCCAAGAAGGATAATTCAGGAATCAAAAATAATTTCTGAAAAAAATATAACATCATTCGGACCAAATACGTACATTTTAATTACTTGGGGAAAAGAGGCGTGTAAACCAGATCCGGATTGTCATGGTTGGCCAAGACAAGATATTTATGCTAAACAAATAATCTACAAAATGGATAATAACGAAGACGTTGCCGAAATAAAAAATAACACAATTTATCAAATACATAAAAGTCCATACGTATATGGAATAATAAAAATTTAAAAAATGTTTCTTTCAATTCTTTTTATATTCTTAATAACTATTTTAATAGGATTAACAATAGTGTTGATTATTACTCCCAGGTCTAATTACTTTGTACTATTTGGACTTTCTTTCCCGATAGGAATTGGTATTTTTACACTTCTTATGTTTGGTAGTAATCTTCTTGGGCTTAGATTCACAATCCTAAATGAATTTATCTTGTTGGTGATTGTTGGAGTGCCCTTGTGGCTTATTGCCAGAAAACGATTAAGAGAGTTTTTTACGAATATTTCAGACAAATTTAAAAGAATAGATTTGCAGCCAGTAGAAAAGGCAATGATAGGAATATTAATATTTTTGATTATTTCAAGTTTCTTAAGTACTTTTTATTGGCCGGTTCACATTTGGGACTCGGTGGTGCTTTATGATTTTAGGGGACATGTCTTTGCACTTACTGGTTGGATAAAACCCGCATTAATTGATGAATATTATTATTCATACCCACTTTTAACATCATTAGCACACGCAATTGTTTATTTGTGTGGAGGAAAATATCCTCAATTTTTGTATTCATTGTTTTATTTGTCATTGGGTTTAAGTTTCTATGGATTTTTACGAGAGCTAATATCTCGAAAGGCGAGTTTATTTTTCACTTTAACACTCATGCTAACAGGGCCACTTTTTTATCATTCACTACTATCCTTAACAAATTTGCCTTTTACGATATATCTTTCATTGGGTGCGATTTCTTTGTTTCTTTGGAACAGAAAAAATAGGATTGAATATCTTGTATTGTCGGCATTGCTTGTAGGTTTATCAACTCAAATTAGGTCAACGGAACCATTTTGGTTAATTCCCATATTTGTCATTCTGGTCGTATCAATTATTAATAAGCGAATTATGTATTTTATAGTTTATCTTTTAGTATTATTGCCTATACGACAAATTTGGATATCTTATCGACAATTTATATCAGTAAATACAATTACAAGCATAACTAGCAAAATGGAACTGGAAACAGTTTTGATGGAGTTGGTGAATTGGGATAGGTGGGTGCAGGTTATAAGCTTTCTTTATAAATATTTAATTCTTCCTCAGTGGCAATTATTTATATTATTTGTATTAATATTTCTTATTTCAGTTTTCAGAAAGAGAAACAAAAATATTTTAATTTTTATTATTACAATATTATTTATTGGTATTTTAGTAGCCGGTACTTTTATGTTTAGTGTGTATCTTGATTATTGGAACAGAATTGGGGATGCAACAGAGCGTCTTTCCATGCTTTTCTACCCACTATTTATATATTGCATAGCAATAGTTGTTAAAGAGTTTGATAAAATAGACAAATGAAAATTTTAACGACAAAGATGGAGAAGTTTTCGCATCGAAAAATTCTCATTACAGGTTCATCGGGTTTTGTTGGGACTCATTTAACAAAAAAACTTACTAAAGATTATGAAATAGTTAAGTATGATCTTGTTAATGGTCAAAACATCTTGGATCAAAAACTACTGGATAAAAAAATGAAGGGTGTTGATATTGTTGTCCACTTGGCAGCATTTATATCAGCAACAGAATCTTGGGAAAAACCAGTTGAGTATTTTGAAAACAATACATTAGGTACTGCCTCAGTTGTCAAAAGTGCAATTAGAGCAGGTGTCAAGAAGATAATCTTTTTTTCTTCAGCTGCCGTTAAGGCAAAACCTTTTACCCCATATGCAATTTCAAAAATTAATGCAGAAAACATATTAAATCTTTATAAAAATGAGTTAGATATTGTTATTGTCCGTCCAGAGAATATTTATGGTACGGGACAAAAGGCTAATTACGGTTATGTTATTCATAGTTTTATTGAAGCTATTAGGAATACAAAGAATATTAATATTTTTGGAACAGGTTACCAGTCTCGAGACTTTATTTATATTGACGATGTTGTGAAAGTGGTTGAGAAATTGATTGAGCTTAATATAAAATCTGGTAATGTGATAAGTTTAGGCACAGGAATACAAACTAAAGTTAAAGATTTGGCAGTATTGATTATGAAAATAATGAATAGAAAAACAAACATAGTTTATAAAGAGAAAAGAGATGAACCATTTAGAAGTGTAGCTGATACCAGACATCTAATTAATTTAAAAATTGATACTAAAAGATTTGTTTTATTGGCTGACGGAATAAATAAAATATTATGAAATTATCCATAATTATTCCTGTTTACAATGAGGAGAAGTATATCAATAGATACATTTCTCAGTTGGTTAACAAACTGAATAAACAAGGTTTTGATTATGAACTTATCATTTGTGAAAACGGTAGCAAAGATAAAACATTATTCAAAGCAAAATCCCTTTCTCGTAGATTTAAACATGTTTCTGTGATTTCCAATTCACAAGCAAACTATGGTCTTGCGGTAAAAACAGGATTTCTGGCAGCCAAGGGAGAGTATTTAATCTTGTTTGATTTGGATTATTGGGACGTATCTTTTATTACCAGATCGTTAAAAATGATGAAAGATAACGATGCCATTGTTGGATCAAAATGGGGGAAGGGAGCCAAAGATACAAGATCATGTATAAGAAAACTTTCGACTTTAATTTTTTCGATTTTATTAAAGATATTGTTTGGAATGAAAATTTCAGACACTCATGGTATTAAAATTATAAACAGAAAGAAATTCTTGCCATTAATAAAAAAGTGTCGTATGACAAAAGATATATTTGATACAGAACTCTTAATTAGGGGAGAATATGAATATTTAAACATTGGAGAATTTGGAGTAAAAATAGTCGAAAAAAGAAAATCCCGTTCTTCTATAGCAAAGCGTGCAATTAGAACACTTAGAGATCTTTACAATTTAAAAATATTTTTAAATAAAGAGTATGGTAGATTGTAGGATTTGTGATTCCAAGAACAAAAAACTTCTTTTTAATAAGTATGGATTTGATATAGTAAAATGCAACAATTGCAGTTTAGTTTATTCAGATTTCCACCCAACAAATAAGTTTCTTGAAAAATATTATTGTAAAAATTATTTTGTTGGGGGCAAAAAAAAGCTTGGTTATGACAATTACGGACACGAAGAACAATCATCAAGGTTAACAGCCAGAAAAAGAATTGGGTCATTGAAATTAAGTCAAACTGGGAGTGTTTTAGATGCTGGTTGCGCTTATGGTTTCTATCTTTCTGAAATGCCTAGCAGTTGGAATAAATATGGTGTAGAAATTTCTCATTTTGCGTTTTCTAAAGCAATCAAATTGAATCCAGATGCCCATATAAAAAGAGGAATTTTAACTAAACGGACATTTGATAATCGAAAATTTGATCTGATCACTTTTTGGGACGTGGTGGAACATTTAGATAATCCGGCTGAAGTTATGGCTGTGGCATACAAGAAACTTAAGAAAGGGGGAAAACTGGCAATAAGCACAGGGGATGTCAGCTCACTTTTTTCAAAAATTCAAAGATCCAAATGGCATCTTTTCACTCCACCGCAACACCTAAGTTTCTTTTCGCCCACAACGATTAAATTATTACTTAAGTCAATTGGTTTTAAAAATATTAACATTTCACACTCACCTGCTTATTATCCAGTTTCATATGTATTTCACAAGTTAGATAGCATGTATGGTATCAATTTACCTATGTTTACAATAAAAGACCTTGTTGTCCCTATTAACCTGGGAGATATAATGGTTGTAACGGCAATAAAATGAAACTTTGATGCATAAAATTTTGAATTTTCTAAAAAATAGACTGGAAGTCATCTTACTGTTTGTTTTTTGGTCGATAGTTACGATATTTAATTTGAAAGTATATTGGATGTTGGTAGATGATGGAGAAGGTGTAATCTTCGTAAAGACTCTCTTTGAAAAGATATCACATTTGAATATTTCTGGTTTTGTTTCTCAACTTTTTGAAACGAACGGTAGATTCAGACCTGTTTATTGGCTATATCAGACCATTGTTTGGTTGGTGGGTAAAAACAATTATCAAATTCATCATTTAATGCACATGTTGGTTATTGGAATAACGGTTCTTTTTATATATTTACTTATTAAACAATTAACTAAATCAAGACTGGCATCGTTCTTTGGTGCATTGATGTTTTTATTAATTCCGTTGAATACAGAAAACATTATGAGATTGGGTCCTCAGGAACCGTTAATGACAATGTTTTTTTCAGTATTCTTTTATTTAATTGTAAAAACGAAGAAAATATTTTTGCCTTGTTTAATGCTTCTTTTTGTTATATTTACAAAAGAAACTGCTCTTGCAATCTTTCCTGTAATATTCATTTATTTTCTCTATAGGAGAAATAAGTTGTTGATAAAGAACAAAAGACAGAGTTTATATTTGTTTATTACTATTCTTGTCTCAACAGCAACTGTCCTTTTGATCACCCTTCTAAGAAGAAGTGGATACAGCACGAATTACAATTTTGAAATATCAATGCTTTTTGATAACTTATCTACCTATTTCGGTGAACTAAAAAATAATACATTGTATATTTTCCCAATTGTCACCATTGTCTATATAATCAGAATCTGTTTATCTATAGTAAGAAAACAGAAAGTATTTGATTCAAAATTAAGTTTTTTTGAATTTTTATTCTTTTTGGGGTTTGTATCTTTCCTTATTATCCAACTTCCTTGGGGTTTTGCCTTAACCCGCTATTTAATGCCAACAGTCTTTTTCTTAATGGTTTTCTCATTTATTGAATTGTGGAATATTTCGATACTGCTCAGTAAATTTAAATTTATTCATAAGCATAAACGGGCATTAGTACTGCTCATAGCAGTATTTGGAATTTATACATCATTGATATGGGGTTTGGAAATAGTTTCCAAAGAAAATTCCAGTGTTTCTTATTATGACGCATTTAAAAAGATGTCTAGTTATCCAGAAGGTACAATTCTTCTAATGAATATGCAAAAAGTTGAGAATACAGTGGAATTAGTATATGAAACACAGATTCAGCTAGTTGAATTCTGGAATAGGTCTGACATAAAAGTGGATTATCTGGATTTGCAGAATTTGTCAAAAGGGAAATACATTGTAGTAGATTCAGATAGGTTTTTAAGGGGTTATCCGCAAGATGAACTGAACACATTTTTTGAAGACAAATTTGCTACTGTTAGCAACACCTCCAGGGGTATTATTATAACAACCCCGTTGGAGCTCATTAAGCAAATAATTCATAAAACAATTGATTACTTGGTGTTGAAGAGAGATTTTACCACAGACGGTATTTATACTTATTATTACGTCTACAATAACTGGTATTTTTATAACGAAATAGTTGAAGAATGATAAATGACAAACGTATTTCTAGTCTTCTGAATTCAGTTCTGTCTGTTTTTTTGCTAATTTCTTTGTTTGACACTTTTACATATTCAGGGTTTGTGTTTAAACACCTTTCTTTTGTAGTAGCAGTAGCTTTTTCCCTGGTGGCATTAATTGCGTATTTATTTTTTTTGAAATTATTTAACACAAAATTTTTAAGAAATATTTCATTTAGCTTGGTTGTGTTGTTTGTGATGTTATATTTTGTTTCCAGTCTACTTGAAGAATTAATATACACCAATTTTATTTTCAGTCATTTTCATCTGCATCCAAGCATTCTTCTGCTGTCTACTATTCTGGTGTCGTGCATTTTTCTATTAAACGGCGATAGGAAGAAGGTATATTTCTATATTTGGTTTTTACCATTTTTGATTTTGGGTCAGTATATATTTGCTGATTTTGATGTAATTAAAAAAAAACCAGTGTTTGTTGCTCAAAATGCCAGGTTAGATTATGACAAAAAAATGGAAATTTTGATCGAAAAACTACCATATGATTACATTATGTTTATAAAAGCAAATACTCCAGAAAAATCATCTATTTTATTACCGCCACAGTCATTTCCGTGGGAAAAAACTAGTAACATCGCATATTTGAGATATTTTCTTTTTCCCAGGATGCTGATTAACGGAAATGAAAAAGATCCAAAAATCGAACTTGAAAATGTGGACTTTGTATTAATAGATTACGGTGAGACTTACGAGTCGCAATATGGTCATACTAACGGTTGGCCTAAATTCGACATTGAAAGTGAATATATTATTTATTGGGATCCAAAGACAAATGAAACTTGGCAAGATAAAACTGGTATATACAAATACGACCCCAACGTCATTACAGAAAAGTGGGGTTTAATAAAAATATAAAAATCATATGCTAATTATTCCATTTTTGTTGCTTTTGTTATTTTTTGGATTACTTATAACAGTATTGATAAAGACTAGGGTTGGATTAGTAGAGCGACTTTCTTTGTCGTATCTCCTCGGAATTGGTGTTTTTACTTTCTTTGTTTTTGTCTTTAATTTAATTTTTAATGTGGATTATGGTGTTTACAACACCCTCTCTATCTTGGCTGGTTTATGTATTGTCTTATTTATAATTAAACACAAAGATGTAATTGAGTTTTTTAAAGGTATTAAATTTGAAAAGAAAAAACCAAAATTGGAAACCATTGTGTTTTATATCATTATTTTGTCAGTTTTTATTTATACTTTATTGATTAATCTCTATTGGCCAATTTCTGATTGGGATGCTTTGGCAATGTACGATTTCAGAGCAAAAATTCTTTTGATCGACACCAATTTGATTCACGCGGCGACATCAAATGATTATTTTTTGGGCTACCCGCTTTTAACTTCACTATCACACCTTTTTGTTTATCAATTTGGATTATCTAATCCTAAATTTGTTTACAGTCTTCTATATGTTTCCTTTATAATAATTTTTTATCACTCTCTAAAAAGATATATTTCAGTAAAAAAAGCCGCATTTTTTACTGTCATCTTGGCTTTATCGCCGGAAATCTTTTCTCATGCAGCAATAGCCTACACAAATTTGGCGTATGTTGTTTATCTATGCACAGGGACTTTTTATCTATACGATTGGCTTAAAAATAGAGAACTTTCAAAACTGTTACTTTCAGGAATACTTATTGGTCTTTCAACATGGACGAGAAGTTATGAGCCTTTTTGGTTGGCTCCTTTATTTATTGTTTTTTTGAATGTTTTTAAGAATAGAAAATGGAAAGATGTGGCAAGTTATCTTTTAGTCATTCTAACATTTTATTTACCTTGGAAATTTTTTATGAGTTTTGTGAATAAATCTTTAGGCTCACCATCGAGTTCGGTTGTCCCAAGTTATCTTATGCTTTTAAAAAGCGTTAGCCTGGAAAGAATAGCACTGGTTGGCAGTTATCTTTATCAATATGTTTTTTCAACCTGGGGTTTATTGTTTTTATTGTTCGTAGGGACAATGTTAATTGTATTGCTTTCAAAAAGAACCAACAAGATATTTTTATATATAACTATTTTATTTTTTGCAATTTTATTTATTGGAACCTATTTCTTTTTTATAGTTTATCCTGAATGGCAAAGTATACCTGACTCTGCAAGACGAATGAGTATGTTTTTAATACCGTTAATGTTATATTCAATAGCGCTTGCCATAAACGATGACAAAAAACAACGCAAAATTTGAAACACCAATTTTATTTGTAATTTATAAAAGGAAAGATACCGCCATGCGTGTTATTGATGCAATTGCAAAGGTAAAACCTGCCAAGTTGTATATTTCTCAAGACGGACCGAAAACTCTGGAACAAGTGGAAATTATAAAAGATACCTTGGAAGCTCTCACCTCAAAAATAAATTGGGAATGTGATTTAACGGTCTGGACCCATGATAAAAACCTGGGGCTTAAGAAACATATTCCGGAAGCTTTTGATAAGTTTTTTGAAAGAGAGGAAATGGGTATTTATTTGGAAGACGATACACTGCCGTGTAAAGAATTTTTCTATTTTGAACAAGAGCTACTGGAAAGATACGGTAACGATAAAAGTATATTTTCTATAAATGCCACAAATTTTTATCCCAATAAGGTTAAATCCAAAGATTCGTATTATCTTTCAAAAATAGGAGATATTTGGGGGTTTGGACTTTGGAGACGAAGTTGGAAGTTATACAAGTCTAATATGGAGGATTTTAGTAGAGTTTCAAAAACCCAACAATATAAAGATTATTTTTTTAATAAAAAGTATAAGTTTTATTTAGAAACTTTTTGGAAAGCAATCAGGTCGGGAAGACTGGATAGTTGGGCGATGCAACTTATATATGCGGCTGTTAAAAATAATATGTACTTTATTTCTCCTTCGGTAAATTTAGTTAATAATATAGGTAAGGGAAGATCTGCATCAAATATTTCCATACAGGAATATAACCAAGAATACGGGAACCCATTTCCATTAATAAATTCTTTGAAATTAGAGTATTCAAAAATAAATGATATTATCTATTTCCAATCAATGTTACCTGGCGGTTGGTTAAGACTGTTTATGGTAAGATTGTACCTGTCATTTCCAAAAAAGGTTAAAGAAATGACAGCAAAATTATTAAATTAAATATGAATATTTTTAGTTACGGAAGAGCATATTCAAAATTATCAAGTAAACAAATAAAAGAAATTGGGTTTGGTGTGAAGATTCCAAAAAAATTACTTTTTTTGTCTAATATATATTTATCTTTATTCGGGTATCCCGATGTTGCTAGCCAAAAACGTTTTTTAACAGTAAGTTCATTATTAAAGCTTAATAAAGGAGAAAATGTATTAGATGCAGGTTGTGGAAATGGAATCTATTTACAGGAATTTGGCGATAAATTTGGAATATCGGGCGTAGGAGTGGATATTCGTAAAAATAGAATTGAAAGCGCTAAAAAAATTAATAAATATTTAGGAAGAAATGATACTTTTATAGCTTCAGATTTAGAGAAACTTGATTTAGGAAAAAAGAAATTTGATAAAGCTATCTGCTTAGAAGTGCTGGAACATATTAAAAATGATGCAAATGTTTTTAAAAAGGTTGCAAAAAATCTCAAAACTGGAGGATGTTTCGTGTTATCCGTCCCTATAAAAGGAACAGCTTTGTCTGAAGAGGAAGAAAATGATCCGCATTTCAAACCGGAAAAATATGGACACGTAAGAAGCGGCTATACAAAAAAAGATATTGCAGCTTTGGCGAAACAAGCCGGATTAAAAGTTATTTCTATTCAAGAATATTTTTTCTTCGTAAGTCGTTATATGGTTAAGTTTCAGCAACTATTGTTCAAAAAGAATTTAGTAATTTTAAATTTATTACTTAGTCCGATTCTTTTGTTAATTTCAGGTTTAGACAGTGTTATAAAAATTAATCCTAGAGGATATATGGTGATGTTGAAGAAGTAAAATTTAAACATGAAGGATAATCGCAATTATTATTACGAAAAACAGTCATTAACAAAACGATCGGAATTTTTAGTTATTAAAAAAATAATTGGAAAAAATAAGAAAGTTATAGATTTAGGTTGTGGTGATGGGACATTGATGCAAATTCTTAAAGAAAATAATAATCGGTGTAAAGGAGTGGAAATTTCTCAAAGTGGTGTAGATGTTTGCAAGAATAAAAAATTAGACGTCATTAAAGGGAAGATAGACAACAAACTTCCATTTAAAGACAAGGAATTTGATTTTGCAGTTTGCAACGTCACTATGCACATGGTGGTGTATCCAGAAGTCCTTATAAAGGAAATGCGAAGAGTTTCCAAAAAACAAATAGTTACATTTCCAAACTTTGCATTTATTCTCAATCGGTTTCAATTGATGTTTACCGGGACGTTTCCCAAATGGTCGCTCTTTGGCTATGAATGGTACTCAACGGGCCACATTCATCAATTATCAATTAAAGATTTCACAAATTATTGTAACCAATACAAAATTAATATTTTAAATACACATCATTTATTTCCGAAACATCTTGAGAAAATTACATCCAAATTGGTTATAATTAGTCAGATAGTGCGATATTTTTCGAATTTAATATCTACAATGGCAATATTTGTTATTGAATAACATGTTAAAAGATAAAAAAATAATTTATTCTACATATTTTGATCGAGGGTTTTTACTTAAAGGTTTGGCACTTCATACCTCACTCATTAAATATAATCCTGATGCAAAACTCTGGATTTTAGCGTTTGATAAATATACAGAAAAAGTATTAAAGAAAATGAAACTAAAAGGGGTAACCGTAGTTGCCTTGGAAGAGTTTGAAGATAAAAAATTATTAGCAGTAAAGCCAACTCGTCATCCTGTTGAATATTATTGGACTTGTACCCCATCTTGGATAAGTTTTGTCTTAAAAAAGAATCCGGAAACTGAGTATGTAGCCTATCTTGACGCAGATCTTTATTTTTTTGATGATACAAGCAAAGGCTTAGATGAAATCGATTCAAAGTCATTACTTGTTGTTGAACACAGATTTCCCTCCGGTCGTGAGGGTATGGAAAAAAATGCAGGACGTTTTAATGTTGCCTTTAATATTTTTAAAAATGACGATATTGGAAAAAAGTGTTTGGAAAGATGGAGAAACCAGTGTCTTGATTGGTGTTACTGGAAACCGGAAGGAGGAAAATTAGGAGACCAGACTTATTTAAATGAATGGCCGCAACTGTATGAAAATTCCTTAGTTATATCAAGAAATTTAGGTGTGGATGCTGCTCCCTGGAACATATCCCAATATAAAATTACAAATAAAAATGGTGTTTATATAAATAATGACAAACTAATTTGTTATCATTTTCATCAATTTCAAATATTAGGGCCAAAACATTACAGTAGAGTATTGGGGTACACCTTATCTAAAGAAGTTGTTGAATTTATCTATAAGCCTTATGAAAGAGAACTCAATATCCAATTTGACCGAGTTAAAAAATTCGATCCAACGTTTACAATTGCAAAAACAAAGCAGGATGCTGGAATGCTTTTAAGACATAAGTTAGCTAAATTTTTTGGACCGATTTATTGGAGAATAAAATCAATAATTTCAACATAAGTACATTATGAATTCCATCGAATTACATGAATCGGTTAAAAAAACTCTTGATCGAAGTCGTTTGTCAATTAAATCTAGAGCTAATCTGATTGGACAGCGAAACTGGCGTAATAGACATGACGGATTTTTACCTAAAGATGTCTGGCTTAGAAATCTTGAAACAGCCGGTAGTTATAGCTGTTTAGAAATTATTCCAATTGATCAAAATACTGGAATAATATATTTAAAAGAAAGAAAAGACCCAACGGCCCAAGGAGGTGAATTGGATTGGGAGGGAAAGCTTCATATTCCAGGACTCGCAAATTTGGCAAAAATAAGAGGGGATAAGGCTCCTGAAATATTATTAAAAAAAGAAATAATTCAAAATTTAGACGAAACGATTGGACCATCCAAAAACCTTAAATACTTGACACATGTTAAATATCCGGAACCAGAACGACGTACTGTTGCAGATACTTTAATCTTACTATTGCCAATTAATCCAAATGAACTTCAAGATGATTTTAAACCAGTAACAAAAGATAATTTAAGTCAGGTAATTAGCCAACATCGACCAATACTTGAATCCTATTGGGAAAATAATATTTCTATAACGATGGATACAAGATAAAATGAAAAAAAGGCTTACGAAGCTTGTCAAAGTTCCATCGATGACTACGGATGGGACTCTTACTCAACTCCAATCACCTGAAATACCATTTGAAATTAAGCGGGTTTATTTTATTCAAAATGTTTCGGTAGGGGCCGTACGTGGAGCTCATACACACAAAGAGACCATACAAGTGCTATTTTGTATTCAAGGGGATATTATTATTGCCCTTGATGATGGGAAAAGAAAAGAAAAAGTATTATTAGATAAACCTAATGTCGGTGTACTTCTGGAGCCCGGAGTTTGGCACGAAATGCAAGACTTTAAAAAAGATACTATACTTCTGGTACTGGCGAGTAAAAGCCACGAACCTGAAGATTATGTTAGAAGTTATGAAGATTTTCTAAATTCTTATGCGAAAAATTGATTATTTAGATTTCAAAAACGAAAATAGCCTTCGTGGAGATAAATATCTTTTAGCAGTTAAAAGAGTGTTAGATTCAGGGATTTATATTTTATCCGAAGAAACAAAAGAATTCGAAAAAGAATTTGCCAAATTTTCAGGGGCTAAATATTGTATAGGAGTGGCAAATGGACTTGAGGCAATTCAAATTTCTTTGATGGCTTTGGGAATTGGAAAAGGAGATGAGGTAATTACTACTCCAATTTCTGCGGTTGCTACAACCTTGGCGATTATGGCTGTTGGGGCAACCCCTGTATTTGTAGACATAAAAGAAAACGGTCAAATAAATGAAAATCTGATTGAGAAAGCTATAACAAAAAAAACGAAAGCAGTTTTACCCGTTCATTTATACGGGCAACCGGCAAATGTCGAGAAAATTAAAAAGATATGCAAAAAATATAATTTATTCTTGATTGAAGACGCCGCACAGGCACACGGAACAAAATTAAACGGTAAAAAAGTTGGCACATTTGGTGATATCACTTGTTGGAGCTTTTACCCTACAAAAAATTTGGGTGCGATTGGGGATGGGGGAGCAATTACAACTAATGATTCAAAACTAGCAGAAACTTGCAATCAAATAAGAGATTATGGACAGGAAAGTAAATATGTGCATACTAGATTTGGTTTAAACAGTCGTTTGGATGAGCTTCAGGCAGCAATTCTTCGAGAAAAACTAAAATATCTGGATATTGATAACAAAAAAAGAAGAGAAATAGCAAAGAAATATATTGGAAAACTAAAAGATGTTAAAGGGATCGAAATAATATTGCCTGAAAAATTTGACGACTCAATTTTTCATCTTTTTGTTATTAAAACCAAAAAACGGGATGAACTTAAAAAATGCCTTGCAGATAATGGAATTCCTTCGCTTATTCATTATCCAATCACAATTCCGGACCAGCCAATGTTTAAAGGGAAATATAAAAAACTTGATATTCCAGTGGCGCGCAAATTTGTTGGAGAAATTTTATCTTTACCATGCAATCAATTTATGAAAATAAAGGAAATTGATTTTATAATAAGTGTACTTATAAAATTCAATAAATGATATCCAATTATCTTACTTTTTCAGATGCTGCTAAGTTTGCGGATATAGCACGTAATTTCATCCTAGGTCACGGGTACGTAAATAGTTTTAATTTTTGGAGTAATTCTATTTTTCAATATTTATCAAATCAGAATAATAATGCATTTGGAATACTTCCGATAATGCCGATCTCCATAAGTGTTTTTTTTAAATTGTTTGGAATTTCTGACTTTTCGGTCGTCGCTACATCATTTTTCTACTTCATTCTAACATTGATTTTTGCATACCTTCTCGGAAAGAAAATTTTTAATTCTAAACTTATAGGCATAATGTCTGTGCTTTCTGTTGGTTTGAATTACGATTTGATTCATTATGCAATAAATGGAGCAAGTGAATCCCCGTTTATTTTTGAAATTTTGGCGGGCTTATATTTTGCTACATTAAAGAAAAGATGGGCAGACATTATTGCTGTTGTTTTTATGTTTATGATGTATTTTACACGCAATCAATCATTTATTTATATTTTAGGAATAATATTCTATTTAATGTTGTTAAATTTAAATCTCAAAAAAGCTGTATATGTTTTTGGGATAATTATTATAGCTGGTATTTTTGTTGATAGAATGCTGATATTGCCAATCATAGGTAATAATTTTTTCTATTCGGTTACTAATAAAGGAATCAGTGTGGCTAACTCGCAAACAGTATCTATATCTACATCAGATAATCTTCGAGGAGGAGGTGCTTCTTTTTCTCCTTACTTTAGTATTATACAAGTAAGTAAAAATATTTTTTACAATCTTTATAACTTCTATAAAGCATTGCCCGAAATAATTAATCCGTACTTTTTCACGATATTTACCCTAGGTTTATTCATTAGGTCAAAAAACAATATTGAAAAAAGTTTTAAGCTTACTACCGGCTTCATGCTACTTGCTACTTTTATTGTTGCTGCTGCCAGTATTCCCTTTTATAGATATCTACATCCTGTAATTCCACTAGTGTACATCTTGGCAACAGGAACACTCGTAGAGATATTAAACAAATCACAAATTACAAGTTCCAAACAAACCACAATTAACAAATTACAAATTCCAAAGCGGATATCCTTGTTTCTTGGATCTTGTTTATTGGTACTTCTGTTTGGAGTTGGACAAACATTGGGAAGATTTTTACTTGATTCAAGGTTTGAAAAAAATACTCACAATGTAGGAAAGCCTCCTGTATATGTGGAACTTTCTAAAGTATTAAAAGAAAACACTAATTCAGACGATGTTGTTGTTACAAATTTAGATACATGGGGGAGTTGGTACGGAGAAAGGAAAACTGTTTGGTTTCCACTTACGCCAAAACAGCTAATAGATCCGAATACCGGGAATATACCTTTTGATGTAATATACCTGACAAGCTACAAAATTGATGACGCGAATTATTATATGGGGAAAGATTGGCGTATGATTTTTGAAAATCCCGAAAATCCCAATAAATGGACTTGTGAAGGGTGTCCCGAGGTTGCCAAAGTATTTAAGTTAAAAAGATTAGATATTATATCTTCGGTCAATAACTATGAAAAACATGATGGAGCAGCTGTTCTTCTAGTTAAAAAATAAATGTTAATCATCATCTTTAGTTGGGTATTTTTTTTCATTTTAATAGTTTTAGTAGGAATGTTGATTATCAAGAAAGGTGAGTGGTATGAATACTTTTGGGTTGGTTTTGCAGCAGTTTTGGCAATTTTACAAATCTGGTCATTATTTTTACCAGTAAACGTTTATTCGTTGATGTTTGTAGTATTTATAGCTTGTATTTCGGCTGTAATAAGATTTAGAAAAGGAATAAAACTTCCAAGAATCAATTATATATTTGTATTTTGGACTGGGATAATTCTATTTCTCATTTCTTATTTTGCCTCCTTATCGGGTGGTTGGCCAGATACATGCGGGTATCACCTCAGTATAGTAAAGTGGAATAATTTATATAAAATTGTTCCTGGATTGGCCAACCTCTACAACCGCCTTGGTTTTAATAGTTCCTTCTTTCTATTTCCATCAATGATGGAAACTTTTATTTTAAAAGATCGTACTAGTCACATAGCATTATCATTGGCAACTTCAGTTTTATCTATTCAATATTTATGGATTTTTTTAAGGTCAAAAAATATGTATCTCAAAACTTTTGTATTAATTTCTTTACCAATATTTATTGAAGGCATTGTTCATACTACTCAAGTATCTTCTTTTTCTTACGATTATGCATTATTGATTATAGTATTTGCGATATGTGTGGAGTTGATAAAAAATAATAAAAAATCTTTATATTTGGCAACGGTTCTTAGTACTATGTTAATTACGATTAAATTAAGCGGTGTGGTTTTTGCATTAATAGTAATTATTTCTGTATTTGCAATATTGGTTTTTAAGAAAGAAAGGTTTTTGCAAACGCTTTTTATTTTTGGGATTATATGTCTTTTGTTTATTATTCCGTATATCGCAAGAAACGTTATCTTATCAGGTTGGCCGTTCTACCCCTTACCATTATTTAAATTTAATGTTTTTTGGGCAACACCCGAAGAAAAGGTGACGGAATTGTTTGAAGTTATAAAAGGATGGGCAATTCTTCCTGGAAGTTACTGGCATACTGTAGTTGATCAGCCTTTTACGGTATGGTTTCCCGGCTGGTTTTTCCGAAATATAAATGCAGTTGAATTTAAAATCTTCTTTTTAACAATATTAATAATAGCCACCTCCATATTATTTCGGTTTATTGATAAAAAAACTATCAATAAAAGTGTGGGTCTTGTAATAGTTGGAATAGCATCATTCGCAAGTATTTTATATCTCATATTTAGTGCACCAGATTTCAGATTCGGTAGTGTTTACTTTTGGGTATTTTTATCTTCTGTGGGATCATTGTTTTTCTCAAGATTTTTAGAAATGAGACAAAAATCAATTTTTTTTGTAGTCATTTTTTCATTATTAATGTCAATTATTATATCCAAACCCATTAGACTGGACGGTGAGATAATGCTTAAATCGATCCGCTGGGATCAACCTGGATTGACAGATATTGTTACAATAACCCCAAAAGACGGTGGTTATCCATTTACAGTTAATATGGCTAGAGAAACCAGTTTTTGCGGTAATGCTCCGCTTCCGTGTACATCAGAAGTTAATAACGATTTTAAGGAAATCGTTCATGGAGATGTTTCTAAAGGATTTGCTCCGATCAAATAACTTATTTTTTCGCAACAGCGAAAGTATTTAATCCAAAAACGAAAGATTTAATTTCAATTCCTTTTCTTTTAAATCCGCAAGATATAAGAAGATCTTTTAATTTCATTTTGTTGTAATATTTTTTGTGATCTTCAATCTCTTGTTTACTGATTATTTTTAATTTAAATGCCAAGAATTCTAAAATTGGTTTGGCAATGGGGGTGGGGGTCGTAAGTATTAGTTTTCCTTTTTTTTTCAGAGCATCAAACGCCTTTGTAAGTAAAATTCTTGGATTTTCTAAATGCTCTACAACGGCTAAGCATGTAACTAAATCAAAATAGTTTTTTGGGAGCTTTGCATTCCTTTGAGAGATTAATTTAATATTGTTTGCTATTATGTTTTTACTGACTGATATATCAATTCCCATTCCTTCAGAAATTCTGGAAGAAACTAGCGAAAGCAAAGCTCCATTGTAACCACAGCCAATATCAAGAACTTTTGATTTTTTACTAACATAGGGAAATATCTTTCTAAATCTTAATAACTGTAGAAATTTTTCAAGAAAAGGCTCTTTTTCTTGAAAATGAGATATTTTTCTAGTCATGAAAATATTGAATATTTAAAAAGGCAATAGATGGCATGAATTCCATCCTTCCAGTTAATCTTTTTTCCCTCAGTATAACTTCTTCCGGCATAGCTTATTCCCATCTCATATACTCTGGCATTCATCTTGGCAACTTTTACCGTAAACTCTGGTTCGAAACCAAACCTGTCTTCCTTGGTTTTCAATTTATTGGCAATATCTTTTGTAAACATTTTGTAGCAGGTTTCCATATCTGTGAGGTTAAGGTTTGTTAACATGTTTGAAAGGAGTGTTAAAAACTTATTAATTACCATGTGCCAAAAATATAGTACCCTGTGAGCTTCTCCTCCCATGAATCTAGATCCATAAACAACATCTGCTTGGTCATTTTTAATTGGTTCTAATAACTTTTTTATTTCTGTGGGGTCATACTCTAAGTCTGCGTCCTGAATAATTAACACATCCCCACTGGCTTTTCTTATAGCATCTCTTATCCCGGCACCTTTTCCTTGATTTACTTTTTTATCTATCAGAATTATTCTTTTGTCTTTAATGCTTTTTATAGCATTTTTTGTTTTATCTTTTGAGCCGTCATTGATGATAATAAGTTCCTTAGCAATTCCCTGGATTTTTATTTTTAAGACACGCTTAATACTTTTACTGATTGTTTTCTCCTCATTAAAAGCGGGCATAATGATGGTAAGTTTTTTAATTTTCATTGCTAAAGTTAATTGACGATTTTAGTAACAAAAACTACACACTTTGGTATGTAGAAGTTTATAGTCTTAATAATAGCCTAAATTCTTTGTAATTCAATGATATAATAAAACGAATTTTGATGGACAGGTTGATTATTAAAACATCTAATATTTGGGTGAATGTTAGGAAACCTCTTCTGTTGCTTTTTTTTATTATAATATCTATTTTTTTTAGTATTTATATACTTTCCATACCACGAATAGCAGGAGATGCCGCCTCACATCTTCTACTGGCTGTATCTCCTATTCTAAAAATAGGTTCTCCATATAGAGACATCTGGGAAATTAAACCACCTGTTTGGCCACTTGTAATGTATCTATGGAGTAGCGTCTTTGGATTTGGAATTTTATCTTTAAAAATTGCAAATATTGCATTTGGAATTGGCGTTTTATTTATAAGTAGAAAAATTTATAAAACGGTATTTCAAACTCCGGTTTTTGAAATAATTTTTATTTTTTCTATGGTTGTTGTCCTTTCTCCGATCTTTCATACTTTTTTAATTCCGACTGAAATCTTGGGGCTTTTTCTATCCATTGCCGCTTTGCTAATTATTATTAAAACAAATAATGAATTTAATAAATTTTATTTTTCCGGATTGTTGTTTTTTGCTGCCAGCCAAACAAAAGAGCCTTATTCTTTTACAATGTTGGCTGTTCTACCATTTTTGTTTGAATCTTTACTTAGCGGAGGTATTTTAAAATTAATAAGGAACATTCTCCAATTATTAATGGGGGTGTTTACTGGTTTTATTATTATTTACTTTTATCTAATATGTTTTGGTTCAGTAGATGCATATATTGAGATTTTTAAATATAAGGAAGTTGTTTATAAATTTACTTTAGAAAAACTATTTTTGAGTTCTCTTACAGGATTTCAAGTAATTGAAAGAACGTATTCAGAATTTTCAAGTGGTTTTTTTATTGTAATTATTATGGTTGTTTTTTCATTTTTATTAATAAACATATATAAAAAGACAATTCGGTTAAATTCAAAAAGAACCAGATTAATATTTAAGCCAATCGATATTGTAAAACATAATAAAATTCAAAAATGTTCGGTATTATTTTATTCAATAGGATCGATTTTGGGTTTTGGTATTGGTGGCAGTTTTGGTTCTCATTATTTGATACAAGTTGCTATACCTTATTATTTCATCGGTGGTCTGATGATATCCTATTTATTTGACAACGTTTCAACCTCTTTTGGTAAATCAAAATTAAGATTTTTGACAACATTGATTATATTTATAATTTCTTTAATAGTTATAACACCAAAAAGACAGTATTTTTCAAGTTATATACAAGAAAAATACACCCTTTATCTATCGGATACAGTTAATAGTTATGTCAGAAGGGTATCCGACTTAACCATAAAAGACCAATGTATACTTAATGTATATGGCTGGGGTTCGAGTGAGGACTATTTTTATTCAAAAAGAAAACCTTGTACTAGATTTTTTCTTCCCAATATAGTTACTCAAGCCTGGCAAAAATCCGAATATGCAAAAGCAATAAAAGACAATCCTCCATCAGTGATTATTTATCGGGTTGCCGGTGCTGACATGGATGTCCCAAAATTCGAATCTGAAGTAATCAATATCAAAAAAATTATTGAAAATTGCTATATACAGGATTATATCGAAAGTAGTATTTACATACGTAAAACAAATAATTTTGAAATTTTAAAAAAGTGTATAATTGATAGTTCTGTTTAAACTTCTGTATGGGTAATTATCTATATAAATTAAGGGACTTTAATTCAAAAAAAACATTAAAAAAGTTGATGGCTAATGTGAAATCCGAGTTTGGAATGCCCAAAACCCAAATTAAGAAGATAAACGGAAATAAGTTCAATATCTATTTTAAACTCGAATTTCAAAATAATTTTGGTTCATTCAAAAATAGAGTTGCAGAGAGATTAATTAATACTGCAATAAGAAACAAATATACAAAAGTCTTTTCCAATACTAGTGGAAATTTAGGCTTAGCAATCTCAAGATTATCTAAAAAGAAAAAACTATTTTCGAATATCACAATTAATAATGATAAATATCCAAAGATTAAATTACTTAAAGTAAACACTTCTATTTTGGAATATCGTCAAACAACCCCATCACTAATTAGTCGTATATTAAGTTATGTTTGTTCGATTATTGGCAAGTGGGATATATGGTGGTTTTTTTTTAATATGCAATTTTATAAAAACAAGACAAAACAAGGTTATTTTATTGCTCAACCAAGCATTTATTTGAATCCTGAATCACTACTTGGATATAGTGAAATATCTTGGGAAATATTTAGGCAACTTAAAGATAGTGTTCCAGATTATGTAATTACACCAATAGTTAACAGCGACAATGCTATTGGTCAATGGTTGGGTTATTACTCACTATTTAAAGAAAGAAGAATATCCAAAATGCCTTGTTTTATTCTTGTTGAGAGGAAAAAGGTGGTTAAACATTTTAATTATCCAGACGCCTGGTTAATTATTAAGAAAATTTCAAAAGTTTTAACTTTTGAGGTAAGCGAAAAAGAAGAGATGTTAGCGAGTTTTATTCTGAGAAAAAAATACGGTTTGAATATCGAGAACATATCGGCTGGAGTTTGGAAAGCTGTTAATGATTTAAAAAAAACTAAAGTTATTCAGGATTATTCAACAACAGTCTTAATTATTAGTGGTTCAAATGTATAAATTTATAAATAAAATCCTGTCTTCAAAAAAATCCGGAATGCCGATAGATAATGTTTCTCACAATTTGGCATTAAAAGTATTATTGGATGTCAACAGAAAATATGCAGCCGGAAAAAAAATTGTGCAACTTTCCGATATTGGGTTTTTTATCAAAGAAATAAAGTCTGTACAATTTCGTTCGATTAATTATTTAAAAAAGTTAACAAAATTGAACTACCTTTTATTTATACATTCTCCTTCTAAAAGACTGTTAAACGATTTATTTAATAGCAAAAACACTCCAACACAGGTATGTTTGTTAACTCATAATTTATTTTGCTTGGATAATTTATTAACCAAGCTGGGTCATTTTTTAAAAATTAGTTCTTCAAAAACTGACAGATTCATCTTAGGAAGGGATGTTATTAAATTGTTTAATAAAAATGGTTATGAAATAATTTTTGATGAAGGATCCTTTTTTGGTTCCAAGATGTTGTTGGTATTACTTCCCACATATATTCAAAAAATATACGGAAAATATTTATTCTTTTTAGAAAATACTATTAAGAAATATTTACCCAAGTTTTGTTCAAGAAATAGAGTAATGGTTTTTGCCAAAAACACATATTTAATAAATCATAAAAATAAATTAAATCAAAATTACATTAAAGAAACTATAAATTTTGATAATAAATACAACAAAAAAACATATTATGGAAAGTTTTACTTTGAAAACGTTAAAAGGTTGATGGAAGTGTCTAATCCAAAACCTGTTGATAGGGTATTGGATATAGGTACAGGAACCGGCACATTTGCTTTGAACGCTGCCCGAAAGGGATCATGTGTACATGCTGTTGATATATCAGAGTTAATGATCTCTGTCGCTATACAAAAGGCGGAAAAAATCGGTGTAAAAAACAAAATAAAATTTATCTGTGCCGATGCTGAAAATTTACCGTTTAAAAATAATTTCTTTGACATTATTTATTCTGCTAGTGTACCTCATGATGTAAATGATTTTGAAAAATATCTTGAGGAAATTCATAGAGTATTGAAACCTAAAGGAAGAGTGTACTTAAATATATATAACTTTTTTACTCCTGCCGGATTTTATTATTTACTCAGAATGATTTTCGGTAGGTTGCAAAGATAAACATAATTACAAATAGATATCTGATAAGAAAATCAAATAAAATTGGTCTGAAGGTTGTAGATAGATATGGAATTGAGCTTTTGCAGGGGTTACCAATATCTTGGAAAAATCGTTGGAAACTTTATTCCAAATATAAAAAACTTGAAAAAATATTATCTTTTTCCAAAATGAATTTTATATATTCACAATTTTTTTATCAATTAATAAAAACAAAAATAAATGAATAAAGTCAGTGTGGTTCTTCCGGTATTTAATGAAAAAGATAATTTAGAAAAAACGGTATTATCAATATTAAATTTACAAAAAACACTTTGGAATTATAGAATTTACATAATTATTTCAGATAGCCATTCTACAGATGGAACAACTAGAATAGCAAAAAGACTCTCTGCTAACTATAAAAATATACACCACATCTTGGTAAAACACGGGTTGGGTGTTGGGCTTCGTGAGGGACATGAATATGCAATTAAACATATAAACCCGCACATTTTGGTACAGATGGACGCCGATGGTCAGGTTAATGAGAAAGTAATTTTACTTTTAATTGATAAAATTGAGAATGGAGCAGATCTTGCTCTTGGTTCCCGTTTTGTCAAAGGGGGAAAGAATCAACTTTCCATTTTAAGAAAATTATTTAGTTTGGGATCCTCAATATTTTGTAGGATTATCATGGGACCAATCGACATTAAAGAGTTTACAAATTCTGCCCGTGCGTTTACGCCCGAACTTTTCAAAAAAATTAATTGGAAAAGACTTCCGTGGAAGAGAAAGACGTTTATTTATATGCCGGCATTTCTGAATGAAGCAATTTTAGCAGGAGCAAAATACGTAGAAGTCCCATTGGTATTTAAAAACCGAAGTGCGGGATATTCAAAAAATAAAATCATAAATTACACGTTGGATATAATTGCTTACTCTTTTGAAGCAAGACTTCGTAAATGGGGGATTGATCTACCGCTTTTTAATAACACAAGGATTGAAAATAGGTTAAAATAAGTACGTGCGAAGATATTATAACCAAGCCAAATCATTACTTTTTTCAGCAACAGCCAAAGATACATTTATCCTCTTTGTTGGCAATATCGGATCTGCCTTCTGGGGATTCTTTTTTACTCTTTTTGCAGCACGCTCCATGAGTGTGTATGATTTTGGAATTCTTTCGGCGGTACTTAATTTGGTAGTTATTCTTGCCTCAATTGCCGATATTGGAATTTCATCCGGTTCTATTAATTTTGTATCAGTTCATACGGCAAATAAGGAAGAAGAAAAAGCTAATGAATATACTAAGGCCGCATTCTTAATTAGGTTATTTATTGTTATTGGAATATCGATAGTGGTTGCTGTTTTTGCTCCATTTGTTTCAAAAACATTTCTAGCAAGTAATGATCCTAAAGTAGCAATTTGGGCAGCTGTGATCCCATTGTTTTTATTTCCAGATATGTTTTTTCCACATATTCTAAGAGCAAAAAGAAAATTTTTTCATTCAACGTTAGTTGATAATGTTTTTTATTTTACAAGACTTGTATTTGCACTAGCCTTTTTTGTGGTTGGAGGGCTAACAATGGACAAGGCCTTTTGGGCGTTTGGAGCAGGATTTATTGTTGAACTGATATTGATTATGTTTTTTGTCAAAGTTGATTATTTGTATTCAAAACCAAATAAATTGGTTTATACAAATTTATTGAAATATTCTGGCTGGCTTGGTGTAAACAGCATTGTTTCGTCAGTGGCGGGAAGGCTAGATATCCAGATGTTAGCCTCAATGGCTGGAGCTACATCAACCGGTTTGTATTCAATACCTTCACGGCTTGCAAGTTTTATTACAGTTTTTAGCGGCAGTTTTTCTTCTGTTTTAGCACCTAGACTGGCTGGGTTTGGAGATAAAGAAGCTGAGAGAAAATATATTCTAAAATCTACTTTAGCAGTCTTGCCAATAATTTTGGGCATTATTATCTGGGTTTTAGTGGCAAAACCATTTATTTTTATTCTTTTTGGTGAAAAATATGTTGAATCAGTCCCAATTTTTCAAGCTCTAGCATTAGCGCAAATTCCGGTAATACTTACTATTCCATCGGTAACTGCAATTATTTACTCAATGAAAAAAACTATTTTTGTTGGACTGTTTTCTTTTTTTCAATTAGTGGCAATATTTATAATCAATCTTATCTTTATTCCTAAATATGGTGTGTTTGGCCCAACTATTACATACGGAATTATTAATCTAATTTTTGCAATTTATACTTGGATAATTGTCATCAAACATTACTGGGTAAATCAAGAAAAATAACTTTTTAACCAAATTTCTAACATCATCAATGTCCAGATTTGTTGTCCAAAATCTTTATTAATATTTTCTGACTTTATTATTGGTTTTATATAATCCATATTAATAAATTCTTTAATTCTAGAATTATTAGAAAGCAATAAACTTTCGGCGTATGAATTTAGTTTACCTTTAAACCAAGAATTAAGCGGAATTGTAAACCCAACTTTGGATCTATATAAATTCTCATTTGGAACGATCCCTTCTAAGGCTTTTTTGAATATATATTTTGTTTCTCCATTTTTAACTTTCAAATTAAATGGGATTTTTCCGGTTAGCTCAATCATTTTGTGATCCAATAATGGAGACCTGGTTTCAAGAGAATATCTCATTGAAGCAATATCCATTTTAGTTAATAACTGATCCGGCAAAAAATACATTAAATCAAATTTAAGTCCGGCGTCTTTAATGTCTTTACCTGTAAACATCTCAAATATATTCCTGACATTTTGGTATGGTGGTTTCGTTGAGAAAGTTTTGAATATTTTATTTGTGACCATTGATTGTATTTCATCAATCGAA
>Ga0172371_10001951_pt1 | contig 32864 bp, 36 predicted proteins | sample Lak12m_FD_114543 | JGI IMG/M metagenome (GOLD analysis project Ga0172371, IMG submission 114543) | Freshwater microbial communities from Kabuno Bay, South-Kivu, Congo - kab_022012_12m | ecosystem: Environmental > Aquatic > Freshwater > Lake | place: Democratic Republic of the Congo: South-Kivu...
GGAATGGCTCATCTGGTACAATACCAGGAGACCCCACCATTCGCTCAACCTTAAAAGCCCAGTTAATTATCTAATTTCTAACTACGGATTTTCCAAAATGTTAGGAACCTATACACGCTATTGCCTAATATAAATAATTAGGTTATCTATCTAAGTTAGCCAAAAAAACAAATCTTACCTTAAAATAGGATAGGAGGTCTCGATGAGCCAAAGGAAAATACTGGTAGTTGACGATTACAGGCTATTCAGAGAAGTGCTGGTTAGCTTCCTTGAGATAAACGGGGTGGACAAATCCCGAATAGAGGAGGCTGGTGATGGCAATGAGGCTCTGGAGATTATCGAGAAAGAGGCGGATAACTATTCCGTCGTAATCACGGATGTCAACATGCCGAGAATGGATGGATTAGAACTCGGCAAAAAAATAGGCGAGAAATTTCCTGAAATAAAGGTGATTTACGCCTCAGCCGGAGTTAGCCCGCTGCCGGGAATAACGTTCATTCATAAGCCCTTTTCTATCTATGAGCTCGCTGAGCTCATGAAGGAGTATCTCTAGTACTTTGCTTTCGCTAAGTTTGATTTCACTACACCAGCCAGACGCTTCCGCGATCTGGCTTTTTCTTTTGAATTTTAAATTTGCCAGACCAGTGAGCAAAATTATTTTCTACCAAACATAAAGTTCATGAACAGTCTAGTCGGAGCGGCGGGATTCTTGTCCTGTCGTATGACAGGATGAACCCGCACAGTCATAAGTCGGAGCGGCGGGATTTGAACCCGCGGTCTCAGGACCCCCAGCCCTGCGCATTAGGCCAGCTATGCTACGCTCCGCTTATCAGCCGTAAGGCATAAGCTATAAGATGTAAGAAAAAATAAATTAAGTCAGAGCATTAATCTGAGATCTTAAAGTGTTTAACTACGTCTTACGGCTTATAACTTACGGCTGAGTTGTGCGCGCAATAGGGATCGAACCTATGACCTCTTGCGTGTCGAGCAAGCGCTCTACCACTGAGCTATGCGCGCAATTTAGTACCCTTACATCTACCTTTCTAACTAACATTTATGTTTTCGCAAAAAATTTTTGACTTCCGTTAAAGAATACTATAATGCTTTTACATAAAAGTTTGTAACAAATTTCAAATAAAGTTCTAATTAAAAGAATAATAAAAATAAACAACCAACATGAAGAAAATCTACGGAAAAATAGCTCTGCTTTCGGTGATCGCGGTCCTGTTTCTGGGATTATCGACTGCCAGTGCCGCTTCCAAACCGAAAATCAATAGCATAGGCAGCAAAACAGATAGTTCCGTAACGCTTAGAATCGCCTATGAGAAGTATGCCAGTAAAAAAGTTGATATTGTCGTAAGCGTTCGTAACAAAAGCAACGATACAACCACCGAGAGAACTTTCGAAGACGAAAAACTAAACTCAAGCGGCAAGAAAAGTCTAAAGATCGACACTCTGCTTTCCAGTACGAAATATTCTTTCAAAGTCAAGATTAAGAAACATAATGGTGGAAGCGGATATTCCGGCTGGTCAAGTTCTCTGAGCGCGAAAACAAAGAGCTAAAATAAGTAATTTCAACACTGCTGGTGTCTAAAATGAAAGACGGAACGCATGAGTATGCGTTCCGTTAGCTTGTTATGGAAGGTTCATAGCCCTATTTTGCTCCGATGCACCTGGCTGCCCTGCTTCCAACTTCTATCGGTGAGTTCTTAAACTCGCCCGTTTTTTTGAATATCTTTTTGAATTCTTCGAGCGCCTCTTTTTCGGCTAATTTATTCGCCTTGTCGCCGAACTCATCATCCGACTCACTTTTCCTCCTCGGAAACTCCAGAAGTCTGATGAAATCTTGAAAGTGTCCATTACCGTAATTCTTAATAAATTCCTTGATGGTCCTTTCGCTGTCGCATCCGTCAGCCTCTATCAGCCAGAGGCCGTCCGAACTCTTTACCAGAGCGCCCACTATCTCCATTCTAACCTCCTTGTAGTTTGGTAAGGATAAAGAAAAAGAGCTTTGGTTTCCTCCCAACACCTAAAAAAAATTATTAATATAAAAATACCTCCGGGTCAATATACCGGAGGCTAATTGTTTGCCGTTTCGAGCGGATAATGGAAATAAAGAAAATTCAGGGCAAGAAAGTCTTAAACCAATCCTTCATTTTGTGTACCGATTTCATGAAATCGGGCAGCTTATCGGTGATACCACTGAGGTCAATCCGGCTGCCGGTACCGCTTCTTTCGACTTGGTCCCAAAGCACCAATCCGGTAACAACGGCAAAGGACGGGTCATCCAAAGTCTCACCCACTCCTTCCATCTGCATGGGAAATCCAATCTGGGCCGGTAAGTGAAGCTCTTTCTTGGCCAAGTCCACGATTCCCGGCAGCTTGGCTCCGCCGCCGGTAAGCACGATGCCCGCCGGCAGCATGCCGTCCCGTTTAATCTTTCTTAATTCTTTGTTAACCAGGGTAAAGATTTCTTCCATCCGAGCTTCGATAATTTCAGCAATTTCCTTAGCCTTAATGCTACCCTCTTCGTTCTTGCTGAGACGAGACAAGTTAATTTCTTTTTTGGGAGAAACATCCTTGGCTACCGCTGAACCATATTCAATCTTCACTTTCTCGGCGACTTCAATGGAAGTTTTCAGGCCGATGGCAATGTCGTTGGTTATGTGACCCGCTCCCACCGGCAAAGTCGCTATGTAAACCAGTTGGTCTTCTTCGAAAACAGCTATATCCGTCGTGCCAACCCCGATGTCCACCACTACCACACCCAGTTCTTTTTGTCTGCGATTAAGTACCGACTCCGCCGCGGCCAATGGGGAAGTCACCACTCCCTCAATCTCGATCCCCGCCTGGCTCAAGCATTTGCTCAAATTACGAATGAAAGGTATCGATCCCGTTACGATCAAAGCGTCCACTTCCAGACGCATACCATTCATTCCTACAGGATCGCGAATTTCCGATTGGTTGTCCAGGCTGTAACTTCTTGGTACCACGTGGATGATTTCTCGATTAGCGGCTGTTTCCGGTGAAATAATCGCTTGGGCCGCGGCCAAAACCCGATCGACATCTTCTTGGCCTACCTCACCGTCGGCGCGGCTAACTGCCACAACGCCGCGGGCGGCTTGGGCGTTAATATGATTTCCCCCAACGTTCACCACGACTCTCTCGATGGGTACTCCGGCGATTCTTTCGGCAATTTCAGCCGCTTTGTTGATGGCGTTGGTCGTTTCTTCTATATCAACGACAATTCCCTTGCGAAGCCCGGGACAAGGAACTTTACTACTGCCCAACACCCGCCATCTTCCTTCTTCCTTGGCGGCAACAATTAAACGCACCTGGCTGGATCCCACGTCCAAACCAACTGTTATATCGGTTCTCCTCATTTTTTATTTTTTCGACTGCTAGTTATTTTCAATATTCTAAGCGGATTTAATGAAAAAGGGAAGCCCAACGACTAGCAACTTGCAATGAATAAAACAAAAACCCGGCCTCAATTCTATTAACGCCAGTTGCCAATTACCATAATATTCTGATATACATAATTATAATAACTGAAAACAATGACTAATAGCAAATTTTCTCATATTATCCCTTCACCGGTTTTGGAAATTGGAAAAGTTCTTTCGAATTCTGGCTTCTCCGCTTATTTAGTAGGCGGGTGCGTGAGAGATTTGCTTTTGGAAAGGAAGGTTAAGGACTGGGATGTTGCTACCTCAGCTAAGCCCGAAGAGATTCTAAAGCTTTTTCCCGACAGCTTTTACAATAACACCTTTGGAACTGTTGGAGCAAAGACTAAGCTGGGAATAATCGAGATTACCACCTACCGAAAGGAAAGTAAATACACTGATGCCAGACACCCCGACAAGGTAATTTTTGCTAAAACCGTGGAAGAAGATTTGGAGAGGCGCGATTTTACCATTAACGCTCTAGCTATTAATTTTAAATGTTTTGTAGAGACACAAAATTTTGCGACTCTACAGAGAAAGATTAGGCGTGGCAAAAAGATCGTGACTTTCGGAAACTCTCTTTCCCCTCGCATGGAAAACGCCGGCCCAGGCATCGAAGGAAAGAAGAAGAATTTGCTTACTGTTGACCACTTGCCTCGATTGGGCTCCGGAGAATACCCCGACTTTATGATAACCAAGATTAAGCTTGAAAACCAGGAAAAGGATCAATTTATTTTAGACAAGTTTTCCGGCTTGGTCGATTTGGAAGAAAGTATCATTCGGGCAGTAGGCAATCCCGAAAAGAGATTTCAGGAAGACGCCTTAAGGCTAATACGGGCAGTGCGATTTTCGGTAGAATTGGGATTTAAAATTGAAAAAAACACCGCCAAGGCGATAAAAACCAACGCCAAACTACTCGGAAATATTTCGAGTGAAAGAATAAGAGACGAGTTTTCCAAAATTCTACTATCAGATTGGCCGGCGGAAGGTGTCGTTCTTCTGCGTAAGCTGGGGCTACTTCGCCACGTGGTACCGGTTTTGGAAGAAGGAATCGGCGTTCAACAAAATTGGCACCATCTTTACACCGTTTACAAGCACTCGGTCCTTTCGCTTAAATTTTGCTTTTCCGATTCTCTGGAGTTAAGATTAGCCGCGCTTTTGCACGATACCGCCAAACCTAGAGTCAAAAAAGTCGGAGAGGGCGGAGCGGCGACTTTTTATTATCACGAAATGGAAGGCGCGAAAATAGCGAGGAGAGTTCTGACCGATTTACGCTACCCCGCGAGAACAGTAGATGAAGTCTATCATTTGATTCGTTTTCATATGTTTAACTACGACCCGGCTCTTCACAATGAAAGCACGGTACGCCGGATGCTTCACCGGGTAGGAGGGATCGAGTGGATGAGAAAACTCTTGACAATCCGCATCGCCGACCGACTAGGCAGTGGCTGTAAACAGGGAGAAGTATTCAAATTACGCAAGCTCAAGTATCTAATGGAAAAAGTTTCCAAAGACCCCGTCTCTTTGAAACAGCTTAAGATCGACGGTCGGGATCTCATGGACAAGTTGGGAATCAAGCCCGGACCGCAGGTGGGTAGCATTTTGGAAGTTTTGCTGGCCACGATAATCGCTGACCCGAAAAATAACGAGAAAAAGAAACTTCTGGAACTGGCGGAAGGACTATGGCTGGCCGAGAAGAACACGCCCGGCTTTTTAGTCAAAGAAAAGCTTAACGCTGAAAAATACTTGGAAGGAAAGCGCAAAAATCATGATATGGCGTTACAGGATAAATACCGGGTGAGAGAAAACCACAGGGAAAGTACGAAGTTCGAAAGTACAAAGAATCAAATAAAGCACAAAGTCCAAAGCTTAAACATTACCCGGACCAGTAAGTCCTAAACCTATTTTATACTTCATTTGTACTTTGCTCTTTTGTACTTTACTCTTTGAAATTTATTTGTTCCTTTGTACTTTATAAATAATAATTCTTATCTAAATCAATATGAAGCTATTGGTAACCGGTGGGGCCGGTTTTATTGGCTCCAACTTTATCCTCTATTGGCTGAAATATCATTCTCAAGATTCCATTGTAAACTTGGATTTGCTAACTTACGCGGGAAATTTAAAGAACTTGAGGGGAGTGGAGAGAAACAAAAATTACCAATTCGTTCGAGGCGACGTAGCCGACAGCGAGCTGGTCAAGGCAGTACTAGACCAAGAGAAGGTGGACGTTATTGTTCATTTCGCGGCGGAAAGCCATGTGGACCGTTCAATCGAAAATTCGGGAGTTTTCGTCCGAACGAACGTGTTGGGCACTCAAGTGCTATTGGAAGCCGCCCGGCAAAGAAAAATCCGTTTTCATCATATCTCGACTGATGAGGTTTTTGGCAGTTTAGCACTCAACAGCTCCAAAAAATTCGACGAAAACGCTCCCTACGATCCCCGCAGCCCTTATTCGGCCAGCAAAGCGGGCTCCGACCATCTCGTACGAGCTTATTTTCACACTCATGGCCTTCCGGCCACCATTACCAATTGTTCCAACAACTATGGACCCTACCAATACCCGGAGAAATTGATTCCCTTATTTATCACGAATTTATTTGAAGACAAGAAAGTCCCGCTTTACGGAGACGGCCTGAATGTTAGAGATTGGCTTTACGTCGAAGATCACTGCCGAGCGATTGACTTGGTGATTGAAAAGGGAAAGATAGGAGAAACTTACTGCGTCGGCGGAGACAGCGAAAAATCTAATTTAGAGATCGCTAGTTTCTTGCTAAAAAAAGCGGATAAGGACAAGAAATATATTCAATTTATCGAAGACAGAAAGGGCCACGACCGGCGTTACGCGATTGACGCGACTAAAATAAAAAAAGAGTTGGGCTGGAAACCCACCGTAAGTTTCGCCGAGGGAATCAACAAAACGATAGATTGGTATTGGAAAAACCAAGAGTGGTGGAAAGAACTAAAGAAATAACCAAATCCCAAAGTCCAACTCAAATTACCAAGGAAAATTCCAAATCCAAATGTCTAATTTGGAACTTGGGCATTGGAATTTTATTTGACATTTGACATTAGACATTGGGATTTGGTTATTATTACTGGAATAATCCCTGATTGAAAATCAAACTTATGAGCGTTGCCCGAGCGGGAGCCACTCCCCACACCTCATAGGCACCATTTAGTTGATTGAGATTGGTATCACCACCGATAATATTGGCGAAAACGGCTGTTTCGATCTTGGGTGGAGTGCCCCATTGACATTTGCCCTCCAACATCCCTCGCACGGTACCCTGGCAATCATCACCTTGCTGTAAACCCAGTCCTTCAAATAAGAAAGGGATGCCGAACTGGATGTTTTGGCGTCCAACCGCTCCGGCGCTGTCTAAAGCTCCGATCGCCAAAGCTCCCGCCGGAGCGCTGGCCAAAGTCGCCGGCGTGCCGGAACGGGAGTAGGTTGAATATTCTTCCGAATAACGGTCATACAAATTGCCCCAGGCTTCAACGTTCACATATTCGATATCGTGAAGAAGCGTCTGAACGTCACTCACAAAGTGATCGCCCATTCGTTGCATGCCATACTGATGACCCTGGAAAACAAAGTCCAGTTTTTCCGGCACTTGGTTGGGAGAAAGACGGGATTGAGGCTCGTGGTAGGCATCGGGAGCTTGAGCCTGGCCGGCTCCGGCGTTTATCGTGCTGGACGCCCCAAAAAGATCCTGGCCGGTTTGCAACCGAGCTGCGACAGCGTCGCTAGCGTTTAAAGTAAGCAAGAACATCCCTAATACCAGAATAAACTTTTTGAATAATATTTTTCTTTTCATTTTATGGTGTTTTCTTTATTTCTTCCGAAAACTTGTTTAATTCGGAATTTATTTTATCCGCCCGGCCGGCGGCCAGGAAGGAGCGGAAATAATCTCCCTCGTTCACGTTGTCGAAAACGATCCCCAAAGACCTGACGACTCTTAGCAAACGGATATGCGCGCTTTTGAAATGGGGGTTAACCGGCATCTCCAAGAGTTCTTTGTAAGCAACATCCGTTTCTTTCTTCCAATTGTTTATCTTATCCCATTCAATGTCTTTCTTGCTCATATCCGATAGATTAAGAAGAATTTGTCCAAGGCCTTCTTCGATAGTCTGGTTATCCGCCAGAAAATTATGTTCCCTCAAGATATTTTTCGCCCGACTTAGGTATTGGTCCTTTTCTCCCGTCTCGGTTTCGATAACTTTCAAACTGTCTTCGGGAATATTAAAAGCGAAATTCAAACCGGTGTTGTTCACGATGCCTTCAGTAAACCCGTTCAGCTCTTTCTCTATTTCAGCTCTGGTATCTTCGTTTAAGGAATTATAAGGAGAGGAGTAAAGCTGATAGCGGGCGATTAAATCATCAACCTTCAAAGCCACTTGTTCGGTAACGTTATCTTTGGAAGAATTATTGGAAACCGGCGCTTGCTGAGTATTTTGGTTAGTTTGATTGGCATTTGTATTGTTCTGACTATTATTGTTGTTGCCGTTACTATTTTGAGTCTGAGAGTTGGTGTTGGAGTTGGAATTGGAATTGACATTAGAATTACTGTTGGCATTACTATTGGCGTTTACCGGCCTCTTGTCCCCGGGGGGAGGTTTTAAGGGGTCGTAGCCGTCTTTCACTTCCTGACCATCTAAGAAGCCGTCCCCGTCCGTGTCGGCTTTGTTGGGGTCGGTACCCAGTTTTTTTTCTTCCTCGTCAGAAAGCCCGTCTTTATCCGAATCGGCTGAGTTTTGGGAATTACTGCTTATCGCGTTCCAAAGGGTTTTGGGCACTATTTTTTCCCGCGAAGCCGAGATACCACCGCTCAAATTCCAAGCGACGATCCCGAGCAAGATTATCAAGAGTAATATTTTTATTTTTTTCATCAGAAGTTTCTAATTTGAAACCACTATAACACGAAGTTACGCAAAAGAAAAAATAAAAAAGCCGCGAGACGAACCACGCAGCGTGGAAATGAAAAAGCTCACCTGCCGTATTCTGTGTAATACAACTAGCAAGTGAGCTTTATTGTTATTCGAATCTCTTCGGAAACTACGCAACCCAATGGCCGCCAATTTCGTCCGTGAGACAGGCGATGCCTTTGTGAATGTGCATGGACCTCATCACCTTGCCATTGTATTTCGTAAGCAAGGCAAAGGCCTTTTCGGAAACTTGGCTCCAACCCTTTTTTCTGTCCACGTCCAAATAATGCCAGCACTTTCCGCAGCTGCAGCGGAAACAGTGATTCGAGAATCGACCCTGGTTGGTAAGCTCGAGCCAACGATCATGGGTAATTTGATTTTGGGAAAGTTCTTCACAAACGCAAGGCCCTGCATAAGCGTCCATCGGACCAGCGTACTCTTTTTCTTCCAGGGCTTCTCTTCCTTTTTTCACAAATTCCTCAATCATGCCTACGATCCATTTTTCCTCGGGTAAGGAAACGAGATATCCCGAAGATCCTTTGTAGAGATAATTCTTGGCGTTGGCGTAATCCTTTTCTTCAAGTACGAAGGTTTTTCTATCGTATTCGACGGTCCAAACACGATACCCGAACTTGTTTTTGGCCGCGTTTGCCTTCCAATCCTCGGTGAAATCCCAAGCATGCTCTCCATAGTCCCGCACGGTCAGGGTGCCTTTGGCTCGAATCTCTCCTTTCCTCTTTTTTACCTTGATTGAATGGATTTCGAATCCGGTTATGGCACAAGCTTGGCCAATGTGTACTTCCGGCCCAACCCAATTAAGTTCCGCCATTATTGTCCTCCATTTATTCAGAAGCTTTCGACAGTAGCATTGTAGTAACTCCCAATAAAATCCTTTGTACATATTGATCCTCCTCTCATTTGGTGCTAACCTCAAAAAAGGTTTCTTGGTAGAATTCACCCAAAATTAAATTTGGTCAATGAATAGCACAAAAAAACCGCTCTGTGATGCGGTTTTTATTCGATGTCCGAGAAGGATAGATTTTATTTTTTCTGGCTGTTGATTAGGCCTAGAAGCATTTTGGAGACGGTTTCGAATTTGTTGTAGAAGTCTTGGAATTCGGACTGGGAAATTTGTTCATCGTCGTGGATTAGGTCCAGCAAAGATACACATTCATAGGTAGAACCGCGAGAAATTGTGTAAAAATTCTTTTTATCAGCCTTGGAAAATTTGCCACTACCTTCGGCAATGTTGATGACCATACTAATCGAAGCCCTACGAAACTGATCACGGGTATAGGAGTCAATGGATTTGTTCAACCGAAGAAACCTAGTAACTTCTTTGTTGAGGACTTTGGCTTTTTTGTAGACTTCCAGAAGTTCGAAGTCAAACATTTCTATAGTTAAATGCTTGTACTTTGTGTGGGTATTTTGTAATTTGGGGACGAAATTTTCGTCTCGACTCTGGAAATCTTTGCTACTTCCAAAATACAAACTACCAATTACAAACTACGCAAATTTGAGCGTTAGCGAAAATTTCGTCCGAGGAGAGGGATTCGAACCCCCGTAGGGACAAGCCCGGCAGATTTACAGTCTGCTGCGATTGACCGCTCCGCCACCCTCGGTTGTGTGACGTACATGTTCTATCTAAGCATATAATATACCATTATGCAACAAAAAGACACTCTTCTTGTGTCCTTTGGCTTAATTTTAAATTCTAAATTTGAAGTTTGAAATGAATTTTCAATTTTAAATTTTTAATGAAAATTTATTCATTTCAAATTGATTAAAAATTTCAAATTTTAAATTTCAAATTAGTTTAGTCATTATCGCTGCGATTCGTCGCATAGCCATTGACTTTCACTACTAAAGCCCCTCCAACCAATGCGGTTATGAGCTGCGGCCAGCTCATCATGAAAGTTATCAGAGGAGAAGAATTAAGAAACAGCCAAACTGGAAGAAATATGATTAAGGACTTGAGAATTGAGCTGGCCGCCACCCGCAGCCAAAGATTAGTTTTGAAGAAGGAAAACGCCAAAATCATGGTGCAGTTACCGAGAATTATAAAGGGAACCACCATTGCGGCCGTTGGCGGCAGTAAACCACGAAACAACGCTATTAAAGAAGGAATGACCGCTATGAACAGAGCGTTGGTGAGTCCCACGCGCAGGGCCACCCAAAACAAAACCGCGTTAACAATCGGCCCGACAATGAACTGATTTTGTGGGGTATGGGCAAAAATCGCCGGTATAATCACGGCGATAACCGTGCCGATGGCAGTTTCGACAAAAGCGCGGGATCGAATATTAATTAGTGGCCTCTCTATTATGTTTTCTATTGTTTCTGGATTCTTACTCACGATATAATTTGAAATTTGAAATTTTTATTCAATTTTGAATTTTAAAAAAGGTCGAAGATTTTTATAGTTTTGAGTTGTGTTTTCAAATTATTCATTAAAAATTGATTTAAAACTTAAAATTTAAAATTTAAACTATCGTTCTATCTCCTTCCTCGTCACTTTCTCCGGTTTGAAGATTTCCGCGATCAAATAGTCGAAAATTTGGCGGGCTTTTTCCGTATTGTCTTTAGTGTAATTACACACGAAAACATCCAGGCTGGTGTAATTTTCTTCGCCCCAAGTGTGAAAACTGATATGAGATTCGGCCAAACAAACAACCGCGGTTATCGAATAAGGCCCAAAATAGTGGTAAAAATTACCGAGCTCGGTAAGCCCCGCTTCTTTAATTTTCTCACTGATTAGCGGTTTCAGCTTTTCCATTTGATCCTCGTTCTCCAGGTAAGAAGAAAATTTACAGTCGTGGAGGTCACCGATTAGGTGGATGCCGGTCTTCATTTCATTGTTACAATTAACTTTATTACTTTTTCCAGTATAGTTAAATGTATGTTTTGCGCAAATTATTTGATCCCCATATCACTTTCCGCCGGCATTGACGAGGTCGCGTTGGCCGACGAATCTTTTAATCGCGACAGGATCTCTTTTTCCACTTCCTCGCGCGGACGGCCGTATTTTTCACGCGAGCGTTCCCGGACTAAAGCTTCCACCGAACTATCGCCTTTTTCCAAAGGATAAGGCATCAAGCTAAAAGGCATCCCTACCTGGCCATTTATAATAAGCTTCAGGTATACGTTAAAATTATCCAGATTGATAAGATCGTAGGAGGTAAAAACCGGCTCGAACTGTTTCGCGACTACGTCGGCATCCTCGGGACCCACCCGAAAAGCCGCCAATGACCCGACATTACCAAACACCGCGTCCCGAATTTTTTCGGAAAGCTGTTTAATAAATTGATGAGCGATAATGAGATTTAAGCGATACTTGCGCGCTTCCGAAAGAATGGAAACAATGGAGTCGGTAGTAAAATTGTGAAACTCGTCGATATACAAATAAAAATCTTTTCTTTCCGCCTCGGGGATATCCACTCGGCTCATGGCGGAAATCAGGATTTTACCCACCATTACCATACCGAGTAGATAAGCGTTCAGTTCGCCGATGCTTCCTTTGCTCAAATTCATCAAGACAATCTTTTGCTGGTCCATCGCTTCGCGGATATTGAAGGAAGATTTCTGCTGCGCGATTATCGGACGCATTATATCGTTGGCGATAAAAGAAGTGAGCTTGCTGGTAATATAGGGCACCATATTGGCAAGAGCGGCTTCTCCCCCAGCTTTTTCCGCTTCCTTAACCCAAAAATTCACCACGATGGGGTCGGAGCAATGATCCAATTTAAAGCGGCGAAAATCAGGGTCGGAAAGGACGCGGGAAATTTCGAGCAAGGTAGAGCCGGACTCCGGGTGAGCCATTACCAAAAGCATGGCGTTACGCATATATTGCTCGAACATCGGCCCTCCCACCTGGCGCATGTCGTATAGTTTATCGAAAATATCGATCATTTCGTTGATAACGAAGGTCTTTTGCTCCGGCCGGCTATACTCCAAAAGATTAAGTCCGATTGGCCTTTCAACGTCGGAAGGGTCGAACAGAACAACGTCCTCGACCCGTTCCCTAGGCACGAAAGCCAGCACCTGGGAGACCAACTCCCCATGAGGATCGATTACACAAACTCCTTTGCCGTTTTGAATGTCTTGTTTGATCATTCCCGCCAAAAAAGTGGATTTACCGGTGCCAGTTTGGCCTACAACGTAGAAATGGCGGCGGCGATCATCTTCTCCAGCTCGGACGAGGGTTTCCTGGTCGCGATAGACGTTTCTGCCCAACAGAAGGCCATCGGCCGATAAATTAGCCGGGCAGGGAGCCTTTTTTGACTTGGCGGTTACGATGCGCGGAGCGGCTTTCAAAATGTTAATCCCAAAATGAAACAAGCTGGAAAGCTCTTCTTTGCAAAGAAAAGATCTCTCTTTATCTCGGAAAATGCGGAAAGTGTAGTTGTAAATAAATTGCTTAATTTTCTTGGGAGTTACAATTCTGAAACTATTGCCGTTGATGTTCTCAAACTGGGTGAAGGAATTTTTGATATGAGAAACAATCGCTTCCGCGCGAACTTTTTCTGGAGCGGAAGCAATCAGTCTTATGTTGACTCCATAACGATTTTTGCGGGCTTTATTTTCGATAGATTCGATTATTTGCTCCTCGCCGGTTGTTAGCACATGACGTTCTTTTTCAGAATTCAAGCCACCTCCAACCGATGAAGATGTTTGTCCCTGAAAACCGCCAAAAATTTCTTTGAAAAATTTGGCAATGGGATGACTTACTTTGTTTTTGGCTTGGTCTAGAGTCTTGCCTTGCTTTATTTCTCTGGCGATTTCCAGAGCTTCCGAATCTTGCTCAGGAGAAAGCGGGTAAACAATTATTTGGATAGCCGCGCCTTCTTTTTGGGGATCGAGTTTAGTAAGAGAATTAGTAATACTGTTGAGAGGATCGCTTTCTAGCTCGCGGTAAGTCTTTAGGGGGAGATACTTCTCTTTCGCCAATCTCAACTGACAGCCCGCGACTTCTCCTTTGGGAATAAAGATATTGTAATCGTTTACCTCTTCGACCGAAACAAGCGGGAAAAAACTGTGCACCTGTTTTTCTACCAAATCCACTTGGTCACGAGGAACCGCCATATAAAAAGCGATTCCTTCTTGATTGTAGGGAATGGCAATTTCCAGGGTCCAATAGGGAAATCGGATAAAATTTTGCCAAACGGTCTTGGGTCGGATGTTTGATAGAGTGGTATAGAGCTGCTCCATTACCGATATTTTTTCCCGAATGATGTCCAAGGACTCGTTCTTGGCTTGGGGTGAATGAGAATCGGCCGAGTTCGATTCGATAACGGGAACAGCCACTCGTAGCAAGGCGAATTTGAAAGAGTGGACAAACTTATTCCGGCGGCGAAGAACATAAACCAAGCCAATGATTATCACCAGCGCCACCAAAATAACAACGGCTAGAAAAGGCAAAAACCTGTCTTCAATCACCGAGAAGAATGTTTGTGAAACGTTAAATGACAGAGAATTGGAGGATGATATAACGTGAGAAGAAGTGGTCATTAAAAATTTTTGTTTTAGCCCGATTTGTTTATTTGTATGATTACAAAATTATTTTTCGAGGTAGCTATTTCCCCATCCCGAGTATTCCGATAATCAATCCCAACACACCAAACACCCCCGACAAAATCCAAAAGCGCATCACAACCTTGGACTCCGGCCAACCGATGGCTTGGAGGTGATGATGAAAAGGAGCGGAAAGGAAAACTTTTTTTCCGAACAATCTTTTCGAAGTCAGTTGAATGGCCGCCGACAAGGACTCTATCACGTACACGAAGCAAATAATTGGCAGCACTAGAGCCGAGTTAGTCAAGAGCGCCACTACTCCCAGCGCGGTGCCTAAAGATATCGCCCCGGTATCTCCCATGAAAAAGCGGGCGGGATGAACGTTAAACCAGAGAAAAGCCAGTAACCCTCCGGCGATCACTCCGCAAAAAGCGGCTAAATCTATCCGGTGCTGAACGAAAGCGATAACCCCGTAAACCGAGAAAGCCATCAGTAATATGCCACCGTTAAGGCCGTCCAATCCATCGGTCTCATTGGAGGAAATCGCGGTGGCCAGAATAACCAGAACGAAAAACGGAACATACCACCAACCGATGTCAAAATCTCCTAGTCCTGGAATGTGGATAGCGGTAAAATCCAACTTGAGGTAAAACCACAAACCACCCAAAATGGCTATCAGCAGCAACCACCAGAAACGGTAAAGAAAACGCACGCCGCCGCCTTTGTTGGTGCCGGTTCCCCGGGAACTTTTGATGTCATCGATAGCTCCCAAAATGCCGGTGCTGACCAAGGCGAAGATTGGTAGCCAAGTCTGGGAGCGCCTCAGAAAATCCAGAATTTTTATGTAACCGTCGAACCAAGCGCCCAAGATGTTAAAAACCACGGCTAAAGCCAAAACAGTTACCCAAACAAGCAATCCTCCCATAACAGGGGTTCCGGTCTTGTCTTTGTGAAGACTATGATAGATAGGCGCTTCCTTGCCATCTACCGATTTGCTTTTTACCTTCGTTCTTACGCCATATTTATATAAAAAGTTTGTTAGCAGAGGAGTCCAAGCCATCGCCACTACAAAAGCGATCAGCGTGAGCAGGAGCACCTTGATAACATTTAGATATAAAGGCACCGTGTAAATTTCCGCGAAACTCATTTTATATTTTTTTAACTTTAATTAAATTGTCTTTTTTCTGAGGGATTTCATCAATCAGCCCTTTGACATTGTCAAAAGACTCGACAATGTCTTCTCTCAAGGCGTTTCTTTTTTTTATTTGAGGGAATTCGCGGTTTTCCGGTAGAATATTGTCACTTAGATTAGTTTCGCCGCCATCGTTGGCGAACGATGTGGTTTCGCCTCTTTCCTCGGCTTTCTTGATAAGCTGGACAAAGCCCAATATTTCGCCTAGGTCTGCAAGCAGCGTTTTCTTTTCTCCCTGAGCCAGGTCCAGATGGGCAAGTTTGATAGATTTATTGAGTTGATTCTTGAGATCTTCCATAAACGAATTTTTTATCTAATTTCTATTTAAATTTAGGATAAATCTTTAAAAAAGCAATTATTTTGACTGGCAAGCGCTGGCATTCTTGGAAAAATAAAAAAAAGGTGGCAGCATTCATTATAGATTTGAATTAAATAAATAATTATTTTCAGCATTGTCGCTATGGCCAAACCGAACAAAAATACCACGGTCACCGTTATTGGGATCGGCTACGTCGGACTTCCGCTGGCTTGTGTAATTGCCAAGAAAGGTTATAGAACTTACGGACTGGATTTAAATAAAGAAGCGGTCAAGTTGGTTAACCAAAAAAGACCGCCTTTCAAGGATGCGTTCGTGGGAAAACTTTTGCCCAAGGTAAAATTAGAAGCCACCACTGATCCTAAGATTTTGAAAGAAACGGATATTGCGATAATCTGCGTGCCGACCCCGGTGGATGAGAAAAGCCTGCCGGTTTTTAAACCTTTGATAGGAGCCATCAAATCAGTTGTCGGTAATTTCAAGAAAGGTATTCTGGTGGTGGTTGAATCCACCATCAATCCGGGGGTTTGCGAGGAAATCGTTTTACCTTTGTTCGAAGAAAAGAGCCTGAAAGTCGGCAAGGACTTTTTTCTGGCCCATTGCCCGGAGCGAATCAACCCGGGCGATCCCAAATGGAACGTCCTGAATATTAATCGCTGTGTGGGTGGCGTCACCAAGAAATGTCTTGACAAGGCGTTAGAATTTTACCGTTCCGTTATTAAAGGCAAAATTACTCCAATGAAGTCCATTAAGGAGGCAGAAGCGACCAAAACAATTGAAAACGCTTTTAGGGACATCAACATCGCTTTCGTAAATGAATTGGCGAAATCTTTCGATCGGATGGGTATCGACTTAAAAGACGTTATCAAAGGAGCTTCCACAAAACCATTTGCTTTCATGCCTCACTGGCCTAGTTGCGGGGTGGGCGGGCATTGTATTCCGGTAGATCCTTATTATTTGATTGAGAAAGCCAGAAGGGTTGGTTTCGAGCATGATTTTCTAAAATTAGCTAGACGGATTAATAACAGCATGCCAAGGTACACGGTTAAGATTTTAGCCCGAGAACTTAACGAGATCGGGAAAGCGGTCAAGGGAACAAAGGTAGGCGTTCTGGGAGTTTCTTATAAAGCTAATGTGGACGATACCCGCGATGCGCCCTTCTTTGAGGTTAAGAAGGAATTATTAGAAAAGAAGGCCAAAGTGGAAGTTTTTGATCCCTATGTCGCTCGAGAGAGTACCGTCAAAAGTCTATCTGAGCTGCTGAAAAAATCCGAAGTCCTGTTACTCACTAACGATCACCAGGCTTTCGCGGCAATTACTCCCAGACTTTGCAAAAATAATAGCATCAAGTTAATAATTGACGGAAAAAATTTCTTGGACAAAGAAGGATTCATTAAGGCGGGAATTAGGTATAAAGGGATTGGGAGATAGTTTCAATACTTATCAATTTACAATACTTATCAATTTACAATTTACAATCAATGATCAATTTTCAAATTTTAAAAATTGTGAATTAAAAATTGAAAATTGAATGAAAATTGTGAATTGATAATTGTAAATTTTATTATGGATATTTCTATTGTTGTTCCTGTTTTTAACGAACAAGACAATGTTAAAAAACTTCACGAGGAAATCGTGGAAGCGTTGAAAAAAATGGACAGATCCTACGAAATAATCTTCGTGAACGACGGCAGCGTTGACAAAACTTTGGAGAATTGTAGGAAGCTGAAGCCTCTAAAAATAATTAACTTTCGCCGTAATTTTGGTCAAACCGCCTCACTGGACGCGGGTTTCAAAGAAGCAAAGGGAAATATTATTGTCGCGATGGATGGAGACTTGCAGGACGATCCCGCGAACATACCTAAACTACTCAATAAAATGAAAGAAGGCGGTTTTGACTTGGTTGCCAGCTGGCGTAGGGTCAGAAAAGACTCTTTAAGCAAAAAACTGCTCTCAAAAGGGGCTGATATGTTGAGAAAGTTCCTGCTAAACGACGGGATTCACGACTCGGGGTGCATGCTAAGAGCTTACCGAAAAGAATGTTTGGAAAAACTAGATTTAATGGGCGAAATGCATCGGTTTATTCCAGCCACGCTCGGAATGCGCGGATTCAAGATCGGCGAAGTAGAGGTGAACCACCGGCCAAGAATCCACGGAGTTACCAAATACAATTATAAAAGACTCCTGAAAGGATTTCTAGACGTGCTCGGCGTTTGGTTTTGGATGAAATACGCCAGCCGGCCATTACATTTGTTCGGCGGAGCCGGTCTTTTTAGCTTTATCTTGGGCGCTATTTTACTTGTGTTACTGTTCATCGCCAGAATATTTTACGCTTATTCCTTATCGGATAAAGTCTGGCCGCTCTTGGCCATCTTCCTGATGATGGTCGGGGTGCAACTTTTCGTTTCCGGTTTGATGGCTGATATACTGGTAAAAAGCCGCTATCGAGGGAAGAATATGAATTATAGCATCAAGGAAGTGATTGAGAATAGTTAAATGTTACCTATACGAAGCCAGTATCATAAAAGATTAAATATTGGACGCACATTTACGTTTCACATCTAACGTTAAACGATACGGGCATCGTAACCGTATAACGCCACACTACAAAACATGTCTTTACAATCTGAACGTTTAGTGTTTGCCGGTGGCACCGACTGGTCGGTGGATTTTTTGGAAACCCTCTTGAATGAGGGTTTTAATGTAGTTGGAGTACTGACTCCGGCCGACCGCAAAAAAGACCGAGGACAGAAAGTGGCCGCTAACACGCTGAAAGCCGCGGCGGCAAAATTAAACATCCCTGTACTTCAGCCGGAAAGATTGAGCGATCCGGATTTCTTAAATAAATTTAAACGGTTTGAACCTGACCTGGCGGTAGTGGTCGCTTACGGCAAAATATTTTCTAAAGAAATTTTGGACATTCCACCGTTAGGATTTATCAATTTCCATCCTTCCTTATTGCCGAAACTGCGCGGACCGTCACCGATAGCGAGCGCTATTTTGGAAGGTTTCAGTGAGACCGGCGTAAGTATCATGAAACTGGTAGAGGGGATGGACGACGGGCCGGTGCTGATCCAAGAGAAGGTTAAGATAGATCCCAGAGAGACAACGGTTACTTTGACAAGAAAGCTGGTAGATTTAGGCAAGAAAATACTGCCTAAAGTCTTGAAAAAATATCTCGGTCTTAATGTAGAGACGCATAATTATGCGTCTCTACAGAAGCAGGACAACACAAAGGCAACTTATTGCAAAATATTCAAAAAAGAAGATGGCCGAATTGATTGGCAAAAGGAAACTGCCGAGCAAATTGACCGCAAAATTCGCGCGCTGAACCCGCAAATCAAGACATTTACCTTTATGAAAAATAAAAGGATTAATATCCTCGAGACTCAAGGATTTTTAGTAGAGCCGCATAATTATGCGTCTCTACCGTATTATAATGCGTCTCTACTAAAAACCGGTGAATATAAATTATCGGGGGAAAATCTGGCCGTAAAGACAAAAGGGGATATTCTCTTGATTTCCGAGCTTCAGGTCGAAGGCAAAAAACCAACTTCCGCGGAGGAATTCTTCCGCGGATACGGCAAAGGGTCATTTTCGTAGATTACCGCGGCAGCGATAAATTTAAACTATCGCCGATTAATTTACTTTATCTGGCCAATAATTTTCTTTTACTATAAGGTATTTTTGACTCGTAAAGGAGAGAACTTTTCCAATCGATATAAAAACGATAAAAGGAGGGTATCGTGCCATGAAAAAAAATCTCGAAACCACGCTCGCTGTACTTGAGAGTAATTCGGACGAGAGAGTCTGGATATGCCGTAATTGTGGTCGTGAATTCAGACCTGGAAACGAGGAGCCTTCTTGCCCTAATGGCCACGGCGACAATGTGGTAGATCCCAAAGCTGATCTTAGCAGGGAAGATCTGGACAATCTGGAAAACGGCAAGCCGGCCATCTGAAATACCAGCTTAGAATGGAGACGACATGGTAACCCAAGAGTGGATACTCAGCCAAGTAAACTGCAAATGTAACGCAAAGGAGCTTCCCGGAATAGAGAAGATCAGAGTCTATTACACAGAAATGAACTCCAAAGTGAGATTCACGATCTGGCTAGAAAATATCGCCAATCAATTTTCCGGTGTGTTCAGCCGTTCCGCTATGGAAAGAAACATTTATCTTCCCAAGGGTTTGTCGGCTTGGTTGAGAAAATCCATCGAAGATTCTTTGGGAGTATTGTGCGATTTTTTGAACGACCTTGGTTTTCGTAGTGAGCTGCTCTACTGGCCGGAAATTCTCGAGAAACAGGAGGTTTCGGATGTCAGAAAAGAAACAGGAGGCCCCCTGCGCTAGCTCCTATGCCGACGGAAGCCACTATAATGAAGAGGCGACCAAAGACGCGGGAATGCTTGAAGACGGGGAATGCATCGGATGCGGCCGACGATTCGACGCGAAAGGAAATCCCAAAGGGTCTCTTACCGGCAGAAAAACCTGGGCAGTTAGTAGCCTGAGACCGGCGGATGGAACTTGCCAAAGAGACGGGTGCTAGCCACCACTGAAAGTAAAGGTGACAACATGAACGATAAGGAGCAAGGTCAAGAGAATATTGAGGGTGGTTTCAGTGAAGATACCGAAAAGCCCCAAGACAAGAGAGTTTCTTACGCCGAAGGACGTGGTGTGTACAAGTCGTTTGGCTTGGAAGAATACCAAAGAATATGTTTCGGCCCTGGCGGACCACCCTGCTCGAAAGAGTCTCGCTAGAAAGAGTTCCGGTTTGATCGCAAATAGATTAACCTGCGCGGTCCCCAAAAGGGTCCGCGTTTTATTTTATTTTTGACCACTATAATCACGAATGTGAACTTAGTGGTCAATTTTGTAATCGAAAAAAATTTGAAGCTTAGGCGATTTTACGAATCGCTTTTTTTATTCTCTCAATTGATTCTTCTTTTCCCAGCATCCAGGCGCACTCAAAAGGACTGGGGCTTTTTTGTTGGCCGGAAAGAGCCACCCGCAAAGGCCAAAGAAAACTCCCCCGATCGGCTCCAGCCGCTTTCATTAGTAACTTTTCCAAATGATGGAGATCGAAATTATTCGAGGAGATATTTTCAATGATTTTCATGGCTTTTCTCAGCGAATCAACCACGGATTTGTCCTCCATATCCCGCCAGCGTAGAAGCTCTTTGGGATAAACCGGAAGCTTGAATACAAATTCGATGTCTTTGGTAATATCCCCTAAAACAGCCATTCTGGGCTGTTGAACCGTTACTACTTTTTCTATTAAAGCGGGGTCTTTTACTTTTTCACCTAAATATGGCGCGGCGAGCCGCGCCAGTTCCGCGATAGGTTTCTGTTTTATGTAATACCCGCCGAACCACTCCAACCTTTTTTGATCAAAGCGGGGCGCCGCTTTATTTAATTTTTTAACATCAAAATCCCTGACCAATTCCGGCAGAGAAAATATTTCCTGCGTGGTTTTAGGGTTCCAACCGAGAAGTGCCACAAAATTAATTATTGCTTCGGGCAAGTATCCTTTGTGGCGAAAATCCGCGACTGAAACGTCCCCGTCGCGCTTACTCAATTTTCCGCCTTTCATATTGAGAATATTGGTCAGATGTCCAATGGCCGGCATTTCCCAGCCGAAGGCTTGATAAATTAAAACGTGTTTGGGAGTACTGGGAATCCACTCTTCTCCTCGAAAAATATGAGAAATTCGCATTAAATGATCGTCGACAACCACGGCAAAATGGTAGGTGGGGAAACCATCCGATTTTATCAAGATCGGATCGTCCAATAACCGGTTTTCAATTTCTATTTTTCCCCGCACGATGTCATTAAACGAAGTTTTACCTCCCGAAGGGATCTTCAGTCTAACAACGTAGGGTTCTTTAGCTATTTTGCTTTTTATTTCCGCGGGGGAAAGATTCAAACAATGCCGATCATATTTGGGCGGTAGACCCTTGGCCTGCAAGTCTTTTCTAACCCTTTCGAGCCTTTCGGCACTGCAAAAACAAGGGTAAGCGACTTTTTTGCGCAATAATTCCTCCGCGTACCGCCGGTAGATTTCCAGTCTTTCCGATTGAATATATGGCCCAAAATTCCCCTTCTGGACAACATTTTTTTTAATTTGTTCATATCCTTCTTTGGCGTTCAATTTGTTTGAAATTTGTACTTTGTTCTTTGCGCTTTGCATTCCTGCCGCTCCTTCATCTATTTGAATTCCGCTCCAAGCCAAACTCGCTAGCATGTCCGGGATAGCTTCCGGGACCAGTCGCGATTGGTCGGTATCTTCCACCCGAACAATAAAAGCCCCCCGTTCTTTGCGGGCAAATAAATAGTTGGTGAGAGCAGTACGCAGGCTCCCCAAATGAAATAGGCCGGTAGGAGAAGGAGCGATTCTAACGCGAACTTTTGGCATAATTATGAAGAGTTAAATGCACATGTCATCCTCTGGCTTGACCAGAGGATCCAGAAAAATTATTCGGCCAGTTGAATAATATTTCCTGGATTCCCCGGTCAAGCCGGGGAATAACAACATTTATTTTTCTTCAAGTTGTTTTCCCTTCGACTCTTTTGGCTCTTTTTTAGCTTCCGCTTTCTCGGGCTTATCTTCTGTTGATGCTTTTTCTTCTTTCTTATCCTCTGTATTTTCTTTTAGCTTTTCCGCGGGTTCTGCTGCGGATTGTTCCTCAGTTTTTTCATCCTCCATTTTACCAGTCTCGACTTCGTCTTTGGTTCCGTCGCTTACAGGAGCAGATTCAGCCGCTTCGGCCGGCTGGGTTGGCTCTCCAACTTTTTCCTTGGCCGCTTCTTGCTTCGGCTCTTCCACTGCCTCTTCCGCTTTTTTACTCTTGCTTATTTTCTTCGTTCTCTTGGGACCTTTGATAATATTTTTGGATACCAGAATATTGTAAACTCGATCCGAAGGCTGAGCTCCAACTCCCATCCAATAAAGAATACGCTCACTCTTAAGATTGATTTCCTTCGAACGAGGGTTTACCGAACCCAGCACTTCTAGAGCTCTTCCCTTGGCGGACTTTCGCTTGTCCATAGCCACAACGCGAAAAGAAGGAGAATTTTTCTTGCCTACTCGTGATAATCGAATTGCTAACATAAAAGAAACTGAAAGGTTAAATGTAAAACGTAAGAACTACAAGTAAAAACTAAAAACTTCTAAAAATCCTTCGGATTTTAGTTCTAAACTATCGTTGCTAGCTTTTACATCTTAGCTTCGATATTTATATTCTATACCTCAATAGATTGAAACTGTAAAATTTTGTAAAGAATAAAAAGTAAATATAATCGATAAGTAAAATTAATAACAAATTCCATGCAAAACCTCCAAGCGGTCTTTGACCGGATGCAAAAAAGAAGAAAAGAGCTAAAAGAAATTAGAAAAATGTATAAAGAGGGCCTAGATGGCGATTCCCGTTACAAAAATATCGGGGAAGAAATCAGCACTTTACGCGACAAAAAGAAACAAATCGAGCTGGAAGTTCAGGAACACTTGGGAGAAGCCTACAACAAGCTGGAAGAGTTGCGCGACGACATCGCCACCGACCAACAAATGATCAACGATATCGCCATGAACACTTTAATGGACGGTAAAACCGTCGAAGTAACGGACGAATACAACAACCGCTACGAACCCGAATTCCGGGTAATCCTGAGAAAAACTAACCAGATTGTAAAAAACAACTAGCTCCGCGCATTCAACGCTACACTCTAAAACCCCTTGTTAACAAGGGGTTTTATTACATAAAAGATATCCTGAGGTTCGGTTAATGATTTTTTAATAACTTTTTTATCTATGTCTGAAGAATTATTAATAAATTACTGTGAACGGAAATTCTTTAATTCCCAGCGAAAGGATAGTTAGCAAAATTTTTTATCTTAGAGGCAGAAAAGTAATCTTGGATAGTGATATTGCCAAACTTTATGGAGTTAAAACTAAGGTTCTGAACCAAGCAGTAAAAAGGAATATAGAAAGATTCCCGGAAGATTTTATACTTACCCTAACGATGGAGGAGGTGAAAATCTTGAGGTCACAAATTGTGACCTCAAGATGGGGTGGGCGTCGATATCAGGCCTACGCTTTCACAGAGCAGGGAGTAGCGATGCTATCCAGCATCTTGAGAAGTAAAACTGCTATTGAGGTAAATATTCAAATTGTAAGATCTTTTGTTTGGTTGAGAAACTTTATGAAAAACAACGACGAGATTAAAAGAAAAATTTGGGAATTAGAGAGAAAATACGACAATAAATTTAAAAAAATATTTGATATAATTAAGCATCTGGTTAGAGAAGAGGAAAAACCTAAGAAAATAATGGGGTTCTGCGAAAGAAAATAGTTTGCGGAGAGGGTGGGACGTTATTGGAACTTATTTAGCTACAGCAGATAGTCTTGTCCACTCACCACGTCCGAGATTTTGTCAAATGTTCTGTAATCAATAGTCAATTCTTCGCCTTTTTTGATATCTTGATTGGCTACGGCGATAGCTTCAGGCTCTCCCTCTATAATTTTTGCATCTAAATTTGGTTGCGAACTATGATTTGTGAACCTAGTGTTGTCAGCACTCAATACGAATTTATTACTTAATTTACTCAATGATCCATACTCCTCAATAAATTTTTGGGTAATTTCAGGAAGTTCCGATTTTTCTTTTTCGCATATCAAAATATCAATTGTAGGATTGAATCTCCATGTCGTTGTTCCTTTTTTAATATCTTCGTCAGCGAACAATCCTATGCCATGTATTTTACTCGGAGATATATATGTTTTGACTAATAACATAATTATTTTATTAAATTTTCACAATGATTGCGGGCAACCTCGGTCTAGAACTTTATTATAGTGAGGATTATAGGGCGTTTTTAGGCTTCAGGAAAGAGCCGAAATTTAAGGAGATTAGGTCGCGGTTTCAGAGGGATTCCAGCACTAGGAGCGCAATGAGACACCGCGAGACACAATGAGACACTCAAAGCGGTTTTTTGCTCCACACGGCAAATGTATTAAAGTTTGTCAAAATAGCCTGTTTCGCTAGATTACAACGTGTTTGTAGGTATCCAACGGATATCTTAAGCCAGCCAACCAATCCCGGGTAACTTGGTAGCTTCTATTGGAAATAAACTCCTCCGGACTCATTTTTGAGAGATCCTCCTTACTAAACCACTCAATTTCTTGGATAAATTCGTCCCTGGATTTTTGTTCGTCCATCGGAGCAAGTTTTGGCTCTCCTCCAACGATTTTGGCGATAAAGTTAAACTGGATTCTCATCCGATCGCCTTCTTTAGAAATATAAACGCCTAAAGCATCGGTCAACTCTACTTTAACCGAAACTTCCTCACTGCACTCCCTTTTGGCGGTTTCGAAGATGCTTTCGTCACCGTTATCACCGTAACTGCCCTTTACCACATTCCAAAGCGGCCGATCTTTCTTTTCGATCTTTTCCTTAATCAACAGAATTTTTTCGCCGGCGTTATCTTCAACAACCACTCCAATTTTAACTTTAGTGTCCATAGTTTGAAATTATATTTGTCACCAGAAAGCTAGGATTCAGAAAAGTAATTCCGCATTCCTTCCAAGGGGCCGCGAATAAAATATTTTTCTAGATTATTTTTATTTAGCTTAACCCATTTATATTCCTTATGTTCATCGGATATCTTTATTTCCCCACCCAAATATTTGGCCTCAAAGAACACCCAGAGAAAATCCTGCCTCTTTTTATTTTTTGGATAATCTAAAAAAGAAAAATGCCTGCCAATTGCGACTGGGGAGCACTCTAGCTTGTATTTAAGATTGTGTCCCAGTTCTTCTTCGATTTCTCTTTTTATAATCTTTTTTAATGGCAATGCAATCTCAGATTTTTCAATCCTACCACCAGGAAATTCGTAGTAGTTAGGCATTTGTGAACTATCGGGCACCTTGAGAATCAAAATTTCCCCCTTGCCATTTTTCAAAATGACTTTAAGGGCAACTTGGAAATTCGCTTTTTTGTCCATATCTTTAAAATTACAATTATTTGTCTAACGCAGGCTCATAGATCCTCCAACACTGGTTCATCCTCAATAAATTCAGACGGCAAGCCCAGTTTCTTGAAATAACCGCACATCGCCATACAGGCGAACTTCTCGGTGGAATAGTGGGTTCCGCCGAGGATATTAATTTTATTTTCTTCGGCGAACTTATGGGCTTCGGCCGAGTGGCTGTTCTTCGCTGTTATCCCCGTGATTAAGACATTGATACCCTCTTTTGCGATTTTCTCCAGAAACTCGATATTGTTACCGCCCCCTGCAACAACAGCCACCTTTTGGTTGATTATTTTATTATTTCCGTAGTCATACAAGCTTGGCTTATGGCCAAGGACATTCTCGAATCTATTCTTGAGATCGGATACGTTAATTCCCGAAGATTTTCCGAAAATACCGCATAACGCACCAAAATACTCTCCAAAAGGCTTTTCAATCTTAATATTCAGAGCATTTGCCAGGGATACACTGGTGGAATATTCTCCGAAGTTATCCAGCGGGACATGAAGATTGTAGATTGAGATTTTTTTCTCTTTGAATTTTGCCAGCAAGTCCTTATTCATCTGTTGAAAAACTTCCGGTGCTTTGCGGATATCCCAGACAGCTGGATGGTGTACGAATAGCAAGATATTTTTCTCACCTTTGTCTAGGATTTCCTGCATTACCTTGTTGGACGGGAAGACTGCCGTATAAACCTTATTAATTTCGTCAGCAAAATCACAAACCAATCCCATCGATCGCTGTTTGAAATTGTTCGTCAGAAAATCAGCAATCGAGTCCATGTATTGAACCCAATCATCAGTTAAGCCGGGTTTAATAAAATTAATTTCTAGCCCTTCGTATAATTTTGTCGCTCTCATCTGTTTTTTAAGATTATTGAATTTACTTTATTAAAAATGTTCAGTCCGTTTAAAGCAATATTTTTCGTAATAATCAGGGGAGGTAATAATCTTATTACATTACTATAATATCCTCCCAACTCGACTAATAGACCATTTTTATAACACAATTCGAGCACTTTTTTTGCCAGTTTTGCGTCGGGTTCCTTAGTACTCTTGCTTTTTACATATTCTATCCCGAATATCATTCCCCTTGCTCTGATTTCGCCGATAAAATCAAACTCCTCTTGTATGGTTATAAGCTTTCTTTTAATTAACTCGCCCGTAGATCTAACGTGAGATTTTATATTTAAATCTTTTACTAGTTTTAAAGCCGTTGATCCAGCCAACATTGCAAGCTGGTTTCCCCTGAAAGTCCCTATATGCGTACCTGGCTTCCAAATATCCAGTTCTTTTCTATACAAAACTAGAGACAAGGGAAACCCAATTCCACCTATTCCTTTTGACATTGTGATTATGTCAGGATTTGCTTTCGTATGCTCGAAAGCAAACAACTTTCCCGTTCTGTAAAAACCGGTTTGTATTTCATCAAATATAACTAATATATTGTTTTTTCTAGCAATGTCTACGATTTTTTCTAGCCAACCATCTTTAGGAATATACGTGCCTCCTTCTCCCTGAATGGGCTCAACAATAATTGCTGCGGGCTTGTCTATCCCAGAATGAGGGTTTTCTAAGGAATTTTGGAAATATCTGATACATTCAAATCCGCACTTGCCCTTTTTGTTGGCTCCCATAGGACATCTATACGAGCTGCAATAAGGCATAAAGTGAACTCCTGGTATCAAAGGCGGTGCGGGGTTTCTTTGGGATAAATTGCTTGTAACACTTAACGCTCCAGCGGTCATTCCGTGATAGCTACCCTGGAATGAGATAATCCCGTGTCTCCCAGTATTTATCCTTACTAATTTTATTGCTGCTTCAATTGCGTCTGATCCAGTAGGACCGCCAAAATTAACTTTATATCTCCCAACCATTTTTTTAGGCAAAGCAGATAAAAGTTTTTCCATAAAATCAATTTTTATTTTCGTTGGAAAATCGACAGCTTGGATAATAGTATCGGCATGATCCTGCAGTTCTTCCAGGATGTCCGGATTGTTGTGGCCAAGATTAAGTACACCACAACCCGAAAAAAAGTCTAAAAATATGTTCCCATCCGCATCTGTAATCGTAGCTCCTCTCGCCTTGTCGAATGCGATAGGGATCAATCTAGGATAAGATCTATTATTACTCTCATATTTTTCTTGTTTTCTCAAAAGTCTCCTTGACTCGGGGCCAGGAATACTTGAGGTGATTATTTTTGCATTTTCAGAGAAATGATATCTCTTGAGCATTTTATTAACGATATATAGCAATAATTTGACGTATTATTAGTTCTTTCGGGTCGATGTATTTCCCAGTGAAATCAAACCAAACAGTCATAAAATCTTCTTTTTCCAATTTTCTTGCACCACCTGTTTCAGGGTCTTGTAAGTAGATATAATTGTCATCAAGCCCTTTAACTACCGAATAATGTCCATCGGCAACATCTTCGTTTGTATAATCCGTACGCCCCCTAGTAAACCAATTTACTATTACGGGTACTTTTTTATCCAGCCATTTCTCGATATCTTTAAAGTTGCTATCGTTCTTGATTTTTACTTTAAAACCGAGGAATTCAGCTGCTTTTCTTATACCCTGGTCATCGGTACCTAGATCTTTTTTGGTGCCGCAGAGCTTCGCCAAATCTTTTTCCGATTTTTCAACACCGTAATACGTAAGAACAATTTTCAAAGAAGCCGGTCCGCACATTCCTGAATTCAATGTTTCTTGGAAGGGTTCAACTTTTAGCATTTTTTTCATACTTTTTCATTAATTTTTTAATTCCCATAAATTTAGCATTTTAATGTAAATATTCTGTACTTTTTCTAGAGTATTGCCGATAATAATAAAACCAAAGCATGGCTGCCACTTATTAATTATTGATATAATAACACCTTCTTTTACTCCCCTCATAGGATACAATACTTGCTTCATTCTTCCTAATATCTCGTCCGCGTTTAGCAGTTTGTCTCCATACCGGAAATTATCTTGAGCTCGGATGGAAGCAATCTTTTTCCAATTGTTTCCAAAGAGTAGTCTCGCAACATCGTAAGCATGCGTTCCTCCGGTTCTTCTCGTGTTTGTCTCGATAACATACGGGATACCTTTTTTTGAAATTACAAAGTCTACGTCAAAAAACCCCCTATAACCCAATCTCCAAAATCTTTCCCCTATTTTTAGAGAAACTTTCTTCAACTCTCTTTCTAACTTTACAGGTATGGATTCCCTGCCTAACGCAACGCCTAGAAAATTTCCTCTTTCTCCCAGTATTTGATTGCATACATATGTATCTTTGGAGCCATTTTCCGATACAAATAACTCTACCGAAGGAGACTTGGCAAGTATTTTTTGGCTGGTATGAATATATCTTTCCACCAAAATTAAGTCTTTATTCCATATAGGGTCTTTCTTAAATTCGTCTTTTAGGTATTTAGTATGATGTCGACTGTTTTTAAAATGATTTTTTTTGGCAATGATTAGACCCCAGCCCGATTCGCCAAAATCAGACTTCACAACACAAGAAAGCTTTTTATTATAGAACCACTGGGCTGCTTTTATCGCTTTGATTGTCGTTTTACAAGCTATACTCCTAGGAGTTATAACACGGGCATCTTTTATCCTGTTGATTTCTAGTCTTGAACCTACTTTTGAGTCAAGATATGCAACTAAAGATTTATTAGGATAGCGTGGTATTTCTTTTACGGTAAAGTTAAGTTTTTTCTTTTTTAGAGAATTGATTAAAGACACAAATTTCTTTGTTACACAGTAAGGAGATATTCTGACTCCCGGGTTCTCTCTGATAATAGAACACAAACGATTCATCATTTCCTTGTCTCTCATAATTGCGTCGGACAGGCTTATGTCAATTCTTCGGGGAGCCAGATTATCAACATTTTTTAATCCAAGAATTTTTGTGTTTCGGCTAATTAGGATTTTTGAAACTGGGAAAGGGGTAATAACAACTTTATCGTCCTCTTCCCATAATAAAGCCCTTTCACAAAGGCTGTGTTCTACGCGAATCCGTTCTTCCTTTTGTTTGGATGAGATTACTTTACTAATTATTTTTTCGAACGCTTCAGCAATATTAGCGATAATGATAGTCTCAATTGGCATTTAAAAGGAAAATAAATATTGGATAAATTAATTGAAGTTTAGATAGTTGGGCGTTTTCACAAATGAAAACGCCCCGTATAGTCGAAAAGGCAATCAGTCTAGATCTGGATTACTTCCGATATCGTCTCGCAGCTATTCTAATGATCTCTTCAATGAGATCTTCGAAGGTCATGCCCTCAAAGCTTGCCATCATTGTCAGGGTATTGTTTAGACCGTGAGTGTTTGGACCGATCCCTGGATTGTAGTTTACCTCCAGCAAGAACGGGTTTCCTTCCTGATCTAAGCGATAATCCATTCTTGCATAGTCGCGGCAATCCGTAACCTCGAACGCTGTTTTACTGTGTTCGATAAGTTTTTCCACGGTTTTTTTAGGTAGATCCGCCCTAACCATTTGCTCTTTTTCGCCACCCCACTTGTACTCGTAAGAACGAATCTTCTCAAGATTGGATGATGCTCCCTCAAAAAGAAACTCCAGTGGAGGGAAGACCATTAGGTTAGGATAATTACCGATTACACCGACCGATATCTCTCTTCCATCAATGAATTCCTCTACCATCACTGGCTGGCTGTATCGTTTGAGCGACTCGGCGACTTTTCGCATAAGCAATTCTTCGTTTAGCACCACACTGTCGCGGTAAATGCCAATACTGGCCTCTTCTCTTACCGGTTTAACTATCAAAGGGAAAACGAGATTTTTTCTCAGTTTTTCTCCTTCTTCCCTGAAGAGTTGATAGTTAATGCATGGCACGCCGTAGGCCAAAAGAGCAAGCTTAGTTTTTTCCTTATCTAGCGTGAAATGCATATTGTGAGCAGACGCTCCGGTAAACGGAATACCCAAGCCCTCGAGTATTGCCGGAACAACGGTTTCGTTGGTATTACCGCCACCAAAAGCTTCTGCCAGATTCAAGACAATGTCTATCCCTCCCCTTTTTGCCTTAAGATTTTCCCACAAATCAAAGTCTGCTTTAAGTGTTTCAACTTGGTAACCACGATCGGTCAGAAGTTGAGCCACCAGAGGAACAATGATAGCGATCTCCTGCTCGCAGATTAAATCGCTCGGGATGCCTTTTTCGAGTGTCTCCGCGATGTTGTAAAGAACAAGTATTCTCATTTCCTGCCTCCTTGGGTTTCTATATGTTGATTTTCTTTCCGTCGAAATCAAAACACTCAGAAATGTTCATACCTTTCCAGAATTTTAACGGTATCGGCACCTTCCCTCTTCCAGGGACATCGATAACATATGTTGGAACCGCAATGCCCGAAAGTGTTTTTCTGAGTTTAGTCATAATTAACCTTTCTTTTTGAATAGGGCAAATAAAACGCTCCAACCCTCTGACATAATCACACCTATAAATATAATAAGGCACAACACCCATGTGATACAAGGAAGTAAACAATAAAGAAAGCACTTCAACATTATCATTAATACCCTTCAAAAAAACAGTTTGCGAGAGGAGTATCGCTCCGGCTTCCCTAGTCTTTCTGACAAATTTTTTTACCCCGGGAGTTATTTCACTAGGATGCTCAGCGTGAATAAGTACAAACACTGGTTTTCTTCTCGTAATTTTACCAATAGTGTCCAACAAGGATATTATTTCCGAATCATTAATTAAATCCGGTGAATTTATAGGTAAACGAGTCCCAATTCTAATTACTTTTACGGATTTTATCTTATCTAGCTTCTTAATCAGAAATTCTGTTATCTTAGGCGTATAAAAAGGATCTCCTCCACTTAGAATCACGTCATCAATCTCTTTGTGTTTGAGGATGTAATCTAGCCCATTTTGAATATCTTCTTTTCTAAGATTCCCCTTTTTCGACCCAATCTGCCTTCTTCTTGTACAAAACTGACAGTGGGCAGCACACTCATAGCTGACTTTCCATAATAATCTGTTTGGAAATTTATGCACAACTCCTTTTATTGGTGAGTACAAAGAATCTTCATGCAATGGATCAGAAATAAAGCATGATTTATTTTCAAACCTGCTTATCGTATTCTTAAATTGAAGCTCAATAGATTTGTTGCCCCTCTCTATCAAGCGATCAATATGAGGAGTTGTTTTTTCTCTAATCTGCGAAATATATTTTTCTCTCATGGTTTGTTTGTACCTCAAAAAACCTCAATCGGGTATATATACCAGTAAAATATGATTTACAAAAAATATGTGCTGTTGCAGAGTTAGGGTTACCTTTTGAGGCTGGGTTAGTTGGTAAATATTTGAAAGGGACAAAAGCATGGTTCTGGCGATCTTTTCCCTCGGTGTCATGCGGTTCATGCCGTATCCGCCGTGTTTTCTCCGGTTGTTGTAGTAATCGAGGTACCTGTTAAGTTTGTAATCCAAAACTTCAAGGCTGTCGTGGTAGGAACAAAACTTCCAGAAACATTCCCTTTTAAGGGTGCCGTTGAATCTTTCGACTTTGCCGTTCTGCTCCGGTGAATAGGGATCATTCTCAACCACCTCGATCCCAATTGATTCGCAGTATTCTCTGAATCTTTTGCCGTAGCGGTTGTCCACCCGCAGTCTTCTAATTTGGAAAGGAACCCGGTTGATTAATCTGTTCACGAAATCAATGGCATTCTCTGTAGTTTCCCGGTCGTAGACTTTGCCCGTATCGTAACGACTGCAATCGTCCACCGCGTTGAATACGGCCACTTTCCTGGATCTCCCGTAAGGGTAGCAGCCGTCCATCTGCAGCTCTTCCCCCGGTTCGTCCAGGCAGTAGAGCTTGGGTTCCTGTTTCCAGCGTTTGTATTCTCGGGTGTACCTCACTTTGTTCCGCTTGAGGATGCGCCAGACCGTTACCGGGTGCATTTTGATGTCATAATCTTCCCAAAGCTTGTCCGCGAGACCTACCGGCCCGAGTGAGCCGTTTGTTTGCCCCACCCGGTTAACGACCTGTTCTACTTTAGAAGGGGTTCTGTTTTGTGGGGTAAAATGCTTGGGCCCGGGCTTTTTGGGAACGAGCACATCTTCGCCGTGGCGGACGTATTTCCACTTGAGGCGCGAAAATGCCTTGGGATGCATCTTGAGCAGCTTCGCCGCGTCTTTGCCTAACATTGTTTTGTTAACGCACTGGTTCAATACTTCTTTTTTCATGGCAATTAGCTCCTCCTGGGTTCCTCTTCTTAGCATAAAGGTCGCGTAAAAGATTACGCGGCCAGTATACATCAGATCGGTAACCCGAGGGTAACCCTAATTGCTGCAATCGTAACAGATTTACAAAAAATATGTGCTGTTGCAGAGTTAGGGTTACCTTTTGAGGCTGGGTTAGCTGGTAAATATTTGAAAGGGACAAAAGCATGGTCCTGGCTATCCTTTCTCTCGGCGTCATTCGGTTCATGCCGTATCC
>Ga0172371_10001954_pt1 | contig 32827 bp, 31 predicted proteins | sample Lak12m_FD_114543 | JGI IMG/M metagenome (GOLD analysis project Ga0172371, IMG submission 114543) | Freshwater microbial communities from Kabuno Bay, South-Kivu, Congo - kab_022012_12m | ecosystem: Environmental > Aquatic > Freshwater > Lake | place: Democratic Republic of the Congo: South-Kivu...
CATAAGCTACATAGCTTATACCATTGCATTCAAATTACAAAATGCTAAAATGCATATGTTTTTTAAATTTTATAAAAAGCATTTTAAAATAAGGACCTTTACATGTTAAAAAAATTATTACTACCACTCGCATTTGCATTGACGACTTCGGCAAGCTCATTTGCAATGCAAAACAACGAACAAAAATCCGAACAACAGGTTTTGGCAAGCATATTAGGCAGTATGACAAGAGCGGATATGTACGAGTTGTCAAAAACACTAGCCCCTACGCTTGCACCAATTTTAGCCAAAGAGCTCAAATCAACTTCTTTAAATGAACTAACAGACTTAATTGAAGCTATGAAAAGCAAACTTGAACTTTTAGAAAAAGATGCCAGGTCAGCAAAACGTTGGTCAAAATTTATGGGCATAGTCTTTTTGGTTGCAGTTTCAGGGCTAGGCACCACAGGAATAATTGCAGCTATCCAAAATAACAGACGTTATCAATAAAAAATTAATCCACAAACAAACTTTAAGCCGGGTACAAAATGCCCGGCTTTTTTTTATTAATCACAAGCAATAAAAAAGGCAGAGTTTAAAAACCCTGCCTTTAAAAATATCTTTAAAGATGCTTAGTAAATAAGCAACCTATTTTGAGCCCAATTGAGCTTCGTGTGGATGTGCGCTGCCGGCATAAACCTTAAGCTTTTTAATCATCGCATTGCTCAATTTTGACTTTGGAAGCATACCCTTTACAGCGTGCATAATCAAATGATCTGCGTGACGCTTGGATACTTCCCTGGCTGTTAATTCTTTCAATCCACCACGATATCCAGAGTGAGTGCGATATATCTTTGAATCCCACTTATCACCAGTGAGAACAATCTTGTCACAATTTGTGACAACAACATAGTCACCAGCATCTGTATGAGGTGTGTAGTGAGATTTATCTTTACCTCTTAATGTATCAGCAATCTGTGTGCACAATCTACCAAGAACCATACCCGTAGCATCAATGTGATGCCATTTTGGATTACGATCTTCATTGCGCAAGAAAAACGCTTTATTCATGTCCATCGACTTAAAACCTTCTTTTCCACTGTCAAAATCTGTATAAAATCACATTTCGTATAATTCTAGTGCAAAAACTAAATTCGGTCAAATATAAATTGTGTTAATACTATTTTTTTCGCTTAATTACAGCCTCAACAAAGGCTTCAAACAATGGATGCGGCTTCAGTGGAGCTGATGTAAATTCTGGATGAAACTGAGATCCAAGCATAAATGAATGATTTGATGATTCTGAGATTTCTACCAAGTCTTTTTCTTTATAAATTCCAGAAAACACTATGCCTTTATCCTGAAAAGCCTGTCTGTATTTATTATTAACCTCAAATCTGTGACGATGACGCTCCAACACAACATCCTGTTGATAGGCATTATAAGCCTTTGTACTATGCTGCAACGTACATGGATAAGCTCCAAGCCTCATTGTTGCTCCTTTACGAGTAACACCAACCTGTTCCTCAAGTAATGCTACAACTGGATCTGGTGTTGCCTTATCAAATTCAGTGCTATTAGCCTTTGGAAGATTTAACAAAGATCTCGCAGCCTCTATAATCATTACCTGCATACCCAAACAAAGTCCAAAATAAGGAACGTCATTTTCGCGGGCATAACGAGCAGCTAGTATTTTACCCTCAATACCACGTTTATCAAAACCACCTGGAACAACTATTCCATCAAACGATTTTAACGCGTTCCAAGGCGCTGAATCAGAAGCATATGGTGATCGCTCAAGTTCTTCAGCATCCATAACAACGATATTAATTTTTTTCTGCTTCCAATAGGCAGCTGTTTTAATTGCTTCAACTACACTTATGTATGGATCATTACTTCCAACATATTTTGCAATGAGCCCAATAGTAATTTCATCCTGGCTTTGAACAATCAAATTTATAAGCTTTTTCCAATCAGATAAATCAGACTCCTTGGGCTTTTCAATACCAAGACATTCTTGGACCTTTTTACCAACACCCTGTTCCTGTAAATCAAGAAATAGCTTGTAAATAGGCTTTGCTGTCGGAACTTGAAAAACAAGATCCTTATTAACACCGCACATTATCGAAAGTTTTGTAATGGATGAAGCACTAATTTCTGTATCAGCCCTTAAGAATAAGCAATCAGGAGTCAATCCAGCTTTTTTCAACAAAATCACGCTATGCTGAGTTGGTTTTGTTTTTAACTCACCCGTCCAAGTCAACGTAGGAACATAGCTAAGATGACAATGCAAAGCGCGCTTTGGGCCTAGTTCAATTCTTAATTGCCTCAAAGCTTCAAGAAAAACCTCACCTTCCATATCACCGACAGTTCCACCGATTTCCAACAAAACAAAATCTGTTTTGTGCTTGAGTGCAAACTGCAGCAACCTTTGTTTAGTCGCAACAACGACGTGAGGAACCAGCTGAATGGTTTTACCTAAAAATTTACCGGTACGTTCGCCATCCAAGATTTCCTGGTAGATTTGGCCCGATGAAACCGAAGAATCACACGTTAAGTGCATCCCAAGCAAACGCTCATAATGCCCTAAGTCTAAATCCGTTTCAGCGCCATCCTGGGTAACAAAAACTTCACCATGTTCTAATGGCGACATTGTTCCAGGATCAACGTTTAGATAAGGATCCCACTTAACAAGAGATACCGTATATCCGGCATTTTTTAACAAAACACCAAGCGATGAAACCAGCACACCTTTGCCAATTGAAGAACAAACTCCACCGGTAACCCATATAAATTTGGTACCTAACTTAACAACATCATCAATGCAATAATCGTTATTATTAGCCATATTATACATCCCTCTATACATCAATCCTGCGAAATAAGCATCATCTTTTCTACATCTTTAGCCGACTTAGGCAACTCACAACTAAGGCACACAGCACCATGAGGAGTCATCAAATAATCATCTTCAATTCTAACGCCCAATGACTCATTCGGAATATATATTCCAGGTTCAATTGTAAACACGTCATTTTCTTGCAAAGGGATATCATAACTCCCAACGTCATGTGCATCAAGTCCTAAATAATGTCCAATACCATGAACAAAATATTTGGCTAAACCAAGCCCATCTAAAAACTTGATAGCCAAATGAAGCAATGATTTTTCTGGATACTGGAAACTTTTTAGATACATTCCAGGCTTAGCAATCGATTCAATGTAAGTTTGCGTAGCCAAAACCACATCATAAATTTGTCGCTGTCTATTTGTAAACTTGCCAGAAACAGGGTATGTGCGTGTTAAATCTGAAGCATAAAAGCCCCATTCAGCCCCAATATCAACAACAACCAAATCACCATCCTGCAGTTGATTGTAATTATCGGAATAATGCAGAACGGTTGTATTTTTCCCTGTAGCCACAATACTAGGAAAAGCTTTTTGCGCACCTGTATAAGTGAAAACATACTCAACTGCAGCCTGGACTTGAAACTCAAATCTCTCTGGCGCAATAATTTTACAAGCAGCCTCATGAGCAGCCATTGTTACACCAATGGCATTATTCATCATACCCAGTTCATAATCACATTTTGTACGACGCATTTTATCAACAATCGTCGAACAACTTTTGGCGCCAACACCAACACAAGGAACCCATTTCGCAAGATATTCAAACAAAACCTGGCCTGACTCACATGATGGAGATTTCTCCCAAGGTGTAAAAACATTTGCTCCACTTTCAACCCATGCCGAAATGTCTGAAATTAAATTTTGATATAAGTCTGGCGTAAAAATAGGCTTACAAATATGAATCGATATTTCTCTGCCCAAATTTTTGATTAAATCAATTTCAAATGAGGCTGGATCGCACCCAGGACCAACTAACATATTCACCCACTTTTGACGCTCTTCAGCATAATTTGGCATATATAAAATTTCTTGCATTGAGGAATGATCAAAATATGTGCAAAACACAGCAGCTGGTTCTATGATCCCAGTTAGATAAAAAAAATTGCTTTCTTGTTTAAAAAGATTACGGGCTTCGGTTTCAAAATTTGCGAACAAAATAACAACCCCTTTTTGAACCCCAGGATTTTGTTGCAAAATTTCTTTTACAAGAGCTGTTCTTCGATTTTTACATTCTTTAAACAAATCAAATCTTTGCATTGTTCTCCTTTGCTATGGAAAAAAACATGGCAACAGTCTAACAATAAACATTCCAAAAAAACTAATAAGTAAGATATTGAGGCTTTTTAAACTTTTGAGAAAAAGAACCAAGTGATTCAAGCTTAAACGATAAAAACCATGAACGCTCCGCCCTGTTATTTCCATACTCACGATATTTTTTCTCTTCAAAACCTAATGACACACCCCAACAATGACCTTCATACTCAAGTCTTAATCTATGTATCAAAGGCTTGAGCGTATTGAAAGCAAAAATATGAGGGCGCGATTCACAGTAAAATTGTCCATCATAATTTACCGTTGTATTTTTCGTAACTGGCACAGAAAGATTCATAAGCCAAAAATGTGGGATATTTGACAACAAAGCCCTGTTAACTTGCATCTTATCATTCTGAAAAAGATACCCACATGAAACGTTACATTTATCAACTTTAAACCCAACGCTTAACATTGACTGAAGCATTCGCAAAGATCCCCACTCAAATTCTTGAGCAGCTGTAAATTGAGTAGAATCCTTACCCAAACTGGCTGTATATTTAAACGGCAATAAATGGTTTGTTTCAACGCCTCGACGCAAATAAAAAATGTCATCTTGCTTATAAAAGTCATACGGCTGTGTAACTTGTAAATTTAAAAAATAATCTTTTAAATAAATGTCATTACGTAACGATAGCGCCACTTCATTTTTTGGATAGGCTCGATCCCACTTATCCATTTGATACCAATTTGTTTGTATAAATTTTGGTAAAAATTCCCAAGATGCAACGGGTTGGAAACAATTTGAGCAAGAGCCACTTTCATTAGAAAAAAACAATTCTGGAAACGCCCATTCTGAACCATACTCCATGTAAGCTCTATACCCACCATAACCGCAACAATTACGTTCAAAAACATTTTTACCAAAACGAGATTCATTTTCTAATTTGCTGCGAAACTGAAAATTCGGTAAAACGAAAACTCGCCCAACACCAATTTGAGTTCTAATCGACTGCTCAAGAGTTCCGCTATAACCTAAGCGGGCAATATCTGCAGACCGAAATGGAATAATTTTATCTTCATTGGCCTGCACTGAATTTATATAAAATTTTTCCGACTCGCTTTGGCGATAAGATATCTGGTCAAAAAACAAATCGTTGCGATAGGCAAAAAGATTTTTAAAAATCTTGTAACTAGAGGTCCACTCAAAATGGGGGAGATAAGATATAGTCCCGTTATCAGCTATTTCTTTTTTGTTAAAATTTAAAGAATTTACATTCAACGTATTGTTTGGTTGCGACTCAACCAAAACCTCCAATTGTTTTTTATCATCATCAGTCAAATTTTCGAATTGCTTGCGACTAACTCTAACAGCCTCAAGCTTGGCCTCCACCAAATTTTTAGGCCAGCATGAACGGAGAGCTACCGAGTTGTAATAAGAATCATCAACATCCTCAATGCTATTTGAGAAATTGTATCCAATTCGCTTATCTGAACCAACGTCAATGCGCCCCAAACTACTTACATCGCCGCCAAGGAATATACCTTTCCAAGCTCTAAAATCTTTGCCCTCTATTCCATAACGATGCAAAGTTTTTTTGAAAATTCTTCCACTTCTCTGAACATAAACATTACGCGTATCACCATACCAACTGTTAACCAAAGTATAACTATCTGCCGCACGCGCAAGCCTAAATTCATCCGAAAGCACAAAACCTTTTCGGTTTACCCAATTAACACCCATTGTAGTATCACAGTGCTTACTCAGGTACCAATAATATTCTTGTTTTATTCCAAGACCATACTCATAGTCGTAAGCAAATTTGGGAATCAAAAAACCAGACTTGGATTGACCTTGAATAGGAAAAACCATTCTAGGTAATCCAAAAACAGGCATACGGCCAATTTTAAAAACCAGCCAATCGCCTTTTATAAAATAATTGCCATGAACAACGGCTTTTTGGGCTTTAAAATGCCAATGCGGCTTTTCGGCACCACAAGGCGTGTAAAGCATATCCTCCATAGCCCAATCAGAATCATTTAGTTTCTGGGCTTTGCCCGCAGAAATATACCCCTCATCAACATGCATACGGATGTTATCAGCATAACCAACTCGCTTATCTACATTGAGTACAATTTTGTCAGCCAGTATCAAAAAATCATCGGTTTCAAGAGAAACAGCGCTAGGTGATTTTGCGCTCGCTTCAATAGTTTTATCCATTTTATTAACAACAATTTTTTCAGCCCAAACGTGAAATTTATTGTCAACCAACAACTCAACTTCACCTTCAAAAGCCGCAACACCACTGCTAACAACATGCTGAGTTAAACTATTTATTTTTAAAACTTTAATCGTTTCCGCAAAACTTCGAATGGTGGGCTTCAAAAAGGCCCACCATCCAAATAAATTCAAAACAATCAAAACTGATAATAATTTACGATTCACTACAAAAATCCACTTTAAAAAGGTCGTCGCCCTATAAGCGCTTTAGATATTGTTACTCTATCTAAATGCTCCAGATTCGCCCCAATTGGCACACCGCTGGCAAGTCGCGAAACAGGAATTTCACACCTTGAAATTTTAGATGAAATATAACTGGCTGTTGCTTCTCCCTCAGGAGTTGGATTTGTCGCCAAAATAACTTCTTTTACCCCAGAGTTGTCCAAGCGTTTAACCAAATCTTCTATGCGCAATTTTGAAGGACCAATTCCCTCTAGAGGACACAAGGCTCCACCCAAAACATGGTATACACCGTTATAGCCACCTGCATTGTCTATCGCCATTAAATCAAGCCATGTCTCAACAACGCAAATAATTTTTTCATCACGCGAAGGCGATGCACAAATTGAACACAAATCACTGCCTTCAGACCAATTAAAGCATTTTTTACAAAAACGAATATTTTGCTTCGCTTCCAAAATTGACTGGCACAAAACATTCAGCGACTTTTCATCACTTTCCAAAAAATGTCCTGCAACCCGGTAGACATTCTTTGACGCCAAATACGGAATGCGTTGCAGTTGGCGAATCAGTTTTTGCATTGATGGCAACAAAGCAGACATTTTATTCGCTTAGATGCTTATCTAAAAATTAACTTGCGAAGATAATCTTCACCAATTGTAAGAAGATTGTTAACAAGCCAATACAAAACTAAACCAGCTGGAAAATTTATAAACACAACAGTCATAACAACTGACATAAAAATCATCATAACGCGTTGTTTTTCATCACCGACCGGTTGCATCTTCTGCTGCCAAAGCATTGTTAAGCCCATCAAAACCGGTGTGATGTAATAAGGATCTTTGGATGACAAATCCATCAACCAGCCGAAAAATGGCGCTTGATATAAATCCAAAGAACTATTCAAAACTCTGTATAAACCGAACAATATTGGCATTTGAATTAACAACGGCAAACAACCAACCATTTGTGTTGCTGGTGAAATATTATGATCTTTGTGAAATTTCATTATCTCTGTATGCATCATCTGCGCATCATTTTTAAACTTCAATCTGATCTTATTAATAGCAGGTTGATACATTTGGTACTCTTCCATCTTACGACGTGCATAGATTGAAAGAGGTGTAAACGGCAAACGTAACAGAAAGGTCAGCAATATAATCGCCAAACCGTAGTTGTGAAGGAACCCAAACAAGTAATCAAGAAGTTGTAACAAAAGTTTGCAAATCCAAGACAGCCAACCAAATGACATCAAATCTGTAAGACGTTCATCAACAAACGCCAACTGATCCACTACTTTAGGACCTACGTAAAAAGACATTGCCCATTGCTGTTTATCTTTCAGGGATGGGCCTTCAAGGACTGGCATTAATGTTTTTGAATCAAGTTTTTGTCCCGCAATCTTAGCATCTTTTTTGAAATAAGCTCTTTGAGCAAATTTGTTTGTATCGTTTATAAGTGTATGCACAAAATATCGGTCTTCGGCACCAAAAATAACATTTGAAGCGGTCCAGTACCAAACGTTTCCAATAACACTATCAGCCTGAACTTTATCAATTTGATTTTTGGATTCATTCCATGTGATAGGACTAACTTCATCATCAGCAAGTTCGCCGATGAAAGGAGAAACGAAAAATAACCGTAAACGTTCTACTTTTTCTTGTTTTTTAATTTCTTCATTTTCGTTTACAACCGCAGCTTTTGGCTCAACAGCAACGGTTAAGTCGATTTGATAACTATCATCATGTAAGCCATAAATTTTTGTAACTTTCCACTCATCATTTTCAGCTGCGTAAACAAGCTCTGTAACCTTAGCCGCCACATTCTTTGGATCCTGTTTTTCAAGCTGCTGAACAAATTTATATATAAATGGAGTTTTGCCCTCAAACGCCAACAAGAAACAACCCTTTTTACGGGCCTCATCTTCTAGCCCCTTGCTCTGAACTGTACGCAATGGAGTTCCGTTGCGGCTTGTGTGCTCAAAAAAATCAATGCTTGTCATTACAGCACCATAATTTGAGAACGCTGCTTTATAGTACTTTGTCTGCACGTATACAGTCGATTCAGCTTCGGTCAATTTATCATTGTCAAAACTAACATCCAAACTTAACGGTCTATAAAGATCCTGTGCTGATGGAACCTTAATTGGCTGACCGGGTACAACAGCCTGTCCAAGATTTACGACACCAGTTTCACCACTATCAGCAGATTTTTTGCTCCAAAAATATTGAAATCCGTAAACGGTTAAAATCGAAAGCAAGATCGCCACTAAAAAACGTTTATTCATTTGATATATCCTTGAATAAATGACTTATAGAACAAATTTTTACTAAGACCAGTTGTGAATCTTAGCAAAGAAAAGGCAATCTCGCCAGAAGATTTTTAGGGCCTAGATAAAAATCCAAGGCCCTAAATCAAGGGGACGGAAACGCTAAATTATATAAACAATGAATTATCAAAACGATTCATCTCTTCGACATTTATAAAAACAGGGCCATTGTATCTCCAAATGGTTTTTGGCTTTAAACTTTGGCTATAGCTGGACTCAAAAACTATTGGTCGCTTATTTTCAACCTTAGTTTCGTTAACCATGACCTCAAAGTCGCAGGCTCCAAGATGATAAATGCCTATACACAAGGGAGCCCGGTTATAAATTCCTCCTGGTTGCCAAGAGCTTGAATCACAAAGTCTATAATCACCGGCATTAAAATTTTGTTGCAATTCAGCAAAATTGCCCTTCAATGAACCAATCACCTGAGCCTTATTTCCAAGGTCAAATCCTGCCAAAACTTGCTTCAATTTTTCCACACAAAAATCAAATTTTTCAGAAATCCAAGAATCTTTAGCCTCGCGCGTTTCATCAGAAGAAGGTTCATGTACTTTATTAGCAATCCTGCTCAAATGTTTTGTATTTGCTGAAATCTTACTTTTTGAAACCTTAATCATCTTAATACATTCATCTTGCGCACAATTTCTCATATAAATATTCGCAATTTGACCAGGCTGAGAGGTAAATTGGTCTGTCGAGAACAAACCAATACCTGTATACTTCCAATAATCCCCTGCGTCAACTTCATCAATTTTTTTTATACCCCACGGCGTAAAACTCTCCACATCAACTTTATCAAAACTATGAGAATGAGGTGCGTTCCCAGATCTTACAGCCGCAATATAATCTTGAGCGTATTGGTAATGAAAAATTAAAACATTTTTATCCGGTATATGTCGCTGAATCAATACCCTTGCAACCCCCAAAACCTCCTCGATGTTACCTCGCGAAGGCTCTATAATATTTATATGTAAATTATCATATCCAACACTTGCAAGCGCAAAAATCAACGCATACGTCTGCAGCAATTCTCCAGCTCCAAAAGCGGTATGAACCAAAGGTGCGCCATCTAAATTTTTGACCGGAAACCGGACTAACAATGATTCCGCTTGCATCAAAACTAAAGCAATTCTAAGACCAAGGGGACTCGCAGCGCAAGAACAACAACGAAGACCTTCGTGATTTTGATCCTCATATGGCAAGTGATGTTTAGTAAAAATTTTACCAAACATCACTTGCAAACTTCTAACCAATTCAACAACATTTGTACGCGCAGCAACTACAGGAAAAATTTCTCTCAAATCTAATTCTAGACGCGTCTCTAATGTTGCATCCACAAATCGTGCAAGCACAGTATCTGGGTTAGATTTAAAGTCAAATTCAGTAATGCCACCCGATAAAAATCTACCTCTCCACTGAGGCTGCATAGAGCTAATATCCCAAAAAAATAAAACCAACACGCCAATTAAAACAATAACTCCTTTTTTACCAATGTTCATTACAAAACCCTCCCATAATCCATAAAAACACAAGGTGCTATTGAATTATACGGTTTTAGCCTACACGCTTAGCCTATGTCTTATTTTTACAAATAGTCAATATATTATATCTGTTTTTTAAAAATAATATCTCACCAATTCGCAGTTATGGAAACACGGCAAGCCAAAAAAACTTCCAAATTTTGCTTTTTTACATAAACTAAACTTCACGATAATTAGAAATATAGGATTGATTCAAAGGATATAAAAAATGATTTCGAAAAAAAATACGCTAACTCGCCTTATCGTAAGCATTTTTATTATCGCAACAATGCTTGAAGGATGCGCAAAAAGAAAATCAAAAGAAGAAATGTCATATGATGAACTAAAAGCCCGAGCAACCGCATTTATGTCAAAAAAGCGTTATGACGACGCCGCTGAATTCTTTGAACAAATTGTATCACAACATCCAGACCATCAAGACATAGCCGGACACAAATTGGTTCTTGGCGGACTTTACTTCAAACTTGGAAAATATCCATCAGCTTACGAAATGTATGAACACTTCAACCAATTCTATCCATCAAATCCAAAAGCTGAGTATGCAAAATACCGCGCAGTCTTAGCAAAATTTTATCAAACACTACAGGTTGATAGAGACCAGGCTGAAACTGAAGACACCGTAAAATTGTGTAAAGAATATCTAAACAATGAAACATACAAAAAATATCGTTCCGATGTCGTCGACATCCAAAGCACATGCCAACACAAGCTTGTGGAAAAGGAAATCTACGTTTTCAACTTTTACATGAAACGTGGAAAATATGACGCAGCACAAAAACGCATCGAAAGCTTACGTAAAACATACTTAGCTGAAAATAAAGAATTAGATCCTCGAGTTTTATATCTTGAATGCAAATTGGCACAAAAACAAAAAGATAATGGGTTGCTAACAAAAAACATTGAAAAGCTTACAAACAAATACCCAGAATCCCAATTTACATTAATGTCACAATCACTGGTTAACAAAGGCAGTAATTTTATTTTTTAAACAATGCAGAAACAAAATTTAGAAACAAAAATTCTTGGACAAAAAGGTGAAGACGCTGTAACTGAATGGTTGCAGCGTCTTTGTTTTAAGATCCTTGCTCGTAATTTTCAAATCAAAGCCGGCGAGATTGATATAATAGCCGCAAAAAATGATTTAATCGTTTTTGTTGAAGTCAAAACAAGAACAAAAACTTATTTCCCCATAAGTACTGTTGTCACGCTAAGCAAGCAAAGGTGTATTGTAAAAGCGGCACAAAGTTTCGTTCTTAGAAATAATATTTACAACAAGATATTAAGGTTTGATGTTGCAACTGTCACCTTCGACGGACATAAACCAACAATACAGTACATTGAAAATGCATTCATGAGCCCATACTAATTTTAATCACCCTTGTTTTCGTACATAACCATACGCTCAGCTACTTTTTTAAAAACAGGAGCTGCAACACCCGAAGCCCAAAGAGCTGATTTATCTGGTTCTCTTACAAAAGCCACAATCACACGTCGATAATCGCCCTTTTCAACAATACCTGCAAACGTGTAGTTATGATCTTTATTTGAATAATGCCCGCCTTTAACCAATCTTGCTGTACCAGTTTTACCCATTATTTTATAATCCTTAACTGGATAATTTGAACCAACTTTTTCCAAAATAAACTTCATTTGCTCAATTGTTTTATCTTTGTACAGTTTTGGACCTTTTGAATATTTTCCAACATCATCCTTGAGTATCACAGGCGTAATCTTGTGTCCACCATTGGCAATAACAGAAAATGCTCGCCCCAACTGAATAACTGAGCTCATTATTTCGTAACCAAAAGACATTACAAATATCGACGAGCGAGACCAACGTTCAGGTGGATTGACGAAGCCCTTTGGCTCACCCGGAAAACAGATTCCAGTTTTTTCACCAAACCCAACTCGTCTTAAGTGCTCATAATATTTTGGCCCCAAACGTTTAGCAACTTTTGCCACACCAACGTTACTGGAATTTTTTATGACATCGTAGAACGGAACAATATTCACACTCTTCCAGTTTTCAACTCTAAATCCATCAATAAAAGCCACCTTGCCCTGACAATCTATCTCTTCCTCAGGAGTCACGGCACCCTCTTCTAAAGCTGCAAGAGCCAAAAAGGCTTTAATTACCGAACCGAATTCAAAACACTCTGTAACAACTCTGTTTTTAGTAATATCTAAGTCTTTGATATATCTTTGATTAGGATCAAAACTTGGATAGCTAGCCATAGCCAAAATTTCACCTGAATCAGGATTCATTATTAACACTGACCCACTTTTGAAATGAAGCGACTCGGATGCCAGCTTAAGCTCATCGCTTGCGAAAAATTGCAACATGCTGTCTATGGTAAGAGTAAGGTTATCAGCCTTTTGACCGCGTTTTTCAATCTTTCTTTCAAAATAAAAACGTTTAGAACGGGCATCTTTTTGTAATTTTACAACCTTGGGCTCTCCCCCTAATTTTTTGTTAAATTCTAGTTCAAGTCCAGCAATACCCTGATTATCAATATTTACAAATCCAAGCACATGAGCAAGATGCTGATATGGATAAAATCTGACAGGCTCATTTACAAAATGAATATCCTGCATATTAAACATTTTATATTCGTTGAATTTTTCAGAACTAAGCTTACGGTCCAACCAGAAAAAATATCGCACCGGACCATAATTAATTTTTTTGTAAACATCCTCAAAGTGCTTTTGCAAAAATGGGTTAATCTCATCCGGATCATTAAACTCTTTTGGCAAAACAAACGCCGACGGAGACTCTTTGTTAAAGGCAATTATTCGGTCATACCGGTCATAAATCAATCCCCTTGGAGGTGTTATGCTCAACTCAACCTGGTACTGTCCCTGCGCCAGCTGCTTGAAAAAATCTTTTTGACTAACTTGTAGCAAAAAAAGTCGTACAATAATCACTGAATACAAAATTAAAAATGCTATAAAAACTAAAATTACCCTTGGTTTATAATCTCTAATCATCATGATTTTTTCCTAAAAAAACCTGTCTGCACATTTGTTGTCAAGGTTATCACGCTAGAAAATTGTAATTGCTGCATTTTTAATTTATTACAAGCCACAGACTCGACCCTTGAATAATCCTTTAGCAGACACAATTTGCTAAACAATTCATCTCTATCTTTCATTAGCGAGTGTTTTTTTTGCGATAACCTCTGTTTTTCATAATTTAACTTTACTATTTGGTTATGTTGATAAATTTTAACAAAAATCAAAGCAACAGACATTAACAAAAGAGTTCTAATTAATTTTATCTGCACGATGCCCTCACACTCAAATCAAAACATGAGCCTAACACCCCAACCATTGGGTACACAATTTTTGAACTTATCTATACTTAACCAAATTTTCTAGATATTATATCTTTGTTTCGTTTTTAGGTATTCCGATCTTTTATTAACAATAAGGATAAAATGATGAAAAAAATAGTAAGTCTCGCTGTTGCAATTTCAGGTGCTTTATTGTTATCAGGGTGCTTTGAATGCCCTCATTGCAAAAAAGAACAAGAATCCATGGATGAACATCATAAACATGAAGCCGCTAGCAATTCATCTATCGTTAGCATAGCCAAGCAAGATATATTCGACACCGAAGTGCTAAAATCAGAAAAACCTGTGGTTGTAAAATTTTCAGCCCCTTGGTGCGGTGGATGCGTTCAAATGAAGCCTATTTTTGAAGAAGTAGCCAAAGAACTTGGCGATGCCTACAAAATTGTGGAAATCAATGTTGATAATGCCGATAAATCAATTATGGATAAATATGAAATCAGAGGCATTCCAGCAATTTTGATTTTCAACAAAGGCGCAAAAGTCGGTGATACTATCATAGGCGTCGTACAAAAAGACGATCTTAAAAAGACAATTGAAGCTGCTGTTAAAATTGAAGGACAACCAGCAAATCCATCAGACGCCGAAGCAGCAAAAGAAGAAAACACACCTCAAGAAGAAAATCATAAATAACAAATTTAAAAAAAGCCCTGCTTTATTCGCAGGGCTTTTTTGTAACTGATAGATATTAAAATGAAAATTAATTTTAAAATAACAAATACATTAACAAAGAAAAAATCTAACTTTGTGCCGCTTAATCCTGGACATGTAAGTTTGTATGTATGCGGTATTACTCCATATGACTACTCACATCTTGGTCATGGAAGAGCTAGTGTTAATTTTGATTTTTTGGCACGCCTTCTAAATTTCTTGGGTTACCAAACCAACTATGTTAGAAACTACACAGACATAGATGATAAAATTTTGGTACGCGCTCAAAAAGAAGGTACCGATTTTAGACAGGTTGCCAATAAATTTATTGAGGCTTATCAACAAGACACAAACCAACTAAATTGCATCACTCCAACAATACAACCCAAAGTCACGGAACACATTCCTCAGATAATTGATTTCATCAAGGGACTAGTGGATAAAGGTGTGGCCTATGTTGTGGGACATGATGTTTACTTTGATATCTCAAAATTCAAAGAATACGGAAAACTATCCGGTAGAAACTTAGAAGACCTACAAGCTGGTGCAAGAGTTGAACCTGATGAACGTAAAAAAAATCCAGGCGACTTTGCTCTCTGGAAGGGTAATGATCAGTCATTATTTTGGCAATCTCCTTGGGGTTATGGAAGGCCAGGTTGGCACATTGAGTGCTCAGTTCTTGCAAAAACCTACCTAGGCAAAACCATTGATATTCACGGCGGAGGAATGGACTTAATATTTCCTCATCACGAAAATGAATTAGCTCAATCAGAGGGTTTACATTCAGAACCATTTTCGCGCTACTGGTTGCATAATGCCTTCATTACAATTAATAAAGAAAAAATGTCCAAATCTTTGGGAAATTTTGTTACACTTCGGGATATTTTTAAACAATTTGATCCAATGGTACTACGCTATTTTTTCTTGCAACATCATTACACAACACCAATTGATTTTGGAATAGACGAATTAAATGCAAGCAAGGCCGCATACAAAAGATTAACGAATATTTTCGTGGAAACGACCACGGATGGATTAAACAACCAAGGCGTTTTAAAAATGGCCGAGCAAAATGAAATATTAAGTCAAATGCTCAGTTCACTTTGCGATGATATGAATAGCACAAAACTTATTGGTATCATTTTTGAAAATTTGGATCAGATAAAAAAAGACAAAAATTTAGCCAGCGCAGTAAAATTTATTGTACAAAATGTTTTAGGCTTAACATTACAGCCACTTAAAGAAGAAACACTAGAAGTAACACCTGAAATAGAAAATTTACTGAAACAACGAGAACAGGCTCGAAATGATAAAAACTGGGCCTTGGCTGATAAAATTAGAGATGAGTTAACAAATCTAGGATACAAACCTCAAGATAAAAAAGTTTCATGACATTAAAAAAAATATATTCAACACTCATTTTCGTAACAAGCATCAGCTTCGGGGCTCTCGCCAATGAAGAACATGTTTCCAATTCTATAGATCATACAAAAATGATAATCAGCTCGTCTGTTGTCGACATTTTAAAACATCCCGGTGTAACAAATGAGCAAGATTCTGAAGTATCGTTTCCTATACTTGCAAAAGATACAACACATGTAACTCAGCTTTTGTTTGGCGAGCGTGTAATCGCCCAAAAAGAAAAAGGCGACTGGATCCAAATCAGAGCAATTGAGCAAGAAGTTTTTACAGCAGAAACCGGATGGACCAAAGCAACTGGTTGGATCAACAAATCGCAAGCAATACCCGTAGAAAGTTTTCCAAGCTACAACATTTCAGTCACAGCACCATGGACAAACATATATAAAAAGCCAGATCGAATGAGCAAGGTATTCACAAAAGTTTGCGCTGGAACAAAACTAAAAGGCGTAAGGCGATCTGACGATAAACAATGGATTTTTATAAAACTTCCAAATCAAAAAATCGGAGCAATACGATCTGAAGATGTTTGTATAAAGCGAGCAAAAGAAATTAAGCCTGAACGCAAAATGGACAGCTTGAGAAACAGCATCGTTCAAATAGCTAAAAACTTTTTAGGGACTCCATATTGCTTTGGCGGAAGAAGCGTTTACAGCAAAGACAAACCGGTTAAAAAAATCTTGGGCGTTGATTGCTCGGGCCTTGTAAATATTTCTTACAGCGCAAACGGTCTGGCTATCCCACGAACCTCGCATGCACAATTTTTAAAAAGCTCCAAAATTAAATCTGATGTCGTTAGTCACCTCAAACCAGCTGACCTGATTTTTAGCGCATCGAAAAAAAATCCTCAGAAAATAAACCACGTCATGATGTATGCCGGTAATAACCAAATAATAGAAGCAACAAGCATGTCAGGAAATGTTAGAATCATCAATGCATCCAAACGTCTTGGAAAATCCATTGATTCAATTAAATACGGACACGTAACAAGAAACACTGTTTACTACTTTGGTTCAATTTTAGATCAAAATGATTTAACTCATACCAGCACTCATATTGCTGTAGTACCTGCAACAAAAGAAGAGACTATGGTTCATAAAAAATCTACAAAAACAAAAAAACACATGCCTGTTAAATCAAAAAGAAAATCTAAAAACAGAAAGATTCAAAACAAAAAAATTGTACATCACAAGTCAAAAAGAATTGCCCGAGCGGGTGCAGCTTCTAAACCCTCAAAAGCCAAAGGCAAACATAAAAAAAGATATTCTTGAGTCTTAGCGTCCTTGAGTCTTAAACCTTCCACAATTACAACATTATTTTCAAAAAAGAGGTTATGAACAGCATGATTGCCGCCACCTCTTTCTATACCAAGATAATCAATTCCTATAGCTTTTATTTTTTTAGAAATCAAATACTTAGCAGCCAATTCCCCAACACAAACAAAACCATAATCAAATGAGTCATGCAGGCCAAGAAGGCTATTTGTAGTCTTTAATAAAACAATATCATTTTCGCCTATTTCAAAACGCTCCAAATCGGCAGATTGAATAACATCTTTGACATTGGTCACATCACAAACCTTAGCATTTCCAATAAGTTGCGATAAATCTTGTTGATTGGATGTTCGCCCATCTTTTTTAAAATGCGCGGCAAAATCAACATGTGTACCGCTGTGTGAGCCAAGAGTTATAAGAGACTCACGAACTGCATCGTTTTCAAACTTCTTTACACTTTCAATGGCAACCGTTTTACGATCCTTGTAGGCAGTCATATCAGGATGAATTGGCCAACCTATATCAATTATTTTCATTTTTTACCTACCTCATGCCCACCAAATTTATTACGCAACATCGCAACAATTTTTGTCGCAAAATTTCCACCTGACTCTCTTGAACTTGCACGAATTTGCAAAGATCGCTCAATTAAATCAACTGGAATATTTAAGGACTTGGCTTCTTGAACAGTCCACATGCCGGTCTTGTTTTCGCCAATGCTACCAGAAATATTTTCGAGCGTTTGATCTTGCTCAAAAACCTCATGCGTCAAATCTAACAACCACGAACGAATCACAGACCCATGTCTCCAGACGTTTGATATTTTTTCTAAATCTAAATTTTTGAAGTGTCCCTCGCGCAAAATATGGAAACCCTCTGCATAGGACTGAAGAATAGCATATTCAATGCCGTTATGAATCATTTTAACGTAATGCCCAGAACCAACTGGACCGACATGAGCATATCCGTTAGGAGATGCAACAGCTTGGAAAATTTCCTTTAATCTCTCGTAAGTGGAAAAATCCCCCCCGATCATTAGGCAAAACCCTAGCTCCTTACCCTTTAATCCGCCAGATGTACCACAATCTAAAAAGGTCATCTGCCTATCTTCTAAAGTTTTGCCTCTCAAAATGGAGTCTTTATAGAAGCTATTACCACCATCGATAATAACATCTCCAGCACGTAAGTCAAACATTAAATCATGCAAAATTTCGTCAACAATTTTACCCGCTGGAACCATTAACCAAACGACATTTACATTGCCGCAAATTTCCTTTAACCCAACAACATTAATGCCAATTTTTTTTGCCGCAAGACAGGCGTCTTGGTTTTGATCAAATCCAAAAACGATGTGTCCCGCCTTAATTAATCTGTATGCAATTGCAAGACCCATGCGCCCCAATCCAACTAATCCAATGTTCATACGCGCCACTCCAACTTCTCTTCTTCGCTCCAATCACTAAGCTCTTTTGGCCCCGAGCTAGATTTGGTGTATGTGTACAAATTAGATTTTATTTTTTCAACACGATCAATTATTTTCCATGAAATATTTATTTCATCGTATCTAACAAAGGCAGAATGATCACCCTTCATTACGTCAAGTAAAAGGACCTCATAGGCCTCTGGCGTATTTGGGCCGAATTCTGAAACGTGGCTAAAGTGCATTTTGACAGGCATAACCACATCCTGTGTTTCAGGAATTTTAACATTTAGCTCCATAAAAAAACCTTCGTTGGGGTGAATGTTAATTGTTAGATAATTTGCAGGTAAAGGACAAATGCGCATCAGACAGTCAGCCTTTTTAAATTTTATATGGATACTAGAATTTTTAGCATTCAAAAATTTGCCCGCCTTTACATAAAACGGTACACCCCTCCATCTGCTGTTGTTAATCGAAAATTTCAAAGCCGCAAAAGTCTCTGTTTTTGAACCAGGCTTCACATTGTTTTCTTCCAAATATCCTTCATACTGCCCAAGTAAAATTTTTTCGGGCCTGACTTTTTTAAGAACATTAGCCTTACAATCTCGTATTTTTTCAGCAATCAATAATTCAGGTGCTTCCATTGTAATAAGCGCCAAAATCTGCAACGCATGATTTTGTACAACATCTTTTATAATTCCATAGGAATCAAAAAAAGCACCTCGACCCTCTACTCCAATATTTTCGTTCAAAATTATTTGAACAGACTCAATATGTTTTTTAGACCACAAAGGCTCAAATAACCTGTTTGCAAAACGTACAATGGAAATATTTCCAACAAGTTCTTTGCCAAGATAATGGTCTATTCTAAAAACCTGATTTTCACCAAACGCTCTTGCAATCTCCGAATTTATTTTCTTCGCTGAACGTAAATCAAATCCAAATGGTTTCTCGTAAACAACACGCGACCAAGAAGTCCCTATCTCGCCATTTGATTTATTAACAATTCCATATTTTGCAAAATTTTTGGTAATAACTGCAAAATGATCTGGCATTGTAGCTAAGTAAACAATTCTGTTGCCGGATAATTCTCTAGAATTTTCAACATCATCCAATATTTTTTTAAGCTCACCGTAAGCCTTTACATCATAAAAATCCATTTGATGATAGTAGAAAGAGTCGCTTATCTGATTCCAAATTTTTTCATCAATGTTTGTTATAAATTGACGAGCATTGTTTAAAACATCTTGCGCCTGCCTTTGCTCAAGAGAAACACCAACAATGGCAAATTTACATAAACGCTGGTCTGCAACCAATTTATAAATAGCAGGCAGCAGTTTTCTTCGACTTAAATCACCAGTTGCACCAAGCAAAACAAATGTACACTCGTCAAGACAGTGAATCATATTTTTTACTCCGTTCCAAAAAATCTGTCTCCAAAGTCACCCAAACCAGGAATAATAAATTTCTGAGCATTTAAAGACTCATCGCGAGCCGCGACAATAAATTTAACTTTGGGAAACATCTTACTAACTTTATCAAAACCCTCAGGCGCACAAACAACAGACACAAACATTATTTGCTCCTGATTGATACCTTTATCAAGCAATATTTGTATAGTTTGCATTGCGGTTCCGCCAGTAGCAATCATAGGGTCTAAGATTATAACCTGATCTTCATTTTTTATCTTGGGTAATTTGCAATAATAAAGTTGGGCTATGGCCGTTTTTTCATCCCTACGCAAACCAACAAAACCCACAACGGACTGGGAAAAATATTTTACAAAGGCAGGCAATAAAGCCAACCCGGACCTAAGGATCGGAATCAATACCACATCGCCCTTAAACCAAAAACCTGTAGTTTCGGCTATTGGCGTTTTAATTGGCCCCATTGAAACTTTTAATGATTCGATTGCTCTATGTGCCAAAGCCTCAGCTAAACCAGCCGCAGCAAATCTAAACTGATCTCGAGTAGTCCGCTCATCACGCAAAGTTGTTAAAAAAAGATTTTCTAAAATTTCCATTAAATCCCCTTGTTTTAAAAACAACAACACCAGATTTGGAAATTAATCTAAACCTTTAACTTTGGTCAAGAATCCAAAAACCAATACCTAGATTTAGTAATTTTTTTGGAAAAATGTAAAAAGATTATTGCTTAGGCAAAACCACAATAGAATCAGAAACTGGTTTTTCACCTTTGATAACAAGGACTCCAAATTTTTTAGCCGGTACGTTTGCTACCTTATCCTTAACAAACAAAACGCTTGACGAACCGCCATCCATATTTAAAGCAGATTCACAGCCAAGCGCATGCATAAAATCTGCTAGTTCAGGAATAGTCATGCCATCGCTTATATTTTGTTGATAACCATCCACAACAACAAACATCCAATGCCTGTTTGGTAAAATGCCAACAGCAGTTCTTGGATGTTTTTTAAAAATAAAAGCATCGCAATCTTTTTCCTGAGAAAAATCTTTAACAACCGTACCATCCGAAATCAAAACGGGAGTACCACCAACAAGATAATCACACGCTTGCCAAGCATCTGAATTACTATTTATTGAAATAGATCTGGAACAATCAAATGAAAATAAAAGTTCCGCTCTATCACCAACCTTAACTTGAGAAAGATTTAGCTTAGACCTGGAATCAACTGAAAATATATAACCATTTTTGGGAATTACAGAATTTCCTCGATTCACAAGAATTTTTACGACCCATCCATTCACAACAACAAACTCTAATCCATCATCGCTTGTGCGAGTTGATAATCCAAACTCTGGAGTATAAATTATGGCTCGTCTCTTTGATCTATTTTGGTTTATTCTGTTTACATCAAATTCATTTTCTCCAAATTTTATTTTCGTGCCAATCATAAGTCGATCAACAACAAATTTGGACAAATCTTGAGACCAACCTATAACTCCACGGTACTTTGAAGAATCAGAAAGCCAATTATTGTTAATTTTAAAAATTCCAGCAGGAACGCCAATCAATTTATCATCCAAATGAAAAAAACCTGCATTGATAGCAACAATAGCGTCTTTGCGCTCCGCCATACTTGAAACATTGGCTAAACCAAATCTAGACTCTTGGCCAAACTCTGGAAGTATTTTAACCTTTGATGGATCAACTTCAACGATATGTATAGACAAAGGTTCTCCGCGAAAGGAATTTAAGTATTCGTAAAAAATACCTTCCGAAATTTTTTGTCTACCGCCAGCCCAACAAAAAACAATTCCTAAAGCTGCTAATAAAACAGATATCCAAAGTTTGTTTTTTTTGAGCCATGCAAAATTCATAATCAATCCAAAATTTTTAAACGCTGCAATTCTTGACGTAAATAATCATGATCCTTGCAAACAACACCATCAATACCAATATTATTTGCGCCAGCAATGTTATGCTCCAGATCATCTATAAACAAGCATTCCTCTGGCTTAAGCGAATAAGTATTAAGTAAAATATTATAAATTTCTGGCTCAGGCTTTATGGTCTTAACTTGATATGAAAAAATCAAACCATCAAACTCTTTAAAAAATTCATTTTCATGAAAAATTTTATTGTAACAGTCCTTGGATAAATTTGATAAAACATAAGTTTTGTAACCAAGAGCCTTAACCTCTTTAAAAATTTGTAGACCTTTGTCTAATGGCTTAAGGTATCCGGGAGCTTCTTGCATTAGTCTTAAAACTTCATTCTTATCAAATTCCCCAGAGAGCTCATGGGCAACCTCTTCTGCGGTCATTGTACCCCTATCCCAATTACCCCAATGCTCTGAACAAACCACATCCAAAATTCTATTGGCAATCTGATTATGAATTTTAGCTATCTCCAGAGGATTCCAATAAAACAAAACACCGCCCAAATCAAAAACTATATTTTTATATTTGTGGTGTGGCTTATGGTTTTCGTTGAGAATACTCTCATTATTTTTTTCGTTAATGTTATTGTTTTCATTTTTATACATCTTCGATACTCCCCTGAATTATCGAGCCTGCAAATCTGTTGTTAAAAATTCTTTTAAAAATGTTACACGTTCAACAACTTTTGCATTTCTAACACCCATAGCAATAGCCTTAGCCTGTCCAATTAATATACACATTTTTTTTGCACGTGTAATTGCTGTGTAAATTAAATTTCGCTTGAGTAAAATAAAGTGCTGCATAAAAATTGGAATGATTACTGCAGCAAATTCTGAGCCTTGGCTTTTGTGGATTGATACAGCGTATGAAAGAGTGATTTCATTAAGTTCAGAAAAATCGTATATCAATTCACGCTCGCCAAAAACAATCACCATTTTTTGTTCTTCTTTATCAACATCCAAAATTTTTCCCAAATCCCCATTGAAAACAAACTTGTCGTAATTGTTTCGAATTTGCATCACCCTATCACCAACCTTGAGCACCTGTCCAAAGCGCTCAACCTGTTTGCTAATCTCACCACCAGGATTCAAAATCATTTGCAATTCTTGATTTAATCTTTGAGTTCCAACAACTCCACGATTCATAGGAACAAGAACAATTGCATCCTCTGAACTGATACCTATCTTGGGAAGTTTTTGTGTATAAATTTCACGTAATAGTTCAAAAGTTTTTTCAGGCTCATCCTCCTTGATGTAAACAAAATCTCTTTTTGTTCCAGGAATCGACATTGTTGGAAATTCTCCGTTATTAACACGATGAGCATTCACAATAATCAAACTATCTTGGGCCTGCCTAAAAATTTGAGTAAGCCTGGTAACCTGAACACTTCCTGAGGCAATTAAATCATTCAAAATATTTCCAGCGCCAACAGAAGGCAATTGATCAACATCACCAATCAAAACTAAGTGAGCGCCAAATGGCATAGCTTTGAGTATTGAATGCATCAAAAAAACATCGATCATAGACGCTTCATCTAAAATTAAAAACTCAAGTTCAAGAGCATTTTGTTCATTTCTTGTAAACCCCATGGTCATTGGTGAAAATTCCAAAAGCCTGTGAATAGTTTCTGTCGGACGCCCTGTTCCTTCAAACATTCTTTTAGCAGCTCGCCCCGTAGGAGCGGCCAATTTAAATCGGACCCGGCTTTCCTCAAGAACTTCTATCATTTTTTTTACCAATGTAGTTTTACCTGTACCCGGTCCACCGGTAATAATAGATATTTTATTTTGCAAACACTCCAAAATACCTTTTTGCTGATCATCATTAAGTTCAACGCCTCGGGAATCAGAAGTTCTAACAAAATCGTAAATTTTTTTCGAATCAAAACGTTCATTATCAAGAGCACCATCTTTCATGCGAATGATTTTTTTGGCTATGCCAATTTCGGCATAGTACATGCTTGGCAAGGTGATATAATGCTTTTCTTTAGATGAGATTAATTTAATTTTATCTTGAGCGTACAAATCATTCAGTGCGTTTTTTAAAAGCCCTGATGTAAAATCATCATTCAAACTAAGCAATTCTGTTACTTTTTGTTTTGCAGCCTCAAGCTCTATGTAAAGGTTGCCTTCATTAGTTACTTCGCTTATCGAATACAAAATACCGGCTTTAACTCGTTCAGGTGAATCCATTGGCAAACCCAATTTCAAGGCTATTTGATCAGCGGTTTTAAACCCAACACCCCAAATATCATCAACTAATCTGTAAGGATTTTCCTGAATTTTTTGAATTGATTCATTACCATAGGTTTTAAAAATTTTTACAGCATATGACGTAGGCACATCCTTGCCCCTGAGAAAAACCAACACTTTAGAAATTTCTTTTTGATCCTGCCAAGCCTGAATAATTTGCTCGACCCTCTTTGGACCAACTCCATCAACCTCATAAAGTCGATTGGGATTGTTATCAATAATCTCTAATGTATTTTCGCCAAATTTTTGTACTAGGCGTTCGGCAAATTTTGGACCAATACCTTTGATAAGACCAGAGGCTAAATATTTTTTTATACCATCTGCAGAAGCAGGCATCTGTGTTGAAAAGTTTTTAACTTCCAACTGCCGTCCAAATTTTGGATGAAAAATCCAAGAACCTGAAAGACAAACCCGCTCACCTTCTCTAAGGTCCGGAACGCAACCTTTTGCTGTAACAACTTCAGAGTTACTAACTTTTAAAACGAAAACCAGAAAGCCGTTTTCCTGATTCCTGTAAATAACACGATCGACTGTGCCAACGACTTCTGCTGAGTTTTCCATAAATCCGTTATTAATTAAATTTTGTTATTTTTTTTGACCAGTTTGCTGAGACTTAAGCTCAGCAATAAGTTTATCACAAACCTTCAAGGTACTCTCGGAAAGGCTAAAATTAAGATCGCCAAAAACTGTCAAAAACTCTAAACAAGCCTTTTCCAATTCTGGAACTGTTTTAATTTCAGAATCAAAAAACAAATTTATTTCCTGCTTAGTCGTAAAAAAGTTTATAAGAATTGAAGAACATTTATCTCTTTTTATACCCAAGCTTTCTTCAACAATTGGAATCACAAGATTATGATATTCTCTGATTGATTCAAAAAACTTTCTGATTGGGTCCAAGATATTTTTTACTTGAGTTTTAACAAAAACAGATTCGTTTTCTACATTTTTCGAATAGATAGCCTTGAGTGCCTGTAATACAGCATTGCTTGCAAGTCTCGCTCTCAAAGTCCCTTGAGGCTGCATTTCAAATACAGCATCCAAAAGTTCTAATTCTTTGCTTTTTAATTTTTTAGGTTTAGGCAGAGGAATTGAAACTTTTGTATTTTTTGTTTTAGCTGTATCTGCCTTATCAACAGCAGATAAGTTATCAAACAAAACCAACGATACTAAACCAAATAAAATAATATTCTTTTTCATAATAAAATCCCTTGTCATTTTGATTAAAATGATGACGTAATTTTACCGTACAACGTCCAATCATAACCCATACCAGTACTGTGAACAGTTGTATCACCACCTAATCCAAAACCAAAATCTGTTTTACGAATTTTTTTCATGTACATCGCTTCTGCAAAAATTTTGTTCTGAATAATACGAGGTATTTGAGTATCTTCAACTCTTAAATCCTGCAATGTCACACTTGTGTTATAAATTTTCTTAATTTTCTCTGGTTGCTGAGTAAAAAAGTCATAACCTAATGCCAATCCAATTTTTTTGACCTTAGTGCTCAAAGACACAACTGCGTTAAAAACACCACCAGGATACACCTTAGATTTAAATGATGTAGGAAATAAATACTCTTTTATATACTCATTAACTCTGATTCTTAAAAGGTCCGTATCAGACGTTTTAAGATCATCTGGAACTAAGGTTTTTTTAAACAAAAATAACTTATCTTCGTCGCATGGCAAAAGCTTATCGAATGAAAACCTCGTCCATAACTGAGCTATATCATGAAACATATTTGTCTTCGTTTCACAATAACAACCTATTCCAAAATGGCCACCATTACCAAGCCTTGGATCAATTAAATAATCACGAGATCCACGAAGAGCCGGAATTGCCGTCGCCTTAAGAGTATTTTTGTCCATTACAGTATCCACACTCACATCATAACGAGGCGAGTATGACAACCTACTCGTTGGAACTATGGCCTCCAGGCCAAAATCAATCTGAAAGCTACTCATGTTTAAAGTATTCAAGCCAAATTTAATGCGAGTATCACCTAAGCCGTAACGAATTTTATAAAGTTCTTTGCGATCAAAACCAGAGTTGCCTGGAAAGTTTTTAGCAAACGTTTCTTTGATTTCATCTTGCTCTGCCGTAGTCAACCAAAAATTTCGCTCAGCCATCTGCAACGAAGTGTGTAACTGTAAAGAAAATGGACCTTTTACAAAGCCTCCTTGAAATAGACAGCCTGCACGCCTTTCTTGCAAGGTAACATGTCTAAACAAAGGTATGAGCTGGGACATTTCCGCGGTATCTTCACCTTCAAAAACTTCCCTAATAAAAATATCCAAATTTTCTTTTTGCACAGCATCAACATTAAATAAATCGCCCGCCGTAACCTTCATTCTATTTGTTGTATTAAAATACACATTAAATGCAAATCCCCCATATTGAATAGCAGATATTTTATATGGAAGCTCATACAACATGTCTCTACCAGCCGGAGCATTCGTTTTATTCCACAAGGGAGCCTTAACAACACTTCTTAAAAAAAAGGCTATATCATTAATGTCTGAATCAGTGGGATCTGGTGTTCCTGTTCTGGTTTCGTAATTTTCTATGTCACCCAAATTTAATTCACCCAAATCAAAGCTGGATTGTCCAAAATCATCGAAAGAGTAATCAGTCGATTCCGTATCTGCTTTGTCGGCTTGCAAAATGGTATTGAAAAAAACTGAACCAAACGTCAAAAATGCCAAGACACTCGAAATTTTTTTTATTTTTAAATTTAACATATATTGAAAGTTTCCTTATTTTCTCATGTAACTGCACTTAACCCAAAGCCTTTTTTCTTAGGTCGTAAGTACAAAAAATCAATGTCACAATTCAAAAAATATTAGACTTGAGTCTGATCTATCGATGCCTGACAGTAAAACATAAAAATCAATAAAGTCAATTTTAGCACCTTCAATACCAGAAATGACCATTTTTTATAAAAAATGGATTTTCGTCTAAACTGCATATAAATTATTACAAAAATCGACTTATTACCCAAATCAGCTGCGAAAGGACTAATTTTAATGGATTCAAAGAATTTATTTACCCTTGAAGGCAATATAGGAGCCGGTAAATCAACATTATTAAGGTTACTCAAAAAATTACAAAATGTTGAAATCATCCCAGAACCAACACAAAAATGGCAAAATGACAATCAAGAAAACAATTTATTAAACCTGTTTTACAAAGATACCCCTAGATGGGCTTATACGTTTCAATCCTACGCCTTTATAAGCCGAATTGAATCTATAATCGAACACACAGCTGTTAGTGCCTTGGAGGACAAAACATTCATTTTGGAAAGATCGATTTATTGCGATCGCTTTTGCTTTGCAAAAAACTGCTTTGAGCTTGGTTTTATGACAGAACTCGAATGGCAAATTTACAGAGAATGGTTTAACTGGCTAAATGAAAATTCAGTCCCAAAAACAACCGGTTTTATCTACCTACAAGCCGAACCTGAAGTCTGTATGAAACGCCTTACAAAACGAAGCAGACAAGAAGAAACAGGAATATCTCTAAGCTATCTTGAATCTTTACATCAAAAGCATGAGGATTGGTTGATACATAAAAAAGATTTGACTAATAGTTTGGCTAGCACACCAATTTTGGTAATTGATTGCAATCAAGAGTTTGAAAACAACCTACAGCAGCAAGAAAAAATTTTAAATGATATACAGACATTCATAAATTCCACGCAATATTCAAATAAATCAATTCCAAAAAAACAACAATTTGTTCAATTTTGAATTGACAAAAATTGAGAGGCAGACGCATAATTAGTATTTGGTAATAGCTAATTGAGAATATTTTAAAAAATAAATTTTCGAAGGAACAGAAATGGCTGATGCAGAAATGGTCAAAGTTGCAGCATATGCGGCAGCTGGCTTGTGTATGGGAATTGGAACTCTTGGACCTGCTATTGGTCAAGGTTTAATTGGAAGCAGAGCTTGCGAAAGCATAGGCAAACGCCCAGAAAGCCAAAAACCTGTATTTAATGCTATGATGCTAGCACTAGCCTTCGTTGAATCTGCAACTATCTATGCACTCGTAATATCACTTCTGCTGCTAACAAAGTAAGCGTATAATGCAGGTTAATGCGACGTTTTTAATACAAATCATTAACTTTTGGATAACTTATTTCTTTGTAAGCAGAATGCTTTTAAAGCCTATATATTGCCTAATTCAAAGAAAAAAAATAGCTGAAAAAAATCTACTAGATAAGCTAAAAGAAAAAGAACAATTTTTGCTTGTTGATCAAAACAGAAAAAAAGAAAACCTAATAAATTTCAAAAAACAAGTTAAAGACTCGTTCAAAATTAAGGCGCTTAAACAAACCGTAAAATCTCCGGTAGTTCAATACACAAAAAATCCGGAACTGATACATAAACTAATTGAAGAGAGCAAAAAGGTAATCGTAAATAAGGTTATAAATGCACACTAATTTTAGTTTCATTAATATTGCTTTTAATTTGACAATATTTTCGCTTCTTGCAATAAAGCTTTATGAACTCATAAAGAAACTTGCTTTACCCTTTTTGCATGATTTAATAGAACAAGAAAAACACCATCAGACCGAATTAATTGAAAAAGACAGGTTAATTAATAATTCTCATCAAAATGTACAAAATCAACTCATGCAACAAAAGAAAACTTTTTTGGATCTTGATGCCAAGGTAAAGCAGTGGTATGAATTAGCAAAAAAACAACAAGTTGAAACAGAACTTTTTCAAAACCAAATGGCCCAAGAAGTTGCAAAAAAACGTGTAATTCAAGAACGCCATTACACGGCAATGATGGTGAGCAAGGCTGTTATACCCGAAGCAATAAAAGAAGCTAAAGACGAATTAAAGAAAATCAACCGAAATCGTGGAAATATTGAATTAGAGAGATTAATAAAATCTCTGGCGCACCAAAAACAAAAGGAATCTTAAGGCCATGGTTTTACGTTGGGATAGTTTTGCAAAAAAATATGCGACCGCTTTTTTAAATGTTAATAAAGAACACATAAATAATGAGATCATAGAAAAATTTTTAAAAATAGATTCATTCATAAAAAGACATAAACAATTTTTAATTTTTTTAAACATTCCGACTATACCAGATGAAAAAAAGCTCGCAGTAATAGAAAAAATATGTCATCACTTAAACCTCAGCGTTGCTGAAAAAAAATTGTTTACCATTTTATTACATAACAAACAAATCGATTTATTAGATCGTGTTTTTAAGAAAATCGTCGAAATTTACAGAGAGCGTAATAATACCATAACTTGCAAAATATCTTCTTCACACGCTCTTTCAGAAGATCAAAAAAATAGCGTAATCGCTTTTATTGAAAAAGGCATAAAAAAAGACGTAATAGCCTCCTTCAGTGTTGATGAAAATTTACTCTGCGGATTAAAAATAAAAAGCTTAAATTATGTATGGGAGCACTCTGGAGCAAGGCTCATAAAAGATGTTGAACAGTCAATACTAAGACAGGTAGGCTTATGATCGAACGAGAAATAGATCTCATATCTTTGCTTGAAAAATCCCTAGGTGAACAACCTATAGAAAAACTTGAAGAAGTTGGAACCGTCGTCAAAGTTGGTGATGGCATTTGTAAAATATACGGTTTATCAAATGCAGTTTTTGGTGAATTAATAACATTTGAACGCGGAAGCAAAGGCATAATTCTTGACATGGATGAAGACTACGTTTCTGTAGTTTTGATAGACAATCAATATCCCGTAATCGAACAAGATATTGCAAGAAGAAGTGGCTCTGTACTTAGCGTGCCTGTTGGCGAAAAATTAATAGGCCGAGTTGTAAGTTCGATGGGCCAACCTCTTGACGCCCTTGGTAAAATAGATTTTGAAAAAATGGCACCAGTAGAACAAGTGGTCCCAGGAATTATAGATCGCTCTCCAATAAACAAATCACTAGAAACTGGAATAACTGTTATAGATACGCTTTTCCCAATTGGCAGAGGACAACGAGAATTAATAATAGGTAATAGAACAACTGGAAAAACAACGCTTCTCCTTGACACTATTTTGCACCAAAAAAATCAGAACGTAATTTGCATATACGTATCAATTGGCCACAAACAATCTGACACAGCAAAAATTATACACACGCTTGAGGCAAACGGAGCACTTGAATACTCTTTAGTCGTTGACGCTGATGCAAAAGAAACAGCGTTAAACCAGTACTTGGCTCCATATGTTGGCTGTGCCATTGGCGAATATTTCATGAACAAGGGCAAAGACGTCCTAATTATTTACGACGATCTGAGCAAGCATGCTATTGCATACAGAGAACTTTCGCTACTTCTAAGACGTCCACCAGGACGAGAAGCCTATCCGGGCGATATTTTTTATATACACTCACGCCTTCTTGAACGAGCCGGAAAATTGGTAACAGGTGGATCCTTAACAGCATTACCAGTTATCCAAACTCAGGGAGATGATATCTCTGCATACATTCCAACAAACTTAATTTCGATAACCGACGGTCAAATATTTTTCGATACAAACTTATTCAATAGCGGCATCAAACCTGCCGTAAGTATTGGTCTATCGGTCTCACGCGTTGGTAGAGCCGCACAAACAAAAGCTATCGGAAAAATGGCTGGTGCACTTAAACTCGAACTAGCTCAATACATGGAACTTCAAGCGTTCTCTCAATTTGGATCAGAACTCGATAAAGCAAGTCAAAGATCGATCGAACGAGGCAAGCGTGCAATCGAGTTATTAAAACAAGAAGAAAGAGAAACTTATTCCTTTGTCGATCAAGTTTTATTCTTGTTTTTATTAAATGAAAATTTTTTAGACACTCTTGAAACAAATCACGTTAAAAAGTTTGCGGTACAATTTTCTCAATACTTTAAAGGTGCTTACGCAGACGTTTATAACAATATTTTGACAACAGAAATGGTGTCTGATAGCACCACGGCAAGTCTAAAAAAAGCCGCCGGCGAATTCAGCACAATTTTTACAAATGAGTAAATAACTTAATGAGACACCAAAAGCTTCATATAATATTTATTGTTCTTGTCTTTTGTTTCTCTTCATGCGGAAGAAAACAAAGAAACATATTCAATTTTTCAGAAACCAATAAATTAAAAATTAATAAACTAACTCTTCCAGCCGTCAAGGGAGTCAAAGTAAAAAAAATCAACAATGAAAATGTAGTTGAGTGGCTTGAAGTTAAATCAAACGACAAAGATATGAAGCTACTTGGATACAACATATATCGTCTCACAAGGGGATATTTTGCTCCGAAAAAACCTATGAATTCAAAAATAATTACTGGGAACATCTTTGTTGACCAGCATCCGAAAAGTAATTATCCAAATTGTTACTTTGTAACGCCTGTGTTTTCTAAACAGGACCAATTTTTCGAAGGTCCTATAAGCCAGATAATTTCCATAAAATAAAAACCCCTCCAACTTAGGACAAGCTGGAGGGTTGGGGGGGCGAACAATACCATATTGGTACTGTTCATTTAGGGACTTTTAAATCTTCATTTCAAGTTATATTAACTAATTTTATCCAGCAACATGGTAACAAGCACGGTTGCCGTTGTCAAGTAACAACCTTTAAAACCAAAGCGCCTCATAAAGAGCTCATACAACAAAACCTTTGATTTAATCAATGAAATTTAAATCACCTTAACAATCGAAAGAGTAGAAAAATATTTTTATTTTTTAAACTAGAACAAAAATATAAATTTCGCTCAAAATTCAATCAATGAAATTACAATCTCGCAATTTCATTAAAATTTAATTTTCTAAAAGAATTCTAAAGTCCTGGGAAACTAATAAAATTAGGATCGGCAAGCCTTAATTTCTTCGGCGCTTACCGATCCTAATTTTAATCTTTAACTTAAGTTAAGTTTTTTATTTTCGAGATTTACCCTTTGCCTTTGCAGCTAGCTTAGCTGTTTTTACAGTTTTTGTTGATTTCGCAGGCTTCACTGTTTTTGCAGCCACTGGAGCCACAGCCTCAGCTTCCTGAGTTGTTTCGGTCTTTGTAACAACTGGCGCTGCTGGTTCAGGAGATACCTCTGTCTCAAGCGTAGACTTCATCATAACCCCAGTTGGTGCGACAGGTGCCGCAACCTGGTCTACTGCAGGTTGAGCTGTTGTTACAGCTTCACTTGTAGTAACAACGGATACCTTTGCCTTACCTGGTTTTGCAGCTTTTACAGCCTTTGCCTTTGCCGCTGGTTTAGCTGTTGCAGGCTTAGCAGCCTTCCCAACTTTTGCCTTACCCGTTTTAACTGGCTTTTCAGCCGCTGGTAAAGCAGGTGCTGGGGTCTCAACAGCAGGTTTTGATGTTTCTACCCCTGATACGGCAGGAGTCACAACCGGTGCTGCTGCAGGCTGAGTTATTGTAACAGCCTCACTTGCCTCAGCAACTTTTACCTTACCTGTTTTTTTAGGTGGTTTTCCTGGCTTTGTATAAGCCCTAAACGGCTTTGCTCCAAGAGCAGGCTTAGCAATAATTTCTGGCTGTGTCACATCCGTTTTTGTAACAACAGGCGCTGCTGGAGTAGCTGGCTTGGTTTCAGGAACCTGAGTTGTTATAACGGTCGCAGCAGGAGATGCCGCTCCTGACTGCGCGCCCTCTGTTC
>Ga0172371_10001956_pt1 | contig 32808 bp, 32 predicted proteins | sample Lak12m_FD_114543 | JGI IMG/M metagenome (GOLD analysis project Ga0172371, IMG submission 114543) | Freshwater microbial communities from Kabuno Bay, South-Kivu, Congo - kab_022012_12m | ecosystem: Environmental > Aquatic > Freshwater > Lake | place: Democratic Republic of the Congo: South-Kivu...
CAAATCAAAGGCCTCCGCCGCCATTTTATCGAGAGGTACAATTGCCGAGTCCCGACGATATCTACGACAAGCATCTGACGCGCGCCATCGCCGATATCAATGAGCTCTGCCGTGAATTAACCCATTGCGAGAAATGCTCCCATGGCCGCGCCGTGCCGGTTATCGGATCAGGCCATCCACTGGCGGATATATTTCTGATCAAATACCGGACCCTTCCCAGCGAGGCCTCCGAAGGAGTCGCTTTTTACGGACGGTCGGGTGAGGCCATCATGAAAGGCTGCCAGAAACTGGGCATCGACTCGCTTTTGCTTTACGGCACCAATGTCATCAAATGCGCAACGGCTTCCGAGGAGGAGGCGGTCGAGAGCTGCCCCGGGTACCTGGTGCGGGAGCTTATGGTGGTTCAGCCGAAGCTGGTCGTTATAATGGGCGAACAGGCCCTTGAAGCGGTAAACAGCATGAATTTTCCTCTGGCCCGCCAGCTCGAATACCGGCCTGGTGAAATCCAGACGTTCACGCCAACGTCAGAAGCGCTGATAACACCCGAGATAGACACGTCCCTCAATGACCAACAGCGAAAAACACGTTTTTGGAAAGCCTTCAGGATCCTTGGCGAGTGGTACGAGTCGTTACCGCCGTACTAGGGTAGAAGAGAGCCGTGTTGCCAGGCTCCACGGAGACAGGGACCTGAAAGGAATTCCCATTCGGACGCCCAGCCTCAACCTGCGTATCGAAATCCGGGCGGCGCTGGTCTTCGCCGTCGCGATTGCCGCCGCGACTGTTGCGCTGGTCACGCTGCTGAGCGCCGGGTGGCTCGATCCCAACTCGGATAACCGGCTCATCCTTTCCTTCGCCCTGGGACTCATCGCCGTGTGTGCCGTGTCTTCGAGCCTGGCTTTCCTGATGGGCCTGCGTCATTGGATCCTTTTACTGACTCTCGCCTCCCTCCTGGTAACCATCGGCTCGATTAGTCTCGATCTGCCGGTGCTGGAAAGCGTGGCTAAAGTAATGCTGGCCACAACCGGTGGACTCTGGATTGCCATGATGCTCACTTCCATTGATCAGGTTCTCTTGATTTCCGCCTTGATTATCATTATTGACATCTGGAGCGTCTTCCTCGGCCCGACAAAAAAAATGGTTGAAAGTGGCGGACCCTGGGTTGAGTACTTCACAATAAACCTGCCCGTTTTCGGCGCCGATGCTGTATCACGGCTGGGCGTAAGCGACATTATCTTCTATTCCCTTTTCATTGGCTGCGCTCTCATCTGGAAGCTCCGGCGCACCCTCACGGCACTAACCCTGGCGTTTTCATTCGTGGCCACCATGTTCGTCGGCGTCAGGCTGAATATCGGTGTTCCGGCGCTGCCGCTCCTCTCTATCTTCTTCCTGCTGACCAACGGAGATCTGCTTTATCTGCGTTTCCTCGAGGGGCCGGATTTCCACCGCAATAATAAAAAGCATCGCGGCACTCGCGCATAGCCTGCCGGAGCCAGACAGATGCGTACCTTCCTATTCATTTATTCCCTGCTGATGATTGCCGGAAGCATTTTAACCCTCGCACTAGTGCCCCGGGCGATCAGGGATGTGGGCCGGGAGAGGCAGCGCCTGAGGGCGGAGTTCCCAGAAGCCGAATTCCAGACCATGGTCGAGGCAGGCTATCGGCTGAACAACCTGCTGCTCCTGGTTGAAATCATCTATTACTATCTGCTGCTGCGATACGGTGGGCCGGAATGGCAGCTTTTTTATGGGGGATTCGCCTTCGGCCTTATTCACATCTTTTATCTGGTGGCCGGAAGGCTGGAAAGACGAAGGTTGTCGGTCGGAAGCACCCAAACCGGTGTCGCGCGCATGCTGATCTGGGTTACCGCGGTTCTGACGACGATCGAGCTCTTTTTTCTGATCTGGGTCTGCTACTTATTGTGGCAACCCCTGCCACCGGCATAGCCGGCGGTTTCCTTGAAGCCTACCCCTCCAGCGGCCTGACCATGTCAATGCTGCGCAGATTTACTGCCAGGTAGGGGGTCGAGTAGGCTGGCTCTTCCATATTATCAAGTCGATAAACAGCGGCGTCGGTCACGGAAAGGAAAATGGCTTCCTTCTGGTTAAGTAGGTCTGAGAGCCGGCTGCGATAGGCTATAGCCGGCGTATGCACCGTACCCACGATTGTGCAACCACTGGTCTCGATGCTGACCCGGATCTTTTCAGTCTTCAGTTTTGGCGCGCCTCCTGACATCTCCAAGGTGATACCCCTTTTCGCTGAATTTTATTCTCGCCGCACTTGCCGGCAAGTTGACGAATTTACTTCAGGAAGCAGCCAGGCGTCGCCGGGGCGGCGCCACACTGACACGGTTGCGGCCTTTTCGCTTGGAGGCGTAAAGCAGCTGATCCACCTTGTCGAGCAGTTCCTCCCGGGATGCGGCGCCGTTGGGATAGCAAGCCACCCCCGCGCTCACGGTAATGCCGGTGGAAGAGCCGCCACTTATCGGAACGCTGATCTGTGATATGGCTTTGCGCAGGCGCCTGGCTGTCTCCAGCCCCGCGGTTTCTTTTCCCGGGAAGAGCAGCACGAACTCTTCGCCACCAAAACGGGCCACGAAATCGGATTCCCGCTTTTGCAGATTCAGTGTCGCCGCCACGGCTTTGAGGGCTTCGTTTCCCGCCTGATGCCCGAAACGGTCGTTAAACATCTTGAAGTGGTCGATGTCGAACATCACGACCGTAACGGCGCCACCGTAGCGGTCGACGCGTCGCATCTCCCGATCCAGGCACTCCATGAAGGATCCAAAGTTATACAGACCGGTGAGTGAGTCGGTCAACGATGAACGCAGGACGCTACGATGAGCCCGCCGCTGCCTGCGCTGCCCCCAGCCGATCATAACGCCCAGAACCCCGAAGGTGGCCACAGCGATAAGAATCGGGCTATTGTTTTCAAAGGACGTCTGGATCAGCAAGAGGCCGGTTATGACGACGGTCACTAGAGCGCCGGCCTCATAAAAAAACCATGCTGAAACCAGGATTGGCGCCGCCAGCAACGGCCAGAAATCAGCTTCCGCGAATACTTTGAGCGCCAGCCAGAGAATAAAAAAGTTGATAGCGACCAGAGTCAGGATGATCAGCCGGCGCTTGGTTCGACGATTATCGATTCGTGATACCAGAGCCGGCCTTCCCTGCCGCCGGGGCGGCGGCGCTGAAGACTGCTCACGCGGATTCCGCTGGCGCCGTCTGGCACCAGAACCCGTTCTGCCCCCTCGGGGCCGGGATTCATGTCCGATAGTCATGAAGTATATTTACTCAATTAACCCGGTTCTTCCTGCCGGACCACGGGATTTTTTGTTCCCGCCTGTTCTTTTTACCGAGCCGCAGAGACGAGCGGCTGTCTTTTCAGCCGCATTTTGAAAAACCGCACGACCGGCAGAACACGCAACCTTCGCCGAACTCAACCATGCTGCCGCATTCAGGACATTCAGGACAGGCGCTGATCTCGGCCGATGACGGCAAGACCGCTCTGGCCCCATCTTCGTTCAGGTGTGGCGCCCGTTCCATATGATCGATGACAGCTCGTGCTATTGCGTCCGGGCATGACGCCGCGCCACCCAGCGCCGGCGATGGACAGCGGATTCCCTTGATTGACTTGAGGATGGCGGCAGTATCGACCCCCGACCTCAGCGCCAGCGATATCAGACGGCTGACCGCCTCCGACTGTGCCGCCTTGCAAGCGCCGGCGCGCCCCATCGAGGAAAATACCTCGCAAAGTCCGTGCTCGTCCTGGTTGATGGTCACATAGAGGCTGCCGCATCCGGTATTGACTTTAGTCGTTTCACCGGTGGTCACGGCCGGCCGGGGCCGGGGCTTTACCTGGCCCGGTACCTGAACGGCCTCGGCCTCGCCACGCTTGACGCCACCGATATTGAGCACCTGTGCCTCACGGCTGCCATCACGATAAATAGTGACACCCTTGCAACCGGTCTGGTAGGCAAGCATATAAACCTGCTCCACATCAGCGATACCGGCATCGTGGGAAAAATTAACGGTTTTGGAAACAGCGTTGTCGGTGTACTTCTGGAATGCGGCCTGCATCTGGACATGCCATTCAGGATTCACATCATGCGCGGTCGCAAACAGCGGCCTGATGTTGTCGGGCACCTCGGGCAGGTCGGCGATACTCCCTTTCCTGGCAATCTCTTTCATCAGCTCCTCGCTATAGAAACCGCCGTCCCTGGCCATGTCCTCAAAACGGCGGTGTGTCTCCACCATCTCGGTGTTGTCGAGTACATTGCGGATATAAGAAATCGCGAAAAGGGGCTCAATGCCACTCGAGCAGTTGGCGATAATGCTCAAAGTCCCGGTGGGAGCGATCGTGGTCGTAGTGGCATTCCTCACCCTCAGGCCGTCCTTGGCATCGTGGATGCTGCCGGCAAAATTAGGGAAAACACCCCTGTTTTCAGCGAGTTTTGCAGAATAGTTACGCGCTCTCTGCTGGATGAATGCCATAATTTCTTCGGCGACCGCGACCGCCTCTTCCGAATTGTAGGAAATGCCCATCTCGATCAGCAGGTCGGCAAAACCCATGACCCCGAGGCCGATCTTGCGGTTTGCCCGGGTCATTTCCGCTATCTCCGGAAGCGGATATTTATTGACATCGATGACGTTGTCCAGGAAATGGACGGCGCTGTCGACTATGCGTCCCAGCCGTTCATAATCGACGCCTCCAGAAGGGCCAGCCACTTTAGAAAGGTTGATTGAACCGAGATTGCATGACTCATACGGCAGCAATGGCTGTTCGCCGCAGGGGTTGGTGCTTTCGATTTCGCCCACGTGCGGCGTGGGATTGTCGCGGTTGATGCGGTCCAGGAAAATGATGCCCGGGTCGCCGTTCTTCCAGGCGAGGTTCACGATCATGTCGAAAACCCTGCGGGCTTCGAGACTCTTGTCAACTTCACCGGTCCGGGGATTGATGAGATCATACTCACCGCCGCTTTCCACAGCTTCCATGAATTCCTCGGTGAGAGCCACGGAGATATTGAAGTTATTGAGCTTGTCATTGCTCTGTTTGCAGACAATAAAATCGAGGATGTCGGGGTGGTCTACCCTCAAAATACCCATGTTCGCGCCCCGCCGTGTGCCACCCTGCTTGATGGTCTCTGTAGCGGCGTCAAATACCGTCATGAAAGAAATGGGACCGCTGGAAACACCCTTTGTGGACAGGACCACGTCACTGCTGGGCCGAACGCGGGAGAAGGAAAAACCGGTGCCGCCACCGCTTTTATGGATCAGCGCTGTGTGCTTGATGGCGTCAAAGATGCTTTCCATGGAATCACCGACCGGCAACACGAAACAGGCGGAAAGCTGGCCTAACTCCCGGCCGGCATTCATCAGAGTCGGTGAGTTGGGGAGAAACTCCAGGCGCGACATCATCCGATAGAACTCTTCTTCCACAGAGTCGATATCCGCCTCGGGGTCATACTTCAGGTCGGCGGCCGCGATCGTCCGGGCTACCCGCCTGAACATCTCTACCGGCGTTTCAACTGGATTGCCCTCTTCGTCTTTCTTAAGATAGCGCTTCTCCAGCACTTTCATGGCGTTGGCGGCCAGCTGTGGCTGAAGGGGGTGCGCGGTTACCCTGTTGCCCTGTTCGGCAATCCCGTGAGGTTGGTTGGCTAACATGCTGGTTTTCCCCTTTCTTGCATCCTGCGCGTTTCCAGATACTAGACTGCCCGCCGGACGGAACAATACCGCGTAGCGACGAAACGGACCGTCTGATACTGGGTCCCCACAAAACCCGCAAATTCAGGGAGCCGCCTAAAGCTTGTTCAGCACCCTCTGGAACTCTTCCACATCTTCGAACTGCCGGTAAACCGAGGCGAAGCGGACGTATGCCACCTTATCCAGGTCCTTCAGCTTGATGAGGACCCTTTCACCTATCTCCGCAGCCGGCACTTCGGTTTTAAACTCATTCCGCAGCTCGGCCTCGATCTCCTCAATGAGCTCTTCGAGCTCGGCTGTCTCGATGGGCCGCTTTTCACAAGCTCTCAACAAACCATTTAGAAGCTTCGGGCGGGAGAAAACTTCGCGTTCTCCCGCCCGCTTGATCACCGTCAAAGGTGTTTCTTCAACCCGCTCGTATGTTGTAAACCGGCGCCGGCAAACAAGACATTCGCGCCGGCGGCGAATAGCATCCCGCGAGTCCGTATCGCGGGAATCCACCACTTTTATCTCGGTGGCTTCGCAAAAAGGGCACTTCAACAAAAAACCCTATCATTACTAGGTGTTGTTGCTGTAGCGGCATCGGTACACAACATTTCGTGGTTGCTCACCAATTTCCTGCTACTGTTTTGCTATCATAGCCACACTGGTTACGCTGGTAAAGGGGTAAGCGATAAAGTTTATTCCGCAAATTGCACACTTTTTTGTTTTCCCAGTCTCAGGCTTAGGTATAGCTTTAGATTACGTTGCTTTGATGGCAAAACTCTTCCCGCCAGTCAGCCGCAAGGGAGGTCGCGTGTCAAATTTTACCGTTGTCTTATTTGTGGTGATGTGGCCATGGGCGCCAGCAGGCCTGGTGACTGTCCTTTCTGCCGTGCTTCATCCAAAGCCGCGACGGCTACCCTCCCAGAACTGCCAATTTATACCGTCCCGTTCAGGCTCCAGTCAAAGTCCTGATACTTCACGCTGATCTTTCCTATCTTGGTCAGAATGAATGTTGCATCATCGGGCGATTCCAGATGCTCGGCAATAAAACGTATTACTCCCTGGCCACCGCCAAAATCTCGCGAGTAGGCGCGGAAAAGATGCGATAGCGAAATCGTGTCGCGTTCACGGTCGATGACGACACCACCGTGGCTGATGAAGTCTACAGCCGCCTGGTGCAGCTGAGCCTGGATCGAGGCCGAATCAAAAAAGCGCAGGGGTGGACCGGAACAGGCTGCGGGCACGAGAGCAAAACATACGCGCGGCTCGGGCGGATCCAGTACCAGCCGCCGACGCTGGTCCCAACGCCGCAGCTGCCGCCAGATCCGGAAAGAGCGTCGGGCATTGCCCCTGAGGATCCCGTACTCAATGTCGTTGAGCGACCAGGAAAAGCCGCCGGTTCGACAGGAAACCCGGTCAAAGAAACCACCGGGGTCCTGAACCTGCTTGCTGATTCCCAGCCGCCCGACGTTCAGAACGACCTGGAAGTTGTAGAGGTTGATCCAGAACGCCAGAAGATGCTGGCTCTCCTCCAGCCAAGCCGGGTCAAAACCGGCCAGCTGTTGCATAAAAATCCGGCAGTCCTCAAGCTCATCGGAGTCGCTGAGTGATGCATAATCAACGGCAAGCCCATCGCTGGAGACAAATTTATCGTAGATGGTGCGGACGTGGTCCATGAAGCCGGCTGCGAAATCCGGGCCGATTGGTTTCGGGTCAGGCGCGGCATGTCCTGTATTCACGGCTTGCGCCTCAGCCTAGTGCACCTTGCCCGCTTCCAGCCGGCCCGGAAGCACCTCGGGATCGGTTACTGGGGGCTGGCAGCTCGAGCCCAGGCAGATATAGGCGATAGGTTTGCCGGCATAACCGTAGCCGGCGGCTTCCAGCTCCTCGTTGTGGATGGCAGGATCCAGGACCTCGATCGAACGGAACGGTATCCGGGCCAGATGCGCCGCCCTGATCATCGCCAACGTGCCGGGATCCTGGGGTGGTCCCGTTATTGTTACCCGGACTGGTGCGTCAAGCTGACGCTCGACGGCAATTGCGTAATCGGCGGCAAAAAGACCCAGGTCTTTATAGGTGCCGGAAAAATACCCAAGCGCCCGTTCGGCGGCGGCCCCGAAGCGGGGCTGGCCACTATTTTGCGCCAGCCTGATCAGGGCAGAGGCCACGATGGAGTTCTCAACCAGTGGATGAGTCCGCTGGCTGGGCAATCCCTCGTTACCAGGAGGCGCCAGGCAATCATAAAAAGCGCCGGCCTGGTCATCTTCAAGATTCTCGAGCAGCCACCTGGCGGCTTTTAGCGCCCGGTCCAGCCAGATCTCGCCGGCGCCGCTTTCATAGGCATCAAGGCAGGCGCCGAGCATTCGGGAGATATCCGCCAGGAGGCCGGGCAGATGCGCTTGCCCGTCATAATAATGATAAAGGCCCGCGCCGGAGTCCCACATCTTCTCCCAGACGAAGTCCAGGGCTGCGGTTGCCCGGTCGCGCATTTCTTCGTCACCCAGCAATAGGAACGACCGGTAAAGCGCCGAGGCCGCCAGCGCGTTCCATCCGGAATAAACCGTCGGATCCACGTAGGGCGGCCGGGCATCCTTCCTGGCGGCGGCCCCCAGGTGGTAATAATTCTCATCCGCGTCCTGACTGCCCTTGAAAGCCCCCGATTCCCGGTCCAGCAGCGTCGAGCTCATATAGCCATAGATATCACGGGCGATTTTTTCATACTCTGCTTTGCCAAGGATGTGGGCAGCCTCCGCATAAATCATGAGCAGGGCCGCATTGTCTTCAAGCATCTTTTCGAAATGCGGAACCGCCCATTCGCGATCGGTCGAATAGCGGAAAAAGCCACCCTCCACCGGGTCGAACATACCGCCGCCGGCCATAGCGTCCAGAGTTTTAGTCAGCATATCCTCCAGGTCCGCTATCGGCCCGACGGCCAGGATCGTCAGGATTAGCATCAGCACATTCGGATATGGAAATTTGGTGCTGCTGCCGAACCCGCCGAATTCGGAGTCGTAAACATCGCCGACAACCTCGAGCAGGTACGCCGCGACGGCCGGGCCCGGTTCCACGAACTCCTTGCCTTCATCGACTAGCGCTTCCCTCTGCTTGCGAATCTCCTTAACAGCGGCGAGGATCGCCTGCTTATTATTGGCGTACAGGTCCCGGGCGTCTGTGAGCATCTGCCGCATTTGATCCGGAGGTATATATGTAGTGCCAGCGATGACCTCTCCATCTGCCGTGAGCAACACCACGGTCGGCCATCCGCCCTGGTTATAGCGGGTGTTGATATCGGGCCGCCGGTCACTATCGACCCTGACGGGAATGAAGCTGTCATTGATGATGCCGATGACCGCTTCGTCTGAATAGCTGGTTTCATCCATGACATGGCACCAATGGCACCAGACTGCCGAGATCGCCAGCAGGACCGGCTTGTTTTCCGCCTGCGCCCTGAGGAAAGCACCTTCTCCCCAGGGTTGCCAGTTTATCTGGCCGGCACGGCTTGGCCGGGGTGAAAAACGAAAGTCGCCTGAGGGCACGCCGCCGTTATTTTCTGGAGAGGCGTTCTTGTCTGCTGCCATAACATTCCTCCGTCGTTCCGGCCGCTGGTTCGGCTCGATGTCGTTATTGGGCCTGAATATTCTACCTTTTCTGAATTCGCTGTGCCCAGGCAACATGCTCCGGTTTGGTTTTGGCAGGGGCATAGCGGCTGACGCTTGCGGCATCAGTCACAATTAACCGGCTCTCCGAGCGGCCGGAATTTGCCGAAGCGGCCAATGAAAGTCCTGCCTCCGGGCGTGCGCTGATATAATATCCTCCATGCGGGGGAGTCCAACCATAGCCGCCATATCCACGCCTCTTGGAGCCGGAGCCATCGGCATCGTCCGTATGACCGGACCCGAGTCGGTACAAATCTGCAGCCAGGTTTTTCAGCATGCCGGCGCAGAACCGCTCACAGGCGCGCGCACCCACAGTCTCTGCTACGGAGCCATTCAGGATCCCGCCACCGGCGAACTGGTCGACGAGGTACTGGTGGGGGTCATGCGGGCGCCACAGACCTACACCCGTGAGGACATCGTCGAGGTCAACTGCCATGGGGGGCCCGTCGTTCAGCAGAAAGTGCTGTCACTTTTTTTGGAACGCGGCGCGCAGCTGGCAACTCCAGGCGAGTTCACGCGCCGGGCTTTCCTCAATGGACGCATCGACCTCGCGCAGGCCGAAAGCGTCGCCCAGATCATCGCGGCAAAAACCGGGGCCGGCCTCCGTGTGGCCCTGGCCCAGCTGGACGGTTCGGTCTCGAGAGAAATCAGGGAGCTGCGCCGGGCTATCTTACGGGTTATGGCCTCGATTGAGGCCGACATTGATTTTTCTGATGAGGACATCGAAGAACTTGACCGGAACGACGCTGACGAGCACCTGGGCGATATCGGCCAGCGCCTGGGGGATCTGATTGATTCTGCTTTTGTCGGACGCGTGCTGAGCGAAGGCGTGCGCACTGCCATCGTCGGTAAGCCCAACGTGGGCAAGTCCAGCCTTTTAAACGCGCTATTGATGAGGGAACGGGCCATAGTCACTGAAATTCCCGGAACCACGAGAGATACCATCGAGGAAATAATCAGCGTCGAGGGAATCCCGCTGAAGCTGATTGACACGGCTGGCCTCAGGCCGGCCATGGATGAAGTCGAGCAAATAGGGGTCGATCGGAGCCGCCAGGCCATGAAAGATGCTGACCTGATCCTCTGCATCTTCGACGGCAGTGAGCCCGAAGATGACCACGACCGGGCCTTACTGACATCAGTACCCCGTGATAAGGCGGTTTACGTCATCAACAAATGTGACCAGTTCCGCGGGCAGGCGCCGCGGTTCAACCAGGCATTGCTGTCATCGGAACCTGTCATTATCTCGGCCATGACCAGACAGGGCCTGAAGGTTCTTAAGCAAAAGATTGCCGAGCTGGTTATCGGCGGCGCCCTGCCGCCACTCGAAGGCCCAATCATTACCCACGAGCGGCACCGCCTGGCTCTGGAACGAGCCCGGGTAGCGCTGGAGCACGCCCGCCAGGGACTCCGGGTCGGTATTGGTGAAGAATTGATCGCTGAAGAGTTGCGCGAGGCCTTGAGCGCGCTTGGAGAAATTACCGGCGAGGAAATTGTTGACGACCTGCTCGAGACAATCTTCCGGGAATTCTGCATCGGCAAATAGGCCGTCTACCCGCCCGCTGTCATGGAACCCACAAGCGAATCCAGCAAAATTCCGAATTTTGACGTGGCCGTAATCGGCGCCGGGCCGGCCGGCTGCGAGGCATCCCTGGCAGCGGCGCGCGCCGGTGCCCGGACCTTGTGCCTGACCATAAACCTCGACATGACCGGGTTCCCGCCGGCGACGCCTGTGATTACAGACGACCGTGACGATCGCCGGCACCAATTACTGGCCGAGCTCTCACACATGGGCGGATTTTTTCCCGGTCTCTTGTCGGAATCCGATATTGTCGGCAGCGATACTATCGAGGGCAGAATACTCGTCGACCGGCGCCGTCTGGGTCTGGCCTGGAAGGAAGCGCTGGAACGCGAAAACGGCATATCCTTGCGCCAGGCTCTGGTCACGGGACTAGGAAGCGATGCATCTGGATGGCTGCTCGAAACCAGGCTCGGCGAGCGTTTTGCCGCGACGGCAATTGTGCTGGCTGCCGGCACTTTTTTAAACGGAAAGGTCATTGATGCCGGCAAAACCGTACCCGGTGGACGCTGGGCGGAAATCCCCTCCAATTCACTGGCAGTCGCCCTGCATGCCATGGGAATTGAAATGGTCGAAATTCCAGGCCGGACCTCTCCGCACCTGTCCGCGCCTGATTTCGACCAGCAGGCCCGGGACGATCCTCGACTCAGGCGCGACGGAGGTCAACTGGGAGAAGTGCTGGGTTTTGGATTGGAGTCCGATGGCAATCGGGTCGAACAACTCGCGGCTATCCGGCAGAACGACAAATTTTCTCACGGCTGGATAACCCGAGGCTCATATGGCGTTCTGCACCTGGCTCTAGCTGCAGACCAGGTGAATGAAGAGTTGGCTGCATCCGGGCGCAACGGCATGTTTTTCGCGGGTCGCGCCGCGGGCAGCTGCAACTATCTGGAGGCCGCGGCTCTCGGCTTTATTGCCGGCAGCAACGCCGCCAGACTTGCGACTGGCGAACCTCCCCTCAAACTAACACATGACAGCATTTTTGTAAAAAGACTTCTCGAGAGAATTGCACACAAACAAACCCGGCCGGTAACGGTCCGAACCGATGATGAAAACGGCTGCTGAAAAATGGTTGATAATGGAGATTAATTTTGACATAATCGTCGTCGGCGGCGGGCACGCCGGTTGTGAAGCGGCCCTGGCAGCGTCGCGCATGGGGTGTAGCACTCTTCTGCTAACTATCAACCTGGAGAAGATCGCACTTATGCCGTGCAATCCAGCCGTGGGAGGCGTGGGCAAGGGGCAACTGACCCGCGAAATTGACGCGCTCGGGGGCGAACAGGGTCGAAATACCGATCGATCGTTTATACAGATGAAGATGCTAAACACGGGCAAAGGCCCCGCGGTCAGGGCCCTGCGGGCGCAAACAGATAAAAAGGAATATGAGGACAACATGAAGATGGCTCTGGCGGCAGAGCCTAACCTCCGGATACTCGAGGGTGTTGTATCAGGGATCGATGTTTCACGTGAAACAATTACTGGTGTAAAACTGGTTGACGGCAGCCAGATCGGCGCCGGTGCCGTCATTCTGGCCTGTGGAACCTTCCTCAAGGGGAAGATTGTCGTTGGTGACCTGCGCTTTCCCGCGGGCCGAATGGGCGAGCCGCCATCTCAAGAGCTTTCCTCCAGCCTCAGGGCAAATGATCTGGAATTAGGCCGCTTTCAATCCGCCACCCCGCCCAGGATCGATGCCCGATCGATCCGTCCAGAGAAAATGAGCCTGGAGCCCGGGGATGAACACCCGGCAACGTTTTCTCCATTTTCGAAAAACGATCATCGTCTGCAGATCCCCTGCTACTTGACGTACACGACGGAACAGACCCACGATATCGTCAGTAAATACCTGCACCTCTCGCCGATAAAAACCGGGTCGGTTACCGGTAAAGGCCCACGGTACTGCCCCTCCATCGATCGCAAAGTGATGAATTTTCCCGATCGCAGCCGTCATCCGGTCTTTGTGGAACCTGAAGGCCGCCACACGGCAGAGCTCTATCTGCAAGGACTTACTACCAGCCTTCCAGTCTGGGTACAGGAAAAAATCATCAATGCCACACCTGGTCTCGAGGAAGCTCGGCTCATGCGCCCTGGCTACGCCGTTGAGTATGACTATATCGTTCCCAGCCAGCTCAAACTAACCCTTGAAACCAAGCCGATTCATCGATTGTTTCTCGCCGGGCAGATAAATGGCACGAGCGGCTATGAAGAAGCGGCAGCTCAGGGTCTTCTCGCCGGCATTAACGCGGCCCTCGCTGTAAAAGGCGAGAACCCCCTGATTCTGAAAAGAAATGAAGCCTATATCGGCGTTTTAATTGATGACCTGGTCACAAAGGGCGTCGACGAACCCTATCGCATGTTCACGTCTCGAGCCGAATATAGACTATTGCTGCGCCACGATAACGCCCATGATCGACTTTCTCCCTTGGGCAACCGCCTTGGCCTGGTTTCAGACGACCATCTGCAATCAGTTCAGGAGCGTCAAACGCAGCTAGCCGATCTGCTCCAACGGCTCCGGGAATTGCGCGTAGATCCAATTGATAGCATCAATGATTACCTTGTACGGCAGGGAAGTTCTCCGCTTATCGAACCACAAACAGCTTCTCAGCTCCTTAAGAGGCCTGAATTAAAAGTAGGCGATCTTCTTTCCTCCCTGGCTCATGACGGATCATTTCCTGATGCGCCGATTCCCGGTTTAAATGCCGGGACAATGGAGCGGGCCGACATCGTTATTAAATATGAAGGCTATATCGCCCGACAGCTTCAGCACGTCGACCGGCAGCTTCGCCTCGAAAAGACATTGATTCCTGATGATTTTTCCTACGATTGCCTTAAAGGCATTACCGTTGAGGCGCTGGAGAAGCTTACGCGACATCGGCCGATGTCGCTCGGTCAAGCTTCTCGCATAGCCGGTGTTTCTCCGTCTGATATATCTGTTCTTTCAATTTATCTACATTCACGAGAATCATGAGCTGGCAGGAGGATTTTAAAATTGAATTCACGCTTTCAAATCAACAAATACAATGCCTTTCGCATTTGCTAGACCTGCTTTCCGGCTATACTGCGCAAAATCTTACTTCTGTTTCCGATTTGGAAACGATTATCGACATTCATTTCCGCGACAGTCTGAGTCTTTTATCATTCGATGAGTTCGAAACGGCTAAGAGGATTGTTGATATAGGTAGTGGCGCCGGTTTTCCAGGCCTGCCTCTGGCTATCGCCAGGCCTGGATTGTCTTTTTCCCTGATCGAGGCCAACATAAGGAAGTGCAGCTTTATTGAACTTGCGGCCGAGAGACTCAAACTTGATAATGTTCGCGTGATAAACATGCGGGCCGAAGACGCCGCACGTTCCGATCTTCGGGAATCTTTTGATCTTGTCCTCGCCCGCGCCGTGGGCTCGTTGCCGGTTGTTCTTGAATATGCATTGCCTTTACTAAAGATCGCGGGCGCCGCGCTGTTCCAGCGCGGCGCCCGCGAAGCTCATGATACAGATACTGCTATCGCTGTATCTTCCTTATTGGGCGGCGATTTAAAGTCCATCAAACCCGTCGCCCCGTATCCGGCTGCGAAAAATTTGCATGTCTGGACGTTTTCCAAAAAGTCGAAAACGCCTCAGCGTTTCCCACGGCGGGCCGGAATGGCAAAAAAACATCCCATGACTCCTTAAACTTCTGCACTTTCTCCTCAATCCGCGCTTCCTCCTCAATCCGCCCTTCCTCAAGTTATTCTGGCCTCCAATGATTTCATCTGTTAAAATCGCATCGTCAGGGCGTATTTAAGGAGCGGGCCGTATTTCTCTCATACAGGCGGATTCGGTTTGGGAAAAACCTACGTTGTAGCAAACCAGAAAGGTGGCGTGGGTAAAACCACCACCTGTGTAAATACGGCTGTTTGCCTGGCTGAAGCCGGTGCCACGGTTCTTTTAATCGACATCGACCCTCAGTGCAACGCCACTCATGGGTTGGGTTTGCATGAGATCGAAGGTCCCAATTCCTACGACGTTTTTACCGGCAACGCCACAGCATCCTCGGCGGTTATGCCTGCTGGTATCAAGAATCTCTACCTGATTCCCTCTACACCCGATCTGGCCGGCACCTCAGTTGAACTCCCCGGCCGAGACGGACGTGAGTTCATTCTTGCCGAAGCCCTTGCCTCAGTAAACCAAAATTTCGATTATGTCTTCATAGATTGCCCTCCGTCTCTTGGCCTTTTGACACTGAACGCTCTGGTAGCCGCCGACAAGGTTATTGTGCCGGTCCAGTGCGAATACTATGCGCTTGAGGGCCTGCGCCAGTTGATGGAGACTGTGACCGCGGTTCGCGAGTCCCTCAATCCGCGGCTTGAGGTGGCCGGCCTGCTTATGACCATGCACGATGCCCGGACCAGGCTTTCTTCCCAGGTTGTGCAGGAAGTGAGGACGCACTTTCCAGAATTGACCTACCGTACCGTTATCCCACGCAATGTCCGCTTGAGCGAGGCGCCTAGTTTTGGTAAGCCGATTTCTCATTACGATCCGACTTGCGCCGGTTCGGATGCCTACTTCGATCTGGCCACGGAGGTGGTGGAACGTGACTAATTCCAAGGGTAATAAAGGTTTGGGCCGTGGTCTATCGGCGCTGATTGGTACTACCAACAATAGTGCAGAAAGTCAAACTGGAGCCAGGCCCGGCGGCGGCGATACGGCAGATTCACAATACCAATTATTATCGATTAGCCAAATTTCTGGTAATCCCAAACAGCCGCGTACCGTCTTCGACGACAAGGCCCTCGAGGAACTGGCTGAGTCAATTCGTTCGGTGGGGGTAGTTCAACCCGTTGTCGTTCGTAGACGGGGAGACCGTTTTGAACTCGTCGCGGGCGAGAGACGCTGGCGTGCGGCTCGCCTGGCGGGGCTGGAGACGATTCCGGTGATAATCAGGAATGCGGGAGACGCGGAATCCCTGGAGCTGGCATTAATCGAAAACCTCAGCCGTGAAGATTTAAATCCCATCGACACCGCGCGGGCCTATGCGATGCTGCAGGAGGACTTCGGCGCGACCCAGGAAGAGCTTGCGGGCAAACTCGGACGCAGCCGTTCGGCTGTTGCCAACACGCTGCGGTTGCTCGATTTGCCTGACGAAGTTCAGGGCCTGATTGAGAAAAGCAAACTTTCCGAGGGCCACGGGAGGGCGCTCCTGGCGATCTCCGACCGCCTGCGGCAGAAACGGCTGGCAGTCCGCATTGCCAAGCGGGGACTTTCAGTTCGACAGACGGAGGAGCTCGTTAAAAAACAATCCGGCAACGATCAACGGCGCCGGGAGCCCGCTGCTATTCCCGTGGGCCAGGAACTCATGGATGAGACTACCGATGCCCTTTACTCCGCATTCCGTTTGCCGGTCAAGGTTCGCTGGATTGCGAAGGGCGGCCGCATTGAAGTCGAGTTCGAGAATGAGAGCCAGTTGAGAAGCGTTATCGACGTCCTGGAAAATTCATAGTTGGACGCCCCGAGAGAAGACACTGCCTTTGACATGAATGATATTGTCGTTCCCTACCTCCAGATCGATGGTGTCATTACAGCGGCCCTGGTGTCCGCGGAAGGCTTGCCCGTAGCAGCTGCGGGCTCTACTGAGGTCAGTGTCGAAGTCCTGGCCGCGTATGCCGGCGCGGCCATGTCGGCGGCAGTTGAGCTGGCCGGGGAACTCGAAATGCAAACCCCTCGTATCCTCACCCTGGACTTTTCCGGCCGCGCCCTGATCCTGGCTCCGGTTACAAACGAGATCTTCCTGCTGTTGATCCGTGAAGGCGGCAGTTAGCCGGTGGAATTCTCGTAGCGGACTTCTTTCGCCGCCTCAGGCTTCAATCTTCAGATGAGTCATCAGGCCCGGTTGTTGTCCTGCCGGCATTGCCGTAGGCATCGTCGCCGGCGGAAGGACTGTCTCCTCCTGAATACAACACGTATTTGCCCTTCAGCTTTTTAAATTCAGGCTTTTCCACCGGTTGAGTAAATTCTCTCGGGGGAGCGTTCTTCAGTGCATCGGACATGAAGTCCTTCCAGATCGTTGCCGGAAAACCGCCACCCCAGACCTGGCCGCCATGAACGTTGTCCATCGGTAACTGCTGGTCGGGATAACCGATCCAGACCGAGGTCGCCAGGTCGGGTGTGTAACCGACGAACCATGCGTCCTGCAGATTCTCGGTAGACCCGGTCTTGCCGGCGGCGGGCCGGCCGAAGTTGGCTTTCGACGAGGTGCCCTTCTGGATGTCGGCCGCCAGCACTTTTGTCACCTCGTAAGCAACTCCATCCTTGACTTTTCGCTGCGATTGCGGATTAGCCTGATAGTCGACTGTGCCGTCGGCCATTTCGACCCTGGTTATCGCTATGGGCTCTGCATACATGCCATTGGCCGCCAGCGTAGCGTAGGCCGAAGACATCTCCAGGGGTGAAACTCCCTGCCCCAGACCGCCGAGGGCAATCGACGGATTGGTCGCCATCGGACTCTTGATTCCCAGTTTCTCCGCCGCGTCCCGTGCCTTTTCCGGGGTGATGTCCATCACCAGCTGGGCATAAATGGTGTTGTCTGAATGCAGCATCGCCGTTTCCAGGTTGCAGGCGCCATAATATTGATTATCATACGTGGCCACGTGCCAGGGCGGGCCCCCTCCGAGCATGGCGATGTCGATCTCTTTTGACATGTAATATGTCTTTTGTGGATTAACGCCCTGCTCAACCGCGGCGGTTAACACAAACGGCTTGAAACATGAGCCCGGCTGCCGCCTGGCCTGAACGGCCAAGTTGAACTGCGAAATTTTGAAATCCTCGCTGCTGACCATGGCCTTGATATAGCCATTCGAGGGATCGATGGATACAAGCGCTGCCGCGGGATCGCCTTCTTCATACAGCGTATTCTTGATTGCCTGAATGCCTGCGGCCTGCAATGACGGTTCGATGGTGGTCTGGACCTTCAACCCGCCCTCGAACACTTTCTTGGCGCCGTACTTGTCGATCAGCTGTTGCTTGACATATTCAACGAAGTATGGTTCGTTGACGGCGCCTGACGCCGAGCTCAGGTTTATGGGTTCCGATGCGGCATAGTGCGCCTCAGCCTGTTTTATATAGCCCAGATCGGCCATCTTCTGCAGCACCGTATTGCGCCGTTCGAGAGCTGAGGGCATGTCCTGCTTGGGAGAGAAGGCGGATGGCGCCTGCGGCAGGCCGGCCAGGAGGGCGCACTCCGAGAGGTCCAGCTGCGTCACGCTCTTGCCAAAATAGGTCTGGGCCGCCGTTTCTACCCCATAAGCATTTTCTCCGTAATAAATCGTGTTCAGATAGCGCTCGAGTATGGTGTCCTTGGAGGCAATGCGCTCCAGCTGCGTCGCCAGTACCGCCTCCACAAGCTTGCGCGTAAAACTACGCTCGTCCGAGACATAGACTTTTTTTACCAGTTGCTGGGTTATGGTACTGCCGCCCTCCGCCAGCCGCCCCTGGCTGACATCGGTTACCAGAGCGCGGCCGATGGCCTGGTAATCGACCCCGCCGTGTTCGTAGAACCGCTCGTCCTCAATGGCGATCGTGGCTTGCTTGAGATAGTCGGGGATTGTATTGAGAGGGACAATCGTGCGGTTTTCGGTTCCATATATTTCCGCGAGCAGCGATCCGTCGGCGGCATAGATTCTCGATGTCTGGCCCAGGGCGGTGAAGTTCTGTTCGTCGAGCTTGGGCAGATCGTGAACGAGGGCCATCACTGTCTGGATTCCGATGAGGAGTGAAAAAGCGACAATGAGGATGAAAATTCCAACGCCGAAAGCCAGGTATGATCGGCGCGCTCGTTTGCGCCTGATTTGCTTACGCCGACGAGGCATTAGGGCTTGCCGCCTTAAAAGGAATCATTACTACCCATTACCGTCCGGCGGTGCCGCCGGACAAGACTATTATTTCACATGCTGAATATACTTCATGAAGATCTCGAAGGCTTCTTCAACCGCCACATCATCGAGACCCATTTCTTCGGAGCTGTGTTTGAGGCATTCCTTCATACGATGGCTGATCAGGAACACCCCGACGCGATCTAGCGCCGCCCGGGTCGCCGCCAACTGTGTCAGCACATCCTCGCATCGTTTGTCTTCGGAAATCATCCGCTGCAAACCGCGGACCTGACCTTCAATGCGACGAAGTCTGTTAATTACCTTTTCTACGTCAGTTTTTGCAACCACATAGATCACCTTGCCTTGTGGGAACGAACCCGACTTTTGGTTGGTTCAGGCGGTTACTGGGGGGCCCGAAGAAGAGCTGCTTACCCCTGTGGGTATCGAACATTATCCCATGAGGTTTTGGAGGGTGTCAAGACAGGCCCTGCATCTTGACGAACCTCCGGGGCAGCCGGAAATTTACCTCGATCGTCGAGTCATGCGCGCTTCGAGGAGAACATGACCCAGGTGATGATTCCCAGCAGCACGGTTATGAAGCCGTAGATGTAGAGAGCGGCGCCCTTGGCCTGATCGGGGGAAAGCCACCAGGAACTCGTAAAAATCACTATTCCGTAGATGATTTGGGCCGCCGCCATGATTGTGGCGCCATCCCTTTTGGTTTCTTTCTTTTCCATCGTTACCTCCATTGATATTCCCTTGTCTGTTTCCAGTATTTACCAAGGTTCAGCGATTTCCTTCCAGACACGGTACGACAGAGAAGCTGTATTGATGAATTTCTGGCCTGCGGTTGCATAACTGATGGCATAAACGGGAATATGCGTTCAGCCATCAATTCAGGCGGACAGCGACGGCCGGCAGGGCGGGAATGTGAACAGCGCTAAACCCAAGAACAAAGATGGCTCAGAAAACGCCGGTCTGACCGTGCCGGTGGAAATCAGGCGCTGGCTCATGGATCTGGCTGCCGACCGCCGCGTGCTCGTACCCGCGGAAAAAGATGGCAACCGCGTCTTCAGGGACATGGATGGTATGGAGGGACCGGTCTTCGGGCTCGCCCAGAACCGAACTTTGCTGCCGGTTAAAAAAGCATTTCTGCCGCCCGTGGAGACTCTTTTTGATTTTGGCGCCGGCCGGATCATCCCCGCCACGGCCGCACGGGATACGGTTATTTTCGGTCTGCATGTCTGCGAGCTTTCAGCCGACCGGCTGCTTACCGACAATATGACTTACGATCGTCCTGACTTTCCCTACCTCGATCGGCGTAATCAAGCGGTCATATCCGGCGTTTCCTGCCGCCGTACGCAGGGCTGCTTCTGTGAAAAGACCGGGCACGACCGCGTGACAAACGGAGAATTCGATTTGTTTCTCGATCTGGACGGCGGTCAGGAGGGATCGGCCGGCCGGGTCCGGCTGCTCGCTGGCAGCGATGCCGGGCGCGAGCTCGCGAAGAACGCTCCGCTGCCGGTCGAAGACTGCATCGAAGCGGTACAGGCGCCGGCCGCGGCGGCTCCGGAACGCTGGCCGCTGGAAGAGCTGCCTCAGAGAATGCGCTCGTCTTTTGGCGCAGCCACATGGGACCGGCTGGCGGAGCGCTGCCTCGGATGCGGTAACTGCACCATCGTCTGCCCACTTTGCTACTGTTTTTACACTCGCGATGAAACCGGTCTGGATCCATCTGCCGGAAAACGCCTGCGTCTGTGGGATTCCTGTCAGTTAATCGCCTTTGCCCGCGTGGCGGGAGGCCACAATTTCCGCGAGGCGCGATCCGAGCGCATCTGGTACCGCTTCTCACACAAGTTCATGCGCACGCAGGAGGCCCTGCGAAGACCCGGCTGCTCGGGCTGTGGCGCCTGTGCAAACTTCTGTCCTGTGGACATCGATCCGCGGGAAGTCATTGCCAGCGTACTGGAGTTGAGCGCCGATGCTTGAGGAGCTTCGGCAAAAAGAACGACCGGTGCGCAACGAATACCTCCCCGACCGTGCCCGGGTGCTCGAGATGCGCGAGATCGCACCTGGCATCAACCACTTTCACCTGGAGTTCACCGACCCCGAGCTGAGGAAGAGGTTCTCCTTCTGTAGCGGGCAGTTTTTACAGGTGTCGCTTCTCGGTATCGGTGAAGCGCCGATTTCGATCTGTTCACCTCCGACCCAGAGTGGAAGCTTCGAAATTTGCGTGCGTGAAGCCGGCAACCTCACCGGCGCGCTCTCCCGGCTGCGGCAGGGCGACCCGGTCTGGATCAGAGGACCCTATGGCCAGGGCTTTCCGCTGGCTGACATGGGAGGACAGGATCTGGTTTTCATCGCCGGCGGCATCGGCCTGGCTCCACTTAGAAGCGCCATCGATTGTGCCGTGTGCCTCAATGAGGAGTTTGGCAACCTGACCGTTCTTCATGGGGCCAGATCCCCGGAGCAGCTGCTCTTCACCGACGAATATGACACCTGGCGGCGCTGGGGCCGGGTCGAGACCATCGTCGACCGGGCGCCACCGGGCTGGAAAGGTCACACGGGGCTCATCACCTCGCTCTTTGACGAAGTCGATCTGAAGCCTGCCGGCACCGCGGTACTCATCTGCGGCCCGCCCGTAATGTTTGCCTCGATCCTGGGCCGTCTCAAAGAGACGGGTTTTGATGATTCGCAGATTTATGTTTCCCTGGAGCGCCATATGCGCTGCGGCATCGGCAAATGCGAGCATTGCGTGGTTGAGAGCTTCTACACCTGCAGGCAGGGACCTGTCCTGTCCATCGAACAGATTCGAGGTGTTTCATCGGCGCTAAAATGACAGGCGAGGCGGGCAGGCCGGCGCGGCCCTCCAGACTTCGCGTTGGCATTTTCCCGCTTACTTCCGACGCCGGCTGCCAGCTGGAGTTCCTCAACCTGGCGGACGATCTGCTGGCTCTTGCCGGCGCTGTCGATATCCTTCATTTTCCCATGGCTCGAGCCTTCAACGTTGACGGGCCCTTCGACATTGCCTTTGTCGACGGTGTACCGGCACGCCGGGGAGAGGTCGATCTTTTGCACGAGGTGAGACGCAATTCGGACGTGCTGGCGGCCTTGGGAAGCTGCTCGTCCTTTGGTGGTGTGCCGGCGGCACAGCATTTCCACGACGTGAGCGATCTGAAGAAATACGTATACCGGGGAATGGAGGATATTGACACACTGGAAATCTTCCCAATCTCCAACTATGTGCGCGTCGATTTACAGCTCCGCGGCTGCCCTGCCAGCAAATGGGAAATAATGGAAACGATAACGGCCCTGATCGCAGGACGGTTGCCGCAGTTAAAGGCCTATCCGCAGTGCGTGGAGTGCAAGATTAAGGAGAACCGCTGTCTGCTGCTGGAGGGGCTGCCCTGCCTGGGTCCCATAACCCGGGCCGGCTGTGGTGTCGTCTGTCCTTCGGTGGGCGTGCCGTGCGACGGCTGCCGCGGTCCCACTGAAGAACCGAATCTGACCTCGGTTGTCGCACTGCTTACCCGGGAGACAACTTATCCGGACCTCATCCGCAAGTTCCAGAAGTTCTGCTCTCTGGCGCCCGAGTATCAGGAGCTGTTTGATAAATGGCGCGATAGCGGGCAGCTGTAAGCGAACGGTTACCGGTGCTGTGATAATATCTCAGCGACTTATTTACAATTCCCGGGGAGGAACATGGCCGATTCCGAAGCCCTGCTGAAACGGCTCCGAGATCTTCTTGTCGAGAAAGCTTACCTCGAGGGCGATTTCATTCTCACATCGGGCAAACACAGTGACCACTATTTCGATTGCAAGCGGGTAACGCTGGACCCCGAGGGATTGGCTGTAGCCTCGGAGCTGCTGGTAGAAAAACTGCGGGAAGCAGGGATCGCCGCGATCGGCGGGCTCGCCATCGGCGCCGACCCCATCGTCGCCGGCGTAGTAGCGGTAAGCTGGCGTCTGGGTTATCCGGTACAGGGGTTCATCGTCCGCAAGGAACCAAAAAAGCACGGCACCAGCAGGTGGATCGAGGGTTCGGTCGAGCCGGGAGCCCGTGTTGCCATCATAGACGACGTGGTGACAAGCGGCGGCTCTATCATCAAGGCGGTTAAAACAGCCCGCAGTGAGGGGCTGGATCCCGTGATCGCCTATACCCTCGTCGACCGCGAGGAGGGTGGCGCCGGTAAAATCGAGACCGATGGTGGTTTGCCTTTCAAGGCGCTGGTGCAATATAGCGAACTGTTTGATTGAGCCGAACCATAGATTCCCGTGAAAATAAAACTCGAACACGTCACGCGTATCGAGGGCCACGCCTCTCTAACGGTGATGCTGGCCGAGGGCCACGTTCAAAAGGCACGCCTCCAGTATGAAGAAGGCGCACGCCTGTTCGAGGGCCTGTTGCGCGGAAGCAAGTTTTTCGACGCGCCGACGATTACCTCGCGCATCTGCGGTGTCTGTCCGTCGGTGCACAATGTGACGGCTACCAAAGCGATGGAAGCCATACTCGGTATCAAAGCCAGTCCCGTCACCGACCGGCTCAGAAGATTGCTGATCCTGGCCCAGTGGATCCAGAGCCACACACTGCATGCTTTTTTTCTGGCCCTGCCCGACTACCTGGGCGCCGAGAGCGCCATAACCATGGCCCGGAACAATCCCGAAGAGGTGGCGGTGGCCCTCGCGCTCAAAAAGCTGGGAAACGATATGGTCTACACCATCGGCGGCAGGGCCGTGCATCCAATCACAACCCGGATCGGCGGTTTCAGCCGGGTGCCCACCTCAACCGAGATGGCCGGATTGCGTCGGCAACTCGAGGAGGCCCTACCTCAGGCCATGCGGTTGGCGCGGCTGACCGGCGGTCTCGATATCCCTGACTTTTCCCGGAAGACCACCTATCTGGCGCTGGCAACATCGGACGAATACGCCTATTACGAAGGCGATGTGTGCTCCAGCGAAGGATATTGTGCGGAGCCTGCCGATTTTTGCGCTACCCTGCGTGAAGAGGTCAAGCCTGACACGGCCGCCAAGGCCGGCGTTCATGAAGGCAAGGGTTTTTTTACCGGCGCGCTGGCAAGGGTGAACCTGAGCCACGAATTGCTGGAGGAATCGGCGCGGTCCATCCTGGCGAACTCGGGCTATGGCTTCCCCAACTACAATACGTTCCTTAATACTTTCTGCCAGACGGTCGAGCTGGTGCACGCCATGGCCGAGTCCGTGAAACTGATCGATCAGCTGCTGAGCGGTGAGCTTGAGGAAGAGGGTGAGCCGGCGCGATCGCGGGTGAAGGTCAGGCCCGGAGCCGCGGTCGCGGCCACGGAAGCGCCGCGGGGAACGCTGTACCACGCCTACACGCTGGACGATGAGGGCCTGATAACGGATGACAACATCATCACGCCAACAGCGCAGAACCTCACCAACATCGAGGACGACATCTACCAGTTCGTGGATGAGCGTCATGACTGGGAGGCGGCGCGGCTGATCGAAGGGATAGAGCGGCTGGTACGCGCTTATGACCCCTGCGTCGCCTGCGCCACGCACTGAAACAGCCGTCAGGAAGTTGCCGTTCACACGCGCCCGGCGTTTAATCGAGCGTTAATCAGGTCATTATCAGAGCACCATGGATTACACTATCCGGATAGGCGGACAGGCAGGCCAGGGGCTGCAGACGATCGGGGCCGTGCTGGCCAAGTTGTTCACTCGCTGCGGATTTCATGTTTTCACCCATCAGGATTACATGTCGCGGATCCGCGGCGGACACAATTATTACCAGGTGAGATTCTCGGACCATGAGATCAGCTCCTCCCGCAGCATGGTTGACATCCTGGTAGCCTTGGACAAGCTCACTGTTGAGGAACACCGCGGCGAACTCGCCGGCGGTGGCATGATCGTTTACGATTCGGCGACAATCAAGGAAAAGTTTGACGGCGAGGAATTCCTGGAAGTGCCCTCCCGTCAGATTGCCATGGATACCGCCGGCAACCGCATCATGGAAAACACGGTAGCCGTCGGCGCGGTGCTTGGCATGCTGGGCATGGGTCTGGAGATCCTTGAGGAACTGCTTACCGAGACCTTCGCCCGTAAGGGCCGCGAAGTGGTTGACCAGAATCTCGCCGCGGCGAAGGCAGGCAGAACTTACGCTATGGAAAACTGTGGCCAGTGTGCTTTCTCAGTCCCGAAGACAGGAAGCCGCACGGAGGCCACCGGGAAACGTATGTTGCTCGACGGTACCAATGCCGTCGGCCTGGGGGCTCTCATCGGCGGTTGCCGTTTCTATGCCGCCTATCCCATGACGCCCTCGACCGGCGTTTTCAATTTTATGGCGGCGCAGAGCAAAAAGCATAGCCTTGTGGTCGAACAGGCCGAGGACGAGATCGCCGCCATCAACATGACCATCGGTGCCTCATTCGCTGGCGTACGCTCCATGACCGGCACCGCCGGTGGTGGCTTCGCCCTGATGGTGGAGGGGTTGTCACTGGCGGGAATGACCGAGACGCCCATTGTGATTTATGTTGGCCAGCGGCCGGCGCCCGCCACCGGTTTCCCCACGAGGACCGAACAGGGCGACCTGCTTTATCTGATGCATGCCGCCCATGGAGAGTTTCCCCGGGTGATCCTGGCGCCGGGAAGCCCCGAGCAGGCCTTTTACCTGACCGGCAAGGCTTTCGACCTGGCTGAGAAATATCAGATACCGGCCTTCGTCCTTTCCGACCAGTACCTGGCGGATACCGAATGGACCCTGGCGGGGCTCGATCCATCACGAATCGTCTATAAAGACTACCGGCTTCGCACCGGCGACCTGGAAAAGCTGGATCACTACCAGCGGCACGCTTTTACCGACAGCGGCGTCTCCCCGCTCGCAGAACCGGGGGCATCACGCCACCTGGTCGTCACCGACAGCGACGAACATGATGAGGACGGCCATTTGGTCGAGGACGCGACGACCCGCAGGCGCATGGTCGAGAAGAGGATGTTAAGAAAACTGCCACTGATACGCGACGAGATCTCGCCACCGCTTTTGTATGGCGACGAGAAGGCTGAGACTGTGATCACTGGTTGGGGTTCCACCTACGGCGTTATCAAGGAAGCCGTTGACCGGCTGGCAGACAGGCAAAGTATCGCCATGCTGCATTTCAGCGAGGTCTTTCCCTTCCCGGAAACGGGAAAATTCGATTACCTGTCGTTGCTTCGTAGCGCCAAGCGCACCTGTTGTGTCGAAAATAATGCCACCGCGCAATTTGCGCGGTTGATGCGATCTGAAACCGGATTCGAATTCAGCGACCACGTCAACAAGTTCGATGGCAGGCCCTTCCTTCTGGATGAGCTTCTCGAAGAGCTCGGGTCAGCGGGTGATGGCAATGCCTGAACTCGAAGATTTCCGCGGGCAAAATCCGGCCTGGTGCCCCGGCTGTGGCAACCTGCAGATTCTGCGGACCTTCAAGATGGCCATGGTCGAACTGGGCCTGGAACCACACGAACTCACCATCGTCTCCGGAATCGGCCAGGCTGGAAAGTTCCCCCATTATACGCGCTGTAATACCTTCAACGGCTTGCACGGCCGCACCCTGCCGGTAGCCCAGGCCATCCGGATGGTTAATCACGATCTGCGCGTCATCGCCGTAGCCGGTGATGGCGACTGTTATGGCGAAGGCGGCAATCATTTCCTGGCCGCGATGAGGCGCAATCTCAATATCAAACTTTTCGTCCATGACAACCAGGTCTACGGACTGACCAAAGGGCAGGCCTCACCGACCACCGGGGAAGGCATGGTCACCGGCACCCAGCCCTTCGGCGTTCTTTACGAAGCGATGAATCCGGTCGCGCTCGCTGTCGCCATGGATTGCAGCCTGGTTGTTCGCGGTTTTTCCGGAAACCAGGATGAGCTCAAGGAGTTGATGAAGACGGCGCTGGGACATAAGGGCTTCGCGCTGCTGGATATCTTCCAGCCCTGCGTGACTTATAACAAGATCAATACGTTCCAGTGGTACAAGGAACATTGCTATGCCTTGGGCCCGGACCACGACCCCACCGATCGCGAGGCGGCTTTCCGCAAGGCGCTCGAGTTCGGCGACCGGATTCCGACCGGTGTCATTTACCGTCATGAACGGCCGACGCTCGAAGAGCGCCTGCCCGAGATAGCCAACAGGGAACCGCTGGTGCGTCAACCTTTCTCACCGGATGATATCGTCTCGGAACTGGAGCGTTTTTACTAGAAACGCCGTCCGGCGCAGCGCTCGCAGAATCCCGGACCCTTGCTGTCGGTGTCGGCTATGGAGTTGGAAAAGTGCATGATGCATTCGGGGTTCCGGCAATGGGGGAGACCTGAGACGTGACCGAGTTCGTGAACCGCTTCCTTGATAGCCCGCTCGGCGAGCGCCGCCTCGTCCGCCGCCGCCCCATAGAACTCAGGCCGTAAGCGGCACAGGGAGATGACTGCGACTCCCCGGGCGGGTTCCGCCAGGCCAAAGACAAAGTTGAGCTTCGGTACGAACAGATCCAGACCGGTGACCCCTAGGAGTATCGACCCGGTGCCAAGTGCGCCGGTTTCGCGGCGTCCGGCCAGTCCTTCCAGAAATGTTTCCGCACGATACTGTTCGCGGCGTCGATTGTAGGCGTTGGCCGGCAGCAGCAGGGGTTGGCCAAGATGCGCTTCCAGTCCGAAGACACTCCCGGCTGCCGTTGCCAGGCCCGCGAGGAATCCTGTTCCCGCATCCGGACGGCCTGCTGCGGCAGCTGCTGCCTTGTTCTCCTTCGACCCGATGCCGCCCGCCGCGAATTTATCTGCATCCAGGTCCGCGAACGGTATTATCCATATTTGCCTGGTCATCTGCTCGCCCAGTCGGTGTTTGAGTCCCGGGTCCGGCAGCACCTGTGCGGCCGGTGATTTAATCGAAATCCACCCACTATTAAGAGCCTACCCGAGGCCGGCCCCGCTTACCAGAGAAAGAGGCGATCGTGGTTTGTCCGTCCGGTCACATCGTTATTATTTAGCCGGCGGCTGCCCGGCGAAACCAGTCCGCCAGCGCTGCTTAATAAATGCAATGACCGCCGGCAAGGAGATGATGGCATGGGAACAGGTGACTGGATCTTTATCGGCGTTGTTTGTGTAACGCCAATCCCCCTCTTGAGCCTGCTGGTGCAGGAGCTTTGCCGCACCTGCCGCCGGCATGTCTTAGCCGGCAACCAAAACGGGGATTTGCGGTTATGATTGTTCCACGGCTCGAAGACCACTAGAATACTGCCAGCCGGTCCGAAGCGGTTTCCAGGGGAGTCCGAATGTCAGAAGCGCCACAGCCGTTGGCAGCGGTCCATTATTTTTATCTGCTCAGGAGCGATCAGAAAGACCTGAATCGGCTCTGGTCGTTGTTGACAGCCGGCGCAGCCTCGGTAGACTCTGCGTTGCCTGCCTTGAACCTTGCAGCCACATTGGATGAATCCGCTCCCCGTTGCCAGGTTTTACGTCGAATCGAAGGCGGCGCCACCAGTTTCCGCCTCAGCCTCCTGGCCGACCTGTCCTTGGTTGAAATCAGTTACTTGGGCGGGGGCAAGGGGCTGGCTGAATCCTGGAACCAGGCGATGGAGGCTATCGAGACCGACCGCGATCGCCTGCTTTCGCAGGTGAGTGGAGTCTTCGGTGAAACCACGGTTCTGATCGCTCTGGCTGGCACCGGGCTGGAGGCGATTCAGGCTGCCGCGGCACCCGCGACAACGGCGCCTGTGCGGGCGCTGGCATCGGCAATCACCCCGGCAGCCTCTGGCGCCAATGCAACCCTTACCACCCATATCAAGCCGGAAATCGCCGGGACCGAGCCGGCGTTGCTGGTTCATTTTCCGAGGCAGTCTGGAGGCGGCCGGGATTATTATGCAATTGCAGCTTCCGACCCGTCGGGATTCCTGGCCCAGGTGTTCCCGGAGACTGATTCGCTGATTAAAAAACTGGGCCGGACCGCCACCTACTTTGAGGAACAGCGCCAGACTATCAACAGCGAACGTTCGGACGTTGACCGCGAAGTGGGAGCTCTCCTTCACCGCCAGGTAGTGGCTGGCGGAGATGGGGTCGCCGAGGCAGCCAAACTGGAAGAGCAGATAGCAACCCTGTCGCGCCTTTTCGGCCTCCTGGCAACGGACGCATTGTTAATCCGCCAGGCCTCAGACCGGCTTTCGCGAGACATCAAACTCTTGAATCAGGAACTCAAACAGATCGCTGAGCCCGGTGAAACGGATGAGATTGGCGCCCATTATGTGGGCCGGTTCAGCCTCGATCTCGCCGAGGCACACGGGGAGCGCAATAACCTTGACTTCTCGCGCCAGAACGCCCAGGCGGCCATTGAAGTCGTACGCACCCAGGTGGAGATCATGCGGGCGGGCGAGGAAGCTGTCATACAGCAGCAGAGCCAGGAGATCCTTTCCCGCAGCCTGGTGCTGCAGAAGGAACGGCTCTCCTTACAGGTAGCCGCCGGCTTCATCGAATTTGTGCTGGTCTTTTACTATGCTCTCAAGTCCTGGGAGGGTGTGGTAGGCATGGAGCCAGTTGAACACATGCCGCCGCTGCTCCGGCTCATTGTTATCGGCAGCTTCTCGGCATCCGCTGCCGTCGGAACTCATTACCTGGCTCATGCGCTGCAATATCATTCCTGGAGAAGCCGGGGCCTGTGGCTTTCGGTTGTGCTGCTGGTTTTATCGCTGGCGGCGATGGTAATACTGTCTGTAGCTTATTCTTGAGATATGGAGGTAGCGTCTTGGATTTGATCGAGTTAATGGAGCAGGCGATCGAGGATGAACGCCTGGCCCAGGAAAGATACAGGCAGGGAGCAGAAGCGGCGGCGGATCCGGAAACACGGTCACTTTTTGAACAACTGGTTCAAATGGAAAAGGGCCATGAAAAACTATTGCGGGAACGCCTGGCGACGCTCAAGCTGTTAAAGGGCAGTCAATAGGATAACTGTCTTAGACCTTCTGCCGCCTGCCACGAACAGCGGCGAAGATCACCGGGACGGCCCATGCTACCAACCAGAAAACCACCGTGACCGCCAGAGCGGCGCCGGTGTAACCTGGTTCGTTATCGATTCTGGGGCCGAAGTTCTGAAAAAGGAAGATCCCTAGTCCGGAGGCGCAGACAAGGCTCCAGACTAGGATGAGATACAGGTAGGTTCTAGGCATATTGGACTTTCCTGGTAAGTGGGCTGGTCCGCTTGGCGGTTAAAAATAACCGAGATCGCGAAGCTGGTCCATTATTTGTTCTTTTTCCTGTGACCGGCCCTCGCGTTCGGGACCGTCCCCCCGGGGGCGAACGCTCTTTTGAGTGCAGGGCTCGCAGCCCAGGCTGCGGTAGCCCTGGTCGTAGAGTTCGCAATACGGCAGGTTGTACTTTTCGATATAGGCCCAGATATCAAGTTCGGTGAAGTGAAGTATCGGCTGCACCCGGGTGTGCTCGGGCCGCTCGGAAAAGTATTCCTCATTGATTCGCGCCGGCTGCTCATCCCAGCGCACTCCCGTTGCCAGCGCCTTCCAGCCATGCTCTTCCACAGCCATGTTGATGGCCGTGGCCTTCATCACCAGGCAACATTGCTCATGATCCTGGGCGATAGTAATTTCTTTGAGTCCCTGGTGATTTGTGGTGATGATCAGATCGAGATCCCATTCCCGGGCAATGCGGTCGCGAAACTCGAGGGCCTCCTTGAACTTCACCGTGGTGTCGAGGTTAAGCACCGGCACCGGGACTTTGCCATCACCGGCCCGTTTGAAAAGATGCAGAACGACCAGTGAGTCCTTGCCGCCGGTAAATGTCGTCGCCAGCTTGCCGTCGAAGCGCTCGATAGCCCGGCCGATGATTTCCAGGCTTTTCTCCTCTTTCTGCTCGAGCGTCCAGCTCTTGGTTGCTTCGCTACCCATGTAATTCCCCCGGGTTAGTATTCCTGTCTTGCCGCCATTGCCCGGCTGTCAGCGCGGCCTGGCCTGCATATAGAACTATTTTAACGGAATTAGAGTCGCTTTTCTCTGATTTTCTCCCGGGAACGACATTGTTTCATTCCATTCCGTAAGGGGGAAAAGGAAAAAAATGACACATGCTTAATAGTGTTATAGAGTTTACCCGGCTCCTGCGAGGAGCGCACCGACATAGCCGCACCGCCACGGGCGGCACGAATAAGAGGGAGGTCGAGAAATCTTGGAACACGAAGAGATGTCCCTGTTTCCCGGATTGACCCGTAGAGATTTCCTGAAGACCTGCGGCGCACTTGCCGGCCTGATTGGACTCAGCGGGCCAATGGCGGTACCGAAGGTTGCCGAGGCCCTCGAACAACTGGCAAAAAGGCCGGTAGTAGTCTGGTCGCTTTTCCAGGAATGTCTGGGCTGCTCGGTGAATCTGCTCCAGTCGCGCAAACCTGCTCCCGCCAATCTTATCCTGCAGCAGATATCCCTCAATTACCACGAGGCGATCATGGCCCCCGCGGGTGATCAGGCTGAAAAGAGCTTCAGCGATACCGTCGACGCCGGCGATTTCTATTACATCGTTGAAGGCGCCATCGCGACAACTCCGAAGGAAGCCATCACCATCCACGGCAGGACAGCCGCTGATATTGTCACCGAAACTTACAGGAAGGCCAAAGCCACCATCTCCATCGGCAGTTGCGCCTGCTACGGTAACATCCAGGCCGCGGCGCCCAACCCCACCGGCGCCAAGGGCGTAGGCGACTTCCTCAGGCAGGACGCGGGCATCGCCGATGCCAAGGTCATCAATTCTCCGCGGTGCCCCGGCAATGCCGATGACACCGTGGCGATACTTCTTTACGTGCTGGTGAATGGAAAGATTCCGGAACTCGATGACATCGGCCGCCCCGTGTTCCTCTTCGGCGAAACCGTTCATGACAACTGCGAGCGCCGCGGACATTTCGAAGCCGGTGAGTTCGTCGAAGTCTTCGGCGATGAAGCCTCTGACAAGCGCTGGTGCCTCTACAAGGTGGGATGCAAGGGTCCGGTGACGTATGCACCTTGTCCCAAGACCAGGTGGAATGGCTATAATGCCTGGCCCGTCAGCGCCGGCGGGCCCTGCATCGGCTGCAGCGAACCCAATTTCTGGGATGAGCTGACGCCCTTCTATCAAAAAGCTGCGGGCGTCAGGCTGCCTGGTGACATCACGCCGACCCAGATCGGCGTCGGCCTCGGAGCCCTGACAGCGGTGGGCATCGGCGCCCACCTCATCGGCCAGGCCGCCAGCGGCCGGATGTTCAAGGGAGCCCCCGTAGAAGGCAAGGAAGAAGAACCCGATTCCGAAGAGGGAGGTAACTAGATGCCCAAGGTTGTCATCGACCCGATTACCCGCATAGAAGGCCACCTGCGTATCACCTGCGAGGTGGAGAACGGGAAGGTCAAGGACGCCTGGAATACGGCGACTCTTTTCCGTGGTTTTGAGATTTTCATGAAGGGCCGCGACCCTCAGAGCGTCTGGCAGTTCGCCCAGCGGATCTGCGGTGTCTGCCCGACGCCGCACGCATTCAACTCGGTGCGGGCGGTCGAGACCGCCCTGGGGATGGACAAGGTGCCCGACAGCGCCCGGCTGGTTCGCAACATGATGGAAGCGGCACAGCTCGGCTATGACCATATCCTCTGGTTCTATCACCTTAACGGCTTCGATTACGTTAACGTGCCCAACACCCTGAACGCCAAGCCGGCAACGGCGGGACTGAAGGCAGTTCAGGATCAGGTCAAGGCAGTGGTCGATTCGGGCCAGCTGGGACCATTCGCCAATATGTACTGGGACCATCCCGGCTACAAGCTGCCGGCGGATCTGGATCTTGAGATCACCGCCCATTACCTGCAGGCCCTGGAGGTCCAGCAGAAAGCCTGTGACGTCAGTGCCGTGCTCGGTGGCAAGTTTCCTCTGATCAACAACTACGTACCTGGCGGCGTCACCCAGATGCCCAGCATCGAGGAGATCGAGTTCTATAAATCAAAAATGGGCGAGGTCAAGGATTTCATCGACACGGTCATGGTTCCCGATCTGCTGGCCATAGCGCCTTATTATCTCGACCTGGCCACTTTCGGACAGGGC
>Ga0172371_10001957_pt1 | contig 32773 bp, 29 predicted proteins | sample Lak12m_FD_114543 | JGI IMG/M metagenome (GOLD analysis project Ga0172371, IMG submission 114543) | Freshwater microbial communities from Kabuno Bay, South-Kivu, Congo - kab_022012_12m | ecosystem: Environmental > Aquatic > Freshwater > Lake | place: Democratic Republic of the Congo: South-Kivu...
CTGCGTAAATTGTATCAAAAGCCAAAGAGGACTTTCCTGACCCGGAAAGCCCTGTAATTACTGTGAGTTTGTTTTTGGGAATTTCCAATGACACCCCCTTCAAATTATGCACTTTCGCATTGCGAACAATGATTGATTCTTGTTTATTCATAGTTAATCTAAAATCCATTTTGCCGCTTTAACTGCCTGATCTGCCCACCAATCTTTAACTTCTTCAGAAATATCAAACGCTGTCGCGCCACCCGCCTTTTTACCTAACGCGGGTTCAGTATCTTCAGCACCAGCAACATTTTCCAGCATGTCCTTAGTTAAATTAAGTTCAAAAAGATGATTTTTTTCTTTAAAAATATCAAACGGTATATACCAACCAATCTTTCCACCGGGCAAACCGCCCCAACGCGCTGCAAGTAATTTTCTCGGGCTTTCAGGTATAGAAGACAAATAAAAATTAAAATCACCAAAGTCAGAATCGATATCAACCTCATTTTTAATATAAAAACCAATTGCTTTGCCACCATCAATACATTTATAATTGCCGTTTATTCCTTTCTGTATGGATCCTGAACTTATTTGCAACAAATACTCGTTGTATTTCATCGGTTTATCTTTGGCATCTTTACTGACCACAGATCTTTTAACAACATCTTTACCTAATTCGTTAAATAGAGATGGATACGAAACACCACCATCCTCACACATAACAACAAGCATGGTGTTACGATTTCCCTCATCATCTAGCCAGTTAGGCTGATTTACCACTAACGTTAGATGTGATTGGCCAGCGGCTAACAGGTATGACATAAAGTTTCCTTTTTGGTCAAACGCTGTTTGCGCGGATGAGTCGGCCTTATAGTGGATATTTACATACTCATCACTGCAAAATGGAGCTGTTTTTTTTCCCCCAGACACACCAAATGGAACGCAAGCGCCACGACCCTTACACAGAGTGCCCTTGCACACAGCGTCAACAGATCCCTCTACATAATATTCTTTCCCGCATTCTGCTGCCATCGGCTCCTTATCAAATGGCCCATCCTTTTTCTCACCAACCTTTTTTCCTTCTTGCACCTCATCGCAATATGGTGGTACCAATCCAATATTATTAACCTTCCAGATCTTCGGCATTCGCAAATTCACCAAATATGGATTAACTTGATTTAAAATAAAAAACGACAAAACTGCAATAAACAACCCCATCATTGCCCCGCCAATACGCTTTTTGGCCGCGCCGATCTTTTCCGGGCTTCCACCAGACGTTGCCCACTGAAAACCGGCAACAATAATCATAAAAACAGCCAAGCCGCCGGCCACCTGAACACCATATTGATACACCCATTTAATAAAAACACCAATATTATCAAAAACTTTTTTTCCCCCAAATCCAATCTGTGTTTCTGAACTTCCAACAGGTAAACAAAAACCTATATTATTTTTTCCAGTTGGATCTTTATCTGTTTGACATGCTTGAATTGTCTCGCCTGTAGGACCCCAAAACTGTCCGCCTCCATCAATACATGCCTGTTCTTCCCAACACCTTGTGTCAGTGGCAGAAACCAGCGACGGCACAAACATGGCTGATAAAAACAACAATGATATGCTGATTTTGATATGCTTATTAAGCATAGAATTATTTTGAATTTAATAACTGCAGAACTATTTTATCCCACGCACCCTCATCTGGCGTACCCTCTATCATATACCCATTAACAAAATATGTTGGTGTGCCTTTTACTCTCAAACTTGCTGCGTCCATCATATCCTGTCCTATGTTTGATTGGAATTTTGTTTCTGACAAGCATGCAGAAAAGGCATCAGTATCTAAGCCAAGCGTCTGCGCGTGTTCTATAAGCGACTCTTGATCCAATTTTTGCGTGCTAAATAGCAGATCATAATATTGCCAAAATTTTCCCTGCTCATTTGCGCATGCCGCGGCATTGGCTGATGATTCCGCGTTCGGATGAGATGATTTTGCTGGTAAATTTTTAAACACAACCCTCATAACCGGTCCGTATTTCTGTGATACGTTTTTAAAAATTGAATATTCTTGCCTGCAAAATTGACACTCAAAATCTATAAACTCAATCACTGTTATTTTAGCATCCTTGGCACCAAATGCAGGATTAAAATTACGAATATATTTTTGCATTCCCTGAACCTGTGGACCTAAATTTATCTTTTCTTTCTGTGAATCTGCTTGTGTTGGTGCAAACTGCTTGGCCAGCTTGTCAGAGTCTCCAAACTTAATTTTTACAGAATAAAAAACAAAAAAACCGGCAAATGCCAGCGCGACAAAAACCAATATCGTCAAGATTGACAACACCATGATTCCACCAGCTGTCTTGTGCCACGGACGCTTGGTAAAATTCTCATCCATATGTTAAGTGACTATTGGATGATAATAGTATACCATATTTTAATAATTGTCAACAGCCTGCTAATAACGATAATTCTCTGCCTTATATGGTCCGCTCTCGCTTGTGTCTAAATACTTTGCCTGTGCTTTTGTAAGCTTTGTAAGTTTCACCCCAATTTTATCCAGATGTAAACGCGCCACTTCTTCATCCAAATATTTCGGTAAACAATAAACACCTATCTCATACTTTTTCTTCCACAAATCAATCTGCGCCAAAACCTGATTACTGAAGCTGTTACTCATTACAAATGATGGATGTCCGGTTGCGCAACCAAGATTGACCAATCGCCCTTCGGCAAGCAAGTATAATTCTTTTCCGTTTTGAAGAAGATACTTATCTACCTGTGGTTTTACATTAATTTTTTTAACGCCTTTGTGTTTGTTTAATTTTTCAACCTGGATTTCATTGTCAAAATGTCCAATATTGCAAACAATTGCTTGATCTTTCATTTTTAACATGTGTTCCAGAGTGATGACATCTAAATTTCCAGTTGCAGTAACATATATATCAGCTAAACCTAAAGTATCCTCTACTGTTTTGACTTCGTAGCCCTCCATCGCGGCCTGCAAAGCGCAAATTGGATCAATTTCTGTGATCACAACGCGGGATCCTTGTCCTCGAAGCGCTTGCGCGCAGCCCTTGCCAACTTCTCCATAACCACAAACAACAGCGACCTTGCCTGCAAGCATTACATCCATGGCGCGGTTAAGTCCATCAACAATTGAGTGTCTGCATCCATAAATATTGTCAAACTTTGATTTTGTGACAGAATCATTTACATTAATCGCCGGAAACAGCAATTTCTTTTCCTTCTCCATCTGATACAAACGATGCACGCCTGTTGTGGTTTCTTCTGATACGCCTCTAATATTTTTCACAACACCTGTCCAGCGTTTTGGATTTCTTTTGTATACGATTTTTAAAATTTTCATTAGCTCACGCACATCTTCACTCTGATTCGTGTAATCCGTGTCCAAAATCCGTGGGGTTTTTTCTATCTCAACCCCCTTATGTATCATCAACGTCGCGTCACCACCATCGTCAACAATGAGGTCGGGGCCTTCGCCGTTCCCTCCGCCAGAGGCGGATCCGCCTTGGGCGGAAAAATCGAGCGCACGCTCTGTGCACCACCAATAATCGGCGAGTGATTCACCTTTCCAAGCGAAAACTGGAATTCCAGCTTTAGCGATTGCCGCCGCAGCATGATCTTGTGTAGAAAATATATTACAAGAAGCCCAACGTACTTTAGCCCCAAGCGCAACAAGGGTTTCAATAAGCACAGCTGTTTGAATTGTCATGTGCAGTGACCCTGTTATTTTTGCGCCTTTTAGCGGTTTCTTTGATGCGTATTTTTTTCGAATTGCCATTAGTCCCGGCATTTCTTTTTCCGCGATTTCAATTTCCTTCCTACCCCAATCAGCAAGTTTAATATCTTTAATTTTGTACTCTATTTTGGACATACATATAGTGTTAGTGAGTGGCCTTATTATAACCAATAATTGAGATTTTGTCCATTATCTGCTATACTAAAAGCAGTTATTATATTACCAATAACCATATGTTTAACGGCAAAAAAAACGAATTTAAACGCATGCGTACCTTATTTTTTGGCGCGCTTATAGTCATACTTGCTATAGCTATGCTCTACTTGGTTCGGCCATTTATTTATCCAATATTCTGGGCCGCGATTATAGCAATATTGTTTTATCCGATTTATCTTCGTTTGTTGGGCGCTATTAAATCCCCCGCAATCAGCTCATTATTCACTCTCATCTGCGTAGTTATAGTAATTTTTATTCCATTATCGGTTCTAGCCACACTTTTAGTTAACGCGTCTATTGACCTTTATCAAACAGCTGCTGGCGATGGTTGGGGAGCCAGAATTCATGGTGTAACCGGCTGGCTAAGCACCTTACCATTCGCGCCATATATTGACGGACTGCGCGACAATTGGGGAGAGTATGCTTCAACCGCAGCTGAAAACCTAAGTGTATTTTTATTTGAAAATCTCAAGAACCTCACTCAAAATTCAGCTGAATTCATATTCCAATTATTCATAATGTTCTATACACTATTCTTTTTCTTAAAAGATGGGGCCCGCATACTAAATAAAGTTATGAAATTGTCTCCGCTTGGCGATGAATATGAAAAAATGCTCTACGACAAATTTACATCTGTTGCGCGTGTAACATTAAAAAGCACCTTTTTAGTTGGCGGTGTACAAGGATTATTAACCGGGTTGTTGTTTTGGATAGTTGGTATCAAAGGCGCAATTATTTGGGCGGTGCTAACAACAGCTATTGCGATTGTACCAGCAATCGGCGCATTTATTGTTTGGTTGCCGACAGGAATTATTTTGCTGGTGCTCGGCAACATCTGGGAAGGTGTGACTGTCTTGGTTGTTGGCATGTTAATTATCAGCACTATTGATAATTTTCTCAGACCAATCTTGGTCGGCAAAGACACGCAAATACACACATTGCTAGTACTGTTTTCAACTCTTGGCGGAATATTTATTTTTGGTATCTCTGGATTTGTTATTGGCCCAATTCTTGCGGCGCTATTCTTGGCAGTCATTTCTATTTACGAACACCATTACAAAAACGAACTGCAGAATAACTAAAAGAGGCCTTAGCCTCTTTTTTAATTGAGTGCCCGGGGCGGGAATCGAACCCGCACTCCATTGCTGGAAAAGGATTTTAAGTCCTTCGTGTATACCAGTTTCACCACCCGGGCTTATACGGGAAACATTATATCAAAGCGTTCAAAAAAATCAAGTCCTTGACAACATTATTTCAATATAATCTAAAAATGCTATAATACAAATGTAAGGTACTTTACAAACTTTCAACTTTTAACCATAAATCATATGCAAGTTAAAGACATCATGTACACAGACGTGTCCTGCCTTAAGCCAACAACATCATTCTTCGAGGCCGCGGAGTTATTTTTAAAACACAAAATAAGTGGGGCTCCGGTTGTAGACGATTCTGGAAAACTAATCGGCGTGGTATCTGAAAAAGATCTATTTCGCGCCATGTACCCGAGTTATAAAAGCTTTTACACAAATCCAACGCCTTACGTGAATAATGAAGATGAGATGGAGGACTCAGCCAAGGAAGCGAAGAATAAAACAATTGAAGAAATAATGATAAAACGCGTTGTTACTGCCACTCCTGAAACAAGTATTTTAAAAATTGGCGGACTAATGGTCGCCACAGGAATTCATCGCGTGCCCGTTGTTGATAATGGCAAAGTTGTCGGAATGGTGTCGCGTGGAACAGTATATCGCGCTGTACTCAAGGCCTCATTTCCTCAATTAAGAGATTAATTATAAAAACCCTCCCACTGTAGGGGAGGGCAGGGGAGGGGTCTCGGGGTTCACCTGTTCATCCACCGTCCTAGTACAAACAACAAATCACTCAAACGATTGAGATATTTTTTGATTTCGTTCCCCTCTCCTTGTAGGAGAGGGGTTTGGGGTGAGGTCTTATCGGTCGCAAACAACCCAACAACCGCCCTTTCCGCCCTTCTGCAAATCGCCCTTGCGTAAAACGCTTTCACCGCTTCTTCTGTACCTTCATACGCGATGAAGTGATTGAGTTTGGGCAACTTCTTTTCCATTACATCAATCCACTTCTCCAAGTTTGCAAGTTTACAAGTTTGCAAGTTAGCAGGTCGTTTTGCACACTTGTCCCGACGGCCAGTCGGGATCCTGCACGCTACGGGACACACTTGCACACTTGCTAACTCTGTACATATTCTAAATAAACATTTCTGGACCCCCTTTAATTTTCTGGCTTCTGCTGGAAATTTTTCCTCAATCTCCTCAACCAAAACTCCGAGCCAAGAATTTAGCTCGTCAACTTCTCCAATCGCTTCCATTTCAAGACAGCTTTTGGGTACTCTTTTTCCTCCAAGCACTGAAGTCATGCCTCCATCACCTTGTTTTGTATATATTTTAATCATAGATTTATTTCTAACCGGCCTGCCCCGTAAGTGTTTGCACAGACGAAGTGATAACGAGTCTGGCAAAACACTTTACCGGGGTTTTAGTGTAGATTTTCATAGCATTGATTTAAACGGATTAAAATGGATTATACTGGTTATTAAATCACACTTCTAACCGCTGGTCAAAATTTTGGAAATTCTCCAAATAATCTCGTGTTGGGTTTTCATTGTTTGCACCAATTCATCACTTTCAACAACAAAACCGTAACTCTCCTGTGCAGACGAAATAAAACAAACCTTGTTAGTATAAATCTCATATCCTAAAGAGAAATTTTTATTAGTCGGCGCCACTCTAACTTCGCTATTTTGTCTGATATACTTTTTTAGGAATGCCTTTATTTTATCCGACTGAGCTTGATTTGAAGGCCAAATGGCTTTCAAATGAATGTTTCTGTCAGCCCTCTCTTCATGATATTTGGCAAAAAAACTCGGAGTTAATATGTCCAGAGTATCTGCAATGGACCAATAGGAATATAAAGTTATATCTCTAAAGAGCAAAACATCTTTTATCATTTGTTGTAATTCTTTTCTGCCTTTGTATATTTGAATTTTTGGCAACATTACTCTCAATTGACTCTTATATAATTTCTCAATTTCAATAAAATCTTTTCTGGCTGTTTCCAAACTATCTTCTTTTTCTTGTATAAGTTGTGATATTTTTGCTGGAGTCTGTACAGCAAATTTTTTTGTACCCCCATCCAAAGATTCTATCAAAAGTCCTTTGCTTTTCAAAACTTTGACCTGGTCATAAACAGATGTTCGACTAATTACCATCCGCTTGCTCAATTCACTCGCGCTCATCAAACCACTAAAAAATAATTTTTCAAATAAAGTAACCTCTTTTTCGCTTAAATTAAATATTTCTAAAAAACTCTTTATTGACATAATATTTTAAATTAGTTGTCGAATTATGTCGACAGTCTTTACACTATTTTAACATTGGAATAAGCTAAGGTCAAGTGAATGTTCTTTACAAAAAATAATGGGGAGGAACAGAAATGAAAAAACCTGAAGTAATTCTCGTAGTTGTGCCTAACACAGCTCTTTACCCCTTCATTGTTGATTTTGTCCGTACACATATGGACAATCTAGCTCAACAAGGTGGGTTTGTTGGTACAATACAGATAATTATGTTGTCCATTGTTTGGATGATGTGGAAAGGGACAACCATATATCTGATTGGACAGATACTAACCGAACACATCTTCAAAAAGCCTGCCCAGCGGCGATTCAAATAGCTGGGCATCCTACATAACCAAAATCCGCCTCGTGGCGGATTTTAAAAATTCGTTACATCCGCATGATCAGCGTCATCCGCGTAGAATCTGAGTATCCGTGTCACAAGTCAACTACACCCAAGCGAATCTCCACAGTTCAAACACTTATAACAACTTCCATTCCTCACAGTGATGTGACCACAAGTTGGGCAGGCTGGGGCATCGCCCATCATATCTCCAAGAGCCTTGTCTGAAGCGTTGTTAATCTCTTTTTTTATTGCCCCAATGACTGGCAATTCTGTCTGACCAACAATGTCCTCTATTTTCTTTTCCGGAACAATATCCAATGTCTCTTGCGTCATTGCTGTTTGCGCGAGACGGGCGATGTTTTCAAACTTATTTTTCTGGATTCCTTTTGGTTTTACTTGCACAAAATCCGTCATGCCAAGATATTCCATTCCCAAAATGCGGAAAACAAAATCAATCGGCGAAGTACAAACCTTGACATTTGGATGATCTGTCATACCAGCCGGTTCAAAGCGAGTGAAAACATAATTTTCAACAAATTTTTCCAAAGGCACGCCATATTGTAGGCCCATAGAAATTGAAATTGCGAACATGTTTAGCATACTGGAAAACGCGGAGCCCTCTTTGTACATGTCAATAAAAATTTCAGCGAGCTTTCCATCCGGATATTCGCCGGTGCGAAGCCAAATCTGGTGCTTACCAGCAATTTTTGCCGCAACTGTGATACCACTGCGTTTGGCAGGCAAAGCGCGCTTTTCGCCGTGCAAATATACACGTCTTTCACGCACAGTACCGTCGCGACTATATGACTCCATTGGTGGAGACGCGTGTGTGTGATTGCTTAAAATTTCACTTGCCTGTCTAATTACATCAACCACATCATCCGACTCTTTCAATGCCTCTCTAACAAGCGGATCTGCAACAACTTTGTCTACCACAGGTTGCCTGATTGCTACGACCGGCTCGGTTTGTTTTTGTTCAACTTTCGGCTCTTCAACCCTGGTTTCTGCTTTTTTGGTTTTACTTGATGTCGTCATGAGCGGCTGGCTTAATTTACATCCATCGCGATAAAGCGCGACTGCTTTGAGCCCCAGCTTCCATGATTCATCATATGCGCGTTTTACATCATCAATTGTTGCTTCATTCGGCATATTGATTGTTTTAGAAATCGCGCCAGACAAAAATGGCTGTGATGCGGCCATCATTTTTATATGCCCAAGATAATGAATAAATCTTTTGCCTTTTTTACCACAGCGATTCGCGCAATCAAAAACCGGATAATGCTCTGCCTTAAGATGCGGCGCCCCCTCTAAAGTCATTGTCCCACAAACATATTCATTTGCTTCCTCAATTTGCTCATCAGTAAAACCAAGCGCGCTTAACATCTTAAAATTAGAATCATTATAAATTTCAGATGCCAAACCTGCGCGCTTCATGCAATCCTCTCCAAGCGTCCAAACATTAAACACAAACTTAATATCAAACGCGCCTTTTAATACTTCATTAATTTTTTTAATATCATTATCATTTAATCCCTTTGCTTTGAGTGTTTGTGAATTTATGTGCGGAGCATTTGTAATATCTGCGGTGCCTCGCGCGTAATTCAAAATATCATTAATTTCTTTTTCTGTATAACCCAAAGCTTTCAAAGCAGATGGAACTGACTCATTCACTATTCTAAAATATCCACCACCAGCTAACTTTTTAAATTTTACAAGAGCAAAATCTGGCTCAACACCGGTTGTCGCGCAGTCCATCAAAAGCCCAATTGTGCCGGTTGGGGCGAGCAATGTTGTTTGCGCATTGCGGTAACCGAATTTTTCTCCCCATTCCAGCGCCTCATTCCAAACCTCGCGTGCTGATGTTAAAAGATATGCTGGCGCGTATTCCGGCTTAATGCCAACCGGCGCTACAGTTAATTTTTCATATTCATTTGATTGTGTGTTGAAGGCCGCGCGGCGATGATTGCGAATTACGCGCAACATGTCAGCGCGATTAAGTTCAAACTTTGGGAATGGTCCGAGAAATTTTGACATTTCAGCGCTGGTTTTATAACTTTCTGCTGTCATAATTGCTGACACACATCCAGTGAACGCGCACGCTCCTTCTGATTCATACGGAAGGCCGGACATCATCAAAACTGAACCGAGATTTGCGTATCCAAGACCAAGCGCGCGGAAGTCATAACTACCTTGCGCGATTTCTTTGCTTGGGAATTGAGCCATTAACACGCTGATTTCCAACACCACTGTCCAAAGCCGGGTGCCATGCCTGTAACCATCTATATCAAAACTTTGCGTTTCTGAATCAAAAAACTTTGCAAGATTAAGCGAAGCCAAATTACAAGCAGTATCATTCAAAAACATAAATTCAGAGCAAGGATTTGATGCGGTAATTTTCCCTGATTCTGGGCAAGTGTGCCAATCATTAATTGTGCCGTCAAACTGCACACCGGGGTCTGCGCAAGCCCATGCCGCGTAACTAATCTGGTCCCAAAGCGCGCGAGCTTTTAAAGTTTTACAAACACTGCCATCTGTGCGCCATGTAAGATTCCAAGATCCATCATTTTTTACTGCTTCCATAAACTTATGCGGAACACGCACAGAATTATTAGAGTTTTGCCCGGCAACTGTTTGATATGCTTCTCCTTCATAATCTGATGGATATCCGGCGGCAATAAGAGCAGCAACTTTCTTTTCTTCTTTAACTTTCCAGTTTATAAATGTTTCAATGTCTGGATGATCCAAATCCAGAATAACCATTTTTGCAGCCCTGCGAGTTGTTCCGCCAGATTTAATAGCGCCAGCTGCCGCATCTCCAATCTTGAGCCAGCTCATGAGTCCGCTTGATGTCCCACCGCCAGATAATGGCTCACCTCTTCCGCGCAAACCAGAAAAATTTGTTCCTGTTCCGGAACCATATTTAAACAAACGCGCTTCGCGCGACCACAAATCCATAATTCCGCCTTCATTTACTAAATCATCTTTAATTGATTGAATAAAACAGTTATGAACTATTACTCCGTTGGCACAAAACTGTCCTGATTCGGTTTGTATATCAAACACTTCTTCTTCCCCAACATATTCAATGGATTCTACCGTTTCTTCTGAACGATTTGCTTTGACTTTTCCAGATACTTGATTGTTTAATTTGGCTAATTTTATTTTTTTCTCTTTTGACACAAAACCAATTATATCCGCAAATTTTTTCCGTTCTGAATCATAAGAAATTGTTAGCTGAAAACACAGATGCCGATCCGGCCGGCTATCATGACACTCTGAGACATTGGAATATATACCCAATTCCAAAAGCAAAATTTGAACCGAATGAATTAAATCCTCGGAGATAGAAGTCAAAACGATATCTCCACTGTTTCTTGAGGCGTTTTTTCTGATTCTAACAGTCCCATCTGCTTGAAACAATGATCTCAAAAACGTTGTTTTTTCCGCTTTTGTGCCAACCATAATTTTTTGTGGCACACCAACTGTCAGAGCGGCTTTGACTAAATCATAATCACTAACAAATCGGTCGACTTCTTTTGAATCAAAACAAACTGTCCGATACGTCGGGCTGACGCTTTTTCTTGTTTGGACGGTATAACGGCCAAAAATTCTTTTAAATAATCCAGTTACAAAACCAAACTCATCATCATTAATTGTAATAGCGCCAAAAACAGTTGATTTGCTGTTACGACCGTATTTTCCATAAAAGCCATCACCAACAATCCAACCGGCCAAAGCAGCTCTATCAAGAGAAAAACTATCTGGCTTTTTGGCAGAGACAAAATCACTTGCCAGTGTCGTTTGGATGACTTTTTTATTCAAAATCTTTTTTAATTCTTGCCAATCATATTTACCTTTGGATTTTTTCCTGGCATTGGATGACCAAATTTTGTGGTCATCGGTAAATTCTATAAAATTACCGTTCTTTAGTGTGGCCCGATATAATTTTCGCACGCCATTATTCTTTGTTGCCAAAATTTTCACCATTTTTTCGCCATCAAACACTTTTATCCCTATCCGATTGTTTTCTACTAAATAACCCAATTCTTTAATTCCGTATTCCGTAAAAATTTTTGTATTATAGCGGCCGCATGCGTGCGGTTGCGGTCGAGTATATGCATCTTTTGATTTAGACATTACACCAGTATCTGGATCAACATAGTAATGTCCTTGCGCTGGACCAGAAATTCCATAAGCCCATTTCAAGCCGGTGTTAAACCATTGCGGAGAATTCGGCGCGGCCATTTGTTTTAACATCATCACAATCAATTCATCATAAAAAATCTGCGCATCTTGCTCGCTTGCAAAATATCCATATTTTTCTCCCCAAAATCTCCAAGTGCCAACCAAGCGATGCACAACCTGCTTAACGCTTTTTTCAGGTCCAAGCAAGGGTGACCCATCTGCGTTAAATTTTGATGTGCCATCTTCATTATATTGAGGTACTCCGGCCTTGCGAAAATATTTTTGCGCCACAATATCTGTCGCGACTTGCGACCAATCCTTTGGAATTTCTATATTTTTCACTTCAAAAACAACTGTTCCATCTGGCTCGCGTATAACTGACGAGCGTTTTTCATATTCCACCATGTCAAACGGGCTCTTTCCTTCCACGCTATACTTGCGTTCAAAATGAAGTCCGTTTGGATTATAAACAAAACCCGTGTCATCGCTTTGTCCAAGATGCACGGATTGAATAAAAGTAGAATCGGTTGGTCCCATATAATTGGAGATTAAAAAACACTATATCTTGTGGTTCATTTGAATGTCCACACACAACATATAGTGAAAGTACAGGCAAGACGTATTATAGCATAATTTCAAAATGCCCACAAAATAATTTTGCGACATCAAATAAATGCCCCAACATGGGCACTTTTTTGATTTTATAAAAAAACGAGACAGAGTTATCCACAGATACAAATATTACAGGATTGGGGCCTTACATACGATACTGTTTAGCCGTAATCAAAAGAAGGGACTTAATTTCCGACACAAGATTCTTTTTAATCCAATCCTTTTGTTTGCTATTAATTAACTCGCCAAGACCAAACAAAATGTTGGATGGCGTGTTTTCCTCCACCAAACTCGCCGCGCGTGTCAAATAGTCACAGATGTTCATGCCTGATTTTTCTTTTATTGTTATCCTATCGATCGGCCAATTGTTTTTTAAGAAAAACCAAACATCAAACACATCGCGACTAACTTTTTTCTTTCTCTGCGTGAGTGCAATTAATTTATTGGCACATATAATCGACTGTTTCATGACAAAAACGGAAATGCCAAATAGGTTTTTAACCTCATAATCTTCAATTCTCGCGGGTCGACCTGATATTTCAATCTTTAGATTCTTGTCCGGCGTTCCATAAGATAATTCCACCAATATCGTATTCATTTTAATCCATGCATCCTTAACTTCGCCGTATGCACTCGCGATCGTTTGTATTTTTTTAAACACAATATCGATCTTGTTTTCTGCAAGCAGATCGAAATCTAGATCAACTGAAAATCGCGGAAGGCCGTAGAAAAAATAACACGCGGTTCCGCCCTTAAAACCCAAGATTGACGCGAGTTCTTTATCTCTGTATATGTCCATCAATATCTTGCTCATGTTTGCTTCATGGGTTTGTTTATTAAATATACTGCCCATAAATTTTATTTAAGCGCTTAATTAATATTTTACTTTGATAAATATGCGCCAAACTACGCGCTTTCTCCCAATCAATTGCCTTTGGATTATCAATATACGCATCACACTCCAAATAAAGCGTATCTAATAACGCACGCTCCGGAGAAGCGTAGTTGGTATTATCGTTTGTGATAATACCCTCGCGGCTTAACAAAACACTATCTTTGATTTTACGATAATCATACTGGCCAGAATCAGCACAAATACTGCGCGAACGATTGCTAATTGAATTAACACGCGAATCAAATTGAAAAACAACTCCGGAAGCGCTGAGCACGGTTTGCAAACTAACATAAGACGGCACCACCAACTTATTAGCAAGCTCCCACTGATTAAAATCCGATCCAAACGCAAAAACGCCACTTTTTATGCGTGTTAAATTTTTACCCTTAATAAGACGATAAATCTTTGTTTTTAAATAATTTTTATTAGAAATTTTCCACAACAAAGCCAGGTCTTGTGTGGAAAAGACGGTTTGTTTTGTTTTTAAAAGTTTGACTATTGAGTTATCTGACATAAAAGTAATCATTTCTGATTACTTCTAGTATACCATATTATGGTACATTTGTCAAGTATGGCGGTTGTTTTGAGTAATTATCTCTTCCCCTCAATCGGATTTCTGACCCTGCACCACATCGGGTGCAGGGTAAACCCAACACCAGACGCGGTGCAAAGAGAGAGGGGGCTAGAAATCCGATTGAAAGGAAAAATTTTCTCCCTCAAAATTTTTAATCTGGAATACGGACGAAAGTCAGTCAATTAAAAACTTTGAGGGAATGCAATTGACCGCCATTGCGAGGAGTGTTTTTTGGCTGATGTCAAGTACCCCTTTTCGTAGACACCTGTGGATAGGTGTTTTTTGTTATCTATTCATGGCTTTTTGGTAGAAGTTTTGAGGGGTGGTTTTGAGTTTGCTATGGATTCTTTGGGTGTTGTAGTAATGGATTTGGTGGTAAATTCCAGCCATGAGTTCTTCCAATGAATTAAATCTATGAATATTTTCCAGTTCTTGTTTAAAACGCCCAAAGAATGATTCTTGGTGACCGTTTTCCCAAGGGTGTGCCTTGTAGCTATGTGAAGGTAGAATTTGGTGTGCCAAAAGCCAAAGCCTGCATTGTTGGCTCGCATATTCACTGCCTTGGTCAGAGTGAAATATCTGTGGCAGTTGTTTTCTCTTTTGCTTGGCATCTTCCAAGGCAGCGATGACCAGCTCAGTGCTGTGGTGCAAGCCGATGGAAATGCCAATTACTTCTCTGGTGTAGAGATCAATTACAGTTGTTAGATAGATGTATGTGCCGTAAAAAATGAGATAAGTAAAATCTCCTACCCAAACAGCGTTGGGTTTAATTGGACAAAGCTGTTTCATTCGGTTAGGTATGCCTGTGGGCAGGTTTTTCTCATCTTTACGCTTGCGGAAACGAACTTTCCGCTTTTTTGGTTTAAGACCGTACTTTTTCATGATGCGAAGGATTGGCTTGTGGTTTCTTTGTAAAACCAGGGCAATTCTTCTGTGTCCGTAGTGTGGATGATCTTCTAATACAGAGAGTACTTCTGTTAGAAGTAATTTATCCTTTTCTGGCTGTTTTGGCCTCACATAGAGGGTTGACCGGGCCACTCTAAATGATCTAGCAATCGCGCTTCGGTTCCAAGAAGGATGATTCATCACTGCTTTACGAGCGAGAGAAATTTTTTTTCTGCATTTCTTTTTCCAATAAGAGTGTGCCAATGACTTCTTTGAGCACCTGGTTTTCTTTTCTAAGACGTTGCAGTTCGTAAGAACTGGAATACCCGTTGTTAGCGCTTCCTCGAAGCCACTTCTTAATGGTGTCTTCTGCGAAGTTGTAGTTTTTGGCTACTTCAATGATGGACAAACCATCATCTTTGATGGCAGACAAAATCTTTGCCCGGAGTTCGGGCGTGATAGGATTTGACATATGCCATATATATTAATATTAAAACACAGCGCTGGTCAAACGCTGTGTCTATTATATGGGGTACACATCATTTTACAAGGCAGTACACCCGGAAAAGCTGTTTAACTTGATTGAGGAAAAAAAGCGTGAAACCACGCAATTAGAAGACGAGGTCAAAGGCGCAATCAAATCCCTAACCGGCGCCTATAACTTAACCCAAAACAAACCAGGGGTGAGGTTTTTGGAAGGGAAAGATGGGTTGCGAGAAGTTATATTTGACTCACTAACAGCAAATGAAACAATCTACACTTACATGGACTCAGAGGCGATAAATAAATATGTTAAAGATATAAATGATGAGTATATTAAAAAAAGACAAGACAAAAAATTGCATAAAAAAATAATCGCGCTTGATACTCCATTTGCCCGTGAACGTTATAAACAACTTGCCGGAGAGCTTACAGAAGTTCGTCTTATTCCGTTTCAAGCCCATCCATTTAAAACCGGAATGCAAATTTACAACAATACTGTTTCATACACCACATTGGATGACAAAAAAATGATCGGGGTGATCATTGAAGATGCTGATATTGCCAGCATGCACAAATCTTTGTTTGAATTTACTTGGGACAAGCTATTACCTATGCAGCCACAGCCATAATTTTCTTTTCTGTTGCTGGACGGACAAGTTTTAAAAATGTCTCACCTGTACCGTGATAATTAGAATCCTTACTAACAACCTGAAATCCCATTTTATCAACATAAGTTTTTAAAATGGGATTTTTTTCATATACAACTAATTCCATATCTCGTTCTCTGCCCTCTTCCTCAACAATAGAGGACATGAATGACCCGCCAATAGAAACCCCGCGCACTTCTGGCCTGACGTTGAATGAGCCGAGGTACAAATTACCATTTTCTAATTCTGACAAGCGCAAAAAAGCGACTATCTCGCCTTTGCTTTTTAATACATGAAATTTATGTCCTGATTCTTCCAGCGCTTCTGCAAATTCTTTTTTCACTTGCGCAAGCAAGGCATCATCATAAGTGCTAACACGGTTTGCCACAAATATTCTTATTAATTCCTTTTTTGTTTTTTCATCCAAAACCGACGAGTCGACAGTGGAGAATTCAACATCCTTAACATCCTCAAAACGCAATTTCTCTTTGGCTGATATTGCTTTGAAAGCGACAGAGAAAAGCAAAGCGTCCGCGCTGTAGTGTTCAAGTTCATCTGTGACGTCGTTTGCAGTTGACTGGTTTGGATTGTTGGCATAATCCGCGAGCAGATTAGTCCCGCGACGCAACATATTGTCAACAATCTTTTGCACACCCGCTTCTTCATATGAAGAACGCTCTCCGAATTTGTCTCGTAAATAATCACCCGCATTATCTGATGCTTCTACGATCTCAGCATATTTAGACAGCAAAACATTTACTGACTCACGATCTTTCCAATCATCGAATGATAGAATTTTATCGCCCATCTCTGCCCCGTTTTCCAAAGATAAAAATGCAATAATTCTGTTTTTTCTTGCCTCATCATCCGACGCGCCGTTCACAAATTTTTTTAATTCTTCAAATTCTTTCCTGCCTTTAGTCCGCGCAAATTCCAAAAACTGATACTGCACGCGCAAAGAGAATTGTCCCAAATCAACGTCGAGTTCTTCTTTAATCTTCTCACGGATTGGCAAAGATTCCATTATTTTAAACATTGCCATGTCTTCACGCGGATTTTTTAGCGGTAGACGATCCTTTAATTGCAGAGGATCGTTGACTTTAAACATCGGGGCCTCAATCTCTTCTTGCAAAGTCCTTCTCTCCGTTTTCATCTCATCAGCAATATCATCTGTGATCTTTTTATATGCAACAAGATTGCCCTCTTTATTGTATATACCTATCACACCCGGCGCGAGCTGTGCCGTTATATAATCACCAGGTATTGGCGTGTCATTGTATTCTTCTGGATTGTTGCTAAAAATACCTTTCAACGTTTTTCTACTGAATGAGAGGTGTAATTTATCAAAGGCAGGATCATGAAATTTTAATGATCTTTCTGCATTAGTGTATCTTTTCCCCAAATTAGCAACATAGATACTTATCAAAGCTGGTACGTTTTCACTGTCAAAAAACGCATTTAATTCCTCGTTCATTTTTTGTCCTAACTCCGCGTCATCTTCCATATCACACTCTTCCCTCATGTCCGAAATTAATCTCGCTAACACAAGCTTTTCAATCACTGGTGTACCTTCATCTCCAATTCTTCTTTGTATCTCCGATATCACATCCGCGTTGCGTGCCATTTGGTGTTCAAGGGTATAATTGCTATTGCCATTAAGGATCTCTATTTTATCAGACATTTTATCTTCTTGAGCCGGGGCTGAAATTCCAACAAAATTACTGTCATCATCTAAACAGTTCCGTACTACAAAATCAACCAATTCTTTTGCGCGGTTGGTAACATCATCTTTAGCTTCCACTTTTTGTTGATTACCCACTAATTGCACCTCAGAGCGTATGCACCTTTCTGTCATATTAAATTTGATATTTTATCATATCATATTTTACACCAAAAGTCAAGATTAGACAAATGCTGTTAATACGCAGCCGTTCTTAGTATCAACTCTTACCAACTCACCATCTTTCAATACACTCGTCGCACATTCGGTGCCTATAATACATGGGATTTTGAGTTCGCGGCAGAGTATTGCCGCGTGGGACATCAGTCCGCCCTCGTCTGTGATGACGGCGCCGGCGATTCGCATTGCTGGCAAGAGTTCTGGGTTAGTTGAACAACTGACCAAAATATCGCCTTTGGAAAATTTTTTTATATCATCCTTATTCTTTACAACTCTAACTCTGCCAGTCGCTTTACCCGGATATGCTGTTCTGCCTTGAATAGTGGGTGACGGCTTTTCTCGTGGTAAATTACTGACAACTTTGTTTATAGTTAATTTATGAAATGTAAACCAGGCATGATTGCCGATAATTAAATACACAAAATCATCTTTTGTTGGTTGCGCGTGCTGTCCAAACTTATGAAAATAATTTAAACACCGAATTTTTTTTAAAAAAATTAAAATCTTTTTATAATCCACTAGTGTATGCAAATTTTCCTCAATAATTGTGTTGCCGAGATTAAATGGCAGGGCAGTCAAATGCGCAAAATACTTCGCGCAGAGTTTTTTGTCAGAAAAATGCGCTTGATCAAGTGTTTGTTTGTGCCAAGCCATTACTTTGATGGTGTTTACAATTTGTCTTTTATCATGTATGAGTAGACGAATATTATTTTTTATTCTTTCTGTGCTTTCTGTATTTCTAAAAATTTCAACCAACCCATTTCGCGCGACATACAGAGTACAACAATCGTGTCCGACAATATGTTTTAATTCAAAATGGTACGCATGCGCATGAATAGAAACAAAAGAAAATCCATATGGCCTGGTAAGAAATTTTTTCCACTCATGTTTTTTAATAATTTGTAAAAATTGTTTTTGATTCATAAAAGTTGTAGTGCCCCGCGCGTACTGTGTGCAGTAGCGCGCGGGGCAATGAACGAGGTTGGCGGCTAGAAGTTGCCGGGCGCGAGCGCCAGACACTCGCATCTGACGTCGTCGCCGTCCACCATGATATTGTACAGTCCGGTGCGGAGCTCCGCGGCCTTCTTGCCGGTGAGTGCCATGAGCATCTCTCGGCCAGCGGCCACGAATGCCCCGTCTGCCACCTGCGTCTCGATGAGGCGCAAGAGCGACATCCGAAACACCCATGCGTCCTCTGGCTTGAACGGGAATTCGCTTCCGTCCGGAAGGACCGTGACTGCACTGGTCGGACGGCGTTCCACCGAGCTTGCCGGACCGAAGAGGCCGTTGTAGCGCGTTGGCGTGAGTCCCAGCACTTCTGCGACCTCTGCGTGGCGGCGGCCTTCGCCGCGCCAAACCTCGGAAACCATGGCGGGCAGGTGTGACTTAAGTGCCACGATCTGCTCCCTTCCCTACGGCGTCATTGCTGGATCCGCCCCAGAATACTTTGCACCATGCGGAACAACAAAGATCGTTTTCATTTTCAACCTCATGGAAAATGTCAAATCACAGTGATTTGACTTTATACTTTATCATATTTTTTAGAACTTGTCAAGAGTTTTTGGCTTAATATAGCTTAAAATATGTAGTAAAATTACAAATAATTGAATTGCCAACTTGACAAAGTTGGCTAAATTTGGTATAATAATATTGTTCTAAAATTTAGGATAATTATGATAATATGTTAGAGCAAGAATTACAAAAAATGGGGTTCTCAAAAAATTTATCCACAGTTTATTTAACCTTGCTCAAACTTGGCAAAGCCAAGGCAGGAGAACTGATAAAACAATCTGGTTTACAAAGAAGCGTTGTCTACTCTGCTTTGAAAGAATTGGTAAGGCGAGAGTTGGTGAGCGAGGTTGACGAAAATGGCGTTGCTTTGTTTGGTTTGAATGATCCGGATAATTTAATTAGAGAAGCAAAAGAAAAAGAAGAAAAAATAAAAAATGTTGTCGCAGAAATAAAAAAATGGCATGCGCCAGTGCCGCGCGAAGTTGTAGTGTCAGAAGGTTTAGACGCGATTATGCGCGCGACAGACAGAAGTTTGCTTGCTCCAAAAGGAGAGACAATGTATGTGTTGGGCGCGCCATCTTCAAATCTTCAGCCAGAATTGGATAAACACTGGCATGATTACTATCACAAAGCGCGCGTTAGAAAAGGCATCAAATTTATGGGCCTTTATGATAGTAAAGTAGAGCAGTCAGCGATTGATTATAGAAATAACATGCCTGATTCGGAGGCAAAATACATGCCAGAAGGGTTAGAAATGCCAATCTGGTTTAATATTTGCATGGATGTTGTATCAATTATGGTGCCAGGCGAAGATCCGCCCTTGGTTTTTACAATCAAAAGCAAACCAACAGCTGATGCGATGAAAAAATATTTTGATTATTTTTGGAAACTCGGAAAGAAGCACATGGGTTGAACTCCGCCTGTAATTAATGTACAATACCCTCACTATGACTGACGAACAAAATCCGCGATTAGTGGACACAAACGCAGGCGATGAAGAAGAGCAAATAGAAATATCCCTTAGACCAGACAATTTGGTTGATTTTGTCGGCCAAGAGCAGATTAAAGAGCCGTTGAAAATATCTATTCAAGCCGCGCAAACGAGGAAAGAGCCAATTGAGCATGTTTTGTTGTATGGAAACCCGGGTTTAGGCAAAACAACCCTTGCGCATATTATTGCAAAGGAGATGGGGACGAACATCAGAGTGACAGCTGGCCCTGCTTTAGAGCGAGTTGGCGACCTTGCGGCCATATTATCTAATTTGGAGGCCGGCGACGTGTTGTTTATTGATGAGATACATCGCCTCAACAAGACAATTGAAGAGGTGTTATACAGCGCGATGGAAGATTTTGCTGTTGATATTATCATCGGCAAGGGGCCTGCGGCTCGCACAATGCGAATGCCGCTTGAGAAATTTACTCTCATTGGGGCAACTACGAAGTTAAGTTTGCTCTCTGGACCATTACGCGACAGATTTGGACATGTGTTTCATTTAAATTTTTACGAACCAGAACATATTAACACAATTGTTGACCGCAACGCGAAAATTTTGAGTGTTGATATGGAAAAAGACGCTGGAAAAGTGATTGCTGAGCGAGCGCGCAGGACTCCGCGCGTGGCAAATCGTTTGCTTAAACGCGTGCGGGACTTTGCTGAAGTCCGTCATAATGGTAAAATAGATAAAGAGATCGCTGACAGCGCGCTCACAATGCTGAAAATTGACCAACTTGGGTTGGATGAGGTGGATAGAAAAATTTTGCAAACAATTATTGATAAATTTTCCGGTGGGCCAGTTGGCCTAAACACTGTCGCAGCCGCGATTGGAGAAGAAATGGACACGATTGAGACAATCTATGAGCCGTATTTGATGCAAATCGGAATGTTGGAGCGTACGCCAAGAGGAAGAAAAGCGACAAAGGGGGCGTACGAACACCTTGGTTTAAAAATTGAAAATTGAAAATTATGGTAACCATTCCACTTTACACACTTCTCTTTGCCTATTTAATTTTTCTTGCCATATTTTTAATTTTCTCAATGATTAATTTTTACCACATAATAATGACTGCATCATTTACATTCGCAAGTTTTGTGGTAACATTCATTATTTTCACGCTAACAGTACTTACATTTTACTTCACATGGTCATTGCTGGTTGATATTGATTGGAAAGCTCCGCTAATTGTTTTTAATTCTGACTGGTTCAGTGATATTTTCTAATTGCTATGTTGGTATCGCATTTAATCAAACAAAAAACATACGAGACCATAAAATATTTCTTGCGCCAGCATCCTTTGCTTTTTGTACCAACAGTTGCCATGTTCGCTGTTCTCGCGTGCATACCAGTCGCCGTATATTTTTTAATCAGCACTTTATTTCCAGACCTTATAGTCAGCACGCCAATACAAGCTGTGGGCATCTTAGGCGCGAGTATATATTATTTAAGCATCTATTTGTTTTTCTATTCTCAATTTATTGAATTTTACCTGGATATTTGGATTGTGACAAACGACAGAATCGTTGATATAGAACAACAGGGTTTGTTCGCGCGCACGATTTCCGAACTAGATTTGTACCGCATTCAAGATGTCACGACTGAAGTAAACGGATTTTTTGCAACCATGCTTCATTTCGGAAATGTTATTATCAAAACCGCTTCAAGCACAACACATATTGTTTTTCGCAATGTTTCCCACCCAAACGAAATCCGCCAGGCACTAATTCAGCTGGCGGAAGAAGACAGAAAACATCATCAGGGGAAATAAATATTGGATATTGGATATTGGATATTTAAAATATCTAATATTTAATATCTACTAACCATGCTTTCTTATTTTCTCAATCTCCCAATTCCACAACAGATTTTGTTCACGTACTTGACTGTTGTTAATATCTTCACCTTCTTTTTCTACGGTTTTGATAAGATGCGTTCGCAAGTTGAAAATGCGAGGCGAGTGAGTGAAAAAGCGCTTTGGCTTTTCGCGCTCATCGGCGGATCACTCGGTGCCTTGCTTTCCATGCACCTTTTTCGCCACAAAACAAAAAAACTGTCTTTTCAGGCAGGCTTCGCAATCATCCTCGCGCTTCAAGCGCTTGCAGTATCATGGCTTCTGACAAAATAAAACCGCCTCACTGACGGTTTTTTACTTACAACTTTTACAACTTACGACTTTACTACTCCGTGACTCTTTGGCTATAATCCCCTGTTTCAGAGTTGATGAGAATTTCTTCGCCTTCTTTAATAAAAATCGGGGCGTTGATTTTTAATCCATTATCCAAAACAATTTCTTTTGTCACATTGCCTGCCGCGCTGTCGCCTTTTACTGCTGGCGGAGCTTCTTTGACAGTGTACTTAATTTTTTTCGGCAACTGCAAAGCCACAGCATTTCCCTCAAACATGGCCATCACAACTTCCAAACCCTCTTTTAAATATTTAGCGTCGTCGCCAATCACATCAGCATTCACATCAACTGTCTCATATGAATCCTTATTCATGAATGAGAAAAAAGTTCCATTGTTGTACAGATACTGCATGTTCACGTACTCAACCTGAACAGTGTCAACTGTTTCACCGCTTTTGTACGTGATTTCAAGGGTTTTGCCGGATGAAATTCCGCGCATTTTTGTTTTTGTAAAAGCAGACCCTTTGCCCGGGTTAACGAATTGCGCGAATGTCACGGCATACAAATCATTATTATGCCTGATAATGGCGCCTTTGCGAATGTCTGTAGTATCTCCCATACTTTAGTAAATTAGTTTATTGGTAAATTAGTTTATTAGTCTTGATAAAAACCAATAAACTATTAAACCAATCAACTTTTAAACAACCAACTTGTTGGTAATACTACCACACTTTCTATATTTTTGCAACCCGTGAGCGCGAGCACAAGTCGATCCACTCCGAGCGCTATTCCAGCCGACGGCGGCATAGTTTTGAGCGATTCAATAAATTCCATATCAATATCATATACATCTTTGCCGAGCTTGCGACGAAGTTCTTGTTCTTCTTTGAGTCGGAGTAACTGTTCATCAGCGTTTGTGAGTTCGGAAAAAGCATTGGCAAGTTCTAATCCATTAATATACACCTCAAATCTTTCTGCGTAACGTGAGTCAGTCGGTGATAAGCGTGATAAAGCCGCCATTTGCGCTGGATAATGATGCACAATCACAACCCCCATGTCTTTGAGTTTTGGCTCGATTTCATTCAGAAAAATTCTGTAAAACAAATCTTCATAACTCTCATCTTTCTCCGGCTTATAACCCCTCTTTACACACAACTCAAACATTTTCTCGCTGGTCAAATACTCATCTAAATTTACCCCAACATATTTCTGCCACAAATAAGTCATGTGAACACGCTGAATATTAGATATTAAATATTTAATATTTGTGTTTAATATCCAATATCCAATATCCAATATCCTTAATAGAAATCTGAATAATTCCTCCGCATCGCTCATCAACTTCTCAAAACTCTCATTCGCCCTGTACCATTCAATCATGGTAAATTCCGGCTCATGCGTTCCGCCAAAACTTTCATAATCACGATAGCATTTGCAAATAGAGAAAATTTTATCCCAGCCAGCAGACAGCATTTTTTTCATTGTGTATTCTGGCGAGGTGTGGAGATAGCCCACGAATTCCTCGCCTGTTTCATTATGAATATTTATTTTCATTGGCGATAGATATGGCTCTTGCCCTGGCAGTTTGACAATGTTCGGTGTGTCAACTTCTGTGAATCCTTGCGACCAAAAAAACTCCCGCATTAATTTAATAATTTCAAAGCGGAGCTGGAGATTTTGTTTGTTAGTGATGAGGTGAGATAAGTGTGACATATTGCGGCCATATTATGCCTTAAAAAGGACGGATTGTCAACCCTAAACCACTCGCTTCGCTCGGGTTCAGGGTAAACAAAACCGCCCACTGCCATTGACTCAAAATTCTAAGTCAAAAGCAGTTGGGGCGGTTTCGTGTGAAGTCCTCCCGCAACTACCGGCCAAACAGCCGAAAGAACCAACCGAACCAGCCACCAACTTTCTTTGGCTCTGGTTTTGTGGCATTCTGCGACGAATCGCGCTGAAGACAGCGCTTCTTGCGCTTTTCTCCGCAAGATGTTGCCTTCCGATTCAACAATGTTGTGTGTTTGCTTCTGGGCCCACACACAGAACACTCCACAATCACCCTGCAACGACCGTTGTCATTCCGACATGAGATAATAGTGTGCCTGCCGGGCTTGTTACAACACTTGCAAAACATTCTACATGTTCCAACAATTTCATTTTCACCACCAACACCGTTTTCTTTCTCCGCCATATTTCACACCTCCTTGCCTTGTAGTTGTGCATATAGTTAAACACAATATCATTTCAACGTCAATAGTTAAAACAAAAATCGCCGTTTAAGACGATTTTTGCCATACAGTGTGGGTTTAGTTTATAAACCCATTGATAAGCATTGTGGGATGCTCATCAGAGCGGCAGACCGGATTCGAACCGGCGACCTTCTCCTTGGCAAGGAGACGTTCTAGCCAACTGAACTACTACCGCACATCGTTGCGGGAGCGGGACTCGAACCCGCGACCTCAGGGTTATGGGCCCTGCGAGCTGCCAACTGCTCTATCCCGCGATTATTGCGTGTACACAGTATACAACATACTAAAAAATAATTCAAGTCCTTACATATAAATATGTTAATAAAGCCAATATTCTGATATAATACCATCAGATTAATTATTATCAATATGTCCCAAATTTTTAACGGCTTATCCGAAGCAGAAGTATTGAACCTTCAAAAACAACACGGCCCCAACCAACTCACGGCTAATGAGCTGAGGTGGTGGCAAATTTTTTTGCGCCAATTTGTTTCGCCATTCGTATATATTCTAATTTTTGCCTCTGCATTGGCGGTTTTCATGAGGGAATTAATAGACGGATTGATGATAGCTGGATTCATTCTAATAAATACAATTCTTGGTTTTATTCAAGAATATCATTCCGAACGTTCGCTTTATTTGCTCAAAAAATTTGTTGTATCGCACGCGCGCGTCCGACGCGATGGAAAAGAAAAATTGATTGACAGCAAAGAATTGGTGCCAGGCGATATTGTTCTGATTGAAACAGGTGACATTGTACCTGCTGATCTAAATTTTTTAGAAACAAATGACTTGACTGTTGATGAGTCAGCAATGACTGGGGAATCAGCGCCGATCGTGAAAATCGCGAAGTCACAAGGTGTGTCCGGAACTCACGTGGTTACAGGAAAAGGGATTGGTATAGTAACAGAAATCGGACGAAATACTGCGATGGGTAAAATTACAAAACTAACAGTAGAAACAAAGCGTGAAAGTAGTTTTGAAAAAGGCATCACAAAATTTAGCAAATTCATTTTACACATGATAATTCTGATTTTAATTTTACTGTTTGCGGCCAATATAATAATCAAAGGACACGACGCGAATTTTGCTGAACTATTACTCTTCTCAATCGCGCTTGCAGTCAGTGTAATTCCAGAGGCCCTGCCACTGGTTACCACACTTTCTCTATCTCGCGGCGCCCTGCAAATGGCGCGTCAGCATGTTGTTGTAAAACGTTTGTCGGCAGTTGAGGATCTTGGAAGTGTTGAAGTGTTGTGCACTGACAAGACAGGCACGATAACAGAAAACAAACTAACTGTGGCTGAAATAAAATCAGATACACCGGAAAAATGTTTATTATATGCAGTTGCCGCCGCTTCGTTTTTGGGCGAGGGCAAACCAGAGCCAAACAATTCTTTTGACTTGGCTGTGTGGAACAAATTAACCAAGAAAGAAAAGGAAACCGCGAAACACATCGAACGGATTACAGAAATCCCATTTGACCCTGAACGAAGACGCAATAGTGCGTTAGTTAAAATTGATGGCAAGTGTGTAATGGTTGTCCGCGGAGCAGCTGAAAAAATTATGGAATTAAGCAAAAAAATACCAGACAAAGCAGACTGGCAAAAATGGATTATAAATGAAGGTAAGCTAGGCCACAGAATAATTGCCATTGCCACGCGCGACTGTCCAACAATTGAAAACTACACTGAATCAGAAGAAAAAAATCTTCAGCTAATTGGGCTAATTTCTTTTGTTGATCCGATTAAATCAACTGCCAAATCAGCTATTTCTCATGCGGAGCATTTGGGAGTACAAATTAAAATTTTGACCGGCGACAGCCGAGAAGTTGCTGGTGCCGTGGCAAAAGAAATCAATATTGTTAAATCAGAATCAGAGGTGATTCTTGGCGACGAACTAATGGCCTTGGGAGAAGAAGAACAGCAAACTGCTATCCACAAATACAATGTGTTTGCGCGCATGTCTCCAGAACAAAAATATCATGTGATTGAATTGTTACAAAATAAATGCGAAGTTGGATTTTTAGGCGAAGGAATTAACGACGCACCAGCGTTAAAGCTCGCGAATGTTGGATTGGTTGTGCGCGAGGCCTCTGACATCGCGCGTGAGTCCGCTGATATCGTGTTGTTGAATTCAAGCCTTTCAACAATCATCGGTGGCATTCGCGACGGCCGAGCAGTGTTCGCAAACACGGTTAAATATTTGAAAATTACACTAATTTCAAACTTCGGTAATTTTTACGCGATTGCTATCGCCTCATTGATGATTAGTTTTTTGCCAATGTTGCCAGTACAAATTTTGTTACTTAATCTGTTGTCTGACTTCCCGATGATCGCTATCGCGCTTGACTCGGTTGAAAAAAATGAGTTGCGCCGTCCGCACTCGTATAATGTGCATGAAGTTGTGATGATCGCGATTTTCTTGGGGTTAGTGAGCACTGTGTTTGATTTTATATTCTTCGCCTTATTTTTTCGCCATGAACCTTCGGTATTGCAAACGTCGTGGTTTATTGGCAGCGTACTAACCGAAATTGTGCTGATTTATTCTGTGCGAACGCGCGGGTTTTTTCTTAAAGCAAAAGCACCATCTGTGGTGCTCGGCTCATTGTCTATCTTGGCAATACTCGCGACTGTTTTGGTGCCATTCACGCGTTTAGGCGACGGCATTTTTCATTTTGTGCGGCCAACTTCAACGCACTTAATTATTATATTCTCTGTCGTCGCCTGTTATTTCACGATTACAGAGACCATTAAACTGATATATTACAAAGTGGGAGCAAATAAACAAAATGGAGATTAAAACTCCAAATACGTTTTCCAATAACTATATAACTCATTAGTCGCGACCAAATCGCGGCTATTATATTTCGCGATATCTACAAACTTTCCCTCTTTAAATAATCCTGCCACATCATCGCCTTTCACACCCTCTTCTTTCGGACTCGTGATGCCAAACGCCCGGCAATACAGATGAAGATTTCCTTTGCGCTGGCTGGCTCCATAAAAACTTAGCTGATCCATCAAATCAACATGCTTTGCGTTGAATTTCTGGCTTGATAAATATCTGTTAGACATCAAATCCTTGCCCGGACGTACGCGATGCACCGCTGAACGAATCATTAAATATGGTACATCAAATCCACGGCCATTGAAGCTAACAAATTCTTGATACTTTGACGCAAGCTCCCAAAACTTTTCCAACATTTCTTTTTCATCCATTGCGCGAAATTTAAATCCATTTTCTTCAAAGTCCTCTTGTTTATTTTTCGGCGATTGAAAATACACAGCGCCCGTTTTTGTCGCAGAATCCAAAACACCAATCGCGACTATTTCGCCGGTGAGTGGGGAGAATCCAAGACCTTCTTTGATGTCTTTTAGCGCGACCTCATACTCGCCATCGCTTTTCGCCTCGCGCTTAATCCACCGCGTCAAAACTTCTTGAGTGGTTTCATCAAGGTCATTATAATTTTCTCCGATTGTTTCGATGTCAAAAATGAGGGACATATTGTTACATTGTTATATTGTTAATGAGAATCATACACCAATCTTCCATACTCCTTTTTCCAAAAACGCTTCAATGGTTTGGCGGCATGCCTTATTGATGGCGTTTGATTGAGAAATCTTATTTTGCTTGGCAAACTCCTTAAGGGTCGTAATTTTTTTGTTCTCCAAATATGCCAATCTTTTATGATAACTATTTGTAATTGCCTTTCCAACAATATCTTCCATTATGGCCGTGGCGCCGTTTTTATCAAATTCTTTGAACGCGTCATAATACTTTTCCCTGTCAATAAACTTGATGTTAATAGGCACAAATCCTTCTCTTATCAAAAGGTAATTATTTAAAACTCTGCCGATGCGTCCATTACCATCTATGAACGGGTGGACATACTCAAAGGCCAGATGCAACCGCGCGATTCTTTTTATCACATTTTCACTGCTGCCACCATATTCAGCCAGCATTTTTTCTAAACATCCGACTATTTCCTTTGGGTCAGCGGCAATGTGGCTGCCTACGCGCACCCACTCACCGTCTTTCCTAAACCGGCCGGCCACTTCATCGCGGATATTAGAAATAAGCATCTTGTGCAAAAACAAAATCATTTCTAAATTCAATTCTTGTTCTTTGGCCTTGGTATTAATATACGAAACCACTCGCGCCAAGTTCTTGGCCTCAAAAATTTCTCGTTCAGAGATGTATCTATCTAAGTCAATTTTTAACAAAATCTTTTCTGTCTCCTCAAAAGTCAAGGTGCTGTTCTCAATAGCGTTTGAGTTGTAAACCTGTTCAGCCACCTCTGCCTCACTAATTAGATCTAACAATGCCTGCTTACCAATAAATGCTTTATAATATCTTTCTCTTAAATCATTGATTTTATGAAACACAGTGGATATTTTAGGCATATACAAAAATTGTTAAGTACAAATTAATTATAGCATAAATTCACGACTTTGTCAACATAATCGTGAAAACAATGCATTTTAGGGCATTTTTCACGGTTTAGGACAAAAAAACTCTAGTCAAATGCCAGAGCTTTTATTGTTGCTTAAATTATTGCTGTTTGTTCTATAACAAATACTTTATTGCCTGTTTTATTTGTCCATGAAAATCATTGTCCACACCGAACATCATGAAATCAAACTTTGCCGCCTCCTTTTCAAAAATCTTGCTGTATTCAGTAACCATTTTTCCTACTCGTAAAAATGTTTCCTGATTTTTAGTGATCTTAATTAGCCAATCATTCGCATTTGAACTTTTATGAATATCTTTGGCAAATTTTTCAGCGTCATACTTGCCGAGAAAAACAGTTTTAACATTTTGTTTACCAAATTTTTTAATCATTCTGTTTGCAAAACTCGGCGAGATTTGATAACCCTCAACAATAAAATCATCGCCGTCAGCAATTTGACACGCAATCATGGTTTCAATCGCTCTATAAACCGAAGCAGCTTCGCGTCTTAACAGCCCAACTATCTTTGCCGGAGAATGTTTAGCATAAAAATCATCGTTATCTCTTTTATCACCTTTTCTTCTCAAGGCAGAGTAAGGAAATTTTTTAGGCCAATCTTTGGCTGAAACATATTCTTGTGAAATTGAGTCCAGAGTATCACAAGAAATCCAAGGAATTCCCGTTTTCTTAGACATCTCTCTGGCCAATATTGTCTTTCCGCATCGCGGCGGCGCGCCGACTAAGTAAATCATATGCAAATACTATATCAAAAATACGCGGTTTCTTCAACTAGTTATTTTCAGTCTTACCTACTGGACTTTTGGGATGTGGACGACACAATCAATCCAAAAAACCCAACACTTCCTTTTTTAAACTGACAAACTCTTCGCTAAACCGGATATTTTTATGTCGCGGGCGCTGAAATGGCACCTTGATTTCATGAATAAATTTTTGCTGTTCTAAAACCAAAACCCTGTCTGCCAAAAACAGCGCTTCCTCAATGTTGTGCGTGACAAAAATTATCGTCTTCTGTTTTTTCGCCAACAAATCCAACAGCCACTCCTGCATTTTATCCCGCGTATAAGCATCAAGCGCGCTGTATGGCTCATCCATCAAAAGCAATTCTGGGTCAGCGGCCAATGACCTTGCTATAGCCACCCGCTGAATCTGCCCACCAGAAAGTTCATGAGGATATGAAAATCTTTTGTGCTTTAATTCAGTCAGTGCCAAATGTTCTTCTAAAATTTCTTTGCGCTTGTCTGAACTGAATTTATCTAAACCAATCAAAATATTCTCTTCAACTGTCATCCAAGGAAAAATACTGTATTCCTGAAAAACTACGCCGACGTTTTGCGGCGCTTTAATATGGCCGGAAAACGGTAGAATGTCTGCAATAGCATGAAGAAGCGTTGTTTTTCCACTGCCTGATTTTCCAACAATAACAACAAACTCGCCAGCATCCACAATCAAATCAATATCTTTCAAAATAACACTGTCTCCGCGCTTGACTGATAGGTTTTTAATTATGGTGTGGCTCATATTTGTATTGTCTAAACCACGACGTCATTCTTTTTGACAAAACAATAATCAAAAAATCTATTGTCGCGCCCAAAAGGCCCAGCACCACAAGCCCGGCCATCATTTGGTCAATGCGGTACACAGATTGAGACACCACGATTCTGTAACCAACTCCGCTGGAAGCGCCGGCTAATTCTGACACAAAAACCATGGCACAGCCAATTGCGGACCCGGTCCGAATGCCGGCTAAAATAAATGGCAGGGCGGCCGGCAAAATAACGCGCAAAAATAATTTGAGTTTGGTGATTTTCAAAAAACGCGCTGACCACAAAAAAATTTCTGGTATTTGTCTGGCGCCAATGTGTGTGTTAATCCAGATGGGGAAAAAAGAGCCGAAAGCAATGGTGAAAATTTTTGCCGTGTTATCAATGCCAAGCCAAACAATAACCAAAGGAATAATTGACACGGCTGGCAGGGGCCGCAAAACATGAATCAGTGGCGAGACAAAAATATTCACAAATCTATTTCTGCCAGTCAAGAGTCCGAGTGTAACAGCGCCGCCGCTACCCAACACCAAGCCAACAAATAACCGCCAGATGCTCTCTTTTACATCTGAAAAGAGCGTGCCATCCAAAAACAGACCGCACAAAGATTGCAAAACCACTGACGGGGGTGGAAAAAGGGCCTGATTCACAGGCCCTTCTCGCGCTACCAATTCCCAAATAAATAATATTATCGCAACTGGTAGGACGTATAAAATAATTTTTTTGAATTTCATAACACCATTACAGAATCGGGGGCTATTTTTTTAAGCGGGTCAAGAAAAAAGATTTGTTTGAAATCAAAATCAGCAATGTCGGCCTTTATTTTACCTGTTTGTTTTGCCCATTCTGCCTCTGCTTGCATTACTGTCGGGAGCCCGGCTTTCAATCCAAACCCAAACGTAAATGCCGGCCAAATGCTTTTAACTGTATCTATATCTAATTGGGTGTGTTTTGAAACTATCTCCATCGCAATTTGTGGATTAGCTTTGATAAAATCGTACGATTTTTGTAGAGCCAGAATAAACTTTACGGCCTCGTCGCTGTGTGATTTTGCCCAGTCGGTCTTTGCGGAAAGCACTATTGTTTCAGAATATAAATCTTTATCATAAATTACGAATAAATTTTGCTCGCCCGCTTTCTCAATTGCAAAATGCGTGAATGGCTCAAAAACAGCAATCCCGTCCACGCTCTTGTTCACTAAAGCGATTGGCAAATCCTCTGCTTTCATTCCAACGATTTCATATTGGCTGGGATTGATTTTATGCTTCTTCAAAAAATCATTGGTAAAAAATTCTGGACCACCGCCGAGCAGCGTACCGATCTTTCTTTTTTTAGTGAAGTAAACTTCCGGGTCAAATTTCTCCCCATCTTTTCTTAAAATCACAGGAAAGCCGCCGATTGTTTCGTTGACCTGCGTAAGCGTGGAAAGTTTTTCTCCATTCATTGTCGCGAGTACAACTGGAAGTTCAGCGGATACTGCCAAATCCAATGAACCGCCTGCTAATGCTTGCAATGCCAATTTTCCAGCGGAAAATTCCTTTACTTCCACATCCAATCCTTCTTGCGAAAATAAGTTTTGGTCAATCGCCACCCAAAGCAAGCCATTTGCCGGTTGTGTACAGATGCCCAGTCTGACGTGAGGAACAATTCTGCTTGATGAAATATTGCGTGACCTGATAACCACAAACACAGCCACAGTTACTGCGGCCAACACAACAACAGCGATTGCGAGCCAAATATATTTTTTCTGCATAATATTGTAGATAAATTATTACATTATAACCCACAAACTATACTAACAGTTGACAACCAGAAAGTAAATATCTATAATACAAAATGTAGAACTTTTCTTACAAATACTATGTCTATTGCCTACAAACTGCAACAATTTGGCTTAAATGAGAGTTAATGGACAAAATGGTGGGGCTAAAAAGTAGATTTTGTGGCATACTACAGCTAAAAAACTAACTAATAATACATATGCCTTGTAAAAAAATGCCCAAAATGTCTAAAAAATGAAGTAAA
>Ga0172371_10001958_pt1 | contig 32766 bp, 28 predicted proteins | sample Lak12m_FD_114543 | JGI IMG/M metagenome (GOLD analysis project Ga0172371, IMG submission 114543) | Freshwater microbial communities from Kabuno Bay, South-Kivu, Congo - kab_022012_12m | ecosystem: Environmental > Aquatic > Freshwater > Lake | place: Democratic Republic of the Congo: South-Kivu...
CAAGATCCCCGTTTGGAATTACTTACGTAATTATGACGCTGCCAGTACCGAGAAGATCAGAAAACACAGGATAGTCAATCAAAATGATCACAGTCATATCCAGGAGTTCGATTTTGCTGAAGAATATTACGAAAATGCAAACCTTAGGATGATATTCTGGAAGAAATCGGCCGGACTTATAAAATCGCATCTTATCCTGGGTACCGGAGCAGGGAACTGGAAGATACTGATACCCTCTTTCCCCGATCCCCCCAATCCGGAGCATACAATGAAAAACTATACCTATAGTCAACCGCATAACGAATGGATAGGTATAATTTCTGAACTGGGAATCATCGGTTTCATCTTTTCGATATTCTTATTCGTGATCCCTCTAGGAATTGCCTTTTACCGTATTGTACGTACCACGACTGCAATAAATGTCAACGCTGTATTTTATGCTTCCTTTATTCTCGGGTTCTATTTATTCGCCGTATTCGATTTCCCTCTGAAACGCGTTGAGCATAATGTTATTCTCTTCTCCGCCTGGGCATTCCTGCTATCGCTTGTGTCATTAAAACAATTCAGTTTAAAATTTTTATCGAATATTCCACCTGTAATCTTCTCTACCATATTTCTCATTCTTTTGACTTTTACCATATTCCTGGCGGCAATCCGTCTGAAAGGCGAATATTATTCTGCAATTTTGTTTAAAAACGAAAGACAGAATGATTTGAAAGTAATACAATGCTGCAGAATGGCTGAAAACAAATTTTACAGGATCACTCCGAACAACCTTCCCCTGGCCTGGTTTGAAGGAGTTGCTTTGTATCGTCTTGGCAAATTGGATCCTGCACTTGACTGTTTTAAAAAAGCCCTGAAAGACACACCATATGAGGTCAGGTTATTGAATGATTATGCTATAACCCTTTATGGCCTCAATAATATACAAGAATCAATTTCAGTTTTACAAAAAACCCTTGTTTATGATCCCTATTTCGACGAAGCACGGTACAACCTTGCTGCAACCTATTATTTCACGGGGCATGAGGATAGCGCTCTCCGGCACATAAATCAATGCCGTGACTCTCAGAGGAAAAAGGAAATTTTAAGAGATTTGAGATAAAAATAAAATTGATTTACAGGGTGGAAAGAGTTTGGTTGTCTTATAAAACAAGTTTATTCCTTGAAAATCTTCCTTACAACCAGAGTATGATTACCTTTAATCTTTAATATATATATTCCTGTTGATAACCCGGAGAGATCCATTTCGGCTATGGAATTGTTGAGATTCCATTCCATATGTTTCCGGCCATCAATGGAAAAAAGTTCAAGATTGTAAGACCATTGACCATATTCAGGAAATACAATATTCAGTTTCTGATTCACAGGATTTGGAAACACCACGATCGTTGTTTCTGAATTTTCAGCAATTCCTAATGGAGCTGAAGATCCGGGATTGGAAACGACCGATTCATATTCAGCATGTTTCAATGATGGATTACATGGGGCATATCTGATCACCTCAATATAATATGTTGCCAAACCTGATGTGATATAAAGATCGGTGTATGAAGTTTCATCACTTGCTATCGAATCAATTAGCTCCCACTGACTGCCTGCAAGCTTACGATGAATGCGATAGGTGTAAAAAGTAAAACCTTCGTAAGGATTCCAGTTAAGGTTAAAACCGGTAATTCCCGGACTTACCTGTAGGTGAATTGTTTTATGATATGAACTTTTCGGTGATTCATTTCCTATTGAATCTGAAACTGAAAGTTCATATTTGTAGGCCTTAACGATGGGATTGGCAATAGTATCCATGTAAACGCTGAAATCATTATACGGAACTTCGCCAATCTTTTCAAAATTGTTTTCCTGATAAGTTTGCCTGTATATGTTAAAATGGGAAAGATGTTCTCCGGTAATTTTATTCCAGATGATCTTGTTTCCCTGCGTTATCGTATCAAAGGAGACTATACAGATGTACTGGGGAGAAATATATCCTGTGACTGTAACAACTGCGTTACCATACATATCCGTCGGACAATAACAGCTGTCAACCTTAACTTTACAAGTATATGTGCCCGGAGCAGTTATCAGGCCAAAATCGATCGGATTGCCATCACCAATTTTATAATTGGATGTCATGGCGCCATCGAGGTACAGGGTATAAGTGTAATTTGATTGCGAACCGCTTAACCCTACATGTACACCTGAACCCCCATACGGATAACTCCCTCCCCCAGTCATGGTATAAATTGTCGGTATTGGGACCACATGAATAGTTTTGGAGTAATTGCATGTATCTCCCTGATAAATTACCTCGAGGGTTACCGTTTTCAAACCAACCGAATCCCACTCAACAATATAAGGTCCGATTCCTGATCCTGTATATATTGCGGCTCCGTCAAAGTCCCAATTGAAGGTTGCTGAACTTGGAGCATTACCTGAATAACTGATATAAATATGACAATCTACCGAAGCTTTGGGATACATATAAAAGTTGCATGTCAGAGTGTCAGTTTCAGCATACAGCATCTGATTCATCATGCATGTGATGACTAAAATAAAACTAAGTAGAAATTTTTTCATGAGTCTTAATAATTAAACTGTTATTCAATATGTTGATTAAGAACAAATTTAAGATAGATTTTTAATATAATGAATATCATTGATATTTTTTACATCCCGGTAAGGTCAGGGGTAATTTATACAAAGTCAGATTGTTCACAATCAGGATGGTTGAAATTATTAAATAATGTGTTAGCCAAGAAAAAATCAATATCATTGTAGTAAATTTCTTGCAAACAAATGAACTATGTATCAGATATTTATTGGAAGCTTTATTCTGAGCACCATTCACGCGTTAATCCCCAATCACTGGTTGCCCTTAATTTCTATAGGTAAGGTTGAGAAATGGACACAAATTGAGACCCTGTGGGCAACCGTCATCACCGGATTCTCCCATACCCTGAGTACAATCATTATCGGGATTGTAGTTGGCCTTATTGGGTATAAGCTTTCTTCAAGTTATTCGGTGATATCCGAAACGATAGCTCCTGCAATTCTGATCGGATTAGGGATGATTTATGGATTGCTAGATATTCGCAATAGTCATAATCATAATCATGAAGTGAATCCCCTGGAATCAAAACTCAGTCAAAATAAATCCCGGTGGACTGCTATACTTACCACACTCAGTATCGCCATGTTTCTTACCCCATGTATCGAAATTGAGGCCTATTACTTCCAGGCAGGTACTATCGGCTGGACAGGTATTTTTATCGTCTCGGCCGTATATTTAACAATGACCGTCACAATCATGCTTATTCTTGTTTACCTGGGAATGAAAGGAGCCCGATTGTTAAAGTCGGAATTTCTGGAACATCACGAGAAAGGCATTACAGGAACAGTCTTGATTATCCTCGGGGTACTTGCTTTTATTGTGAAGTTTTAAATTTCACCTCTCTTTCCGGAACCTTAATAAAGCAAGTATGAAACAAAGGATCATTGCTCCTATGGAAATGAGGGAGGCTTTGTCGATCCAGGAGGATACACCGGCTCCCCAGAGGTCATGAATATTTCCGCCCAGGAAAATAAATCCAACGATGGCGAGGATCTTCATAGGTACCGATAGCTCCCGGAATGAATACAAGATTAAAACAACCACTGGAAGGAAAAGACAGAAAGAATTTTCGCCGCTGAATGCAAGCAAAGGGATAAGTCCCATTAAAAAAGTCATTTCAAGAATTTCCCGTCTTGTGATTTCCTTTCCCTTGTGTATAAGTATAATCACCAAAACTGCAATCATAACCAGTATCATCAACTGGAAGACGATGAAGAGCAGAGAAGTCTTCAATAAACTTCCCAGGCACGCGTATCTTGCAATGACACTGAAAATGGTTTGATTTGCCGGTATAGTGAATTCCTGTTTATTCCCCAGTTCGACAAAAAGCTCATGGAACCAGGCCACATACTGATTTGCTGTCAGGTCAAGAGAACGGTAAAAAAACAACGGGATAATTGCCAGAATCATAGTATAAAGGACAAGAAAAGCCATCTCTTTCCACTTTCCTTTATATAAAAGGTATGGGATGAATATAAGTCCGAAAGGTTTTATGAACAGGCTGATCGCAAGAAGAAAACCAACAGTTCCTGGTTTCCTGGCAACTAAGTAACGGCATGTTAAAATGTAAAGAGCCAACAGGATAAAATTGACTTGTCCCAGGTGTAATTCCCTCAGAAAATGAACCATCAGGATCAATCCGGATAACAATACCAATGTATTAATCCTGGCAGGTTTTACATCAATACGATCCTGGTTTACCAGGCGTAATGGTAGATTAATACATGCCATCATAATGAAGGAACAGAACAACCAGTAAACTACTTTTGCAATTCCGAAAGGGAGAATTGCTAAGGGTATGAAAAAAATAGCTGAAACCGGGGAGTATTTAAAAAGATAAAACCCATCGGCCCCGATCCTGTATAGATTCTGCCCCTGCAGAATGCGGACTGCCGATTTATAATATACCTCGAAGTCGGAAAGCCAGAACCGCCCGTTCCAGACCTCGGCGAATAAAAATAATAGGAAAACCATGCCAATCAGGAATAATCCGACCAGGCTATTTTTTTTATACGAGAGCAGGCTTCCCAGGGTCACACCAGTCATCCGGAATTCATTTTTCGGATTCAAATGTAACCAATTTTCCATCAGTCTGTCCAATAGGTCCATAACCATTGTAAAGTCTAGTTATTGGTTGAAAGAAAATTTCAGAGATAAAGAGAAATACAAAATAATAACAATTTCATTAAACCGTTTTTATAAGACGGTTATCATAAACAAGTAACGACTTTATAGTTTCAGTTGAAATCATGGAGAATAATGCAAAAAAGTCCCAGTTTCAACGATTTATCCGCCCATTTCGAATAATTTATTTTTATGGGAATTGTCGATCAATAATTTTGTACGCGATTTGTAACTTTTTGTAAAAAAAAATGTCCTATGACCAGTAATTTTTTTAATGATGATCAACATAAAAAATATTCATAAATCTTATTTCACCGGAAACAACAGTCTCCATGTTCTTAAAGGGATCGATCTGACAATTGAACAGGGGGAGATGATATCGATAATGGGGGCTTCGGGTTCCGGTAAATCGACATTATTGAACATACTTGGAATCCTTGATGTGCATGACGACGGAGTCTATTACCTGAACGGTATGAAGATAGAAAAACTCAATGAAACCAAGGCGGCACGTCTTAGGAACCAATATCTGGGTTTTGTATTCCAGTCGTTCAACCTGGTTTCGTTCAAGAATGCGTTGGAAAATGTCGCTTTACCGCTCTACTACCAGAATGTGAAGCGTAAAAAAAGGAATTTGATAGCTATGGAGTACCTCGACCGGCTGGGATTAAAGGAATGGGCGCATCATTTGCCCAATGAATTATCGGGCGGACAGAAACAACGCGTTGCCATCGCTCGTGCCCTGATCACTAATCCTAAGGTTATCCTAGCTGATGAACCAACGGGGGCGCTCGATTCGGTAACTTCCATGGAGATGATGGATGTCCTGGCGGAGATCAATAAGAAGGGTATTACAATGGTGATCGTCACTCATGAGCACGACATCGCAGCCCGGACACAAAAGACGGTGAGGATCACCGATGGAATGATCACCGAGATTGTTATGAATTAATCCTGCGAGAATGTTTGAAATCGATAAATGGCAGGAAATATACAGCACGGTGCGGAAAAACAAGCTCCGTACATTTCTTACCGGTTTTTCGGTAGCATGGGGTATCTTTATGCTGATCATCCTTTTGGGTTCCGGGAATGGTCTGGAGAATGGGGTGAAGGAGAATTTCAAGGGAGGTGCCATTAATGGCGTCTGGATATCAAACGGTATCACAAGCAAACAATACAAAGGATTGAAAACAGGCAGGCAGATCAACTTCACCAATGAAGATTATAAAATGCTGAAGACTGCAATCCAGGGCGAAGACAGGATATCAGCGCGCCTTTTCCTGGGCGACAACCTTACCTCTTACAAAAACAACTATGGTTCCTTCTTTCTCTCACCATGCCATCCCGATTACGGATATATCAAAGAGGTGGTGATGCTGGAAGGTCGATTCCTGAATGAGCTGGATATCCTTGATTTTCGTAAGGTGGCCGTGATCGGGGAGAAGGTGAAATCGGAACTCTTTAAAGGAAAAGATACCCTGGCGATGGGTAAATTTATAAACATTAACGGAGTCCTTTTCAAGGTGGTTGGCATTTTCAGGGACTTCAGCCGCAATGATAACGAGCTGAGACGGATCTATATTCCCATTTCCACCGCCCAAAGAGTTTTTAAAGGGAATAATGTCATCAACCAGATCTCTTTTACCACCGGGAATGCCTCCCCGGAGCAGGCGGATCAGATGATCAGTACGGCAAGACTGATGCTTGCCAATAAACATACCTTTGATCCGGAAGACCGCCAGGCTGTTGAACTCTGGAATAAGAGTGAGGATGTCAGGCGTTTTAACGCACTCTTCTCAGGGATCAGGATCTTCATCTGGATAATCGGTATTGGAACCATCATTGCCGGAGTGGTTGGTGTCAGCAATATAATGATGATCGTGGTGAATGAACGTACCAAGGAGATTGGTATCCGCAAGGCGTTGGGAGCAACACCCTTATCCATCATAACACTGATTCTTCAGGAGGCAATTGTTATTACTGCTTTTGCAGGTTATATCGGACTCGTTCTTGGGATCGGATTACTTGAGCTGATTGCCAGGAACATGCCCCCTTCGGACTTTTTCCGTAACCCGGAGGCCAATCTTAGTATCGCCATGGGAGCAACCTTTTTATTAGTTATAGCGGGTACGGCTGCCGGTTTTTTTCCCGCCATGAAGGCTGCGAAAATAAAACCGATTGAAGCATTGCGGGATGAATAAATGATGAGAGGAATTTTACATGTTTGACCTGGATCGATGGCAGGAAATTTATCATGTGTTACGAAGCAACAAGCTTAGGACCTTCCTGACCGCTTTCGGAGTTTTCTGGGGAATCTTCATGCTTGTCATCATGCTGGGTTCGGGTAATGGACTGGAGAACGGCGTTTCGCAGAATTTTGGAGATATGGCCACGAACAGCGTTTTTCTTTGGACCAACCAGACAACCCTGCCGTACAAGGGATTTCCAAGAGGCCGAAGGTTTTATTATGAAAACAGCGATATTAATGCCCTGCGTCAAGCTATTCCGGAGATAAAATACCTCGCCCCCCGGACCAATGTCGGAGGATATAATGGCAGCAGTAATGTAGTACGCGGGCTTAAGACGGGGCAATTTCCTTTGTTCGGTGATTTCCCGGAATTCTATCTGATCGATCCGGTAAATTTCATTGATGGAAGGTTTATTGATGATTTAGACATAAAGGAGAAAAGAAAGGTTGTAGTTATCGGCCAGCGGGTGGCAGAGATCCTCTTCAATAAAGAGGAGAATCCAATGAACCAGTACATCGAAATAAACGGCGTTTATTTCAAGATCATCGGGATATTCAAATCGAAACGCAGTGGAGAAGCCGCTGCACAGGATAACCAGCGGATCCATATGCCGTTTACCACCTTGCAAAAAACCTTTAATTACGGAGATGTAGTTGGATTCTTCAACATCACCTCCAAAGATGGGATCCCCGTTTCGGTTGTGGAAGAAAAAGCAATCTCGATTCTGAAAAAGAAACACTCCGTCTCGCCAAAAGATGATACTGCCATCGGTCATTTTAACCTTGAAGTGGAGTATAAAAAAATGCGTGGGTTGTTCACCGGTATTCGATGGCTGGTATGGATTGTCGGGACAGGCACCCTTCTTGCCGGGATCATTGGGGTAAGCAATATAATGCTCGTTGTTGTCAAGGAACGCACAAAGGAGATCGGGATACAGCGGGCGCTCGGAGCGACACCGGTAAAGATCATCGGACAGATCATCACCGAATCTGTCGTATTGACAACTTTTGCAGGTTACTTCGGGCTTGTGATCGGAGTGGGGCTGCTTGAACTAATCAACTATGTGCTGGATTCATCCGGGGCTAACACCGAAATGTTTGTCCACCCCGGTGTGGATTTTCAGGTTGCGGTTACCGCCCTCACCATCCTGGTGTTCTCCGGAGCGCTGGCAGGTTTTATCCCTGCGAAGCGCGCAATATCTGTAAAGCCTATTGATGCCTTGCGATATGAAGCATAATTTTTAGTTAACTTTTACCTGTACAATTGATGCTAATATTAATACACTTACAATGAAAAAAGTTATCAGGATCATAATTCTCGTAGTCATTCTCCTGGTGTTCGCTGCGACGATTTTCTACCTCTATAACAAATCGAAAGAAAAACCGGTCGTTTATACAACAGAAAAACCGTTCATAACTACGGTAATCAGAAAAACTGTAGCAACCGGATCGGTGATACCGAGAAAAGAGATCGAGATCAAACCACAGGTTTCGGGCATTGTGGAAGAGATATATGTGGAGGCCGGTAAGAATGTTCGTAAAGGAGATATCCTTGCCAAGATCCGGATAATACCCGACCTGGTCAATCTGAACAATGCAGAGGCAAGGTTGGAAAGGGCGAAGATCACTTTTGACGATGCTAAGCAAAATTTTGACCGGCAGGAAAAGCTTTCAAAGAATGGAGTCATTTCAGAATCCGAATTCCAGGTGACACAGGTTGCTTTTAAGAATGCCAGGCAAGAGGTCGATGCGGCCGATGCTAACCTGCAGCTGATCCGGGAAGGGGTCAACAAAAAATCAGGTAAGATGACCAATACACTTATTGCCTCAACCATCGAAGGGATGATCCTTGACATACCAGTGAAAGTAGGAAGTTCGGTTATTGAAGCAAACAATTTTAATCCCGGTACGACCATTGCCTCCATTGCCGATGTCGGAGACATGATATTCCAGGGGAAGGTGGATGAAACCGAAGTCGGAAAAATCAAACCGGGTATGGACCTGTCTCTTATTGTCGGGGCAATCGAAAACGATACCTTTCATGCAACCCTGAAATACATTGCCCCCAAAGGTGTGCTTGAAAACGGTGCGGTACAGTTTGAGATAAAGGCAGATGTAAAACTGAAATCCGATCAGTTCATACGCGCTGGCTACAGCGCAAACGCTGATATTGTCCTTCAGCGGGCCGTGCAGGTCATGGCGATCAAAGAGAGCCTCTTACAGTTTGAAGGGGATTCGGCATTTGTTGAGGTAGAGACCTCGCCACAGGTTTTCGAGAAACGGCTTATAAAAACCGGACTTTCAGATGGTATCAACATCCAGGTTATATCGGGTTTGAAGAAGGATGATAAGATCAAAGTTCCTAAGTTGGGGAAGTAGTCAGAAAAGCTCTATATTTGAATTATCTTTCTTTAATCTCTGACCTTTAAAACAAACACTATGTCCTCAATATTCAGAAATATAAGGTGTTGCATCTTACTACTATCCTTGAGTCTTCTAATTTCACCTGTTAAAGCTCAGGATACTTTCTCTATTGTCGCAATCGATTCCGTTACCGGACAGTTTGGCAGCGCCGGCGCCTCCTGTGTTGGATCTTCCGGATCTTATCCTCATGGAGCCCAGATACTCAGCGATGTCATCCCGGGAATAGGGGTGATCCATACACAGGCATATTGGAACCATACAAACCAGGAAAATGCCCACAACTGGATGATGATGGGACTTTCTCCGCAGCAGATCATCGACTCCCTTGTCGCTCATGATGTTTCCGGGAACCCGACAATACGTCAATACGGGATTGTCGATTACAACGATGGGCACCCGCGAAGCGCTGCTTATACTGGCATCAACTGCGATGATTATAAAAATGATACTGCCCGGCTCAATTATTCCATTCAGGGGAATATACTTATGGGACAGCAGATCCTTGATTCTATGCAAACCAGGTTTCTGAATATGCCAGGTACCCTTGCCGACCGGTTGATGGCTGCACTACAGGGAGCCAAAGTAATCGGAGCTGATACACGCTGCGCAGTACGGAACACCTCCTCTCAATCGGCATTTATAAGAGTGGCAAAAATGACTGATCCGCCCGACTCACTCTATCTTGATCTATGGATGGCATACCCTCAAAACTACTCGGGGATTTTCCCGGTCGACCCGATCGATTCACTCCAAACCCTGTATGACATATGGAAGACCTCAGTTTCGGTAAAAGAAAAGGGAAAAATATATACAGAATTAGTAAGGATATACCGGAATGAGTCTGGATCAGTTATTTTTGATTTTACATTGTGCAAGGAATACAGTTCGGCACAACTTGTAATATATGATATCATTGGCAGGCAAATAGCTTCAGAACATGTTAATTCGAGGATCATGAAAATTGATATGCCCGGTAACACTTCCGGCCAAGTACTTTTATTCAGGGTCATTAAACAGGATCAAACCCTTCTTTCCAAAGGAAAGTTTCTTTACTGATCCGGTCTCTATTTATATTTAAATATCTATATTTGTAGAGACAAAAATTATTTCGATGAAAAAAATTTATCTCATTGTCATCCTTATATTATATGGTTTTACCGGTATCGCAGAGAACGAGACTTTTACCGCTACTTTTGTTACCCTTGGCAATTGTACCATATGCAAAACCCGTATCGAGACTGCTGCAAGTCAGGTTCCCGGTGTTATTTCCGTTTCATGGAGTATTCCTGACGATGCAACGACGGTAACCTATTACACTGATTCGACAGATCTGTTCATTATCATGCACGCCATCGCGTACGTGGGACATGATACCGAATGGTATCCTGCCCCTGACTCAGCCTATAATCTTCTGATCGGAACGTGCTGTGAATATACCAGAACTATCGATTACTCAAATGTACAGATCGGTTATCTTTCGCTCATGGGGATATGGGTATTTCCGCTGGGGCAACCGGAAATTAACCAAAATGTAACCTTTTCTGTATTTCCTAACCCTGCAACGGAGGTTATTTATCTTAGTATGGATCCGTCCAGGGACAGGTTATGTACTGCAACGCTGCGTTCCTTAACAGGAACAATAGTTTCCTCCGCCAGGTTTTCAGGGAACGGCATACTGGATCTTCGTAACCTTGCTACGGGTGAATATATAATCACTGTTGAGACTGATGGAATTATCATCGGAAGAAAAAAGATGATAAAACGCAGTTAGGGGAAGTTTTCCGGTGGAAGGCTGTCTCTTAAAGATGTTTAACAGAACCGGAACCCGAACCACTGATCGTGGCTTTCAGTGATGCTGCAGATAAAGAATCAATTTCAATATTTCCTGAACCGCTGATATCAAATTCCTTGACATCAGGAGCAGTGATCATGAAGATAATGGGGTCATGGGCTCCCAAGGAATAATGGTTTTTGATACGGATTACAAGTTGCGTACCTTCCAGATAGGTTTCGATATATGGTAGGAGATTCTCCTGGGCATTGACCCGTAAGCTGTATGTCGAATCAGCGCTGAAATTGACTGTTGCGGACATTGACAGACCGATTGAACGATACCCGCTTACTGTGCTGCTTTACGACACGACCTCCCCCTTACCGTTTATCTTTTTACAACTATAAGTCCCTGTGATAGCCATGCACACAAGAGTGATAATACAAACCCTTTTCATAATCCTTAAATTTAATTCGAGAAACAATACCTTTTATCTGTTGATACTGATCAGGTAAATGTAATAATATTTATTTTTTTAATTATTCAAACCTGTTGAGTCCTCCGGACTCCCGACTACTCAGAAAACATCGAAATAAAGAGAAACGCCGATCAACTGGATAAATACATTGTCGTATAAGCTATAAGGCATGGTCCCGTTATAATAATCGATCAATATGGTGAAAGGAAAACGATCCGGTTTTCCCAGAATAATGCCAGCGCCGGTATGAATACAAGGCCGGAAACCGTTCTCTTGTTCAGCACGGATATCAATTCCTACGATCCATTGGAACCATGAAAGTTTTTTACTTACTCTTTTCCACTCTCCTCCGAGTTGAATAACAAAGGGTGACCTATGATAAGTAGAGTGAACAATACATCCGAGTGTTCCGTACACCATAAATTTACCTTTCAGCCAGGCTGCCGAGAAATCAACCATTTCATAGATCCTGTAATTTGTAACGTAATGCTCAATCTCGTACCTGAAAATATAATCGTCGCCCAAATGTGAGGATACATGATAGAACCGTCCCCGTATCTTCCAGTGGTCGTTTATTTGCAGCTGGTATTGAAGTCCGGCTTTAAAATCGATGTTGAAAAAATTTGCCCTGAAAGTTTGAAATGGTTTTTCGAAAATAAATTGAGGGAAAACACAAAGTTCCAATCCAAGTTCCGATGCTTTACCATTTTTATGTTGCCACCGGATAACGTTCCTTCTCAATCCTGCAGAAAACATGGCAAAAACACGATTCTGCCAAGTGCCGGTCGTGTAAAAGCCATATAGACCGCCTGAAAATTGAGATTCTTTAAAATCAAACCTAAGAGTTGGAAATAAATTTCCTTTTGGGAGCCATTCTGCCTTTTTCTTTGTCTCCTGGCATTTTAGTGACCAGGGCATGAGTATCATTAATATCAAAATAATTGTAAATATAATTACCTTCATTCCTGATGAGGTTTGTTAACAAAGATAATAAAAGGAAAAAATAGGTGATGGGATAAGGATTTATTCAAAGGTATGTCAGACAATGACCATTACCCTTTATTTTTCAACATGCTTTTCAATTTGGACAGACCTGACCGGTACCAGATCTTGCTGGATTGATGAAGAAGTTTCTTTAAAGTATCTTGGGAGATTCTTTTTAATGGTCAATGTTGGTTTTAATAACGCAGTTTTACCGGTGGAAATAAGGGTAGTTGTATCAAATGGAAATTGATTGATATGACCGTTATTTCCTACAGGGTTGTTGCCGAAAATATAGGCTATTTTAACGCGTTCGCGAAAATAATCTTCGACATTCCCGGTAGCAAAACAAAGTTCATTACCTGACTTTATTAAGTTTTTCCACGCATTATATTTATCATGAGTCCGTATCCTTTCCCTGATATTCAATGCTTCGCCAATGTAAATCAGATTTAATAAATCTACAGTATGTTCGTCAGGATTGTATATTGATTCATAAACAAAAAATATTCCCGAATGAGTCAGAATATTAGATAAATCCTCTTCTCTCCAGTATCCATTTATATGTACAATGATAGTAGTTTCAGCCATCTCACAAAGTAAATTTGAATATATTAATATCAAATATCGGACCAATATTATAATAAACATAAAATCAGGTATATAGAAAATATATTAAAAAATATTATTAAAAATGTGTAAAAAAATTTGACATTTGTTGTCGAATTTTTAGACATTTGTGCAAAATTAGTGTCAATATTTTTACAGATGGCAAAAAAAGGTAACCTTCTTATCGTCGAGGACAACCAGGAAATCCTGGAAGCATTAAAATTCTTTCTGGAAGATGAATTCGAAATCTTCACTACCCTCAAAACCCCAAACAAAATCTTATCTACTCTTCAATCCAACAAATATGATCTTGTTCTGCTCGATATGAACTTTACTGCTGGTATAAATACCGGTAATGAAGGAATTTTCTGGCTTAATGAGATCCTGAAGTTCGATCCGACAATAATTGTCATCATGATGACTGCCTATGGTGGTATTGACCTTGCAGTCAAGGCAATGAAGCTTGGGGCTATCGATTTTATTTTGAAACCATGGGACAATGATAAGCTACTGGAAACCTTAAATGCAGGATTAAGACTTAGGGCTTCACGGCTGGAACTTCTTAAAAAAGAAATAAAACCTGAGATGCAGGTATTGGATTATGATCAGCAATTCTCAGATTTCATTGGAGAATGTCCTTCGATAAAACGGGTCATGGATATTGTTGACAAAGTGTCAAAGACAGATGCAAATATCCTTATCACAGGTGAAAACGGTACCGGGAAAGGAGTAATCGCAAAAGAAATTCACAACCGGTCTGAACGATCAAAAGATATTCTTGTTACCGTAGATATGGCATCAATACCAGTCTCATTGTTTGAGAGTGAATTATTCGGTCATATGAAGGGAGCTTTCACGGATGCAAAACAGAACAGGATCGGAAGGTTCGAAACTGCAAACGGAGGAACACTTTTCCTGGATGAGATCGGGAATCTCTCCTTAAATATGCAGACCAAGATCCTGAATACTTTGCAGGAGAGGCACATTATTCCACTTGGATCGAATAAAATTGTTCCCATCGATATTCGTTTGATATGTGCCACCAATAAAAACCTGGAGAGAATGGTCATGGAGGGTCTCTTCCGTCAAGATTTGCTTTTCAGGATCAATACCATTCAGATCGATCTTCCTCCGCTTAGAGACCGTGGAACGGATATCGACCTTATGGCAGGTTATTTCCTGGATAAATATTCCGTAAAGTATAATCGCGGACAAATGTTGCTGACCAAAGAGGCAATGACTGCTTTAAAAAATTATCCCTGGCCCGGGAATATTCGTGAACTCGAACACTCAATTGAAAAAGCGGTTATCCTGACCGAAGGTGACTCCGTGAATGCAGACGATTTATTCCTTAAGAAGATTCCCTTTCCACAATCAATTGAAACAAATGCGCCACTATCATTTGATGAATACGAAAAAGATATCCTGCGGAAATCACTGCTTAGAAATATGGGTAACCTTGCAAGCGCCGCAAGAGAACTTGGAATAACCCGGCAGACCATATATAATAAAATGAAAAAATATGGTCTCTAAAAAATTTTATTACAACCTGATTTTACGGGTTGCACTTATTGCCATTTCGAGTCTTTTATTGTTTCTCTCTATCTTCTATTTTCCCAATATTTCGCTGATCATTATAATCGTGGGTGTTTTTCTTTACCAGGTTGTTGAATTGATCAGGTATATAAACAAAATCAACAAAAAACTGGAAGATTTTTTTATAGCTCATCTGAGTGGGGAAGTCACTTCGTCCTTCATCAAATCTAAAAAAGAGGAGGAGTTCGTAAAACTTTACCATTATTTTGATGAGCTTAACACAAAACTTGAAACTGCCAGGGTTGAGAATGAAATCTCCAATACCTATTTTAAAACACTGGTTGATCACGCTGCCGTTGGACTGATTGCCTTTACTGCTGACGGAAGGATTGAGTTTTTCAATGATGCGTCCAGGAAAATATTTGGTATCAATGTTCTTAAAAACCTAAGCAGATTGGATCAGGTCAAAGAAGGCTTAAGTGAGCATATGATGATTCTGACTTCTAACCAAACCGAATTGGTCCCGATTATCATTAACGGGGAACTTATCCAGTTAGCTACCAGAAAAGTTCAGTTTCATACAGGAGAAAAGACCATTCATCTGGTCTCGTTGCAAAACATCAAACCTGAACTGGAGCAGAAAGAAGTTGAATCATGGCAGCGTCTTATCCGTGTTCTTACTCATGAAATAATGAATTCCATTACTCCGATTACTTCGCTGGTCGCCTCATTGACACGAATTTTCAGGGAAAAAGAAACAGGCCAAATAAAAAAGCCTGAAGAGATTACGAGCCAGGCAATTGAAAAAACACTCAAAGGGCTGGATCTTGTTGAGGGTCGGGGAACCGGACTTGTACAGTTTGTCCAGAACTACCGTGAAGTAACCCGGCTACCTAAACCCCATTTCCAGGTTGTAAATGTCAAAGAAATTCTTCAACAGGTTGCAATGCTTGGCGAAAATCAAAATCCGGAGAGGCATGTCCCGATAATTGTTGAAAGTCATCCGTCCATCCTGATTCAGGCTGATCCCGGGCTTATGGGGCAGGTACTGATCAACCTGGTTAAAAATGCCATTGAAGCGGTAGAAAATACTGATCAACCGTTGATCAAACTGACTGGCCAATCTAATCAGGATCATACCATCATTGAAGTGGAAGACAATGGACCGGGAATTCCACCGGGTGTCCTGGCGGATATTTTTGTGCCATTTTTTACGACAAAAGAAAAGGGTTCCGGTATCGGTTTGAGTTTATCCCGGCAAATTGTGAGGCTTCACGGAGGCAGTCTCGAAGCCTTTTCCGTCCCGGGTAAGAAAACAGTATTTACCATAAAGATCTGATTAGCTTAATTTTTTCCTGGAATTATTCTTCCATCGAAAAGATGCACAATGCGGTCACTATATTCGGAGTCGCGTTGGGAATGGGTTACCATTACAATGGTGGTACCGCTCTCATTAAGTTTCGTCAGAATGTTCATTACATCTTCCCCTCTGGCCGAATCGAGCGCTCCTGTTGGTTCGTCGGCAAGGATAAGAGCGGGGTTTGGAATGATTGCCCTGGCAATTGCAACGCGCTGTTGCTGGCCTCCTGATAACTGCATGGGAAAATAATTTTTCCGGGCGGGGATTCCTAACTTATCCAGGGTTTCCATAACTTTGATCTTGCGTTCTTTTGTATGGATCCCTAAATAGATCAAAGGTAACTCGACGTTCTCAAAAACTGTAAGCTCGTCAATCAGGTTAAAATTCTGGAAAATGAATCCTATTTTTAGTTTTCTGAGATCGGAACGTTGTTTTTCGGTAAAGCGCGCAACATTCTTATCTCCCAGATAATACTCCCCCGAGTCGGGACTATCCAATAATCCCAATATATTCAGTAATGTCGTTTTTCCACACCCGGATGGACCCATAACCGCAACAAACTCACCTTCCTTTACCTGAAAGTCGATATCATTCAACGCTATCGTTTCAACATCATCATGCTGGAAAACTTTTCTCAATGCAACTGACCTGATCATCCCCTCAAAATTTGAATTTTATCCAAGTTCCAATTGATTCCTCACAAGTTCGTAATAAGCACCCTTTAAATTTGAGAGCTCGGTATGCGTACCTCTTTCAACGATCTTTCCTTTCTCCAGAACCACAATCTGATCGGCGTTCTTAACCGTACTTAAACGATGTGCTACTATTACAACAGTCTTTCCCTTAATAAATTCATCAAGGTGTTCGATGATGATTCGTTCGTTGTTTGCATCCAATGAATTTGTCGCTTCATCGAAAAAGAGATACTCTGGATTCCTGTATACGGCCCGGGCTATCAATATGCGTTGACGCTGTCCTTCACTGATACCATGACCGTCCTGGCCTATCTTTGTTTTTACACCCAAAGGCAGATTTTCAATAAAATCGGTAAGGTTCGCCATAAAGATGGCATGTAAAAGGCGGGTTTCATCAATTTGTTCAGCGCCAAGTGCAATATTGTGGGCGATGCTTTCCGAAAAAATGTACCCATCCTGCATTACCGAGCCGCAATTCTTACGCCAGAACCTGCAGGAAATATCATCGAGCGGAACATCCCCCACCGTGATTTTTCCTGTTACGGGTTTGTAGAATCCCAATAACAATTTTATCAGTGTCGTCTTCCCGCTACCACTTGATCCGACAATTGCGGTAACCTTCTTTTCCGGTATAAAGAGGTGGAGGCCTTTCAGGACAAAAGGAGAGTGAGGTCCTTCATACTGGTAAGTAAGCCCCTGTATGTTCAGACTTCTGTTTTGAGGGAGTTCCAGTGATCCTGGAATAGCGGGATCTTCTTCTTCCTTATGGGAATTGATCTCCTCCAGTCTTTCAATACTTATTGTGGCATCCTGTGCTTCACGGATGAAACTGACCATCTGCTCAACCGGGTTATTCATCTGACCAAGGATGTACTGAATAGCCAACATCATACCAAGAGTCAATTCACCCTTTAAAACAAATGAGGCTGATAAAAAAGTGATCAGTATATCCTTGGACCTTAAAAAAATAAATGCTCCAAGGCTTTGGTATTGATTGAGCAGAAGACTTTTAATGCTTACCTTAAATAGCTTTTCCTGGATCTTTTCCCATTCACTGCGTTTCTGATTTTCACAGTTGTTCAGTTTAATTTCCTGCATTCCTGTAATCAATTGAATGAGGGTACTCTGGTTTTCAGCAAGTCGTGAGAATCTCAGATAATCAAGTTGACGCCTTTTTTTCATGAACAGGTAGACCCATACAGCATAAAAAATGCTTCCTGCAAGAAAAACAAAAAATATTGTAATATTATAGAACAATAAAACGATTCCAAAAACGATAAAATTGACGATTGAAAACAGGATGTTCAGGGAACTGACCGTAAGAAAAGATTGTATCCGGTGATGATCATTGATTCGTTGCATCAAATCACCGATCATCTTTGAATCAAAGAATCCCAGTGGAAGTTTCATGATTTTCAGCAAAAAATCGGATATCATCGAAATGTTTATCCTGGTACTGATATGGAGCAATATCCATCCCCGGACGAATTCAACGGTACCAAGCCCAAGGAAAAGGGCTAATTGTCCGAGCAAAATAAGTACAATGAAATTTAAATTCCGGTCCCTGATACCGGTATCGACGATTGCCTGTGTCAGGAATGGGAAAACCAGTTGAATGGCGCTGCCTATCAACATACCGAATGCCAGCTTGAACATTTGTCGCTGGTGAGGTTTTAAATATGAAAAGATAAACCGGAATGGCGATCGTTCACGCCGTTCTTCAACCTGTTTGTTCAGTTCGGGAGTTGGTTCAAGGACAAGACACACGCCTTCGGTGCTATTCTCTTCTTGCGGAAGCCATGACTTCAGGAATTCCTCCCTGGAGAATTTTATTTTCCCGTGAGCAGGATCCGCAACATAAAAGATCACATTATTTAACTTTTTTTTGATTTTATAAATTACAACAAAATGGTGCTGATTCCAGAATGCAACACAAGGCAACAAGGTTTGTTCGATTAATTGATTCAGGGTAATCTTTACCCCAAGTGTCTGGAAGCCTATTGATTCGGCAGTATCACTGATGCCAAGCATCGAAACCCCTTCCCTGGTGATATGACAACGTTCGCGAAGCATGGTCAGGCTGAACTTTTTTCCGTAATGCTTTGCGATCATTTGAAGGCAAGCCGGCCCACAATCCATGGAATCGTGCTGATGATAAAACCTGAATCCCATTATTCGTATTTAAGCACTAAGAGTGGATTATTATGTAAAACTTTCCTTGTCCTGAAGAAAAGTATTGCTGAGACAAAAACAGTCACAGAAATAATTGCAACAATTATGAGCAACCATGAAACATCAACATGATAATAAAATGTATTCAGCCAGCGATTCATCAGGAACCAGGTAAACGGTACCCCGGTTATGACTGCAATAGTGATATAGATATAAAATTCCTTCTGCATTTCATAGATAATGTTCGGGGTGCTCGCGCCGAAAACCTTACGAATAGCCACCTCCCTCATTTTTCTTTCCGAAAGCAGGATTGCCAGTCCGAATAATCCCATTCCTGTGATTAGAAAAGCCAGAATTGTAAAAGATGCTACAATAAATTGAAAATTTTCATCACGTGTATAAAGGGTGTCCAGTTCTTCATCGAACAAATGATAGTTAAATGGCAAGGTTGGAGCAAGTTGCCTCCATGTTTTTTCAATATCTGCTATCACGGAATTTTTGGAACCGGCCTGATATCGTAAAACAAGCGATTGGCACTGGTTTGGGCGCAGAAAGAATAACGCAGGCCTGATCTTGTCATGAAATGTACGCATATGGAAATCCTCAACGACCCCGACGATCTTAAATTGATCGAGATAGAACTCTCCATCAGTATTATGACCGAGTTCCTTTGTTGCCGCTTTATTGATTATCATGCTGTATTTAATATCAGCACTTTCCTTTATATCAAAGTCACGTCCCGATACAAATTTTGTCCCCAATGTTTTGAAGAAATGGTAATCAACGGAATAACTTTCAAAAGTAATCTCCATTCCCGACTTACCACCGGTTCTGATTTTAATTACTTGTGTCGCATTTGAAGGAAATGATATAGAAATTCCCGAGATGGAATTAATATCCTGTTTTTTTGCAATGGACGCCTTTAGTAATGAATACATTTTGAACTCACTTGGATTGAAACTTACCATTAAAAGATTTTCTTTTTTCAGTTTTAGATCCTGGGTAAAACAATACCTGATCTGGCGATAAACAGTAATAAAACTGATCAATAAGGATAGCGTAATAAAAAGTTGGAAAACAGTGAACACTTTACCCAGGCTGAATTTGCGGAAGGAGAATAACCGCATTTTCAGTGCATGAAGGGGATCGAGCGCCGACAGATACAAAGCAACATAGATCCCCGATAAAACACCGATAAGGATTGTTATACCCGCAAAAAGAAGAAAATAGATAGCCATATTGCTTGCATAAAGCTGGATTTCATATCCATATAGCTCCTTAATAAACGGATTGATTAGTCCTAAAAGTAAAAACGCAAGAGGAAAAGCCAGAAACGTCAGAAGTATTGATTCGGTGAGGATCTGGTATCGTAATTGTTTCTTTGATGCCCCAAGAACTTTTTTAACCCCGATTTCCTTGAACCGTAATGCGGACCGGGCAGTGCTGAGAATGCTGTAATTAATCCCCGCAAGTAACAAAATAAATACAGCTAAAGAAGTATATGTTATCAGGTTTGATAAGTTCCCCTTTAGTAGAAAGTCATTATGAATATTCTCAGAATTCAGGTACATGTCTCTAAGGCTTTGAAAAGTCAGGTCAATGCCGGATTCATCCAACTTAATGGCTTTGCTCAAAGCAGGAAGTTTTTGTTCTAACGTTTTTATTTTAATATCGTCTTTTAACCTGATTATTGTTTCGGTTGTTAATTCTTTGTAAGATATCAGGATGGTTTCAGGATTTTGAGATAAATCTTTCAGGACTTCCTCAGGGAAGCCGATGCTGGAAATAAAATCCGCCTGGTAACTTGAGTTCCATGGTAGGGCACGGTAAACACCCTGAATCTTAAAATTAAAAATCTTACCATTTGCTTTAACTTTAATATTTTTCCCGACCGGATTAAAAGAACCAAAATACTTTTTGCTGGTTTGCTCGGAAATAAGCAGTGAAAAGGTGGAAGCCAGGGGTTTATCCGGAGAACTTGCTATCATTTGAAGAGAGAACAAGTCAATGATGGAAGGATCAGCCGAAATGAAACGAGGTTCAGTATAAAAAATTTCATTATGGCAAACGGATACAGGACCGGTAATGTTTATCAGGTTTATGATTCTTGCGGTTCTGTCAATTTCAGGAAAATATTTTTCCAGGGTTGGCGCAACGACAAGACCGGTCAAGGCATCCAGTTCTCCTTTATTTTTATTTTTCATCAAAACACGGTACAGCTTTTTATTTTCCTTGAAACAGGTGTTGTAACTTAATTCATTGATGAGGAATGTAAATAGTATAAAAGCTGCCGTAAGTCCAAGGACTAAACCAAGCAGGTTAATGGCTGTATAGGTTTTGCTCTTAGTCAGGAAACGGTAAGAAGTAATAACTGAAATCCGGAGCATGGATCAACGATCTACTGAATTATATGACACAAATTAAATCTTTTCATGACAAGCTCATAGTTACTGATGGGAGGGCATAGAAGATGATAGATGCAGTTTTTACACGGGCTCACAGATGACCTTATACGTTTCCAGCTTATCCCATTCTCCTGTTCATGTTTCGTGAGATCATTCATTGTATCTTTTTTCAGGTTTCCAAGGGGTTCATCATTTACGTTGGCAAACACTTTTCCTCCGGGATGAATGGTTAATTTACCCCATTCTGTTTCATTGATCATTTTTCTTGCAAAGATCTGTTGCTGATCCGGCCTGGATGCCTGAATATCCTCTCTGGTAATAAAAACGTAATCTCTGAAAAAAAAGTAATTGGATCTGTTAAAGTAGGGCTTAAAAAAGGAACCGGTAAGATTTAAGTTTTGAATAATACCATTTGCCTCAACCAGTTCATGAGAATCCTGAACAATAAAATGCCACTCAATTGGAATATGGGTCTTTAATTGTTGTAAAGATTCATTGATTTGATGGATCTTTGTTTCATGGAATGGATGTGTAAGAAGGAAGATATAGTTAGAATTATTCGGGGGTTTTTCCCATAAGCGGGAATCAAAGTATGCCGGAAAAAAATAGAAACGTTTCCGGTGGTTTACTGCTTCAAGCAAGGATAGCAATTCTTCAAGGTTGGTATATATACTGATGTTGTCGCTCACCAGGCTCAGGTTCATTTTTGAATATGACCTTATTTCAGCGAAAATGGATTGAAGAAGTTTAAGGTCAAGCTCTTTTCTTTTGCCATAAACAAATTGCGGAAAAATAAACTGCGAATATGCCTTGCTATACTGTCTGACGAGTCCTGAATTACCTGAAGAAAGGTGCAATGTTAATTCGACCAGCAGCTCATTTGGTGGTATAAAGTTGCTTGTATTCTGTTTTTTTATGAGTGGATTTGGCATTATGATCACCGGTTTCTTGGCAGACCAGGATTGTTTCAAAAGGTCACCCATATAATTCTTACGCAATTCTTTTATAAATATTTGAATTTCCGGCTTGGCCCTTTCTTCTTCAGGTAATTTAATTACATAGTCACTTGACTGTTTTGAAAGCAAATGGCAGAGGCGTGAAATTATCGGACTGTCTGAGATAAACAACATTTTCTTATTCAAAGTATTGTAAAAGAGAACTTCATTTCCCTGAAAAGTCATTTGAACATAGGGTTCAATAATAAGCCACCAAGAACCGTCATGCATCGTAAAAGGCTTCTTTAATAATCCGGAGGTATAGTTGATGGTCTTTTTCAATAAGACTGAGATTGTTAGCTAACCGTTGAACAAAATGAGCTTCATCTGTGAAAAATTCACATTCCGGGCTTCCAGTTTCAATCTTGGTGTTGAACATGCATTCCATGCAATTATCATCCATATAGCATTGTTTACACAAAGATTTTATTTTGGAATAGTAATTATTATATTTCAGCGCAATGGAATCAGAATCAATCTGTATACCATCCTGGCTTACCTGGCCAATATCGAAAATTCTGCTGATATGTTCACATGGAAGGATTATCCCGTTAGCCGTAATAAAAATCCGGAGTGAGAAGGGGAGACAAGTTCCGGTTGGAATACTGTTTTTCCTCTTCATGTTTCTTTTTTTTCGAAAGATCAACTGACTATGGTCCTTTAAAACATTTCCTGAATATTTTTCAAGGGTATCGGCTATCTCCTTAACCATGGGATGACGAAGCAACAGGTTTTTCATCGTTTTCAGGTCGGAACTTTTTGGTTTCCTACCTATCAGGAAGGTCGAGATAAACTCATTACGGAAATGTTCATTAACATTTAATGTATTTATCGTGGAGATGACGGGAATTTTTTTAAATTTTTTTGTAAAAAAGGAAAAGACAGACTTATAGGAGTTCCTGCTATGGAGAACTGTTAAAAATGAAATGTATTTCTCGAAATACTCCGGATATTTCTTTTGCACCTTTTCAAGGTTTTTGATGACCAAGTCGAAAGAAGATTTGTTGTTTTTCATAACCCGGAATGAATTCCCTTTTTCATCTCCATCCAGGCTTACTGCTACTTCAACTGAGTTTTCTGCCAAGTAATCCATATATTTTGATAACAACAGGCCATTGCTTGACATGGTAAATTTGAAAACCGGTTTGGGTCCGGGGTAAGAGTTCATGTAGGAAATGACCTCTGAAATCAGACTAAAGTTTTTAAGAGGCTCTCCACCGTAGAAACTGACAGTCAGCACCGGATTTTTTACAGGATCTCTCTTTGAAAGGATAAGGTCGATCATTTGCCTGGCGTAATCAGGATTCATCTTTTGCTTTCCCCGTGCAGTGTTGATATAATACTTGCTATAAGTACAATAGGTACACGAAAGATTACACTCTTCCGTAGTCTCAAAAATGACCTGTTGTAATTTACCTATATTTTCTTCTATCTTGGATGGAGATAAAATTCCTCCCAGGTTAACTCTTTTAACCGGGGTAAAGAAATCATGCTTTTGAAGAAAACGGTATTTGGAATAGTGATAGTGTACTTCTTCGTATGCAAAGACGCCAAAGGACTTGAGATCTAATTTTCCTTTTATACGTATCTGATTGAGATAATCGGGAAGGTTGGCTCCCTTCTTTTCAAGGTCGAAAAAGTGCCTTGTAAGGGGATGACATAAAAGAAATTGCTTCCTGAATGGACTATATAGAAAAATGTTACCCTTATCCGTCGTAAACGTTACGGTATTTTTCATGCGTTTCCGGTTGCATGGCTATATGACCAACAATCGAAAGGCAAAGATATCATTTTCCTAAAACCTTAATGAGAATGAGAAGGTTTAAATTAATCCGGTTTTGTATGAACTGATGCGCTTGAAATACTACTGCTGGGACATGCGCACATATCTCCACCTGGGCCGCCACTTTGACGTGTGGTTACGACGGGATTATTTACTGAACAGGTACAATATACGTCGCCACCTTTAATTTGGGCTAACATACTTTTTTTGATCTCGGCTTTGTACAGGTTGACTAAACTTAATCTTTTCATGGTTTTAATTTTTTGGTTTTATCTTTTTTTATATTATTCAAATTTTGTAATTAGTAAAGCAAATTATGTGCCAAAATTATAAAATACAGTATATCAGATAAATAAAAAAATAATTAGCTTAAAAAATCGGTTTAATATGTAAAATAAATTGACAATAGTGTATGATTTTTTGAAAACACTTATTGATTGTAACGATAAATAAAGGCTTTGGGTTACAACCTAAAAGATGAATGATTAATCTTTAATAAGGCGTATAAAAGCGATCTCACAAGCAAGAAAAACAAGAGTAATTATGATAAACAGTTTCCATAGAGGAGTTCCCTGGTTAATATTCTTAATCTGCTTTGACAAAGAAGATTTTTTATCGGAAAGAAAATGGATATTCTCTGTAGGATGGCGGGAAATTTGGTCATTAATTTCAGATTCGGAAAGACATCTCAGATCGGATTCTTTACGGTTATAATTAAATGCAATTCCCTCAATAGGTCGTTTCCCGCTGAAAAGAGTGTACAAACCTGATTCCTTTACCTGGTCCTGAATATTTAAATTTGCCCTTGATGTCGTGGCATCAGCGCCTGGAATGAATTCAGCTCCACTGCTGTTATTGCGAATTTTTAATATGCTCCCTTCGTTCAACGAATCGAATGGCAGGCTGATTTCATTATTGCCGATAATGTTATACAACTCCTTGCCGGGATTACTAAGGTATGCCATTTTATATAGTGTTGGGACAAAGAGAATATGACGGGGGAAATTGCTCCATGTGTCATCCAACGGAATTGAAAAAAGGTATATTTTCCCCTTGCCAAGACGGGTAAATGTAAGAAAAGGCTGACCATGTAAAAGCTTTAATAGTGGTTCCTGTTTATCCTTAATATTTTGGATTTGTCGATAGAACTTTAATGCAACAGGTAAGTCGGTGTTTACCGGCAGTATAACTTTTCCGGATGGCAATTTTTCGAAGACATCCTTATAAAGATCACTCTCCAGGGCTATGGAGGTGATGGGTTGTCTGATAGTATCGATCTCTGTGAACAATGGTAAATTCATGCCAGACAAGAAGTTACTATAGCTTACAGAATTGATTTTCTGTGGAGGAAATATAACGAGGCTGCCCCCCGACCGGATATACTTTGTCAGTTCTTGCATCAACCCGGAAGAAAGTTCATCGAGACTATTTAAAATAATCATTGTGTAGTTCCCAAATGAGGTATAATCCAGTTTCTTATAAGAGCTATTTACGAAGTGAAAGGAAGAATCAGATATGAATAGAGCATTCAAATAATGATTTTCGGTTACTCCATTTATACAAAGAATCGGGATATTTGGCAATATGGAGTATGTAAAGAAGAACTGATCATCATAGCGTACAGGATAATCAATGAGTTCCAAAGAGCCGAATTGAATTCCGGCATCATTTTCGGTATAAGGCATTATGATATCAGTACTCGAATTCGCCCTGACCGAGAAGCTTGCCACCGCTTTCTGCATGTTGTTGATGATGAGTTTGACAGGTATTTTTTCAAGAGATTCTTTCCCATAATTGCAAATATGAACTTTAAGACTGACCATTTGGTTTGGGCGGTGAGTGGGTGATTCGAATGAGATTGTGTCGATACAGAGATTGTTTCTTTGTTGTGGTGTTACGGATACAAGGTACCATAAGCATGTAGTATCCGGCTTCATAAGGAGTAAATCAGCAAAGGTTTTCTGAAAGTCTGATATAACAAATGCATCCATTGCATTGTTGCGACTATTCGTCAGAATATCATTCTGCCGGCGGATAATTGTTGACAAAAACCGGGAGACCGGTGATAATTGTACTTCCCCAACTAACCTTATGAATTCTTCCCTGCTGCAGAATCTCTGGTGGCATCCTTCAAAATCGTTGGTAAGCAATTGAAAAACATCGCTTGGCTGATAGGATTGAGCAATTTCAATGGCTTTTGATTTTGCAATGTCAATAAGTCGTCCTTCTGTTGCCAGGGCTTCCATTGAAAATGAATTATCCAGATAAATGCAAATAGCACGCTTCCCTGTTATTTGTTTTTGTTGATTGGCGGAAGGAATGTATGGTTGGGAAAATGCAATAACCAGGCAGGTGAGAGCAAGAAGCCTGGCAGCTAAAATGAGCAATTGTTTGAGTTGTGAATGACGTTTGGTTTCCTGCTGAATTTCGGTCAAAAACCGGACATTGGTAAAATAGACTTTTTTAAATCTTCTGAAGTTAAAAAGATGAATAAAAATTGGAATTGCAAGTCCAGAGAGGGCAAACAGAAAGAAAGGATGGATAAATTGCATGTACAAAATTAAAAAAAAAACCCGGCCAAGAAACCGGGTTTTTATAAAACCTTAAATGAACTGGCTTATTAATTGCCTGGACTATATGACACCCTGGTCAAGCATTGCGTTTGCTACTTTCAAAAACCCTGCAACATTTGCGCCTTTCACATAGTTCACATAACCATCCTTGTCTTTACCGTGTTTTACACATTGTTCATGAATACTGCACATGATCTGGTGCAGCCGTTCATCGACCTCTTTCATCGGCCAATGGAGTTTCATTGAGTTCTGTGACATTTCAAGTCCTGATGTTGCAACGCCACCTGCATTAACTGCTTTACCCGGAGCAAACAGGATCTTATGCTCCAGGAATAATTCAACGGCTTCGGGAGTACTTGGCATATTTGCTCCTTCGGCAACACACATGACTCCATTTTTAATAAGGTGATGTGCATCCTCCTTCCCCAGTTCGTTTTGTGTAGCACATGGCAGTGCAATATCGCATTTCATCTCCCATGGGCGTTTACCCTGCCGGAACTGTGCATTAGGGAATTCATAGGAGTAAGGTTTCACGATATCCTGGTTTGAGGCGCGTAATTCTAGCATATATTCGATCTTCTCTCCCGAGATGCCATCGGGATCATAGATATACCCATCCGGGCCGGAAATAGTCACAACCTTTGCGCCAAGTTCGGTGGCTTTTAATGCAGCGCCCCATGCAACATTACCGAATCCTGAAATGGCTACGATTTTACCTTTGAAGGTTTCTCCTTTAGTTGCTAACATTTCCTTGGCAAAATATACCGCACCGAAACCTGTTGCTTCGGGACGGATAAGGCTGCCACCCCAATTCAACCCCTTACCTGTAAGAACGCCACTATTTTCACGGGCTAATTTTTTGTACATCCCATATAAAAATCCGATCTCACGACCACCAACCCCAATATCGCCTGCAGGTACATCCGTTTCAGGTCCGATCAGTTTCCACAGTTCGAGCATGAAACCCTGGCAGAAACGCATGATCTCCGCATTTGATTTCCCTTTTGGATCAAAATCCGAACCGCCTTTTGCACCACCCATTGGCAAAGTAGTAAGACTGTTCTTGAATATCTGCTCAAATCCCAGAAATTTCAAAATGCTCAGGTTGACACTTGGATGGAAACGCAAACCTCCTTTGTATGGACCTATTGCGTTGTTAAACTGAATGCGATAACCACGGTTGACCTGGACTTTACCATTGTCATCGACCCAGGATACTTTAAAGGTGAGGATGCGGTCGGGTTCCACAAGCCGCTCAATGATATTTGCAGATTCAAAATGAGGATTCTCATTATAGATCGTTTCTATTGACTCCAACACCTCACGAACTGCTTGCAGGTATTCTACTTCTCCTGGATTTTTTTTCTCCAGGTCATTCATGATTTTTTCTAGGTTCATTTCAATTTAGTTTAGTAAGTTACTTTAAATAGTTTAGAAATATTTTTTATGCTTTGTTTTCAGGTTTCAGGTTGCAAAATTATTTTATTGTTAGGAATTTACAAAGCATTTCTGGATAAATTTATCCTTTATTGTTTATTTGTTAACAATAAACAGGGAAATAAAATAATAATAGTCAGCGATTAGAGATAGTTTTGACTCCGATCAAATTATCGTTGGAATAAATTTTAATTATTGAATCCTTTCCCCTTGGTGAATATTCAATTTCTTGACCCTCTTTAAGATTATTTTTATATGGTGTCATGATCTTAAGATGCCCGTTTTCAGGATAATAAGATTTTTGAATTCCATTACCATGAACGAAATTTCCTTGTCCGACCACCTGACCGGATTCATTAAAATATAACCATTGGCCATCGATATCGCCGTTAACATATATTCCTTCGGTTTTAGTTTGTTTGTTGGGATATAATTCACGATAATGCCCGTGAAGTTTACCCTTTACGTAATAGGCTTCAACAACCAGATCACCAAGCCGGTCCCACTGTAAATTCTGTCCGTTCAGGGTGTCATTTTTGTAAGTCTGCAGTTCTTCTTTGGATCCTGTCGCGAAATATCGGGTCAGAATCCCGTCGAGTTTATTTTTTTTAAAAAAACATTCCATTTGAATGATTCCGTCTTCATACCAATATTTTGCAAGCCCATTACGTTCCTTGCCGTGCATGGAAATTTCTGATTTAATATTTCCATTGGGCCATTTCTCAGTTTTTACTCCGGAACAGGCGATTGAAAGAAATAAAATCGGAAAAAATACTAAAGTGTTGAATGTTTTCATGATTTTTGGAAAAGTATGATGGTACCTTCAATTCCATTGATCAACATTTGGATCGCTATCACTGTAAGGATTAATCCCATGATCCGGGAAACGACTTTCAACATGGAGGGACCGATCTTATCTGCGAGTGTACGGGAGGATATAAACAGGAAATAAGTAATAAGGCACATAATACCAAATATCGATATGACCAGGATTACATTAAGGATCGATTTTTCAACGCCAACGAAGTTCATTGCCGTGGAAATGGTACCCGGACCTGCAAGGAGTGGAATTCCGAGGGGTGATATAGCCATATCGTGCGCTGCCTTTAATTGCAGTTCTTTCTCTTCAACGCTCTGGGAATGGATCGGGTTTTCCTTCGCATTCAGCATTTGAAATCCAATAATGAATACAATAATGCCTCCGGCTATCTGAAAGGCTGGAACAGTAATACCGAACATACGAAAGATGATATGACCAAAAACGGTAAAGACAGCAATGATGATAAATGCGGCCATCACTGCCCTGAAGGCAACCTTTTTCTGTGTTTTCTTATCAAATTCCTGAACCATACCAAGAAAAACAGGAAGGTTGCCTATAGGATTGAGCATTGCGAAAAAACCCATAAACACTGTGATCGCATGTAAATATGCGTCGTGAATATTCATTTTCAATTCTTTTTAATGTGTAGGGATGAAAATATTTTAACCTGCCTGATAAATTCGCTGGCAAGTTTTCCTGATAATGAGTTTGTCTTTTCCATCCGTTCCGGATGCCATTGGACACCGATAAGGAACGATTTTCCATCAGGATCCCGCCATTCAATCCCTTCAACCAGGCTATCACCGGACCTGGTATTTTCCTTTAAAAAAGGAGAGAGTACTTGTACCGCCTGATGGTGATTGGTTGTGACCATCCCGGAATCACACTGAATAATTTGGTGCAGGGTTGTTCCTCGTGTAACAAAGACTGTATGAAAACAATGTAGATAATCCTCACACTGATGAATGACAGATTTCTTAATATCCGATGGAATATCAATAATTAATTTTCCACCAAGATAAACGTTCAATATCTGTGCTCCCCGGCAAATTCCCATGACCGGCATTTTCATCTCGAGGGCTTTCCCGATAAGAAAAATCTCAAGAGTATCGCGGTGACAGTTGGTTACGCTACATCTTCCGGTATCGGACTCACTGCCATAGAATCCGGGATATATATCTTCTCCGCCTGTAAGTAACAATCCGGAACACCCATCCATGATCCGAAGCGCTGAATCGATGGAAAAGGAATACAGGTCGACCGGAATTAATGTGGAACCAGTGCCTTTAAGCCAGTTAATATAATTTGGAGAAGCTTTGGAAAGTGCTATTTTTACTGGTCTTTCCCTTGAGCAACCAGTAATAATAAATAGCGGGATGAAAAGGACCATTACGAGGATTATAAAGATTCTTGCGAATGATCTTTCCATATCGGCTTTGAATCAGTAAAGCAAAAGTACAAATTAAAAGCAATGATATCCGGCTGTTAAACCCAAATAATCATTGGAGAATTTTCCGTTGATATCCAGGATACAGAGTTTTGTTGTCACTGGATTGTTCATGGCAGACCGGCCGAATTCCATCAAAGTTCTTCCTGGGCGGATTCCAGGTTTTGAATGAACAATTACCTGTTTTGTAAGATGGAACCCATAATCTTTACAAATATTAATGATAGTATTTTGGTTCGCATAAGGGAAAATAACGGAAAATCTTCCATCCGGTATTAATAACCGGTGGACCATTTTTATGAGGGTTTCGGTTTTTAGTCCTTCATCATGTTTAGTAATATTTACAGTCCTGGATACTGACCTTAGATGGTTTTTGAAATAAGGTGGATTGGAAATAATATAATCGTATGGTTCGCCTGAGGTTGATTGAAAATCAAAAAGGGAATGGCAAAATGCATTGAGCCTTCCTGGCCATGGGCTGTTAATGAAGTTTTCTTTCGCCTGATCCACCGATGGTTTGTCGATATCTATAGCATCAATAGAAGCCACCGATTTCTGGGCGATCATTAGTGCGAGGAGACCGCAACCTGTTCCGATATCCAGGATTCTCGTTGCGTCTCCGGGATCAACCCAGGCTCCGAGTAACATAGCGTCGGTTCCTACCTTGAGTGTACTCCGGTCATCTTCGACTGTGAAATGTCTGAAGCGGAATGCCATGAATTGTTATACGTAAATATCAATAAGACCGTCGGGGGCTTCAATAAAAATGGTTTTATTCTCACGGTCAACGTGTTTTATTATTTCATCTACGACAGGAATAAGGATTTCATGCTTTCCTTGCATGACCTGGAATAAGGACTGATAGGGGAGATCCAGGATGCCTCTGATCATTCCGATCCTGCCATGGTTTTTATCTACCACTGAAAACCCGGTTACTTCGTGATAATAAAACCGGTTGCCTTCTAACTTAGGCAGTTCTGCCAGAGGAAGAAACATTTTCCGGCCTGAATATATCTCTGCATCTTCAATGGATGTCACATCCTGGAAACGAATAACTGCCTTAAAGTTTTGTTTAACTTCAAACTCTTCGATGAAAAATGGAATCTGTTCACCATCGAGGTCAAGGTAAACGGATTTTAAACCAAGATAATCTTCAGGGTTATCCAAATCCAGGAGAACAAGTAAATGGCCTTTATTACCGTACGTCTTTAGTATCATACCCAGGTAATAAAAATGTTCCCCGGCCATAAAGTGTTATTTTTGTCCCGCTTATTCCTGCTTTGGTTCTTCGCCGGCGGGTTCTACAGTTTGTGCTGTTGCAGGTTCTTCGGTTTGTACAGCTACAGGTTTGGCGGCAGGAACTTCTGGTGAGCTTGTTTCTTTAACCTCTGCCCGTTCCGCTTCTTCTGCTTTTGCAAGTTTCCTGGCCAGAACCTGGGCTTTCGCCTCATTCACCTTGCTTTCGGTTTCGAGGACTTTTTTGCGTGCATCTTTGACGCTAAGTTCATTCTCTTTCTTCTTGCCTGCAATTTTTGCCTGTTTCTCCTGTAACCAGGTCTGAAATTTTATTTCAGCCTGATCCTGTGTCATGGAGCCTTTCTGCACACCTTTGAGCAAATGGTTCTTATACATCACTCCTTTATAATGAAGAATGGCTTTTACAGTGTCGGTAGGCTGTGCCCCCTTCCTAATCCATTCCATGGCTTTTTCGAAATTGATCTCAATTTCCGCGGGCTTGATAAGCGGATTATAGATGCCAATTTGTTCAATGAATTTTCCGTCACGTGGTGCACGACCATCCGCAATAACAATATGGTAAAAAGGTTGTCCTTTTTTACCTCTTCTCTGTAATCTGATTTTCGTTGGCATTAGTAATTAATTGATTTGATAAATAATTAATAATTGAATTAAAGGGGTGCAAAATTCGTGATTTTTTTTGAATTGACCAAATATTACTTTATAACGATCTTCTCCCGAACATAATAAAGTTTCAGACTGAGACCCGACAAGGAGGTTGGTTTGAGAGTGGGTGTGGGTGTGATTTTAGTCCTTCACGCACCTCACCGCAAACGCATTCGCCTTGCTGCTTTCGTAAAGTGAAACGCTCTGGTTGCGGCTGTTCACTCCCCGTGTGATGATCCTGTTGTTGGAACCCTGAGTGGAAGTCCAGAACATGGTTCCCGACGGGAGATCTGATGAAGTGAATGCCCAGGCAGTGTTAAGGTAAGCCATACCCTGCAGCAGAGCTTCAAATCCGCCCGGGATAAGATACAGGTCGGTAAGGAATGAACCCGCAAGAC
>Ga0172371_10001959_pt1 | contig 32765 bp, 14 predicted proteins | sample Lak12m_FD_114543 | JGI IMG/M metagenome (GOLD analysis project Ga0172371, IMG submission 114543) | Freshwater microbial communities from Kabuno Bay, South-Kivu, Congo - kab_022012_12m | ecosystem: Environmental > Aquatic > Freshwater > Lake | place: Democratic Republic of the Congo: South-Kivu...
CACCTCGGGATTGTTCTGGCCGGGATGCGTATAGGTCACGCCGTTCTTCATGCGCAAGCGGCGATTGAACGCCACGCGGTCTTCCTTGCCGGCGCCGGCGCCGCAGCGGGCCTCGACTTTGGCCCGGTCGGCGGCACAGACGGCCTCGACGATCTTGTCTCGCACTTTGTCAACATATCGCGCGTCGGCGCAGGACGACTTTTCATAGGCCAAGCGCCGGACGAACTCCGAGGCGTGGTCGTATTGCCCCGGTTGTACGATCCCCAGCGGACCCGACGAGTGCGAATGGGAAGCCCCGATCAGCACCGCCTCGGGGCGAATCCCGCTCCGCTGGCGAATGAGTTCGCGGGCCTGGAGGACCATCGGCCGAAAGACGAAACCCGCATCGACTCCCACCAGGGCCACCCGCATCCGGCCGTCGTCGAACACTGCGGCGCGGACCTTGCACGGGTCGTGGATGGCGCGGCAATAGGACTTCCCGTACCCGCCAGGCACCTCCATGCCCAGCTCCGGCGTGATGTCGGCCTCGGCGAACCCGGCCTTCATCGCGGGCTCCTCCGCCCTCAGGGGCCGGCCGAGCAAGCCACACGCCAACTCCGCGATGACCAGGCAAGTTGCCGCCCGAAGAAGGTTCATCATGTTCGGTCTCCTCGACACGATTGAGATTCTGGTGAGAGTCTTGCGGTATGTCCCCTCTCCCGTCGGGAGAGGGTTAGGGTGAGGGCACGCGGTCGCTGCAATCGGTCTGGAAGACTCGCGGCGATCGGGGCCGCCCTCACCCCCGGCCCCTCTCCCGCTCGCGGGAGAGGGGAGCTGGTGGGATAAACACTAGGTGACCACGTCTCGTCCGGCATCGAGCGATACCTCGGTTTCCAGGACCGCGCCCGGCGCCAAGAGCGAGCACTGGCGGCGGGCGATGGCCTCGCCGACGCGATTGGGCATGGCCGTAGAAGGTTCCAGCAGCACGGTGTAATGCCCGTCGAACCCGCCGTACGAGGCCCACACCGAAGCGTAGGGCAACACGCGCGTGTCGAAGCGGTACGCAAACGTCAGCCCTTGGGCCGGGCGCCGCCAGGCCAAGCGGCCCGCGCTTAACTGGTAGAGGTGGAACGAATCGCACGTGCCGTCCTTCGCGGGGACGACGCTGGCAACCTGCCCCTCGATCAACGGCCAATGGAAGGGGTCCAGGTTCCGGTGACGCGACCAGCTCGGGTCGGCCACCTGCGCCTTTTCGGCGGGGCACTCGATCACGTCGCCGGGCGCCACGGCCAGGGCCGCATGGAAGTTCCAGAGGAAGTGCCTCGCCGCATCCGTGGGATTGGAGATCCGGTACTTGAAGTTCACGGTGGGCTTGTCGGCCACCAGACCCATCCGTCTCCGGTAAAACAGTCCGCAGCGCGGCAGCCGCCCCTCGAGGATCAGGGAGCAACCCTCCAGTTGCCAATCCAGCCGTCTGGTCCAGAGTTCGCCGTGGTCGGGGCACTCCACGCCGTCGATCCGCTCGGGGATGTCGTTAGGCAGCAACTCATCGATCCCGCCGTAGAAGTTCGGATCGTACGGACTGCCCGGCGGCACGCGATGCAACCGCAGCCGCGTGTTTCTCCAGAGAAACTCGTGGCCGCCAACCTTCTCCCGAAGGCTGATGATCCGCCCACCGACGCCGGGAGCAACGTCGACCTGCAGATGATCCGACTCCAGTCGGACCAAGTCTGTGCCGTCGAGGATCAGACACGATGCAGTGATCGCCATAACCTATCGCGTCGCGGCTCTTGCCCGATTGCAGAAGACCGTACGGAGATCCCTATGCCCCTCGCGAGTCCCGTAGTCCCTAGTCTATGAATAGCCATTTCTTCCCGCAAGCTCTGCGTTGCCGGGAGTTGCGCTAGTCCGTCTTCTCCGAAAGAGCGGGCGGTGTCAAGGGCTCCGAGAAGGCTCGCAAACTCCGACTCCACCTCATGGGCACAGTGAGGCCAACGCCTTGGAAACGCAAATCGACCCTACAATGCCCATTCAGATCGTCGTCCGGAGCGAATACCGGGCCGCTCCGCGCGTCCCGGATTCATGGACGGAGTTGTTGCGAAGAACAGGTGTTTTGCGTTCCAAAGGACCATCGGATAGAATCAGGCGAGGCTCATGCTGTAAATCGGCGAAGTTGGCAAAAGTCTTTGGACCACAATCGAGGACATTATGATGCACAACAAGGCGTTGTCGCTTATCGGCAATCCGACGTTCCCTCTCGTGATCCTGTTCGGGTTGGGCCCGATCGCGAACCGGGCGGCGGCAGGGCCGGCGCCCATCGAGGAGTATCTCGCCTCGCAAGAGCGCGTCGTGCGCGGACTGGAGGGCCGGCTTGACGCGATGGCCGGTGCAGCGGACGCCGCCGCCACTCGCCTGGTGGCGGGCGGCAACCTCTATCTGGCCGGCGAGCCGGGAATGGTCTCCGAGCTCGTTGGCCGCGCTGGCGGGCTGTGCGGGGCCAAGTCGTATCCGTCCGGAAAGACCGCGCCGGAGCTAGGCCGAAATGACGTGGTTATCTTCAGCGATTACGGCGCGGCCAAACAGCCGACCGCCGTTTGGACGCGGCTGTCGGCGAGCGATGCCCTGGTGATTGCCTTTGCCTCGGCTGAAAACCCGATTTTCCAGCCGAAACTCCCGGCCCGCATCGTGCCGATCCGCGTGGACATCCCCTGCGATAGCCGCATGATCCGGTGTCCTGACGGCCGGCGTCTGATTCCCACCGCCCCCCCGGCAATCGCGGCGGCACAATGGGCTTACGTTGCCGAGCTGATCGGCGCCTGCCGCCGGCAGCACAGGCAACCGGCCGTCTATCTCAGCATATTCCTCGACCCGGGCCACCGGCGCCTGAAACGCACGGCCGGGCTGATGTTCGAGCCCAACCTGCGCCCCGAGCCTGTCCCTCGCAAACAATACGCCGGCGAGTTTCTCGGCATGGTCCGCGATGGGCTGGCGGCGATTGGGCGCGACCAGCGACCGAACCTCTCCAAAGCGGCATCTTGGCTGCGCGACGCCTCGGCCGCGCACGCCAAGATTATCCGGGACTTCATGGGCCACTTGCCGCCCGTCGAGGCCGGATCGCCCGGCGACGCGGGCTTCTTCAGCAACGTCAAGCCGATCCGCGCCATGGGCGAGGAAGGGGTCAGGTGGGTCCGCGAAAACCTCCACTCAGGCGACGTCCTTCTCTTCCTCGGCTACCAAGAGAACGAAGACGCGATGGCGGCCGCCGCGAACGCCCGGGACGCCCGGACGATCTTCATCACCTCGAAGGGCCCCGGAGCGGAGCAGGCCAAGAGCCCGCGGCACCTCTACGTCAATCCGCACTGGCCCTACACCGACGGCTGCCTGGAACTGCCCGGATACGACGTCAAAGCGTGTCCCCTCTCGTGCATTCTCGGCCTGACCTGCTACTACGCCATCTGCGCCGATGTGGTGGCGCGGTAGACGACCGTGCCGCAAGGGGAAGCGGGGCCATCATTCGATGCCTGATGGCTGCAAAACGTGGATCACTCTCTTCCCACGTGGTACAATCCCCAAGAGAAAGCCGCCCGAATCGCCCGCTATTGCTCGGCGACTTGAGTCCACCAAGGGAAGACTAAACCGCGAGGGAAGAGATGATCGGCCAACCGCGTTCGCTTTGGGTGTTGACTTTGGCGGCGGTGGGCGGGTTGCTCCTGCCGCTCGGCACGTCCTCGAGTCGGAGCGACGAGTCTCACCAGCCTCTGTCGTCTCGGATCTGGCAGGTGCCCGGCGACGTGCCCGCGATGATGGCCGCGTGCAAGGACATCCCCGCCCTGTACAGCTTCAGCCGCAACGGCTATCTGTCCATCGAATGCGGCTATCAGGCCATCTTGCTCGGCAGCAAGATCCCGCTGGCTCCCGCGCCGCACATTCCGTGGGCCAAGCCTTACGCCAAGGGCCCGCTCAAGGTCCTGGCCTTCACCATGTTCGGCAACGCCCCGGCGGACACGATCCAGTTGGCCCAACTGGCAAGAGAACTGGACTCCGACATGCGTTTTGTGCTGATCGCCGATGTGCCGGCCCATAGCGAGTGGGGACTCGATGAGGCTTACCGCACGGGCTATCTGGCCGAACAGGCGCGGAGAGCGCTGAAAGAGGACTGTGATGTGATCCTGCTAGCTCTCGGGAGTTACAGCCCGGGTTTTGGGTATCCGCTCTCCCGCAACGCGTTCCCCGACGACGTCTATCGGACCATCCTGGAGAAGACGCGACGGGGTACGGGCCTGGTGCTGGTGGGGAGCAACCTGGGAGGTTGGTGGGTCGAGAAGACGCCCCTCCTCGAAGCTTCGCCGGCCAAGATGACCGGGGCGCGGCGGGTCCCGCAACCGCAGGCCAAGGCCGGTCCCGACCTGGACCTGTTGGCGGGTACGGCGCTGGCCGACCTGCCGCTGAAACCGGAGCAGGCCCCGGCCTACGCCGCGATGGCGGTGTACGACTGGAAACTCAAGCCGGGCGCGAAGGTGGCGGCCACGGAACACGACAAGCCCCTGGTGATTTGCGGCGCCTGGGGTCAGGGTCGAACGGTGCTCCTGGGCTGGGACGGCACGCTCACGTCCGCCCGGAGCAACGGCCCTCGGCTCCAGTTCGAGCACGGTATGGCCACGACCCTCCGCGCCATCACCTACGCCGCCGGGAAGGAGCCCCCTGTGGCAGTGATTCCGCGTGCGGCGGACCTGACCGCGGGAGTGGCCGGCAACGCCACGGTGACCACCTCCGGTCCGGCCCAGTTGCACTGGACGGTGCGCGACGCCGATTTCGAGACCTTGGCCGGGGGCGAGTCACCGGCTCGGCCGGGCGAAAACCCGATCCGCTTGCCGCCGTTGCCATCCGGCAAGTATTGGCTCGACGTCATCGCCCGTGATGGGAAAGGCGCTTCCCTGGGTTGGGGCAGCGGTCCCTTGGCCGTCACCAGCGATGCCCGGCTCACGCTGGCCACGGACAAGGAAGTCTACAAAGTCGGCGAGACCGTGACGCTCACCGGGGAACTACACAACGCGACTCCCGGCCGGAGCGTCGAGGTGCAGGTGCGCGATGCCGCAGGCCGCCTGCTCGCATCCGGTCCGGCGGAGGGCCAGACCAAGTTCACCTTCGCCTACAAGATTGCCGACGCGCGTGTGTCGCCGCACTACGCCCTGGTCACGGTTTCGCAGGGCAAGGCTCCTCTGCTGCGCGGCCGCGTCGAGTTCTTCGTGCCCAATCGCGCGTGGACCGATTATGAGAACATCCTCTGGCCGACCAGCATGAGCGAGTTGACTCCGGCAGCGCGCGACGTGTGTGGGCTGACCGCGGTCATGGACAGTTGGGGCGGTGGCGACATGGGGCGCGTGGGAGCCGGGGCTGGTATCCGGGCTGCGCGCATGAACGACGGCGTCCTCAGCCCGGGGACCGTGCAGACCGATCCCGAGAAAGGCGCCGCCGAAAATGACCGGACTCTGCGTTCGGCCATCGAGGCTGCACGCAAGTACGGCGCAGTCTGCTGGGCCTTTCAGGACGAGCGGCACTGCACGGAGGACCCCGGGATGCCCAACCCCGAGGGCCTGCGGCACTACCGCGTTTACTTGCAGCAACACTACCGCAGCCTCGAAGCCTTGAATGCCTCCTGGGGCACCCGCTTCAGCGACTGGAACCAGGTCACGCCCACGCTTACCAAGGACCTTCAACCCGGGACCAAGAACCGCGCTCCCTGGGTGGATTTCCGGCTCTACGTGGCCGACCAGGTCTATCAGGCCGACTCCAGGCACGCCAAGATGGTCCGCGACGCCCTAGGGCCGGAGACCTACGTGGGCATCGACGGCTTCACGAGCAGCGGCCACATGATTCCCTATGGGGGCGTGGACATCGGGTGCTACCTGGCCGAAGGCGTATTCAACTTCTACTGCCCTTACGGCGACGATCTCCTGATCGCCTCGCTGATCCGCGGACCGATGGTCAAGTACATCGGTTGGGGCATGAGCCGCAATCAGTATTTCGGCTACCCCTGGCGGGACGCTTTCCGAGGGCAGTGGGGCACGTTCCGGTTCTTCGGTGGGACCTTCTTCAGTCAGTTCGGCTGGATCCAGCCCGCCGGGGCCTGGATCGGCGAAGGGACCCACGAGCTGCGCGAGGGCGTGGGGAAGGCGCTCATGGGTGCTCGACGCGAGCTCTCTCCGGTGGCCATCCTCTACTCCTACCCCTCGATGATGACTTGCGCCGGAGCCGGAGTCTGGGTCGAAAAGGGCAATGCCCACCTGATGTGGCAGCCCGCCAACTCGAGCCGCAACGCCTTTGAACGGGAACTGCTCCAGTGCGGCGTCTCCTTTGGATATGTCACCGACGACCAGGTCGCCCGGGACGGGCTCCGCGGCAAGCGGCTGCTCATCATCCCGCAGTTTATGGGCATCGCGCTGGGCGACGCCGCTTGCGCCGCAATCAAGCAGTTCGTCGCGCGGGGCGGAGTGGTGGTGGCGGATATGTGTCCTGGGATCTGCGACGAGCATGGCCGGCCGCGCGAAAAAGGCGGCCTCGACGACCTTTTCGGCGTCACTCATAACGGCTTTGCCTACGAACAGCGCTACCCCGACTACCTGGTCGGCGTCACCCAACCGAGCCCGCTGGTGCCGAAAGAAGGCTGGTGGATCGGGCAGTGGTATGAAAAGAACCTGAAGGTCGTCGACGGGATCGCCCTGGGGAAGCACTGGTTCGTGGACGTGCCGGCCTTGGTCGTGAAGAGGACAGGTCAGGGCCAGGCGCTGCTCTTGAACTTCCTCCAGACCACCACGGTCAAACGCAACGGGGAGCCGGAAGACGACGAAATCAAGCTCATGCAGCGTCTCTTGATGGCGGCGGGAATCCGGCCTCCCGCGGAGATCAACGACAAGGCCGGGAACTCGTTGCTCAAGAACTACGAAGTCAACGTCCTCGGCGACGGCGCCGTGAAGTACGTCGGCGTCTACTGCAACACCACGCCGGAGGATGCCCGGAACGTCGTGATCGAGTTCCCCGAACCGCGCGAGACCTACGACCTGCGGGCCGGGAAGTACCTGGGGCGCATCAAGCAGGCCGGACTGCCCCTGGGGGCCTACGGGGCGGCGGCTTTCGCCCGGCTCGACTACCGGGTGTCCGAGCTATCCGTCAAGGCGGCGGACTCGGCGCGCGGCAGTGCGGTGCCGGTGTCGATCGACCTTGCCTGCACCGCCAAGTCCTCGCCGGGGCGACACGTGGTTCGCGTCCGGTTCATTGCTCCCGACGGCAAAGGCCACCAGTTCTACACGCAGAATGTTGATACCCGCGGCGGGCAGTGGCGGGGGCAGGTGTTCACGGCGATCAATGATCCGCCCGGCACTTGGACGATTCAGGCCCGCGAAATCATGAGCGGCAAGACGGCCACGACGCAGTTCCAGTTGAAGTGAGAATCCCATGCCATCGTTGAGTCTCGCTGTGTTGGCGGCGTCGCTCGGCCTTGCGTCGCCCGGAGAGGTGGCCGTTTGGCAGTTCGAGCATGGCCTGGACGGCTTCAGCCGGGCTGGCGGAAGCGGGCAGGTGCTGCACGAAACGGCCCACCCTCTGCAAGGCGCCGGGAGCCTGCGCCTGGTGCTGGCCCAGCGGGCCTCCGAGCTGCGAGTCGTATCGCCGGAATTCCCCGTGGAACCGTGGAACCTCTACCGCATCCGCGTGCGTCAGGCCGGCGACCTCGGCACGGACTTGCGGCTCGACGTGGAATTCCACGGCCCGGCCGGCTGGCAGCCGGGCTCCACCTTCAGGGAGCCGTGTGGGGCAATCTTCGGCGCCGGTCCCCGCTGCGACCGGGCACGCCTCGCGTTGATCTTGACCGTCCCCGGTCAAGCGTTGGGACGCTCAGCGCTGATCGACGAGATCCGCATCCAACAGCAGGAACCCATGATTAAAACGAAGAGTCCCAACCTTCTCTGGGACGGCGGATTTGAGCTCGACCAGGGCGACATGACCTACTGGGTTACGAAGCCCAAGGTCATGGCGGCCCGCCCGGAGCGCCCACGCGAAGGCCAACGCTGCCTGCACGTCGAAGCGGACCGGACCTACCTCGTCTTTCCCTCGATTCCCGTGCAGGCCGGACGCTTGTACCGCTTCCGCGTCTGGGTGCGCGGTTCCGGAGTCGTCTGGCCGGGTCTGCACAAGCTCGCGCCGAGCGACTGGGACTCGATGAGGGTGGATACCGCCCAGCGGGTCGGCTGGGCTCCTCCGACGGCAGCCGAGATCAAGCTGACCCACGACTGGCATCCGGTGGAGATCATCGCGCCCTGCGAGAGCCGCCGCATCGTCTGGTTTCAGCCCTATCTGACTTTCAGCGGAGGCCAGGTTGACCTCGACGACGCGCAAATGAACTCGTTGGACAACAGCGAGTAGGATTGGGGGTTCCGGCGGAGCATGCCGTGTGGAATATGGCTCTCCGCGACCGACGAAGGCGGATGCCGGACTGCGAGGAGATCTTTGGGGGCGTGGTCGGCAAGCGGGTGAGGTGGAACCAGGAGACGGGAGCAAGAGCCCATGTTAAGAAGAACGATTCGGTCAGGCTTTGGGGCTATGGTTGTTCTGATCGGGGCCGCGGCCGTGTCCGCGGCCGGCGAGAGCGCGGTGTCGCTGGACCTGGTCCGCGACGGCAAGCCGGCGGCGACCATCGTGCTGGCCAGGGAGGCGACGCGATCCGCGCGACTGGCAGCGGCCGAGCTGCAATATCACCTTCGGAAGATCACGGGGGCTGCGCTGGTTATCGTCGACGAGGGGCAACGGGTCGAGGGCAACCGGGTGCTCGTGGGCGAGAGCCAAGCCACGGCGAGCCTCGGAGTGCAGGCGGCCCAGTTCGCGCCGCAGGAATACTTGATTCGCTTCGGGCCGGGCACGCTGGTGCTGATCGGCCGCGACAAGCCTGACCATGGCAAGTTCGACTACGCCGACGCTGGCACTTTTCCTTCCCTGTTCGACGAGCAGGGCACCTGCTACGCCGTCTACGATTTCCTGGAGCGGCATTGCCAGGTTCGATGGTACCTGCCCACAGAGCTCGGTCTGGTGTGTCCCGCCACCGCGAGTCTCCGCGTATCGGGGAGCGAGTTGCGGCGGTCGCCGGCGATGAAGTATCGCTACGTCCACATCGGCTACCAGATCCCTTTGGACCTGTGCGGTGATACGGTGCGGGGGGCGAAGCCGACGCCGGTCCTGCCGTGGCGAGAGCAGATTCTCTTTGCGATGCGTCACCGGCTGGGCGGCACGCCACTGGCCGTGAACCATTCGCTCTACGGCTATTACGATCGCTTCTGGAAAGAGGCCGGCGCCAAGCCCGGCCCGGCGTTTGAGCAGTTCCATCCGGAGTTCTTCGCCCAAGGATACCAGGGCAAGCCGCCGCAGATGTGCTACACGAACCCCGGCCTGGTGCGGCAGGTGGTCCAGGATGCGCGCGACTACTTCGACGGCAAGGGAGCCAAACCGGGCGCGGTGGCGATGGGCGATTTCTTCGCCGTCGTGCCCATGGACAACTCGGCCTACTGCAAGTGCCCCCGCTGTGTTGCACGGGTGGGCGAGAAGAAGCCGGCGACGCGAGGCAAGGGAGAGTTCTCCAACGATAGAGCCAGCAACTACCTCTTCGCGTTTGTCAACGAGGTGGCGCGGGAAGTCAAGCGGTCGCACCCCCAGAAGCGCATCGCGACAATCGCCTACTCCTCCTATGCCTATCCGCCGACCGACGTGAAGCTCGAGTCCAACATCTGGGTGAAGCTGTGCCTGCACGCGCGGAACGTCTATGTGCCCGCCCTTCAGGAAAACGACATGGCGATTCTGCGTGCCTGGGTGGCCGAATCCAAAGAGCGGCCCAAGCTGCTGTGGCTGTACTACTGTTTCCCCTCGCTCAATGCCGTATCGGGGCAGTTCCGCTGTTTCCCGGGTTTCTTCGCCCACGCGATCGTTCGCCAGATGAGGGTGTATCACGAGGCGGGCATCTACGGCATTTCCTACGAGCCGTCGTATCTGGCCTACGAGCGCCGGAGCCCGCTGTTGGACCAACTGGAGTATTATGTGACCTGGAAGCTGGCCGACGATCCCTCGCGCGACGGCAATGCCCTGATCGACGAGTTCTTCGATCGGTACTACGGCTCGGCCGCGGCGCCGATGAAGGCATTCTATGAACGGATCGAGCAGACCTACGGCGACCCGGCCTGCTACCCGCCGGGGTTCCACACTCACCAAACGGAAGAAGTCGCCTGGAAATACCTGGGGACGTCATCCCGGATGGCCGAGCTGGGACGGCTCATGGAGCAGGCCCGCGCAGCCGCCAAGACCAGGGCCGAGAAAGATCGCGTGGCCCTGTTCGACAAGGGCATCTGGCAGTACATGCGGGCCGGGAGGAACGCCTATCTCCAGCGGACCGGCTCGCCAGGCCGTTGACCTCGCCTGACGCCCCCGGGACTGGTGATTGTCCGGAGGTTGCGATGGCGCCAGTGACGTTCTCCCGGGTCAGAGCTATGCTAACCCAAGTTACGCAGTTCGAGGGCCTGAAACGCCATCGCACAAGGAGTGAGGTTCGGTTTCAGGCCCGAGTCTTCACTGCATTTGGTATGGCTTCGTCGATCCGTCGTGGGCGTCGAGGCAGGTGGATGCCCAGGCGGTGGAGGAGAACCTTCTGGGCAGGATCCGGTTCGGTTACGCACTGAAGCCGGATTGTCTTGCCCGGTTGACCTTCGTCGAGCTGCCCCGCGGCCCGAGCGCACGGCAGGGCCAGCAGCAGCGGCATCGGCGGGGCTGGTGCCCACTGCTCACCGGCTTGCGACCGCTGGCCGGCCGGCAAGGCAACGGTGACGAGTCCGAAGACCGAACACCACCCGGGGAAGGATGCCCGCGTTATCCCGTGCGACTGGCTGGGCACCAGCGAAGACATTGCGCGGAAGCACTACTAGCAAACAACTTCCGAGCACTTCGCCCAAGCGATCACCGGCCCGGTGGAGAGCGGCGCACGGGCAGCGCAAAATGCGGCGCAGCGGGGACGTGCCGGGCAAAGCGGGGAGTCGCACGATCAGAGCGCAACCCCTTCCGAGTGCGCCGTTTCTGCGATTCCACGCGACACGCAAGTCCTTGCTGCGAAAGGACGTAACGGATGGGGAGGGATTCGAACCCCCGCTGGGCTCACGCCCAGAGCAGTTTTCAAGACTGCCGCCTTAGACCACTCGGCCACCCATCCAATATCTTACCAATAAACGACTTATGCCAATCCTGTCTTTGCGTTTATTGGGGGGTTTGACACCCGTTTCCACACCTGATCGGCTGATTTTCAAGTGAGACACCCGCCCAGTGGTATTGAGCGGGTGTCAGCGACACCACCTAACCCGTTTCAGCTTCAGCCGAGAGGTGATGCAATGAGCAAGTCTACCAGACGCAGCTCCCGTCGCAAACCTGCCAAGCCCCACGCCGACTTCCCCCTTTTCGGGCAGCGGTCCGTCAGGCAGTGCAAGAAGGTTCGGCAGCGGTTCCACTACTTCGGAAAAGTGGCCGATGACCCCGAGGGGCAACGAGCCCTTGAACTGCGGCTCGACCTGAAGGGCGGGTGGCTCGACTACCCGCGTCCGAAAACTGGTATCCAGCGGCGATAGGTCGGCCATCTACAGGCAACGGGTCGACGATGCCCGCTTGCGGGTCGTGGTCGAGCACGTGCGTCGCTGGCTTTTCGGATCGGAGGAATCGAGGTAGGATCACGACTGCCGGGAGCCCCGACGGGGGCGAATCGGCCGGGCGGGTGCTCGCGGGAATCCTCAATCGCCCTCGACGCCCGCCCGGCGGTCCGCCCTTGAGCAATCCCACGAGCGAGGCGCGTCCAATGAACTCACGAGAACGCGTCCAGCGGGTGTTGGCGGGTGGCCTGCCCGACCGGGTGCCGCTGGACGACGGTTTCTGGACCACGACCACGCAGCGCTGGTGGCGCGAAGGTCTGCCGCCGGGTGTCTCGCCCCACGACTACTTCGCGTTCGACATGGTCTACATCGGGGGCGACTATTCGCTGCAACTCCCCGAACGCTTGGTCGAACAGACGGAGATCACGCGGACGTATTGGGACAGCGACGGCGCCTTGCGCAAGGACTCTCATACCGCCGATGGCTGGACCTCGCAATGGCTCGACTACAGCATCAAGACGCGCGAGGACTGGGCCCGGTACAAGCAGCGCCTGACCTTTCAAGCCTCACGTATCCAGGCCTCGACCCTGGAGGCTTATCAACACGCGCGGGCCCAGGGCAAAGCCGTGCTATACAGCGGCCATGCCTGCTTCCACCCCACGTGGTCGCGCCTGGGGATGGTTCACGAAATGCTGTTGATGATCGAGGATCCGGATTTCATCAACGACCTGTTCGCGGCCCACGCGCAACTGATCATCGACATCTACGATGACCTGCGCCGCCGCGGGCTGGAATTCGATGGCGCGCGCCTGGCCGATGATTTGGGTTATGTTACGGCTCCCCTCATCTCGCCCGCCATGTATGCGGAGCTGGTGTTGCCTCACCACCGGCGCATCTGCGGGCACCTGGCCGCGGACGGCGTGAAGACCCTGCTACACTCGGACGGCAACGTGGCGCCGCTCATTCCGGGTTTCCTGCAAGCCGGTTTTGTCGGCCTGCACCCGCTGGAGGCCAAGGCGGGCCTGGACGTGCGGGAATTGAGTCCCCGGTACGGCCAACGCTTGATCCTGTTTGGCAATATCGACGTGCGCAAGCTTTCGGGGACGAAAGCGGACATCGAAGAGGAGATCTGCACCAAGCTGCCGGTGGCCAAGGCCGGCGGTGGCTATATCTATCACTCAGACCATTCGGTGCCCCACTCCGTCTCGTTCGAAAACTACTGCTTTGCGATGGATCTGCTCAGAAAATACGGGAGCTACGAATAGCCCCACGCCGCCGGGCAGCGGCAGGAGCCTCAACCACGCGATGTTCTGCTTCAGGGTCAAGACCAGCCGCTCGAATGGGGCCCGATGACCTTTGCCCTACCGTGGTTTCGCCCACGTAGTTGCCGTAGGTCAGCAGGAGGACTGCGGCGATCAAGACCGTCAGGCCGGCGGCGAGCGTGCGGCGCGTCAGCCGGCGGCACCTTCGCCATTCGCCGAGCGCGGTGCCCACCAGGTTGCTGATCAAGACCAGCATGATCATGTGGATCGCCCAACTGGTGAACTTGTATTGGCCCATCCGCACGTGACCGAGGTTGTAGAAGAAGAACTGCCCGTACCAGAACAGCCCGGTGACCATGGCCATGGCCCAGTTTACGGGCAAGGACGCCTCGGGCTGGCCGCCGGGCAGCTCGACGAGTTCGCCCAGCGTCCGGTGCCGGGCGTGCAGCCAGAGGCAATAGACCGAGGTCGTCACGAAGGCGCCGGTATTGGCGAAGATATAGACGACGTTGCCGCGCCACACCCCCGCGCCGTAAGCCGATGCCACGTCGGCGATCGGTTCGCCCGCTTCCAGGGCAAAGCCATACACGGCGGACAACACGCCGGCCAACAAGGAGAGCAGCAGCCCGCGGACGAGGGAGAATTGCCCCGTCGCTTGCTGGGCGCTGAGGTCGAGTTCCTTCAATCGTCCCGCCAGGCCGGCCACGGCGATGCCGAGCGTCCCGGCCGCGATGCCCGCGACAATCCACTCCGCGCCCGGCTTGCCCATTGTCGCTAAAAGCGTGCCTTTCACCAGGGGCGGGATCAACGTGCCCAGCACGCTGGAGAGCCCGACCGCGATCGCGTAAGTCAGCGAGAAACCGATGTAGCGAATCGAGATCCCGAACGCCGTGCCGCCGACGCCATAGGCGGCCCCCAGGAGAAACGAGTGCAGCATCGCATCCCGAGGGGCCTCGCGGAGCACGGCGACAAGGTGGGGGATGGTGAGCATCGCGCCAACGATCGGCAGCAGGAACCAGCAGAAGGACGCCTGGGTGATCCAGTACGTCTGCCAGGACCAGCCGCGGACACGCTTCTCGGGCGTATAGCAGGTGGCGGCAAAGGTGGCGCCGACGGCGTGCATCGCCACGCCAAGCAGTGGATTCGAGGTGACGGGGTTCATGCGGGTTCCTTCATTCGGGCCAAACTCGCGTCGTAGTACCACCAGCTAGCCGCGGCGTCGAGCCGTTGTGCGGCCGCCGGCCTGCCGTCGCGGTGGACGGCGACCTCCACCGCCGGAACCACCCGGCTTCCCCGCTCCGTCGCCGGCGCGGTTGCCGTCGGGACGCCGGCGAGCAACTCCAGCCTCAGGTCGTATCGGCCCGGCTTCAGCTTGGGCAGAGGCAGTTCTCCCCACAGCCGGTAGCGCCCCGGGGCGGTTAAGGCTCGACCCACGTGGAAGCTGGCGACGACGCTCCCGCTGCCCGGTTCCACCACCTCGATGGCCTCGAGTGTCGCCGGTCCCTGCGCGTCGATCGTCCCTACATAGCGGAGCGGCGCACCCTGGGCCGTGGTATCACGCTCGGGGATCAGCTCCCCCGCCGCCGGCCCGGCGCCCAGCAGCCGCGCTTCGCCCGTGCCGGCCACGGAGCCGGGACCGTAGCTCCAGCCGTACTGGTGGAACTGCCGGCCGCCCGGTTTGTGCGGATCCCCATCGACCAGGATCAGCCCCAAGGGAAAGCGGTCGCCCACCATGGCCGGCGTCCAACCCAGCGAAGCGAAAGAAATCGATGCCTCGATCGTATAGCCGTCGTTGGTCTCGGCCACAACGTACCGGCAGCCGGGTCCCAGCGGCCGCGGCGAGGCGCCGGGCGAGTAGTAGCTCAGTCCGTAGCTCACCAGGAGGGGCGAAGGGCCCTGAGAGCGTCCGCCGGACGTCAGCCAGCCGGGCGGAGTGATGTTGACCACCAGACCGTCGCAGCCGTAGGGCGTCTGCCAGGCGTCCTTGTCGCCATGCGGCGTCTTCTCGTCGTCGCGGACCACGGCGGCCAGGTAGAGGAACTTATCATCCCAGGACAGGGCGACCCGCGCGGACAAATCGGCGTCGCTCTCCGGCGGCGGGGAGGCCCATCCTCGCTTGGGAACTACCGAGGCGTCGATAAGGATCGGCGCCTCGTCCATCTGCCAGTCGCCGAGGTTGCCATCCATCTTGGGCGACCTGGCCGCGCGAGGGATGAACGAGGTCCACTCGTTGCCACGCTGTTGCTTCAGCTCGAATTGCAGCCAGGCGGTGCCCACGGCGGTGGCCGTCGCTTCGGCATTTCTGACCATGGCGGCAGGAACCTTCCGGTCGCGGTCTTCGGGCTTGAGCCCCTGGGCCGCGCGAGGCTCCAGACGCAGATCGGCCAAGACCATCAAGCGTCCGCTTCCGCCTGTCGGCTCGAAGCTCAGATCCACGGCCGGGGCCGACAGGTAGGCGACGCCCCAGGCCAGCTCCCGCATCCGGTAGGGCGGATTGGGCTGCGCGGCGTACCAACCCTGGTAGGCATTGGGGAATTTGGCCGAGCCGGCGGTCAAAATGAACCTCCCTAACCGCCCATCTGCCCACGGGCCCCAGAGCGCGGTGCTGCTGACCAGGTAATACCCGTCGGCCGGGACGGGCACGCGGACGGTCGCCAAACCGCTGGCGGAGGCCCAGGCGAAGAGTTTCGCGGGCGCGCCGGGGATGCTCGCGGGCGGCCTGGTCAGGTAGCACTCGCCGTGGGTCGGACGAGCCAACCGGAGCAAGTCGTCGGCGCTCAGCCGCGTGGCGGGCTCCGCCGCGAGAACCGCCGCGGTCAGCAGCATTCCGGCGACGCAGATCGACGACCCGTACCTCAAGGCTCGCATGATTTCTACCTCTGCTTCTCGTAGTTCTTCCGTTCCACCTGACGGAATGCGTCTTTGCCGCCAAGGGACGCAAACGTCGCCGCGACGGCGCCGACGGCCTTCACTTGCCCCCGGAGCGTATCCACGTATAGATACCGCGCGTCGGTGCTCAGACCGTCCCCCGTCATGTTACCGGCGGTGACGGTCTTCCCGCCAGGGTTGCTCACCACCCACTCGACGCGATCGGAGTCGAAGGTGAACTTGAGCACGGTCGCCTCCGGCGTGTCGAGCAGGATGTGCACCCCGTCCGCCCCTGCGCTGCCGATCAGATCCGCGGGCCGCGCCGCGCCGGGGGCATTGGATAGAAGTCTCTTTTGGCTGGGTGGGTGTGGGTAGTAAACTTGGGTGAAAAGCAGAGTCTGGCCGCGCCGGGCGACGCCGCGCCAGGTGTACCTTAGTTGTGCCGGCACGTCTTCGGCACGCGGGTCGATGGCGGTGCGGTCCACTACCTGGAGCCGGCAACCCGGCCGCGGCGTGAAGTAGACCAGCAAGTCCTGCGACGGTGTGTGCAGCCCCACGCTCTGCGCCCGCGGCGCGGTGAAGAAGGTGTTGGCCCACGTGGTGCCGATCTGCGGCCCGACATTCTGCGTGTTCCATACCGGCCCTACCTGCGCCAGGAAGCCCTCCTCGAACTCCGGCAGGTCCCGGGCTACTAGGAACCGATTCTTGATGAAAAGGAACTCCCGCGTGGCCTTGATCGGGAAACCCTGGTAGTCGGTAACCGTCACCGTCGCGAAAGTCGCCGCGTGCAGATCCTGGAAGTCCGGGATTTGTACGTCTTGGTAACACCGGTCTCCCAGGGCCGGATCGGCGTTGAATCGCAGCGGCGCATTGCCGCCTATGTCCTCCACGGCCAGCCGGTTCTCGTCGGAAGTGCCCTTGGCCGAGAAAGTCTGGGTGAGCGCGGCGCCCCAGCGGGTCATGCCGACAATGCCCGGCACGTTCAGCGGGTCGTGCCGCGGGAACAGGTCCACCAGCACGAAGAAGTCGCCGGGATTCCAGCCGCTGCGGAGCACCATCTTGGCCGGCATCGTCTTCTCGGTGACCAGGAGGGCGCAGTCGAGGTTGGCCTTTTCCGGGCGCGGGTCGAGGTCTTTGAGATACTTGGAAACGGCGGACTTGGCGTACACTCGCAGGGTCTCCTTGCGGTGGAGAATCCGCGAGGCGCTTTCGGGCGGGAGCGGCTTGATCGAGTCGTCGGCCAGGAGGTAGGCGATGGCGATCTGCTCGGTGCTCGCCGGCCCGGCCAGCATGTGGTGGCTCTTGTAGCGGTCCTGCTGGTAGAGCAAATAGTTCATGAGCTTGTGCGCCGCCCAGCGGTAACGCCCGTCGCCGGTCTTGGCCGCCAGGAGCTCCAGCATCCAGATGCGCTCCCCGGCGGAACTGTTCCAGCCTCCATGCGCGCCGTACGGGCAGATCTCTCCATCCGGCGTGACCTCCCACATGAGCCGCTCCCAGGTCTTGCGCATCTGCGGATCGGTGAAGACTTCCCGCCGCCCGAGGATCTCCGCGCCGAGCATGATGGGGAAGATGGTGCCGTAGTAGTAGCCGGCGTCGTTGGCGGGGTTGTCGCGGAAGTCCCAAAAATCATGCCAGACCTTGTCGCTGTAGGCCTTCCACTCCGCCGCCTCCGGCGCATCCGGGTACCAGGCGGCGGCAATCGCCTTCATCATGCCTTCGCCCTGGGCACGGTGCATGGGGCCGCGCCAGCAGTCCTGCGGCGTGCCCCAGACGTGGACGGTGCGATTCAGAAACAGGATCATGTTTTTGAACCACCGGTCCTTCTGCGGGTCCAGCAGCCGACCCTCGGACAAATAGCGGGCGTACAGGCCGATCATGGTCGGCTCGTGCATGTAGCTGGAGTTCCAGCCCTCGCGCTTCACTACGTCCCGCAGGTACTGGGAGAAGTCCTGGAACATAATGATGCAGGCCTGCCCCCACTTGGGATCCTTGGTCTCGACATACTTGGCCAGCACCGGCATGAGGTGTCGGGGTCCATAGGGGCCGTGCTTGGGATTGTCGGCGTAGGCCAGATGCCCCGAGTCCTCAATCCATTTCATATAAGTGCCCCGCGCCACCGGCGTCCGGGGAATCGGGTAATGGTAGGCGTCGGGGACGTGCTGGTTGTAGCGATCCAGGTCCTGCATGTACAACGTCGGCGGGGCGAGCCGCTGGACCGCCGGCTCCGCGGCATCGGCCGGCGCCACCTGGAAGTCGCCCGCCCTCGCCTCCGCCGCGCACGCGGTCAGTAGTACGATTGTTGCCGCGAATCGTTTGCGTATGCCTCTCATGGCTCGCTGCTACCTTGCGTAGTTCATTGGGGTTCACCTTGCACATGCCAAGGCTTCGCGTCTCTACCGGTCCATTTGCACGAACTCCACGTCGTCCACCCACAACCTCGGCAGACGTCCGGCGGCGACGGTGGAAAACTTGAAAGAGATGATCGCCCGAGTGGCGCCTTCCGGCGCGGTGAGGGCATCGGGCGTCAGCCCATTGGCGGTCGCGTTGAGTTGCACCCGCCAGTCGTCAAGACTATCCCGAATGCAGACGATGCTCGTCGCGACGGCCGGTTTGCCGGGGCAGACCCAAAATATCGCGGTAGAGCAGGCGATGTAGCCGCGGTCCTTTCTGCCGGCCGCACGCTGTTCGTATTGGAAGTCCTTGGTGCGATAGGCCATGCGGAACCGGTACTTGTTGCCGGCCGTGACCGGCACGGTCTGGCACAGGGAGACGTGCCCGCCGCCCTTGCCGTCGTTGGCCGTCTTGACGAAATCCTCCCATCTGGGCAGGGCGTACGCCTCTTCCGAAAACGTCACCGGCGTCGTCTGTTCCAACATCAGCGCCCGCTTGCCGCTATGCGGGCCGTCCATCGTCAATTTCGCCACGCCTCCGTGAGATTCCACCTCGATTCTCCAGCCCCGGTCGGACGATCGGGCAAAGGGTTCCTCGAAGCCGCCGTTTCTCAGCAGGTTCTCACCCAGCGGGAACTGGACCGGCCCCCACTCCACCGGCTGCAGCGTGGCCTCGGTGGTGAGGTCGCTCACCATACTGGTCTGCTTGTTGTAGTAATACAAGCGCAAAACGCGTCCTCGGCCCGTCTGGTCGGAGAAAACCACGCCGACGTCGCCCTTCAGCGAATCGCACTCCGCAAGGCTGATTCCCAGGTCGTGGAGCGGCACGGCGGCCTCCACGGTGTAAAACCCGTCGCCGCGCACGGCGGCCACGCGGGCCGTCGCGAGCCGCCTCACTTCATCGATGCGCGCGGCCATGAAGACCGCCGGCTCCTTGGTGCCCGGCACGACCGGCCGATAGAGCACGGCGATCGGCTGCTCATGGAACGTGCCGAGGAGCAGTCGCAGGTCGCCCGCGGCGGCAGCGCGGCGGTGCGGGTCGGCCTTGAGGTCGGCGGCTAGCATCAAGTCCACGCAGTCGCCGGTGGTGAAGAGCTTCTGCCAGTCCTCGCCCTTGTTCAGCAGTGGCGTGCGGTCCTGCACGCGGCAGGCCAGGTAGAGGTTCTCCGCGTCGCGTTCCAGCGCCACCTGGGCCCCGCGCGATGCGTCGGCCCGGAGGGTGACGCCCGTGTCCAGGTTCCAGTCGTTCAGGTTGCCGTCGATGGCCGGCGCAGTCGCCGCCCAGGCGATGTGGATCAGCGGCTTCGGCGCGGTTTTCACCTGCGGTACGGCGCGCATCGCCGCCGCGGCCTTCACGTCCGCCTCGGTAACGACGAGCGGAAAGGTGAACCGAACGCTCTGCTCCAGACCGCGGATGGCGAGGAGATGATGGGCGTCGTTGGCCCCATTGACGATGTGCGGTGTGCCGTCGGACGTGTGGAAGTAATACTTGAAGGACTCCCCCCACAGCGCTGCCGGGCCCAGCAGCGTATCCTCCAACAGCGTGCCGAGGTAGAGTCCGTCCGAGGTGAGCAGATAGGGCCGGAGATTGCCGTGCCAGAGCCAGGTGCCGAGCACATTGCCCACGCCGGGAATCTGGAACTCGCCGATGACGTTCTCCGCGTGGAAATCCTGGCGGAGTCGTCGTCTTGGCATGGCAATGGCCCAGAGCAGCGTGCCATCGCGATCGCGGCACTCCAGGGCGTTTGGCAGCTCCTTGCGATAGGCGTGTTGGTACTCGTGATTGTAGGCGACAAAGAGCCTGCCCTCCGCGTTGACATAGTAACCGCCGATGCTCGCCGGCCGGTTGTTGGTGAACAGCGGCTTTGCCGTGGCGATATCGTAGAGGGGCGCGCCGGCCGGAGTCCGGCCCTGCAGGTCGAGGCGGAAACTGATCGTCTTCGGATGATCTCCTCCTTCGCCACACCAGCCGCCGAAATACAGGCTCCAATCCGGGCCGATCCCCGCGCCTTTGAAAGTCATCCATTCCGGTTGCCTCTCCTGTGCACAGGCATCGCCTCGGGAAAGGGTTCTGACCCAGCGCATCTCCTCCGCCTGAACAAGGCCATCCCCGTTAAGGTCGGTCCAAGTGAAGTTGTCGCCCGCGTGGCCGCGAAAGCACTCGGGATAGAAGTCCCTGCACAGATGGTAGCCAACGTCGCTGTCCCAAAGCGTACGGCCGGCGCCGTTGTCGGTCACCAGCCGGCTGATGCCGCCCGCCGCTGCCACCGGCACATAGATCTCCCCTTTTCGCCGCAGCACGAAGAGCATGTGGTAGTCGTTGACGATCAGATACTCCTTTCCCTCGTGGTACAACACGCGCACGCCGTAAGCCATGCAGTCATGGCCATTGGGCACGAACGGCTGATCGTGCGACATCTTGCGGAAGACAACGGCAAGCGGCGTCCAGGCCTTCCTGGTCCAGTCGATCTTGAACCGTGTCCCCATCATGTAGCCAACCGTCGGATCCTCCGGGTCGAGCCAGAAGGTCGAGCCGCCGCCGTAGGGGGCAGGACCGATGTAGTCGCGCAACAACTCGCCGGTACGCGCATCCCACACGCTCACGCGTTTGGGCGTGCCGTCATCCTCGGCAACCCAGAGCTTGCCGTCATCCGTCACGGCGATCCCCCGGGGAACCAGCATCCCATCCTTGTCCCACGTTCCGACCCACGGCCGGCCGCCCGGCTTGCCAATGGCTCGCAGAAATCGCCCCTGCGCTGAGAAGACCTTCACCTGGAACGAGGTTGACCAGTCGCTCACATAGAGGTTGCCCTGGCTGTCGGTCGTCAGACTGTGCGGCGCGAGCAGGTGATCCGCAATCATGGGCGTGGCCTGCTTCGCGGCCGGGTCCACGCGCACGACTTGGGCGCCGCTCACCGCGTACAAGGCGCCGTTGGCCGCGTGCAGGCCCACGGGCTTGCGGAGCGGGATCTCGTCCAGCTTCTGCGCGGTTTGGGCGTCCAGCACCAGCACTTTGTCCTCGTAGTGCATGCTCACATAGACCCGGCCGTTAAGCGCCGCCACCCCCAACGCACCGGTCGATTCGCCGAGATCGTTGCAGAAATAGCGCGGCTGCCCGCCGTAGACGCTCGGGGTGAAGCCGTGGGTGGCACGCAGCGTGGCCAGATCCACCAACGCTTCCCGATAGGGCCAGGCGGCGACTTTGAGACGGCGGTTCTCCCGGGTGAATCTTGCCGGCTTGCCCGTACGCTTCTCCACGCACATCAGGACGGCCCGCTCCACGGCATTCTTCTTCTCCCTGTTGTGGCGCATCGTGGAGTCGGTCAACTCCGGCCCCGAGAAGAGGACGTAGAGGTAGTCGGCATCCACCGCCAGCGACACGGCGCGAGGGTAGAACTCCTCATCCAGCCCCCACTGGCGCTGCCCCGTCTCGTCCACGGCGATGATATCCCAGCCCTTCTCAGATCCCGGTGCGGCGAGAAAAACCCATTTGCCGTCCGTGGCCGCCGCCTGGGGAGTGGCTTCGTCGCTGAGCCAGTCGCCTTTGCCGTCCTGGGTGGGCCACGGCGGACTGCCCGGGTTGCCGATGCTCATTCGATAATCGGTTTTCAGGGGCGGATGGACGATCCCCTTCACGATATAGTTGCCGGCAGGAATCGGCTGCCCCCACTGATCCAATCCGTCCCATGTCTCGCGATTGTCTCCGGCGTAGCGGTAATCGGCGCGCGTGATCCAGCGCAACAGCTTGCCTGCCTGGTCGTATAACCCCAACGTTACCTCGCCCTGCTTCGGCAGCGAGTAGCGCACCGTCGAAGCATTGCGTTGTTTGGGTGTCGTGGCGAGCTGCGCGAGCTCCAGGTTGCCGTCAACCATCGTCGGCGACGTGGATGGCGGCGACTGCGGCCGCTCCAGCGGACCCGCGCCTTCCGCCCACGCCGCTCCGTCGGCCAGCGCCAGGCCGAGGCCCCACGCCAGACATGCCATCGTTCGCACCCAACGGTTCATAGCGTTCTTCCTGTTGCTGCGGGAATGGGTCGGGCGTGGGGCCGCATCAAGATGCTGCAATATCAGTTCTCCTTGACTTCGGTGCCGTTTGGCTGTGCCTGCTGACCTTTCGGAAAGATCCAAACATAGCATGCGCGTGGTACCGGTGGTCCCTAGCAAGAACTCCGATCCGGTTATCTTGCAGTCACGTTCGCCGGCGCCACGCGGAGGCGAATCCGCTGGCCGGGGCCAGTTTCGGCGATCTCCGCGCTGAAGGACCATCCGCCGCTGAGGAACGAGGACTTGCACAGCAGGATGTTGTCCCCCTTGCGCAGCGACACGCGCAGAGTGCGGCTGCCCCCCGGGGCAGAAAGCGACGCCAGGGCCGCGTCATTGAGCCGGACGTCCAGCGATCCCTGCCACCCAAGGGTGAGCAACGCTTCGGTCTCCTCCTCGGCATGCAGGGAGGCCACTGCCAAAGCGGTGGCGCTCTGCCCGGGCTTAAGAAGCCGATCCAGACGGACATACTTATCGGCCAGCGCCACCGACTTCCAACCGATTCTGCCGCCCAGTCCGTCATACTGGGCGTTCAGATCGAATCGGACCTCGGCTGGATGTCTTATGGGGTCCGGGAGCTTGCCGCTGGTGTTGGTCAACGGTCCGAGGATCATCCACTGGCGCACCTCGCGGCGGCTCACGTCGAGGCGGTGGGACGTGCTCAAGCAGACGCCGTCCAGGCTGGCGATCAGGCGCACGGGAAGGAAACGGGCATCGGCGCCGGCGGGCACCTGCACTGGCCAGGAGAGGAGTTGTGTCTGGCCGGGCTTGAGCGGCACGGCCGCACTCGACCCGCGCGCCAGCCAGCCCGCCGGGGCAGTCACGGCGGTCTGAACGGAGATCTCAGCGGCCCAGGGCTCCAGGTGAACGCGGACGCGGAGTTCCGCCGGACCGCCCTTGCCGGACGCCAGCAGCCCCAAGAGCGGAGAGCCGGAATCCACCTCCCAGCGCAGGCCGCCCAGCACGGCCATCGCTTCCGGCGACGTGCCCTGAGGCTGGCGGCGCCCGACCTCCTTCCAAAGCTGCGCGCGAAGTTGATCGCATCTCGCAGGCAACTCGGGGGCATTGGCGGGCAGCGCGGCCAGGTCGGCGGCAGCCTTTTCGGCGGCGTCCAGGTCGGCCCCGGCACCCAGCAGCGCCTTGACGGCCTGCACCTGGTAGCTCAGCCGCTCCGCGGGGTGAATCCAGGTGTTCGTGCCGTCATCGCGGAGGGGAACCGCGCACCGCTCCACGCGGTTGCTGCGGAGCAGCGTGTCCACGTATAGCGGGTAGACTTCGAGGGCCAACGGGCTGTCGGAGACGGCATTGCCCTCCACGAGCGTATCTCGCCCCAGGCACCCGGTGATCGACTTGGGCGCCTGGAGGGGATGTGGGCCGAAGGAGAAGGCGCCCGCGGTGTGGTTATCGCGGAGGGTGTTGTTGCGGACCACGTTCCCCAGCGTATTGACGGCCGGCGGTTCGAGCATGCTGGCGCTGGCGCAGGGGCCCAAGATGCCTTTCAGGAAAGCGCCCTGCTGGTAGATGAAGCCCTGGGAAAAGTCGTTGTTCAACCACTGGTTGAACCAGCAGGTGGAATAGGCGCGAAGCGTCTTGGTGCGCTGGTAGTCCCAGCCGATGCCATAGGAGCCGCCGGTGCGTTCCGCCCGGTTGCCGTCGATCAGGAATCGGCAGCACTGCGCGTAGAGCTGCACCGCGGCGCTGGCGTCGGCGAAGGTGTTCCCGGCGATCACCACGTCGGACTTGTTCAAGCGCACGGCCACGTGGCTGCTCTCGTCCGGAGGGACCGCCCAGGGGCGATTTAGGGTGAGCGTGGTCTCGGTGTTGCTCACAATCGGGAGGTACTGCCCCATCCCTTTGCCATAGACGATCAGGCACACTTGCCCCTCGATTTGGCCGGGCGTCCATTTCTTGTCCGCGGTGGTCAGTGTGCGCCCGCGCACGTCACGCACCCGGCCCATCCAGGTGCAGGCGTAGGGAGTGTCGAAGGTGAGTGCTTCACGCTCACACCCGAAGGCATCGCGCCAGTGATTGCCGGCGATGTAAAGGCGGTAGGCCTTGCCCTGCACGCCGCCGTAGCTGCCCTCCAGGTCGCGGGCCTGGATGGTGTTCCCCTCGAAGACCGTTTCCTCGACGTTGGCCAGGTAGTACCACCCGCTCCGCCCGGTGTCCAGCCGGTTCCGCTCGACACGGGCGTGGCGAGCGTTCCACAGCGCGAGCGGAACGCCCGAGCTGACCACCTCGCTGTCGGAGAGTTCCATGTCCGGGCCCACCAGGACGACGGCGCTGGGGCCGGTGGTTTCCAGTCGCCGCGGGTCGCGGTCGGCGGTCCCGACGCGGTGGGCGTAGCGGAGGTGGTGGAGGCGGAGCCGGCGGAGGCGTGCGTTGCGCCCAAGCTGGTCCGGGGGCGGCGATGAGCCCCAGGGCCTTCGATAGAGGGCCGTGTGGTCCGGGCAGGCGATGAGCCGCCGCGTGGTCTGTGCGACGATGGAGAGGTCCTCGACCGCAAAATCGCCGTTGCCGGCGATCACGGCGTCGAACTCCGGCGTCTGCACGGGGACATAGAGCCACACCCACTCCCGCTTCTCGCCGCGCAGGAGTGTGCGCGGGGGAACCACCAGCTTGTCGGTAATCTTGTACGTGCCGCGGGGTACGAAGACCACGCCGCCGCCGTTCTTCGCAGCGGCGGCCAACGCCGCCTGGAAGGCAGTCGTGTCGTCGGCCTCGCCGTCGCCTTTTGCGCCGAAGTCCTTGACGCTCCACGGTGTGGCCGGCCAAGGCTGGCGCTTCGCCACCTTCACGTTCAACGGCCCGCCGAACCCCGCTTGGCCGCCGAACCCGTTGTGCAGCCACAGCGCGTACTCACCCGGCGCGAGGTCCGAGGGCACCTGGTACCGGGCCGTGTATTTTTCGGCTTTCACCACGGGCAAGGGCACCGGCGGCCCTCCTCCGATCAGCCATGCGCGACTCTTCTCGCCGAAGTTCTTGCCAAAGACGCGGAGTTCCTCTCCGACAAAGGCCGTGTCATTCTCTCCGCCCAGCCACCACCAAGGCTCGGTCCGGTTGAGAAAACTCGGCTCGGAGATGCCCGCATCGTTTTTCAACCTGACGGCGAATAGCCCCGGCTTCCAGTCGGTCGGCAGAAGCACCTTGGCGCAGAGGTCGGAGGCCTGGAGGACCTCCAACGGCCGGCCTTTGTCTGGCGTGAAGGCGGCGGGGTTCGCGGGAGGCGGGGAAACAGGGGCATCCGGCAGGAGCCAGCCGTCCGTCGCGACCTTGGGGCCGATGTCGTCGCCGAACAGCAGCGCCGTCTCATGGGGGCCAATCGGATCGGAAACCCAGAACACCTTCGGAGGCCCGGCGGCGGGCACGGTGGATACCGCCCCGCTCATCAAGCCCCAAGTCGACAAGATGACGATACCTGTCCAAATCTTGCGATTCGTCATGTGATTCGTCTTTCCTCTCTGGCTACCAGGTCTATTTGCTCGAGTTCGTAGCGGCGGTGTAGATGTGCATGTTGCCGATCTCGACGGGGTGTCCATACTTAATAACTCCGTACTCGTTCTCCGTCAAGGGACCGCGAGGGCGCATCATCAACTGGGGGTGCTGAGATGAAGCGTGTTATGGGAATCCCACTCGCGCTGGCGTTGCCGGCTGCCACATCCCACAGCGGGGCTGCGGCCGCTCCATTGACGTTGACGCTCACCGAGGATCTGGGCGAGGTATGGAGCCAGGAACGCGTTTCTTTCCCGGTTGCCGTGCCCGGCGACCTGGACTCGCAGCGACTCGCGTTACCACCGGCGAACCAAGATGCGTGGAACACGCGGACAGACAAGAGCGGGTGTCAGTGACACCCGGGAGGCGTCAGAATCGGGTGTTTTCGGTCATTTTCGACAGGCGGCCTGTGGAGACTCCCTCGCTACGGGCCTTTGCCGACCCGAGCCCATGCGAGAGAAGTTCCGCCGGGCAACAAGTTCCGTTCCCGCCGCAGGGCGGATCCGAAGGTCGCTCACGCTCCGCCCCGCGAGAGGAGGCCCTCGGCGGCGAACATCGCATCGACCAGCGTTGCCGAGAGGACGCCGTGAGCGGGGGCGGCAACGCGAGCCCGGTGCGAACGGACCACGCTGCCGGTGGCCGACATCCCCAACGCCTCACGCACCGTGCCAGCCGTGGCGGACGACGGATTGCCGGGAGCGGCCGCCGGGGCGAGGTCGGACGGCGAGAACCTCGCAGAGGCAGATTGGGAATCCAATGTGGCGGCTGCGCCGGTCATGTCGTTGAGCGACGAGACCCGAGCGGCCCCGAGCGTTGATGCCGCGCGGGCGATTGCGGTCGAGCCGGAAGTGTCGGCCACCGCGAGTTGGCTGCACGTCGCCTGGAGTTGGGTCCAGGTGAGCGGCCCCGGCTGATTCGACCCCCAGGGATTGTACAGGGTGAACGTGTCGGTCGACGCGTTGTAGCCGACGATCGCGTAGGCGTGCGAGGCATAAAGGCCTAAATTGGTGCCCGACCACTGAAGGGTCCCGATCGTCACGGCCTTCTTGGCGGCCAGCGCGTCGATTGCCACCTGCTTGCTCGTGCGGGTCATGATGTAGTCGGTGGCGTTGTAGCCGAGCACTTGGGCGTCGACCGTGGCCATCCATCCGCCCTGGATGGAGGCGTAAGCGTTCAGGCCGTCGCGGCCTTCCTTGCCGGTCTCGTTCCACTGGGCGTAGGCCTTTTCGGCCAGGGGAATCCACAGGGAGTTGGCCGTATTGGCGTAATTGGCGCCGTAGTCGGCGTAGACCAGCATGCCTGAGGCGCTCGTCGGCAGCATGCGGTCGACGGTCACGTAGTCGGCGGTCCCATGGTTGTCTGTGAAGCCGGCGCTGATGCTGCCGTCGCTGTAGTTGTAGATGGTCCCGTACGTGCCGGTGTAGAAGCGGACGGTGAACGTGCCGTCGCCGTTGTCGATGAACATGTTCTGCACGGCGGCCGCGTTGCTGTCGGCCAGCGTGCCGAGGGCGGAGATGAAGTAGCAGTCGCCCAGTTGGCCCTGGTATTCGTCGGTGTGCGACGGGGTGTGCGGAAACAGCGAGCCGGCGGCCGATCTGTAGACCAGGGAGGTATTGCAGAGGGCCGGATGGTCGGCGCCGAGGAACCACTTGTCGACGAGCTCGTTGAGCTGCGCGGCGGAGCTGCCCGCGGCCAGGTTGCCCAACGCCGCGCCTTGGAACGTGGCGTTGGCCGCATTGCCGTTGATGACGTCGCCCGCCAGGACTTTCACGTAGTCGGGGATCTGCAGGGTCGTGGCCTGATTCAGGAGGGTCTTCAGGTCGGTGAATTCCGAGGCGTCGACCGCGCCGTCGGCGCCCGTGCTGCGGAGGATCTGGATCATGTCCTGCCGGGTGATCGAGCCGTCGGCGTCAAGGCTCTGGATGAGATTGCCCAGGGCTGCGTTCTTCCACATCCCGGAATTCGCCGGGACGGTGACCGTTGCCGTGCCCGTCACCGAGCCGCTCTTGGCCGTCACCGTGCAGGCGCCGGCGACGTCGCTCGGGGCCGTGAACAGGCCCGAAGCGGTGATCGTTCCGCCGCTGGCGCTCCAGGCGAACGTCGGCTGAGTCGACATCAACCGACGGAATTGGTCCGAGGCCTTGGCGGTGAACTGCTGATCGCTTCCCTGGAGGACCTTGCACGTGTTGGGCGAAACGGCAATGCTCGTGAGCGTTTGGTTCACGACCACCGACGTGACGAACGAGGCGCTCGGAACGTTGACGACCCGGGCGGTCAGCACATAGCTGCCGGCCATGCCGAAGGCGACCGTGGTGACGCCCGCTTGGGTCGTGAATTTCGGCGCCGGGGCACCCTTCGGAAGCGACGTCGTCGACCATGTCAGGGCGGGCTGCACGCTCAGCGGGTTGCCGAACTGGTCGAGGAACGTCGGAATGGCCGGCTGCAAGCTCGTTCCCGAAACATAGACCGGGGCGGTCGGCGCGTTCTTGACGGCGCTCAACACCTGCGACACCGTCATCGACACGCTACCAACAACCGAAGCGCCTCCCGTGGCTTTGGCCTGGACCGACAGCCCGTAGGCGCCGGCCTTTCCGAACTTGAGCGTGGCGTTGGCGCCTTTGGCGGTGAGAACCGGCTGCGGCGCATTGCTGGGAGTCGTGGTGGTGGACCAGGTGAAGGTGGGCTGCGTGGCCAGGGCATTGCCGAACTGGTCCAGTCCTCGGGCGACGAACGCTTGGCTTACGCCCGACACAACCAGGGGCGAGCCCGGACTGACAACCTTGCCGTTCGCCGTGCTGACGCCGACGCTCGTGAGCGTAGGCGTCACGACGACGGTCTTGGCGGTGCTCACCGAGAGGCCGCGGCCGTCAACGATCTTCACGGTAAAGGTGTACGTGCCGGCCTTGGTAAACGTGGCCGTCGCACACTTGGCCGCATTCGTGCCGTTGATGTTGAGCGTCGCCTTCCCGCCGCCCGACGAGGCCGTGACCGACCAGGAGTAAGTGAGCTTCGATTCGCCCCCGTCGTCCTTCCCCAAAACCGAGAGTGAGGCGGTCTTGCCCGTAATCGCCACACCGCCGTTGACGATGATCGGTTGCGCCACGCTCGGCGCGGCGTTGAGCGAGGCAACAAGCCGGGCTGTCGCGACCGGCGCCGCGATTTCCATGACGGCGGACGACAAACCGCCGCCGCTCAACAGGGCGCGCGGCTCCAGCGACTCGCTCCGAAGGACACGATGACGGGCCCTTGAAGACTTGCGGGAAGGAGGACTTCGAGGACGCAACGAACGCAGAGAACGTCCGAACATGGCATTGGCCCCCCAAGATGCCCGGCTCGAAGAGAACAGTCGAGAGGAGTCGTAACCCACGGGGATTTGCCCCGCGGAATCACGTCATCGCGTCGTCGCGTTCCAGACAAGGCCTGCCTTCGGCGACCGCCTGTCGATCGATCGACCCTACGGCAAGGTTGAACGCTTCGGCATCTGAATTCTACGTCACCTTTGGTGCGGTGTCAAAACCGCTGCTCCACGTGCCCGTATTTCCCGCAAAAAAGCTCATCCGACTGATGGATTCGTGGCTTTGAACATCCGGAGCGGATACCCCGCGAAGCGGAAGTAGGGTGCCTCTTCTCTGTTCCGCCCCGTGGCTTCCGCCCGGTGAAATCCGCGCAGAGTCACTCTGGCGAGGATCGGCCACTACGTCCCGAACCGAGAAGAGGCACTGTACTTGCCCCGCACTTCCCCAGGTGCCGTCGGGTGCCACGGGCAGCTTGCCTGCCCGTGGTGTGTCGGCACTGGCGGTAGGGTGGCATGCTCTCACGACGCGAAGCGTCGGGTGAGCATGGGAGTTGCCATGGCGTATTCCATGCCGACCCTCGGCTGCGCCGAGTGACGGCATGCCACACGGTCCGGATTGTGCGTCACAATCCCTTGACGCACTTGGCCTCGTGCCGCTGCATTGCCGCCTTGGCCTGGGCGGCGACGTTCTCGGCGGTGATGCCGAAGTGCTTGAGAAGGACGCCGATGGGGGCGGAGGCGCCGAAGCCGGTCATGCCGACGAAGCGTCCGCAGCGGCCGAGGTATTTTTCCCAGCCGAAGGAAGTGCCCAGCTCCACGCCGACGCGGGCGTGGCAGTCGGGCGGGAGGACCGCGTCGCGGTATTCGGCCGGCTGGGCGTCGAAGAGTTCCCAGCTCGGCAGGCTTACGACCCGGCCCTGGATCCCCTCGGCCGCCAGCTTCTGCCGGGCGTCGAGGCACACCGACACTTCGCTGCCGCTGCCGATGAGAATGGCCTGGGGCTTGCCGTCCGGGGCGTCGGCCAGCACGTACCCGCCACGCAACAGGCCCGAGGCCGGGGCGAGTTGGCTGCGATCAAGCGTGGGCAGGTTCTGCCGCGTGAGCACCAGGGCCACGGGCCGGTTGTTGGCCGCCAGCGCCACGCGGTAGGCCTCGGTCACTTCGTTGGCGTCGGCCGGACGCAGCACGATCATCCCCGGGATGGCGCGCAACGCGGCCAACTGCTCGATCGGCTGGTGCGTCGGGCCGTCCTCGCCCACCCCGATCGAGTCGTGGGTGAAGATGTAGAGGATCGGCAACTCCATGAGCGCGGCCAATCGCATGGCCGGGCGCATGTAGTCGCTAAACACGAAGAACGTGCCCGTGTAAGGACGCAAGCCGGAGAGGGCCATGCCGTTGGCGATCGCCCCCATGGCGTGCTCGCGGATGCCGAAGTGGAGGTTGCGCCCGCCGGGGTTCCTCGCGCTGAAGCTGCCCACGTCGGCGAAGTTCAGGATGGTGTTATTCGACGGGGCCAGGTCGGCCGATCCGCCCAGGAGCCAGGGCACGTTTTTGGCCACCCGGTTGAGCACCTTGCCCGACGAGGCCCGCGTGGCCATCCCCTTGGCGTCGGCCGGGAAAGACTTTTGGATGAGGTCGGCGTCCCAGCCCTCGGGCAGCTCGCGCCGGGCCATCAGGTCGATCTCCCAGGCGAGCTCCGGGTGCTCTTGCCGGTACTTGGCGAAGAGGGCGTCCCACGCCTCGCGCAACTGCCGTCCGCGGAGGCCGATCCCGGCCGTGAAATGGGCCCGCACTTCGTGGGGAACCAGGAACTGCTGATCCGGCGGCCAGCCGTAGGCCGCCTTGGTCAGTCGCACTTCCTCTTCGCCCAACGGGGCGCCGTGGGCCCCGTGGGTGTTCTCCTTGTTCGGGGCGCCGTAGCCGATGACGGAGGGAACGATGATGAGGGTGGGGCGGTCGTTCGTCTGGTGGAAGGCCGCCAGGGCGCTGCGGAGCTGGTCGAGGTCGTTCACGTCGTCCAGCTCGACCACGTTCCACCCGTAGCCGGCGAACCGCATGGCCACGTCTTCGCTGAAGGCCAGCGACGTGTTCCCCTCGATCGTGATCTTATTGTCGTCGTAGATCCAGCACAGGTTGGGGAGCTTGAGGTGCCCGGCCAGCGAGGCCGCCTCGCCGCTGATGCCCTCCATCAGATCGCCGTCGCTGCACAAGGCGTAGACGTTGGAGTTGAACAGCTCGAAGTCGGGCCGATTGTAGCGGGCGGCCAGCCAGCGGGCGGCAATCGCCATCCCCACGCTGGTGGCCACGCCCTGGCCCAGCGGGCCCGTGGTGGTTTCGACCCCGGCGGTATGGCCGTACTCGGGGTGCCCGGGGCAGCGGCTCCCGAGTTGGCGGAACTGGCGGATGTCGTCGAGCGACACGGCCGGCTCGTCGACCACTTGGCCATCCGGCCCCAGCCGCTTCACGCCGCTCAAATGGAGAACCGAGTACAACAGCATCGAGGCGTGGCCGCACGAGAGCACAAACCGGTCGCGGGCCGGCCAGGCAGGCGACGCCGGGTCGTAGCGGAGCACTTCGTTGTAGAGCAGGTACGCCACGGGCGCCAGGGCCATCGGCGTGCCCGGATGCCCGCTCTTGGCCGCCTCCACCGCGTCCGTCGAGAGGGTGCGAATTGTGTTGACCGCCAGTTGCTCAATGCCTCGGATCGCCACGGTTGCGCTTTCCCTGAAAGAAGTACATCCCAAACGGGGCCCCTCTATAATGGGGCCACAACGGCTCACTCAAACCGTCCAGCATAGGGGCGCGCGGGCGGGGCGTCAACGCGGGAGGCTCTTCGGTAGTGGTACAGTTTGCCCCAAGAATCCAGGCCTATGCGGAGAATCCAAGCGTTGCACGTCGCATGCGTGCGAGATGGAATGCTCGCCAAGCCCCCCCTAATGAGTTAGGTGTCGAGCTTCTGGACGGATTCGCTACAACTTCGTTTGCCGACCTAACAACACCAAGAAGGACAGGATCGAACGATCCCCCGTCGTTCTGGTCGGCTCCAATAGCCACTACTTGATCTGCGTGAACGGTTCTGCCTTGGCCGTTCCATCCCGCGGTGGAAAGACTCTCGAAGCCCTTCCCCTGGGTTTGGCGTGCGAACACAATGGAGGTCCCGCCTGTCCTTAGGAGCGCGGCTCGGAGTATATTCTCCGGTTGAGGGGAATTGCATTCCGGCCGAAGTGGGGATCGCGGTGGGGGCTTCGCTTCAACGGGAACACAACAGAGAAACTCGATGGCTCAGCAAGCACTGTTGCGAATCCTCAGGATCGATGGTCGGCGGGAAGACGTCGGCGCCGCGATGGTCAGGCTCCGCGAGCAGTTGAGTCCGCGGGGCGACGTGGTCAGCCAGGAGGGACGACGGCGGACCGTGGAGATTTTCGGCAAGCCGCTCACGCCGCGCGAGGTGGTCGAGAAGATCTGCCACGACGTGCAGCAACAGGGCCTCGCCGCCGTGCTCGACTACTCGCTCCGCATCGACAAGGCCCAACTTAGCCGCGACACCCTGCGCGTGCCCGAAGAAGAGTTGGCTCGCGCCCATGCCCAAGCCGCCCCCGAGTTCCTCGAAGCGGTTCGCCGTGTGCGCGAGCGGGTCCGCTGGTTTCAAGAGGCCATCTTGCACCGCGACGTGCGCGTGGAGCGGCCGGGCGGATATCTGATGGAACGCTATCGGCCGCTGGATCGGGTGGGGCTCTGCGTGCCGGGGGGCGCGGCGGCGTATCCGTCGACCGTG
>Ga0172371_10001960_pt1 | contig 32761 bp, 29 predicted proteins | sample Lak12m_FD_114543 | JGI IMG/M metagenome (GOLD analysis project Ga0172371, IMG submission 114543) | Freshwater microbial communities from Kabuno Bay, South-Kivu, Congo - kab_022012_12m | ecosystem: Environmental > Aquatic > Freshwater > Lake | place: Democratic Republic of the Congo: South-Kivu...
CCTTCTCTTTTGCGCTGGTCAATGTGTTTAGCGGAATTTTGCTGCTGGTTTGGGTCTCTTACAATATGCTCACGGCGAATTTGCCGTTTGCCGTGTTATCGCTCCTCATTGCCCCGTTGATGTTCCTCGCTACGTTGTACTTCTCTGACCAAGCGCGCAAAGCGTTTAGAAAATCGCGCGAAGAAATTGGCAACGTCAATGCGGAACTACAAGAATCAATTGCGGCGGTGCGCGAGGCGCAAGCCTTTAACCGCGCCGATGAAAATATAGAAAACTTCAAAGAAGTAAACGCCGCAAATCGAGACGCCAACGTGCGCGCAGTCGCTTACACCTCCGCGCTTGCCCCCACGTTGGAAGCGCTCTCCTATGTTTCGCTTGCCATCGTCACCGGCGTGGGCGGGTGGTATCTACTTAAAGGTGAGGCGCTCTTTGGCTCGGCAGTTACGCTGGGGTTGGTGGTGACTTTCCTCGCGTATGTGCAGCGCTTTAACCAACCCATTCAACAAATTGCCGTGCTGTGGACGAACATCCAAAACGCCATTGCGGGCGCGGAAAGAATATTTACTATTTTGGATGAAAAGCCCGCCGTCACAGATAAACCTGACGCAAAAGAAATGCCCGTCATTCAAGGCAGCGTGGAATTTGAAAATGTGGCGCATGAATATGAAGACGGAACGCCTGTCTTGCGGGGCGTATCGTTCCGCGCGCAGCCGGGAGAGACCATTGCCATTGTAGGACCCACCGGCGCGGGCAAAACCACCATCATCAACTTGCTGCCGCGTTTTTATGATGTGACGCAAGGCGCGGTTAAAATTGACGGACAGGACGTGCGGGATGTGACAAAGGAATCGCTGCGCCGCCAAGTGGGCATTGTGCTGCAAGACACATTTTTATTCAGCGCTTCGGTGATGGAAAACGTGCGCTTTGGCAACCCCAACGCCAGCGATGAAGAAGTATTGGCTGCCATCAAACTTGCCAACGCCGATTCGTTCATTGAGCGCCTCCCTGAAAAATATCAGACGGTTTTAGGCGAGCGCGGCTCTGGGCTTTCTCAGGGACAACGCCAATTACTCTCTATTGCCCGCGCCGCTTTGGCAAACCCGCGCATCCTTATTTTGGACGAGGCAACTTCCAGCGTGGACACGCGCACCGAACGCCTCATTCAAAAAGCGTTCGATAAATTGCTCAGCGGGCGCACTTCCTTTGTCATCGCGCATCGCCTTTCCACAATTCGCAACGCGGATATGATTCTCGTGCTGAAAGACGGTCAAATTATTGAGCGCGGCAAGCATGACGATTTACTGGCAAAGCAAGGTTTTTACTACGACCTGTATATGAGTCAGTTCAAAAAACAGGAAGAGATAGAAGCGGCTAAATAAATCAAAAAAGACCTCCGAATTTCGGAGGTCTTTTTTGTTACGCCTTTTCTCGAAAGTCGTAGATTCCATTTTCAACTTTCCACTTTGCGCCGCAGCGCGGGCAAAGCAGATGTTGAGTTTTATCTTCCAGATTTTCGCCGCCGCAGTCGGGGCATTGAAATAAATCCAGCGGGGTCAGCGGCGCGGAGTTTTTCTCTCCGCTGGTTTTGACCGCGCGCATAAACACGCTCGGCGTGAGCTGCCACAGCGCGCCCGTAGGTTGAAAGAAGCCGTCCAGCGCGGCGAGCAGTTTGGCGGGGATGCGGCGCTTCAAAATTCTCAGCCGAAAATGCGAGACGGCGAGAGTCTTTTCAATGTGAAAGCCCAATTCCGTCAGCCATTGACGCACGGCTTTGGGATGAAAGTCAAAATTGAGTTTTACAAACTCAACGGGTTCAAGCGCAAAGGGATTCCACTTTTGCTTGCCGAGCCAGTAGCGCAAAATGGATTTAAGATTTTGCTTGTTGGCAAATTCCAGCACAAAGACGGAATCTTTTTGCATAACGCCATAAATTTGCGTCAGCGCTTTGGGCGCGTCCGCCATGTGATGCAGGGCGCGAATCATGGTTGCGCCGTCAAATAAATTTTGACGAAAGGGCAGGCGGTAAATATCGGCGGCGACGTAGATGTATTGTTCCGAAACGCCGAGTCTTTCTTGCGCTTGTTTTAACTGCGTGGAGGAATAGTCGAGGACGATGATTCTCTCGAAGCCCGCGTAGCGCTTGGTGTTGCGCCCCGCGCCCGCGCCCAGTTCCAACATCAACTTGCCTTGCGCGGGCAGCAATCGCCTTAATGCAATCGCCTCGGATAAATCTTCGTAGGCGCGCTCGCCTGTATCCCAAAAGGAGGTTTGGTAGTCCGAGCCTTCGTAGTCGCAAACAGGGGGGTGTGTCATGGAGTCTTTTTATCTTCTTTCTACTCTCTATTCTCTACCTTCCAATAGAGCGGTAGTTAAACCCCATCTCTTTTAGCGTGTGGGGGTCGTAGATGTTGCGCCCGTCGTAGAGGACGGGGGTTTTGAGCAAGCTTTTAATTTTGATTAAGTCCAGCTGTTTGAACTCGTTCCATTCGGTGACGACCATCAGCGCATCGCAGCCTTTCGCCATGTCGTAGGCGTTGGCGAACATTTCTACGGCGGGCAAAATGGGTTTTGCAACTTTCATGGCAACGGGGTCGTAGCCGCGCGCTTTTGCGCCCTGTTTGAGCAGCTCCGCCGCAATGTCAATGGAGGGCGCGTCTCGCATGTCGTCCGTGTTGGGTTTGAACGCCAAGCCGAGCAAGCCAATGGTTTTGCCTTGCAGCCCGCCGAGCATTTCCGCCACGCGCTGAACGGCGACTTTACGGCGCTCGTAGTTTACGTCCATGACGTTGTTAAGGATGCGCGGGTTGAGTCCTTTTTCTTTTGCCATAAATGCCAGCGCCTCCACGTCTTTGGGGAAGCAAGAGCCGCCCCAGCCGAGACCCGCGTCTAAAAAGTGGCGACCAATGCGCGCGTCATAGCCCATGCCCGCCGAAACTTCCTTCACGTCCGCGCCAACCGCTTCGCATAAATCCGCCAGTTCATTAATGAAGGAAATTTTTGTGGCGAGAAAAGCGTTGCTGGCGTATTTAATCATCTCCGCCGTGCGTAAATCCGTAATCACAATGGGCGCGCGCAGCGGCAGGTGCAGTTGCGCTACTTTGTTTGCCGCGTCCTTATCCATTGAACCAATCACCGTGCGATGCGGATTCATAAAATCGCTAATTGCCGAGCCTTCGCGCAAAAATTCGGGGCAGGAGACTACGGCAAAATCCGCGCCATTTTTCTTTGCGCCGCGCACAATATCCGCCACCCAATCGCCTGTGCCAATTGGCACAGTGGATTTATTGATGATGATAAGCGGCGCGCTCATATTTTCCGCAATGGATTTTGCCGCCGCCGCCACATATTGCAAATCCGCCGAACCATCCGCGCCCGAAGGCGTGCCAACCGCAATGAAGGCATACTCCGCGCCTTGCAGCGCCTCCGCGTAGGAGGTGGTAAACGTTACGCGCCCCGCGTTCACGTTGCGCTTGACCAACTCGTCCAGCCCGGGCTCATAAATTGGCATAATGCCTTTTTTCAAATTTTCCACGCGTTTTTCGTCCACGTCCAGCGCGGTTACGCGGTTGCCCAAATCCGCAAAGCAAGCCGCCGTCACCAGACCGACGTACCCCACGCCGACTACACAAATATTTTTCATAAAGCAATTCCTTTTTATTTTTTTATGGAGCGCAAAATCTGCCGATTTTGCGCCGAAGCCAAAGACTTCGGACTCCGCGCCGTGAGTATAATTCATTCCATGAAAATTCTCTTTGTCGCGGATGCGCGCTCGCCCATCTCGCAAAATTGGATTCGCTATTTTGTTCAGCGCGGCGATGAAGTCTATCTCGCTTCCACCTTTCAAGGCGAGATAGGATTCCCGCTCGCGGGTTTTGAATTTACCCCCGCGGCATTCAGCGCCCTCAAAAAGAATCAACGCCCAAACCAACGCAACGCTTTTCTACCCGCTGGCTTTCGCGCGCGCGTCCGACAGTGGCTGGGTCCTCTCACCTTGTCCCGCTCCGCGCTCAAATTACGCGCTTTTATTAATCAAATTCAACCAGACGTCATTCACGCATTACGCATTCCTTATGAGGGAATGCTTGCCGCAAATGCAATTACCAATCGCCAATTTCTCCTTACTTCTGTTTGGGGAAACGACTTCACCTTGCACGCGCCCTCCACGCCGCTCATGGGCTACTACACCCGCAAAACATTGCGGAACATTTCCGCGCTGCACGCCGATTGCGCTCGCGATATTAAACTCGCCGCCCAATGGGGCTTTGACGCCAGCAAGCCGACTCTCGTCACGCCCGGCAATGGCGGCATTCGCGCCGATGTTTTTTACCCGCCCGCCGAACCCGTCCGCGAGCCAATCATCCTCAACCCGCGTGGATTCCGCGCCTACGTCCGCAACGATTCTTTTTTCAAAGCCATTCCGCTGATTCTGCAAAAAGTCCCCCATGCAAAATTTATCTTCGCCTCTATGCAAGGCGAGCCGCAGGCGCTTCAATGGATAAAGCAACTCCGCATTGAACATGCCGTCACGTTGAACCCGCCCGTCAGCCATACTCAAATGGCGGAGATGTTCCGCGCCGCGCAAATTGTCGCCTCGCCGAGCGTTCACGATGGAACGCCCAACTCGCTGCTGGAAGGTATGGCGTGCGGATGTTTTCCCGTTGCGGGAGATTTAGAATCCATCCGCGAGTGGATTCGTCACGGCGAAAACGGTCTGCTGTTTGACTCTAAAAATCCCCAATCTATCGCCAATTCAATTTTGCTTGCCCTAAAAAATAAAGACCTGCGCCGCAAGGCGGCAGGTCTTAACGCGGAACTTATCTCTGAACGCGCAGAGTATGGCGCAAATATGAAACGAGTAGCCGACTTCTATCAACGAGTGACCAGCCGACTAGCCGACTAGAAGACTACTCAACTGGCGCTTTCAATGTTTCCAGCCGATTCTTCAACTCAATTCGCCGCGATTCTGCTGCGTGGCTAATTTCGCGCATGAAGCCCTGTCCTCTATCTCGCAACTGACCGCGCAACTGTTCGCCTGATTCTGGGGCAAGCAATAGCGCCACCGTTGAGCCAACCAAAGAGCCGACAAAAATTCCCATGAGAAAACCGAACATTCTACGCATGGCAAAAATCTCCTTTATGGAAAGATGATAGTTTTTGACGTGATGCCTGAATAAAATGATTATAATTCAAGTACAGGCAAGTCTTAAGAATTGTCTGTACTGGCGCGTATCCTTGTGAACGCGACCCAAGACCAAAGTTCATTTTTTCCCAAAGCGCAAAATGGGGGCGGCGCTGCGGACTCTACCGTACTCGGAGGGTACCATGTCCACCACTTCTGTTTCTACTGTTGCGTCACAACGTAAAAAAGTGACTACGCTCGCGTTGCGTCAAAAGAAAGAGCGCGGCGAGCCGATTGCCATGCTCACCGCCTATGATTACCCCACCGCCATGGCGATGGACAAGGCGGGCATAGACGCCATCCTCGTTGGCGATTCGCTGGCGATGGTGGTCTTGGGCTACGAGACCACGCTGCCCGTCACCATGGACGAGATGCTTCATCATGCGCGGGCGGTGGCGCGCGGCGCAAAGTCTGCGCTGCTGATTGGCGATATGCCGTTTATGTCCTATCAAATTTCGGCGCAAGAAGCCCTCCGCAACGCGGGAAGATTTCTTCAAGAGGCGGGCATGGACGCGGTCAAATTGGAGGGCGGCAGAGAACGCGCGGACGCGGTGAAAGCCATTGTGGAGGCGGGCATTCCCGTCATGGCGCACATTGGACTCACCCCGCAGTCCATTCATCAACTGGGCGGGTTTCGCGCGCAAGGCAAAAGCGCCGCCGCTGGCAAACGTCTGCTGGAAGATGCGAAGATTCTCGAAGACGCGGGCGCGTTCAGCCTCGTGCTGGAATCTGTCCCGGCGCGTCTGGCGGAATTTATCTCCAAACAAATTTCCATTCCCACTATTGGAATTGGCGCGGGCGCGGGCTGTGACGGGCAAGTATTGGTCACGCATGATTTGCTCGGCTTGTTTGAGCGCTTTACGCCAAAATTTGTGAAGCAATACGCCAAATTGCACGAGACGATGAACGCCGCCTTTACGGAATATATGGACGATGTGAAAAGCAAACAATTCCCCGCCGCAGAACATACCGTTGAAATGAGCGCGGAAGAATGGGCGGAGTTTACGAAAATTACCAATCACTAATTACAGAGATTAGAAATTAGAGATTAGAGATTAGAGATTGGAGATTGAGATGAGCGAAATTTTATTGGTCGGCACAGGCGCATTGGCGACTTTATTCGCGGCGCGACTCAGCGCGGCGGGTCACAATGTTTCCATGTTGGGAACATGGCGGCAAGGCTTACAAGCCTTGCAGGAAAATGGCGCAAGGATGATAGAGGCGGACGGAAACGAACGCGCCTACAAAGTTCGCGCAACCGCCAACCCGCAGGAAGTCACCCCCGCGCAATACGCGCTGGTGTTGGTGAAATCATGGCAGACGGAACGCGCCGCCAAACAGTTGAAATTTGCGCTTGCGGCGGATGGCGTGGCGGTCACGCTTCAAAATGGACTTGGCAACCGCGAGACTCTCGCCCGCGCCGTAGGCGCGCCGCGCGCCGCTTTGGGCGTGACGACAACAGGCGCAACGTTGGTGGCGCCTGGGCTGGTTCGCTCTGGCGGGGAGGGAATCATCTCGCTGGAAAAAAATCCGCTGCTTGCCCCGTTGGAAGACGCGTTGCGCGAATCGCGCTTTGCTTTGCAAAGCGTGGAAGACGCGCAGTCGCTCATTTGGGGCAAATTGGTTATCAATGCGGCAATTAATCCGCTTACGGCGTTGCTGCGCGTTCCCAATGGCGAGTTGCTTGCGCGTCCTGCGGCGCGGCGTATGATGGCGGCGCTGGCAAGCGAAGCGGCGGCGGTTGCTTCCGCCGAGCGCGTCTCGCTGCCGTTTAGCAACCCCATCCGCGCGGCGGAAGATGTGGCGCGGCGCACGGCTGCGAATCATTCTTCCATGTATCAAGATGTGCGGCGCGGCGCGCCCACCGAAATTGATTCCATTTGCGGCGCGGTGACTCAACGCGGGCTGCGGCACGGCGTAGATACGCCCTATAACCGCGCTTGCTGGCGCATGGTGAGCGCGGCTGTCACTTCCCATGCGTGACGTACCTCACTGCGCGGCGCTTTTTACGCATGGTAAGATTCAATAAAAATTTTTGGAGGTCTTTTTATGCGTAAATGGTTTTTGATGTTTGTTACAGCCGCCTTGCTGGCTTTTCCTACATTTGCTGCGGCGCAATCCGCTTCCACGTTGAACACGGTCAAAGTGGATTTATGGCCCGAATATGACCAGCCCAGCATGTTGGTTCTGGTGGATTTTGAAGTCCCCGCCAGCGTAACGCTGCCCGCCGACTTTGATTTTCATATTCCAGTCGGCGCAAACGTGGTCGCCTCCGCTTATTATGGCGTGGATGGAAGTTTGCTCACCGCGCCTTCCACGACGCGGGCGGCAGACTCGGAATGGCAAATTTTCACCATCACCCTCCAAACCGCGCGCGGACATTTTGAATATTATCAGCCGCTCAGCGTTAGTGGGCAGCAGCGAACTTTTTCCTATTTATGGGATGAACCCTACGCGATAGACTCGTTTCAAATTAACCTGTTAGAGCCGCTGGATGTGACCTCGTTGAAAACCACGCCGAACTTGGCGGCGTTGGGTCAAAAGGAAGGGCTGAATCTTCACAGCGGCGCGGCGCAACCTTTGGCGGCAGGCGAGCAGTTCACCTTGAATTTGGAATATCAAAAAACAACCGACTCGTTGGTGACAACGGCTTCACAGTTTGTTCAACCCGCCGCCCCGCTAAATGAAACCACGCCGGGCAGAGTCTCTTTTTCCAGTTGGATACCCTACATCATCGGCGCGTTGGGGCTCGTTCTTGTTATTGGCGGCGGAGTCTTTTATTGGCAAGCCGCCAGAGGCGCAGAAAAATCTCATCCGCGTAAACGCGCTCACGCCGCATCAGATGGCGGAGATGTGTACTGTCCTCAATGCGGAGCGCGCGCAAAAAACGGCGACCGTTTTTGTCGCACTTGCGGCGGCAGGCTGCGCCAGACGGAATAAAAAAAATCAGCGTAGAGCAGGCTTAAGCCTGCTCTAAATTTTTAATGGTAAGATTTTTCCCATGTATTTACGAGGAAGCAAGTGGAGTATGAACCGCAGGCGAACCAGACCCAACTGGTTTCGCATTATTTTGTTAAGCCTATTGGTCCTTATCGGCGCGTATGCCAACCGCTTTATTATTGCAACGCAGCCTTCGCCTTTTGAAAACACGCCCACGCCGACCATTGCGCCGGAAGCCTATAAAGCTCAAGCGGAAGAAGCCTTTAAGCAGGGCAAATTGACGCAAGCCATTGCGGCGTATCAACAAGCCATTGCGTCCAGCCCCAGCGACCCGGCGCTATACGTCACATTGGCGCGGACGCAAGTCTTTGCGGGAAAATACAAAGACGCGCAAACCAGCGCCGAGGACGCGCTGCTGCTCAACCCCAATAACGCCACCGCGCACGCCGTCCGCGCCTGGGCGCTGGATTTTCAAGGCAGCTACCTCGAAGCCGAATCTAGCATTCAACGCGCGCTAGAACTTGACCCCAACAACGCGCTCGCGCACGCCTACTATGTGGAAATTTTAGTGGATTCTTCGTACAGCGGAGTGGGCGCGTTTGGCGGCATAGAAAAAGCCATCGAAGAATCCAAAGTGGCGGTGGCGCTTGCGCCCGATATGCTCGAAACCCGCCGCGCGCGCGGATATTTGCTCGAAGCTACCGGCAACTACGAGGAAGCCATCCGCGAATATGAAGCCGCCATTGCCATGAACCCTAACCTTGCGGATTTGCATCTCTCGCTGGGCAGAAATTATCGCATTCTCGGCATTTACGACAAGGCGGTGGAATCCTTCACCCGCGCCAATGCGCTCAACCCCGAAGACCCCACGCCAGATTTGCTCATGTCGCGCGCGTATGCCACCATCGGCGAATATGCCAAAGCCATGCAGTATGCCGAATCGGCGGTGGCGGATAACCCCTCCGATAGCGGCTTGCGCGGAAATTTGGGCGTGATGTATTATCGCAATTTGTATTGGCGCGAAGCCGCGCAGGAACTTGGCTATGTGGTCAATGGCGGCATGACCGATACGGGCGAGGTGATTGAAGCCGTCAATTTAATTCCAGACGCGCGCGTGGCGGAATATTATTTCACCTACGGGCTGGCGCTGGCGCGGCTGAATCAATGCGGCGAGGGTTTGCGAATTGCCCGCCTGCTTTTAGAGCGCGTTCCGGCGAATGAGTTGGCGGTGGAGAACGCGGGAGAAATCATCAACCGCTGCCAGCAGAATTTGGAAGAGCCGCCTACGGAAATTCCCGCTGCTGACTCCGCCGTGATAGAGACGGCAACCCCAGCGCCATGAACATTTACCAAAAACGTTCCCTGTTTCGCCGCCGCGACCAGCCCAATATTTACCGCATGTTTTTCTTAGTGATTTTGATTCTAGGCGGCGTGTGGGTCATTCGCTCTGTTTCTAGCGGCGATATTAAGCCGCTCTTTTTGCCCACGCCGACTCCTACCCGCGTGGCGCTTTCCTACGCGCTGGAAGGAGACGCGCTCTTCATCGCCGGAAAATTGGAAGACAGCCCCGAATCGATTGGCGCAATTTCGGCATACCGCAAAGCGGTGGAAATTGACCCGAATAACGCGCAGGTTTTGGCGCAACTGGCGCGCATTCAAACGTATTCCTCCGCCATGTTGGTTAAAGATGAGCAGATTCGGCAGAGACTGCAAGAGGCGTTGGAATCTGCCGACCGCGCCGTACAACTTTCGCCCGATAGCAGCGAAGCGCATAGCGTCCGCGCTTTTGTGTTGGACTGGAACGCCAACCCAACTTTGGTGGATGAACGCGCCGCGCAAAAATTTTTAACCGAAGCGGAGCAGGAAGCCGTGCGCGCTTTGCAATTGGATAATACCAATACGCTGGCGCTGGCGTTTTACGCGGAGGTGTTGGTGGACCGCCAAAAGTGGTCGCAGGCGCAGCAATATATTGAGCAGGCTTTGCAGCGCGACTCTTCTTTGATGGACGCGCATCGCGTTCATGCCTATGTGTTGGAATCTTTGGGCGAGTACGCGCTGGCAATTGAAGCCTACGACCGCGCCATTGCCATTACGCCCAATTTGACTTTTCTGTATTTGCGCGCGGGCGCAAATTATCGCCGCCTTGCCTTTGGCAGCCCTAATGAAGAAATTCAAACGCAGCTCTATGAAAAATCTTTGGAGTATTTCGCGCAGACGGCGAACATCAATCAGCAGTTAGGCGTGCAAGACCCCGTGCCGTATCTTTCCATTGCCAAGACCTATTCGCAAATGGGGCAGTTTTTCATTGCCATTCGCAACGTGCAGAAGACCATTGAATTTGAGCCAAGCAACCCTGTCTTTTATGGCGAGTTGGGCGTGCTGTATCACAAGAATCGCAATTACGAAACTGGCATCCTCGCGTTGAAATGCGCTGTGCGCGGATGCACGGCGGAAGAATCTTGCGAGGGGCGCGGCGGTTGTGGCGATAACGATACGCCTGCGGCGGTGGAGGGGCTGCCGCTTTCGGCTAGCACAATTTATTACTACGATATTTACGCATCGGAACTGGCGGCGCTTAGCACGCCCAAAGTGAATTACTGTAAAGAGGCGCTGGCGGTGGCGGACATTATTGCCCAATCTGATTTAAGTAGCGACCCAAATATTGCGGCGGATATTGTGGTGGTGCGGAGCATCTGCTCGTTTACGCCCGCTGTTTCCACGCCGCAAATGGACGCTTCCACGCCGACTGTCGCGCCGTAAAATATCAGAGTTCTGTAAGAAAATTGAGCTTTGTTCTTGACTTTGCCTCTTTAAGTGGGTAAGATAGTTTTTAGCGCTCGCAAGTATAGAGCGCTAATTTTGAGCGTAAATATAAAAAAACCTTAAAGAGGAGATGTTGAAAATGGCAAAAGTATCTTTTAAACCTTTGGGCGCGCGCGTGTTGATTGAGCCGGTAGAGCAAGAAGAAGTTACCGCTGGCGGCATTGTGCTGCCCGAAACCGCGAAAGAAAAACCCCAACAAGGGAAAGTTTTGGCGGCGGGTCCCGGCGACCGCAACGACAAAGGCGAGCGCGTAGAAATGGATGTGAAAACGGGCGACTTGGTTCTCTTTGCCAAATATTCCGGCACCGAAGTAAAAATGGGCGGCAAAAAACTGCTCATCTTGCGCGAAAGCGATATTCTGGGAATCGTTGGTTAATTCATCACGCGCCGCGTGAGTTAATAATTCATAAAATTCAAATAACAAGGTGAAATAAAATGGCTGCAAAACAACTGGTATTTTCGGAAGAAGCTCGCCGTAAGCTCAAGAACGGCATGAACGTGGTTGCGAACGCGGTCTCTGCTACGCTGGGACCCAAAGGGCGCAACGTGGCAATTGACCGCAAATTTGGCTCTCCCACCATTACCCATGATGGCGTTTCGGTGGCGAAAGAAATTGAACTGGAAGACCCGTTTGAAAACATGGGCGCGCAACTCTTGAAAGAAGCCGCGCAAAAGACCAATGACATTGCCGGAGACGGCACCACCACTTCCACCGTTTTGGCGCACGCCATTGTGAACGAAGGCTTAAAGGCGTTGGAAGCTGGCTACAACCCCATGCTGCTCAAAAAGGGTATTGAGCTCGCTACCGACACGATTGTGGCGGAATTGAAGAAGAACTCCACCAAAATTGACACCCGCGAAGAAATTGCCTCCGTTGCCACCAACTCTGCCGCAGACGCTGAAATTGGCGGCTTAATTGCGGACGTGATGGACAAGGTTGGCAAAGACGGCGTTATTACGGTGGAAGAATCCAAATCCATGCAATTTGAAACCGAATTCGTGGAAGGGATGCAGTTTGACCGTGGCTACATTTCGCCCTACTTCATCACCAATGCCGAGCAAATGGAAGCGCAAATTAGCGATGCTTACTTGCTCATTTATGATAAGAAAATTTCCGCCGCGCAAGACATTGTGCCGCTGCTCGAAAAACTCGTCCAATTGGGCAAACGCGAACTCGTCATCATTGCCGAAGATGTGGATGGCGAAGCGCTTGCCACCCTCATCCTCAACAAGATTCGCGGTATGTTGAACGTAGTCGCCATCAAAGCCCCCGGCTTTGGCGACCGCCGCAAAGCCATGCTGCAAGATATTGCCGTTCTCACGGGCGGCACGGTCATCTCGGAAGAAACCGGACGCAAACTAGAATCCGCTTCCGTGCAAGATTTAGGTCGCGCCGAGAAGGTTGTGGCGGATAAAGAAAACACCACCATCGTCAGCGGCAAAGGCAAGAAGGGCGATATTGAAGCCCGCGTAAAAGAAATTCGCATTGAGATGGATAAATCTACTAGCGATTATGACAAGGAAAAACTGCAAGAACGCCTTGCCAAACTTGCGGGCGGAGTCGCCATCATTCGTGTGGGCGCTGCCACCGAAACCGAAATGAAAGAGAAGAAACACCGCGTGGAAGACGCTCTCTCCGCCGCGCGCGCCGCAGTGGAAGAAGGCATTGTGCCCGGCGGCGAAATTTCCCTCATCAACGCCGCTGGCAAGTTGGATAAACTCGCCAAGCAGCACGCCGAAGACGAAAACGAAGAAATCAAAGTCGGCATCAACATCGTCAAGAAATCGCTCGAAGCCCCCATTCGCAAACTGGCTGCCAACGCCGGACAAGACGGCTCCGTCATCATTGACACCGTGCGCCGCACCGCCGCCGAAAAGAAGAACGTCAATATTGGTTACAACGTTCTCACCGGCGAATATACCGACATGCTCAAAGCCGGAGTCATTGACCCGGTGAAGGTTGTGCGCGGCGCGCTCGAAAACGCCGCCTCCATCGCCGCCATGATTTTGACGACAGACGTCCTCATCACGGACGTACCCGCCAAAGAAAACGCCCCTGCTATGCCTCCCGGCGGCATGGGCGGCATGGACTACTAAACCAAGCCTTTGCTCTCTAAACCCCTCTCTCCAAAAGAGAGGGGTTTTTCATTGGTATAATCTTTGCGATGTTTCCCAAAATTAAACCGCTACAATTTACTTTGATTTTTACGCTCGCGCTGGGATTGAACGCCTGCGCTACTTTGTTTGAACCCGCTCCCACATCTACGCCCGCGCCGCCAACCTTTACGCCTGTTCCGCCTACGCCCACGCCGCCGCCCTCTGTGGCGCGCGTGAACGATGAATATATTTTGCTCGCGGATTTTGAAGCGGAAATGGCGCGTTACGCCGCCGCGCAAGGTTCGCAGGTCAATGCCGGGGACGCGAATCGCGCGGTGTTGGAGGAAATGATAGCCGAAGTTCTGTTGGCGCAAGCGGCGCGAGAGTCTGGCTTTGCGTTGAGCGAATCAGATTTACAAGCGCGGATGGACGCGCTGGCGAATCAAATTGGCGGGGCAGAGTCGCTTGCCGCGTGGCAGGCGGCGCATGGCTACGACGCGGCGGCATTTTCCTCCGCCCTCAAACGCTCCATTGAGGCGGCATGGATGCGCGACAATATCATTGCAAACGTTCCCAACGCGGTGGAGCAAATTCATCTGCGCCAAATTTTGACCTATAATGAAGCCGATGCGCGCGCCGCCTACGAGCAGTTACAAAGCGGCGCAGACTTTGACGAACTGGCGGCGCTGTACGACCCGCTAACCTTAGGCGAACTTGGCTGGACGCCGCGCGCTTATTTATTGGATGAAAAAGTCGATGCCGCGGTCTTTGCTCTTTCGGTGGGCGCTTACAGCGAGGTAATAGCGACTAACGCGGGCTTTCACATTTTTAAGGTGATAGAGCGCGGCGAACACGCGCTCTCGCCGGATGCGTTGCTGACGGTTCAAGAACAAGCCTTGCAACTCTGGCTGGATGAGCGCCGCGCCGCAAGCGCCATTACTCTTGCGCCGTAATTTTTTGGAGTTTTAATTTATGAGCAAATATGACTATGACTATAAAGAGACTTCCAAACCTCAAAAGCCCGCCAAAGCCGGTTTAGAAGTTTGGGATATTCTTAGCCTTGTGATGTTGGCATTGGCGGCTTGCCTTGTTTTATATTTTGCCGCCGTGTTTATCTCTCCCACTGCGGCGTATAACCCGCTGCCGCCCAAGCCAAAGGTAAACCCATTTGCCACTCTTACGCCTACCATTACGCCGCTGGGGTTAGAGCCAACTTGGACGCCGACTGGCACGCCCGAATATACCGCTACGGCAACTTATGTTCCTACTTTTACATTAGAGCCAACTTCCACGCCGTTCTCGCTTATTCCCGCGACCAAAACGCCGACCTTTACGCCCAAACCCAAAACGGATTTTTCCGCTTCTTTCAAGGGCATAGATAGCACTATCATTCATCCAGAGTTTGGCTGTAAGTGGCAGGGCATTGGCGGCACCGTGACAGACGCGAACAATACCGACATGTTGCGAATGACTATTCGACTGGTGGGCTTTTATGACGGCAAATCAAAGAATGAATTGACGGTCAGCAGTATTGCGCCCGCTTATGGAAAATCGGGTTTTGAGTTTTTTTTGAGTAATACGCCCATCGCCTCCAAAGGACAACTCTATTTGCAACTGCTCGACCAAAACGGTATTCCTAAGTCAGAAAACTTATATGTAGATACATACACAGATTGCGCGCAAAATTTAACCCTAGTGCGCTTTGTTAAAAATCCGTAGATGAGAGATTAAGTAATTAAAAAAACGCCCGCGCAACTGCGCGGGCGTTTTTTTGTGTGATTGAGCGCAGGTTAAACTTCCACGTTCCAATGACGATATTTTTCTACTTTGGCATGAGTCACGTCATCAAAGAGGGCGCGCAGTTTCTTGGTGAGCGGTCCCATTTCGCCGCTGCCGATGGGGCGATGGTCCACTTTGGTGGCGGCGACAATTTGCGCCGCCGTGCCGGTGAGGAAGATCTCGTCCGCAATAAAAACCTCCGTGCGGTCAATGGAGCGCTCCACAACATCTACGCCGAGTTCGGCGCGGGCAAGTTCAATGACCGAGCGGCGCGTAATGCCTTCCAAAATATTATCGGTGGCGGGCGGCGTAATGAGTTTGCCATTTCTGACCATGAAGATATTCATCGCCGAGCCTTCGGAGATTTGCCCGTCTTGGTCTAATACAATGGCTTCGTCAAAACCGGCGCGGTTTGCGTCTGTTTTGACCAGCGCAGAATTGACATACGCCCCCGCTATTTTTCCGCGCGCGGGAATGGCGTTATCGTCAATGCGCCGCCACGAAGAAATTGTGAGATGCGCGTTAGAGTCGTTGGAGAGGTATTTATCAAACGCGGTGACAAACATGCAGAATTCATCCCGCAGGTTATGCAGGCGCACGCCAATGCCCATATCCGCTTTGTATATGGTGGGACGCAGATACACATCCTCTTGCCAATTATCTGTGCGGAGCAGGTTCAGCGTTAAATCCACCAGCGCTTGCTCGTCGTAGGGAATGGTCATGGATAGAATTTTTGCCGAATCCAGCAGGCGGCGAAAATGCTCGTAGGGGCGAAAAACAAACATGCGTTTTTTTTCCGCGCTCCAATATCCGCGCATCCCGCTGAAAACCGCCGTGCCGTACATAAATCCATGCGTGGCAATATTGATGTTTGCCTCGCTCCATGCAACAACCTTGTCCTCAAAAAATGCGTGCTTACTTAAATCCATAACGCCTCCAATCTTTTTTTTTGAAAGTGATAACCCTGCGGAAATACAAAAGACGCGAACTGCGCGCCGCGCTCATCTTCTTGTCTTCTTGTTTTTTAATCCAACTTTTTTTCTAAGCGAGCTAATTTGCCGCGCCCCGCTGCGCCGAATGGAGGTGAGCGTTCGCTCGCCGTCTTTACGCAGCGCGCTTAATCTCTCGCGGATTCCGCTCTTGCCGCGCCAATGCTCCAAAATAGATTCTAGGTATAAATTTTCCAGCGCAATGACTTGCCCTTCAATGGAATATTTTTCGCTCAAAATTTTGGATTGCTCCCCAAAACGCTGCAAGCGTTTGGGGTCGCGCAGCAAGTTTGCCAGCGCTTGAGCGTAAGCGTCCACATCCAGCGCGGTTTGGTATCCGTTTTTATCGTCTTCCACCATGCCCTCAAAGGCTTCGTCTTGAACGACCAGCATGGGCAGCCCGGAGGCAATTGCCTCAATGGAGGAGATGGGATGCACCTCCGTAGTGGAAGCGGAGAGGAAGACGGTTGCTTCGTGCAGCAGGTTCGGCAGGTCGGCGCGGGCAACCATGCCGAGAAAGTGAATCCGCTCTGCGAAGCGAGTCTGCGCCGCGTGACGTTTTAGCCCGTCGAGCGCGCTGCCGTCTCCCGCGAAGACGAGCTGCGTCTCCGGTAGAGAATCGGCGATGCGGGTAAATGCGTCAATCAAAAAGTCCAGCCGTTTTTCGGGGTCAATTCTTCCCACCGAAAGCAGCATGGGCGCGTTTGGCTTCAACTTCAATTTTTGATGAAACGCGCCGCTGTTTTTTCCCAAATGAAAACGGCTGAGGTCAATGCCGTTGGGGATGACGTGAATGGGCTTGGTCACTTTTTGTTGCAACAGCAAGCGATAAAATTTTGGCGAAGGCACAACGACCTGACTGCCCAAATTGGTGGAGGTGGCGCTAAACCATTGCGCCGCATGGCGGATGAGGCTTGTGCCGCCGAGAACCTTAAGATAATGGGTATAGTCTGTGATGGAGGTGTGGTAAGTGTAAATAAGCGGAACGTTTTTGCCGGACGCGGTGAGGTAGGCAAGCAAGCCCACCGTCAGCGGGCTGTGCGCGTGCAGCACGTCAAAATGTTCGCGGGTTAAATGCCAAGTGGTGCGCGGCGTGCCAAGCGTGGCGACGTAAATGGGCGGGTTGTTCAAATATTTGAGCGAAGGCAGGCGCTTAACGCCCGGCTCATTGTCTTTATAACCCGGAATGCGCGGAGCAAAGACCGTTACTTGATGACCGCGTTTGGTCAAATATTCATAGAGTAATTGCAGCGAAATAGAAACGCCGTTAATTTGCGGCGCGTAGGTGTCGGTAAACAAACCAATACGCAACGAGCGCGGCGCGAGAGCGGTTTTATCTTCCATGTTGAAATCTCCTCATACATTGCAAAGACAAGAATAGCCAAAAGTATACACCTTTGCGCTAAAAAAAAAACCAGCAGATGTCTGCTGGTGAGTGGAGATGCTGGGAATTGAACCCAGGTCCGAAAGATTCGACCCTCGAAAATCTACGAGCGTAGTCTGCCGAATTGTGTCACTGTGGAAATCTCGGCGGACAAGTAATTCCACAGCCATCCGCTGGTCTTAGGCGTATCTAGCGGAATCATACGCAGCGCTCCATCTTTGTGTCGCCCGACCCGCCTCCCGATGGAGTTCGGCGGCGGCGGACGCAATCTCCGAAGAGATTGACTGTTACGCTCTCGCCTTAGGCGGCGAGGGGCATAGCAGCGTAGGAAGTGTTATTGGCACTTAATGTTTTGCGCTGATTTTACGAGTTCGGCGCGCGCTCGGCTCGCATTTCGGGACCAGCCTCTCCCGTCGAAGCCTGTCATCCCCGTGGGAAGCGTGGTCTTTCTCCATGCAATTTCATTATAACACTGAACTCTTTGCAAAAACGAAAGGCTTATCCGTTATAATTGATTCGTAACTGCAAAGGCGCCAAAATTGGCGCGAAAAAGAGGCGACATGGCAGAAAAAATACTCATCATAGACGACGACGTAGATACCCTCAAACTCGTAGGACTCATGCTCCAAAAGCAGGGATACGAAATTAGCGCCGCTTCCAACGGCGCGTTGGGGTTGGCAAAAGCGCTCGAAGAACGCCCCGACCTTGTGCTGCTAGACGTGATGATGCCAGACATGGATGGCTACGAGGTGGCGCGGCGGCTGCGGAAAAATCCGGTTACTTCCTCCACGCCTATTTTAATGTTCACCGCCAAAACGCAGTTGGACGATAAAGTTACGGGCTTTGAGGCGGGCGTAGATGATTACCTCACCAAGCCCACGCATCCCACCGAATTGCAAGCGCATGTGCGCGCTTTGCTGGCGCGTTCCCCCAAAAAGGCATCCCCTGCAAGCGCCGCTGCCCCCGCCGAAAAACGCGCCTGTGTGATTGGAGTTTTCGCCGCGCGCGCCGGTCTGGGCGTTTCTGCGGTGGCATTAAATCTCGCCGCCGCAATATACAACCGCGCCCAAGCGGAAGTAGCGCTGGCGGAATTTACTCCCGGCGCAGGTTCGCTGGCGTTGGAAATATCCTCCGCCGGTCAAAAAGGGTTGAGCGACCTGCTCAAAGCCAACCCGACAGAAATTACCCGCGAGCGCGTGCAATCCGCCCTTGTGCCGCACGCCTGCGGGGTTAAATTCCTCTTCGCCTCCGAGAATCCGCGCGAGGTGGCGCTCAGCGCGCAGACTCAGCAATTTGAAGCCATTGCCGCCCGCCTATCTTCTTTGGCGCATTTTGTGATTTTAGATTTAGGCTCCGGGCTGCCCCTCTTTTCTCAAAAAATTCTAGCCACATGCAGCGAGCGCATTTTAGTCACAGACGGCGCACCCAACACCATTTATCGCTCAAAATTAATGTTGGAAACTTTAAACGGGTTAAACATTCCATCTGCCGCCGTGAGCGTGGTCTTGAACAATCGCGCGCACACCGAAGCTCACATGACCATGACCCAAGCGCAAGACGCTCTCGCGCAACCCATTGTGATGACCTTTATGCCCGCGCCGGAACTCTTCTTGCAGGGCGCGCGCGCAAAGACCGCCCCTGTGCTGACGCAGCCCGCCAATATGACCGCGCAGCAATTTATGAAATTGGGAGATATGCTGGTTGCGCGCCAAAAAACAAGATGAACAATTTTTCCTCTCACACGCGGGCAAGTTTAGAATTTATTGCGGACTTATTGCGCCAGTCTAAACATGCCGTTGCGCTCACCGGCGCGGGAATTTCCACCCCCTCCGGCATTCCAGATTTCCGCTCCAGCGGCACGGGCTTATGGTCGCGTGATGAACCGCTGGAAGTCGCCTCGCTGACTTCGTTTCGCGCCGAGCCGGAAAGATTTTTTCAGTGGTTTCGTCCTTTGGCAAAACAAATTTTTTACGCGCAGCCCAACCCCGCTCATCGGGCGCTGGCGGAGTTACAGCGCGCCGGATTGCTGCAAGCCATCATCACCCAGAACATAGATACGTTGCATCAAAAAGCAGGTTCTACCAACGTCATTGAAATGCACGGAACTATGCAAACGCTCACCTGCACGCAGTGTTATCACCAAACACAAGCCGAGCCGCTGCTTAAAACTTTTGTGGATGAAAATCAAATTCCGCGTTGCCCAAAATGCGGGCAAATTCTTAAACCGGATGTGATTCTCTTTGGCGAGCAATTGCCCCAAAAAGCATGGTTCAACGCCCAGCGCGAAGCCCGCGCCTGCGACTTAATGCTGGTTGCCGGTTCTTCTTTGGAGGTGTTGCCCGTCGCTGGTTTGCCCATGCAAGCCCTAGACCGCGGCGCGCATCTTATCATCTTAAACAACACCCCCACCTACTTAAACGTCCGCGCTGACGCCGTCATTGAAGAAGACGTGGCGGCGGTCATCCCCGCAATTGTGGAGTATTTATAATGGCAGAAATTAAAACAGAACGATTGGAAGGCTACCGCCGCCTGGTGGATATTGCCCGCGACCTCGCCTCAACCCTCGACTTGGATATGTTGCTCTCGCGCATTGTCCACGCCGCAACAGAAATCAGCGGAGCGGAAGCCGCCTCTATTCTGCTGTATGACGATACCGCCCGCCAACTCTACTTTCAAGTTTCCACCAATATGGACGAATCGATGCAGCGCGGCATCCTTGTTCCATTAGACGGCAGCATTGCCGGGTGGATTGTGACCAACCGCAAATCGGTGCGAATTGCCAACGTCCATGAAGATAAACGCTTCTTTCAAAAAGTGGAAAAAACCACCGGTTTTTCCACTCAATCTTTATTGGGCATTCCGCTGGTGACGAAGAACAAAATTGTGGGCGTGTTGGAAGCGCTGAATAAATCCGCTGGGTTTAGCGAAGCGGACGAATCGATGCTGCTGGTGTTGGGCGCGCAGGCGGCGGTTGCCATTGAAAACGCGCGTCTCTTCCAGCAATCGGATTTAATTGCCGAGTTTGTCCATGAGCTCCGCACGCCGCTGGCTTCGCTCAGCACGGCGACTTATTTGCTGCTGCGCCCGGAAATGTCGCAAGACCAGCGCGACCAAATTGTTAATAACATTCACAATGAAACCATGCGCTTGAACACGCTGGCTTCTTCGTTTTTGGATTTAGCGCGGCTAGAGTCGGGGCGCGTACAATTTCATAAAGCCCCGTTCAAAGTTGCCGATTTACTGTATGAATGCAAAGACGTGATGGCTTCTAAAGCGCAAGAAGACCACATCCAAGTAAAAGTAGAATCTGTCGATGACCTGCCGCCGCTGGACGCCGACCGAGACAAGATAAAACAAGTTATTTTGAATCTGCTCAGCAACGCCATCAAATATAACCGCGCCAATGGCAGCGTCATTCTGCGCGCCGAGTCTGCCGATGACGAGATGAAATTGCAAATTCAAGATACTGGTTTGGGAATTCCAGAAACATCGTTGCCGCGATTATTTGAAAAATTCTACCGCGTGCGCGAAAATGAAGCCCGCGCCTCCGGCACCGGGCTGGGCTTGTCCATTTGCAAGCAGATTGTGAACGGACACGGCGGGCGCATTGAAGTTAAAAGCAAGGTGAATGTCGGCACGGAGTTTTCCATTTACCTGCCAAAGCCAAAAGAAAAAAGTTAAAGCGGATTTTTTATTTTATCTTTTTGGAGGAGAATATGTCTCAGTTTCAGTTTGTTATGCGTTCTGGTCCGACGCCCGGCGTAACGTACCCGCTGCAAGGCGATTTACTCACCATTGGGCGAGACGCCGCCAACGAAATTGCCATCAACGATGCGGAAGTCTCGCGCAAACATGCGCGCTTAATGTTTCAGGGCGGCAAGTACGTCATTGAAGATTTAGGCTCGACCAATGGAACTTTTATTAATGGGCAGCGCCTTGCCGCGCAGGCAGTCTTAAAGCCCGGCGATGTGGTTTCCTTAGGCGAGCAAATTGTCTTGATGTATGACGCCATCAACAACGACCCCGGCGCTACGATGGCTTCTCCGCGTAAATATGCGCGGGTGGAACCTCCTCGCGCCGCGCAACCTGTCGCCCCGTCCGCCCCGCCCGCGTATGCTCCTCCGGCTCATCATCCTGCTGCGGCAGCTCCCGCCAAAAAAGGCGTGAGCGCCATCGTCATTTTGCTGGTTGCCGTGTTTGTTGTCATTTGTCTTTGCGCGGCAATTTTGCTGGTAGTGGATATGACAAAGAGCTGGTGCGTTTTCCCGTTTAGCATTATTGCTCAAATGCTGGGCGGAACTTGTCCCTAAAAAACTCGCGCAGACCTGACGGGCATTTACAAAAACCCGTCAGGTTCTTTTTATCTCTTTGATAAAATCCCCTTCATGGATGAATCCCTTTCCCCTCTACCTTCTCCCGCTTGGGGCAGAAACACAAAATTGATTGCCGGACTGGCGCTTGCGCTTGTGGTTGGCGCGCTTTTGGTTAAATTCCAATTTATCCTCAGCCCGCTGCTCACGGCTCTACTGTTGGCGTATCTCCTTTACCCTCCGGCGGAATTGTTGCATCGGCATTTGCGCCTTTCGTGGAGTCTTGCGGTGGGCGTTGTCTATTTGCTGTTTGTGGCGCTGGCTTTAAGCCTGCTTGCGTGGGGCAGCGTGGCGCTAGTGCAACAAGGGCAAGGCGCGCTCGCTTCTTTACAACAGGCTTTGACAAACCTGCCGCAAGTCATTGAAGATTTTACCTCCGCGCCTTACACGCTGGGCGGCAGAGTGATTGACCTTTCTCATTATGATTGGGGCTGGCTGACGCAGCAAGCCACCGATGCGGCAAAGCCGCTCATTAGCCAGACGGGCGCTTTGCTCGCCTCGCTGGCAAGCGGCGCGGCAAATTTTTTTGGATGGGCAATATTCGTCATCTTCGTCTCTTATTTCATCGCCGCCGAAAGCGGAGGCTTACGCAGCGACATGGTCAAGATGAACATCCCCGGCTATGAATATGATCTTGCCCGTCTGACGCGCGCCCTCAGCCGCATTTGGAACAGTTTTCTGCGCGGGCAAATGACTCTCTTTGTCCTAACCATTGCAATATACGCCGCGCTGTTAGAAGCGCTGGGCGTGCAGTATGCCATCACCTTGGCGCTCATTTCCGGGTTGGCGCGTTTTCTTCCATACATTGGACCCGCCATCAACTGGGTTGTTCTGATTTTGATTGCGGTTTTTCAAGAGAGCCATCCTTTTGGCTTATCGCCTTTTTATTACGCGCTGCTGGTATTATCCATTGTGGTCATTGTAGATATGGTCATAGATTACATGGTTACGCCCAGCATCTATGCCGATACGCTCTCGGTTCACCCTGCCGCGCTCTTAGTGGCGGCAATTGTCGCCGCGAGCTTGTTTGGCTTGTTAGGCGTCGTGGTTTCCGCGCCCATTCTGGCTTCTGCCGCGCTGTTGTGGAAATACATTACCCGTAAAATATTAGATATAGACCCGTGGCTGAATCAAGAAGAAACGCCGAGCGCGCCCGCTAAATTTTCCGAAACGCTGCGCGCGCTCTTTGTCAAACTTGCGGCGAATCTGCCCAAGAAAAAATGATTCCAAAGGAGATTTTTAGCATGAGTAACGAAAACGAACCCCGCACTACCACCCTCGCCGAGACCGAAAACTTCATCGCATGGAAAGCCGAAGAGCCGGATGGCGAAACCACCTATCACATCGAAATGAACAATGTCACCGTGCATTTTTTTGAAGAAGAATGGAAGGAATTTCTTCAACTTGCGCGCGAATTAAAATAACCCCGTTCGTATGAAGTTTTTGCCCCGTTTGCTTCTTTCCATTTTGGGCGCGGCGGCGCTGGCGGCGTGGATTTACCTCGCCGCGTTTGCCAGCGCCCGCCCGTCCGCAGACCGCGCGCTCTTGGCGCTCGCATCGGCGGCGGCGCTGGCTTATCTTCTATGGGAAGGCGGCGGCAATTTTCTCTTTCTGCCAAAACGCCCTGCGCCAACCCAAACTTACGCGGCGGCGTTTCTTACAAAACACGCGCCCGGCATATTGCTGGCGCTGTTTTTTTTGAGCGTCTATGTTTACATTGGATTGCAACTCAACTTGCCGAACAAAGATACCACCGATAATTTTTTAGACGCGGATAATTACCCATGGTCTTTGCGAATTGCCGCGCCTGCGGGTTTTCAACAGGAAATGCGCGCCCCGCATCCCTTTGCGTTTTTTATCTTTCGCCCTTTGGGTTTGGCGTTGAATTGGCTGACCGCCAATTCCATGCGCTCCGCCGCTTGGCTCAACGCGCTGGCGGGCGCGTGGTGCGTCTTCCTCGCATGGATGTTTGTCAAACGCGCCGCCAACCATTCCATTTACGCGCTGCTGTTTGCCGCCTTGCTGGGAACTAGCGCCGCGCATTTGTTCTTTGGCGCAGTTATCGAAACCTACATCTTCTCGGCGGCGGCAATGATGACGTTTTTTGTTTTGCTGCAAGCGCGGCGTTCTGTGGAGGCGCTCATCGTTGCCAGCGTTTTTACCTTTGGTATTACGCTGACCAATGTGGCGCAAAACTTCATCGGCTACGCTGTGGCGCGTTGGCGGGGCTGGAACTCTACAAAAGAAATCGCGCGCTTTGTTGCGCTCACTTTATCCATTGGCGTTTTGCTCGCAGTCGCTCACGCCGCCGTGTATCCTTCGGCGCGGCTGTTCTTCCTGCCGTCAGACGTTCAACGCGAGAGCGAATTTTCCTACTCCATTGCAGAAGAACCCGCATGGCGCGCTTTTGGGCGCGTCTCTTTGCTGACGCGAACCATGTTTCTGTACGCCGTCATTGCGCCCGAAAAACCTTATGTCTTTTTGCATGACATGAACGAAGATTTTCCGCGCTTCAATTTTTTCAAAATTGAGCCGGGAACTTTTTCTATGAGCGCGTATCATGGGCTTGGAAATATCCTCGTCTTTGCGTGGGCGTTGATGTTGCTGGCGGGCGGCGGCATGGCGGCTTGGCAGGTTTTTCGGCGCGGCGCGCATTCGCGCTTCTTGCTCGCTTTTGCCTTTGCTTTGTTATTTAACTTTTTGCTGCATCTCAACTACGGCTTTGAACTCTTTCTCTACTCGCCGGACTGGACCTACGCGCTCATCCTCTTTTTGGCGCTATCCTTTGCGCCGCTGGCAAACAACCGAATTTTTCAAGCCGCGCTGCTTCTCTTTCTGCTTGCGTTAGCCTATAACCAAGCGCAATTTTTTCAATTTATCTTTCAAACCATCGCGCCCTTTGTCTATGCCTCTCTTCCCCTTGCGTAAAATTTTACTCAGCCTTGCGTTGGGCGCGGCGCTCTCCGCCGCGCTCACCTTGCCTTATGGGCAAACGCCCTCTTACTCCCTGTTGGATAAAGCCGCGCTGTTCCTCTTTCCAACGGCGGCGTTTGCCTTCCTCATCTTTTGGGCGCTGCCCCGCTTGCAAGCCGCGCATTTTTCCTTTACGCCCAAATTATTTTGGGCGTGGCTCGCTGGCGTTTTTGTGTCGTTTTTCATCACGGCGTTTCTAAAAAAGTTTTACCCGCCCAATGCTTTCTTTTTGCTTGCGGCGGCGTGCGTTTCTGTCAGCGCTTTATTTTTCTACGCCTGCGCCGCATGGAAACCCCAATATCAACTTTTGGACAAAACCCTCATCGCCGCAATCTTTGCGTTGCTCTTTTCCGCGCAGACGTATTTCTTCTCCATCGCCGCGCCGCATTCCAAAATTTTTCACATTGAATATTTTGTCCTCAACCTCAAAGAGACTCTCGTCTTTGCCCTCGCGGCGGCTCTCGCTTATGGATTTTTAGGTTGGGGATTCTTCCGCTGGCGGGAACTTAATTTCAATTCGCTGCAAAATTCACGCCTGATGAAATTCTCGCGGGAACATTTCACCGGGCTGGCGCTTTCGGCTGGATTCTTTTTTCTCTACCTCAGCATTGCCTCCGCCATCAATCATCCGCGTTTAGACACAGACGATATTTTCTTCGACTCAGACTCTTTCATTTGGCGTTTTCGACTCACCACCGACCAATGGCAAGATTTTTACTGGCGCTCATTGCGTCCGCTGGCGCTGCTGCTGTTGCGCCCTTTGGTTCACGCGCTGGCGCTGCTCTTGGGCGGCGACCTGCACAACGCGGCGATTTTGCTCGCGGCGTTAGCGGGCGCGGGCTGCGTATTTTTGACATGGCTTTTTTTGAAACGCGCCTTGGGCAGCGAAATTTCCGCCGCGCTGTTTGCAACATTGCTGGGCTTTTCTACGACGCATTTATTTTACGGCGCGTTGCTTGAAACCTACATCTTTTTGGCGCTGTTAAATTTGATGGCGTTTAACCTCGCGCTCAAAAAAGAATCTTCGTTGGCGGCATGGGCGGCGTTGAGCGCCGCCACGATGGGCGTTACGCTCTCTAATGTGGCGCAGACCGGCTTGGCTTTCTTAAGCCTTAAGCCGCGCTTCAATCTTCTCTTGCGCTATGTTTTTTTGACCGCCGCGCTGACGGTCTCGCTCACTTTGACGAGTAATATTTTTTACCCCGCCGCCGCGCCGTATTTCTTTGTGCCTTCCACGTTTTTAGCGGAACGTCAAAACGTGCGGGAGGTCTCGAATTATCGCGCGCAGGCGCTGGCGCGCGCTTTTGCTTTGAACAACTTTGTAGCGCCTGAACCGATAACCTTAAAGAAAGTGATTCCGTTTACGCAATTCCGTTTTTACCTTGCGGAAAACGGCAAAATGAGCTCGTATGGCGCGCCGCTTGCCGCGTTTGCGGCGCGGGCGTGGCTGGTCTTTTTGGCGCTGTCGGCGTTTTTCTTTGCTAAAAATTTCAAAGAACATTCATGGAATATTGCGCTGGCGTTAATGGGCTGCGTGGCGTTTAACCTCATTTTGCACATTCGCTACGGCAAGGAACTTTTCCTTTACTCCGCAAATTGGACCTATGCCCTGCTTTTGCTGTTAGGGCTGGCGTGGAAAGCGCCGCTGAAAAACCGCTGGGCGCAAGCGGCGCTATTGGCGCTGGCGGCGCTGATGATGGTTAATAATATGGAATTGTTTCGGACAATTCTGGAAGAAACCGAGCCGTACTTTCATTGAGCGTTTTAACGTTTGGGCAGAAAAACTTGGAACTTTCCAAATGCTTTATTTTTATATTCCGCCGCCGCGTTGGGCGGCGTTTCTTTTTGCAGCAGAATGTACGCGGCTTGCGGGTCTTGGGCGCAGGAGTCTAATGTGAAGCGGTAGCGCCCAAGGCTGCGCGGCGTGCGGGCGGGGTCGGCGGGGTCGGCGGGAGAAATCCATTCCAACGTTGAAACGTATTCGTTGGGATTCATCCTCTCGTGGAACAGGACGTAAATATATAAAGAATAGGTTGATTCGGTGAAGCAGATGGGCGCGGAACTTTTGGCGCTGGCGTATGCGATGGCGGGCAGAATCCCTTCGTTGAAGGCGGCGGCGGTTCGTTTTTGATATTCCACGCCGTGATAGGCGAGCGTAAAAAAGAAGAAGGCGATGGAGAGCGCCGCGAGGGCGACGGGCAGCGCGTATTTAACGCGCGCGTTGAGCGCCTCTATAAAAAAGGCGATGCAGAACAGAATGGGCGTGAAGATGAGGTTGAGTCGCGTCAGGTTGGTCGGGTGGAGGATTCCGATTGCCAACGCGGCACACAGCCAGAGGGTCAGCAGGGCGCGTTCTGTCGCGGCGTTTGATTCTGCTTTGCGGGGGAGAATCAGCCAGAGGAATCCGAGCGCTGCGAAGGCGGAAGTCATCTTGTAAAAATAGCCAAAGGCTGGCACAAAGTTCCACGCGAAGGCGTCTTCTTGCGTCCAGAGCAGGCGCAGCATGATGAGCGTGTTATTCCACATGGCGCGCAGGGGCGTTTCGCCAAAGACGGCTGCCATGGCTTCGTAGCGGGCTTGCACGGGCATACGCGGAATGGTCAATGCGCCGAGATGGATGGCGTTTAAGTCAAAGGTATTGATGAGGATGAAGAGCGCAATGGGCAGAGCCAGCGCCGTGAAGATGGCAAGCCCAAGCAGAGTTTGTTTTAGGTCAATGCGTTTTGCGCGCCATAATAAGGGAACGGCAAATATCAGAAAGACGGGAACGCCAACGTAGGCTGTGCCGTAGGCGTATAAACTGAGCGCGAAGAAGACGCACGCGGCGGGGAAAAAATAATTGCGCGGCGCGGCGTATAAGGCGAGCGTAAATCCGGCGAGGAAGAGAAAGGGCAGAATATTTGATTCTACCGCCCAGCGGGCATTGACGATGTGCCAAGGGGAAATTGCCATGAGGAACATGGCGAGGAAACCGAATTGCTTGCCGCCGAGTTTTGTCCCGCTGAGGTACATCAGCGGCAGCGAGACAATGCCCGCCAGCGCCATGGGCAGGCGAATGGCGAAGGCGTTCAATCCATGAATGAGAATAAAGGGAATTAACAGGTAGGCATAGAAGGCGTTTTGCCCGCTACCCCATGAGATGAGGTGAACAGGGTAGGAAACCGCGTTGCGGTCCATGCCAAATTTGTATAGGTCGTAGGCTTCAATGCCAATGGAGGCTTCGTCCACGTTTAAGCCGGGCGGCATGGCGGCGAAGTTCCATAGGCGGGCAAGGACGCCAACGGTAAAGATGAGTAAAAAAAGCAGTCCTTCTTTTTTTGAGAGGCGAAAAGGGGCGATGAGCGACATGCCCTTAATATACCGCAAAGGGAACTAAACGAGCCAAGGGATGAGCATGGGCGTGCGGCGTTTGTAGGCGGCGTATTCTTCGCCAAATTCGCGCAGGAGTTTGCGCTCTTCAAATTTTGCGCCGATGATGAAGTACAGCGTCACGCCGATATAAAAGATGAGCGTGTTGGCGCTCATGGTGGAGGTGAGCCACAGAAAAAGTAAACTAAATGTGTAAATGGGATGACGGACGAATTGATATAAGCCGCTGGTCACAAGGCTGGCTTTTGTGTCCTCTACAAAAATTTGTTTAATGCCCGCAAAATGGAGCGCGTCCGTTTGCATGACGGCGAGTATTAACATCAACGCCGCGCCGCCTTGAACGGCAAACAGGATGTAACTCCACGGGGCGGGGATGGAATATAAAATTTGATTGGGCAAAGTCGCTACCAGCCCCATCACGGGCAGAAAGGTGATGAGCGCGAATCCGTTATAGAGCAGGCGATACCAGCGCAAAAAACCGCTGCCGAAAATTTCCGCGGCTTTTTCTTTGAGAGTCAGCGAGGCGGTCAGCGAGTGGACAACTCCCCAGAGGGACATGGCGAGCAGGATGTAGAGGATGTTCATGTAGAATTTCAGAATAGTTAACCACGGAGGCACAGAGGCACGGAGTTTTTTTAATCTTAAACCTCCGTGTTTCTCCGTGGTTTAAAAGATTTTATAAAACTCGACGATAGATGCCGTCTTTCAAGACTGGCACGTTGAAATTTAGCAAAAGCCCAACACGAATGTTCATCAGTTTCATGTAAGTTAATAATTGCGCTTCGTGAACAGGAATTACAGTCTCGACGGCTTTCAGTTCAACAATAACCCTGTTATCAAATACGAAATCAATCACATAACCAGCATTGAGTTCAATGCCTTTGTATTTCAGGGGGAAATTAACTTGGGGTTTGAAGGGGATTTTCTGTAATTTGCATTCATGCTCCATACAAACTTGGTAGGCGGATTCCAGCAAGCCAGGACCAAGCGCGCGATGAACCTCAATTGCCGCTCCGATGATTTTGTCGGTCAAGTCTTTTTCCAGCAGCGGCGAGGCGTGTTTGTTTTGCAAGACGGGAAAGTTACGAATCACGGCATTACCTCTTTGGAAGATTTTAACCACGGAGGCACAGAGGCACGGAGATTAAAAACTCTGCGTCTCTGTGCCTCTGTGGTAAAACGCTTTTAACCAGAATTTTACTCAGCCCCAAATGCGGGCAGTTCCATCGTCTCGCCGTTAACATCCACTAGATAATATGGATTCCACGCCACGCCAAAGTAGTTAATGTAAATATCCGTCTTCTTGGGCTTAATGGCGACTTCGCTAATCTCATTTACCACGCGACCCCATTTGTCGTTAATCTCTTGTTCAACGCTTTGGCGCTCGCGCTGCAAGTCGGCGATGTCTTTTTGATATTGGGCAATGGCATCTTCCGATTCGCGCACATCCTCTTTGGCGTTTTGCGCCATGCGAAGTTTGGACATAGGCGTGGAGAGACTCTTCTTGCGCCCAAGCCCAAACAAACCCGCCACCGCTTCCACGCCGTTTAGCCCGGCTTCAATGTTGCGGTTTCGCAAATCCTCTTGGTCTTGGCGTAGTTCGCGCTCTTCGCGCATGAGTTTATCTTCCACGCTTTTAATTTTGCGGTCAATGGCGGCGGTCTTCTTTTCAAATTCAGCATCGCGGGCTTCGCGCGCCGCCTCCGCGCATTCTTTCATAAACTCGGCTTGAGTGATGTCGGGTCCCGCAAAAATTTTTAAGGCGAGATTGGCGCGCGCGGTGACTTCGGTGTTACGGAGCAGCCAGTCGGCGAAATCTTTTTGCAGGGCGGTCATCATCTTGGAATCATTCAGCGGCGATTCCATGCCCGCAAAGCGCGCGCTGGGGGTGGGCATCGTCTCCACCTTGTCGAGCGACCCGCCAAAGGGAAAATCTTCCCAGCGGACAATGCCGCGCCTGTCCAACGTTTCCACCAGCGCGGATTTCACCATCTCGCTATCCACGCCGTACTTGCGGTCTAGCAGGCGAATCTGCGCGGAGGCAAGCAACGCGGGGCGGTAGAGGATGCCCTGAATTTGCGCTTGCGCCGTCATGGGTTTCCCTGCGGATTGGAAGGCTTCGGACAAGGAATTATTTTGCGGCAAAAAGTATTCGCGGATGCCAGCGGGGAGGGATGGTTTGGTGGCAGAGCCGTTGGCGGAATTAGGAATTAGGCGATTAGGAACTGGGCGATTAGGAATTAAAGGTTGAGGGGCGGTAGCAGTTGGAGCGTTGGAACGTTGGAACGTTTGAACGTTATTTACTGCCTCACTGGCTACTGACCTACTGGCTACTGACCTACTGGCTACTGCCTCACTGGTTGCTGTCTCACTGGCTACTGGCTGTTCACCTGCTCCAACGAGTTGATTCAACGGGCGAATCTGACTGCGCGTGAGCGGTCCCGCGAGGAAGTTCATCGCCCAGCGGGTTTGGAAGAGGATGGGATTTTTTTCGTGGACGTTGTTCATGACGAAGACGCGTTTGCCGAGCGCGGAGATGAGTTTGTCCATTTCGGCGCGGGAGAATCCGCCCGCGAGGCTCTCCAGCCCGTCCAGCAGGCGGTTTTTATCGCGCTCAGTTTGCAACTTGCCGATGAACCACGTCCCCGTATTTGAGAGCGCTTTGTAATCCATATCCACTGGGTTTTGAGTGGCAAGCAGCAAGCCCAAGCCAAAGGCGCGCGCTTGTTTCAACATTCGCAATAATGGCTGCTTTGAGGGCGGGTTGGCGGTGGGCGGCAGGTAGCCGTAAATTTCATCCATGTAGAGCAGGGCGCGCAAATTGCTCGTGCCGCCTTGCGTCCTCATCCACGTTTCGACGGCGGAGAGCAGCAGCGTAGTGAAGAACATGCGCTCGCCATCGGAGAGGTGCGCGAGGTAGAAAATGCTGTGGCGCGGCTGACCTTCGGGCGTGAAGAGCAGCGCCGCCACGTCGAGCGATTCGCCTTCGCGCCAAGATTGAAACGCGGGCGCGGCGAGGATGTTGTTGATCGTCATCGCCAGTTCCATGCGGTCTTTGGGCGGGAAGAAGGTATCCACTGGGAAGGCGCCGAGTTTATCGAAAGGCGGCGTTTGCGTTTGCAGGATAAGTTCGGTCAGGTCGAGGTCGCGCCCGTTGCTCCAATGTTCTTCAAAGATGTTCGAGAGCAGGATGTGTTCGCGCGAGCGGATGGGGTCGAGGTCGTTCATGCCGACGAGACCGAGCAGCGCGGTGACAGTGCTGGAGATTCGTTCGCGCAGCGCTTCGCGGTTTTCCTCCCAGTCGAGTTTGGGCGCAGCGAGCGAAGATAACACGCTGACGGGAATCCCCGCGTCTGAGCCTGGAGTATAGACCGCGAACTTGACGAGGTTTTGCAAATCCTGAATTCTATCGGGACCAATGCCCCAATCTTTTAATCCATTACGCCATGAGGTTGCCGCCTCAAGCGCGACTTCATCTTCGGACTTGCCCGAACGGCGCACCATTTCGGGGTCGAGCCACGGCTGGAAGTCGGCGGGCAGCAGGTTGGGGAAATGCAGCAGCAGGTTGGTCAGGTCGCCTTTGGGGTCAATGATGATGGCTGGCACGCCTTGCAGGGCGGCTTCTTCCAATAAAGAGATGCACAAGCCCGTTTTGCCCGAACCTGTCATGCCTGTCACTACGGCGTGCGTGGTTAAGTCGGCGGGGTCATATTGCAGTTTTGCGTCTGTTAATTTCGCGGCTTTTGAATCAAAGATTTTTCCGAGGTAGAAGGTGTCGTCGGTCATGAAAAGGCTCCTGAAAAGTTGTATCTTGTGTTAGGTTCAAAATTCGTTGATATTTACTCGCGCCAATCATTCAACCAGCGTACTTGACCTTGCCAGGCGTCCGCTTCGGTTTCGCGCAAAATGCGGTCAAGCGCGTTAATCATTTCACCGAGACTTAATGCTTTTTGCTTGGCAAGGATAATTCCCGCGTGGTTGGGATGGCGTTGCGCTAATTCCATAAAATCAGGGATGTTGTAAGTGAAGATTGCGCGCCCATGCGCCGTTGCGCCAAGCAATTGTTCTTCATCGCTTGCGCCAAACGGAATCCATTCGTTGGGCGTGTGCGTTACATCGTGTCCGCGCTCTTGCAACGCCTGAAACAAGGATTTTTGCGAAGAATCCTCGTCGAGATGAAGGTGAAGTTTCTTCGTCATTGTTTGGATGGAAAAGTGTCTTCAACGGCGATATGCGCGTCAATTTCGGCTTGATGGGCTTTGTAAAAATCCAATGCCTCTTGAACTTGCGCTTCGGTTAAATCATATTCTGCGGCAAGTTGGGCGGGAGTAAATTCACGCGAAGCGATGACCAACGTTTGAACGTGAAGCCCCCTGCCGCGCAAGGCGGGACGAAGCCAGCCCGACGCGCCGCGCCGATAAACGATATTTGGAAATTTTGTATCGGCTTGCGTTTGCAGAAGTCCGCCCACTTTTTCGGCAACCGACCATAAAATAAACTGGTCGAGTGAAACGCCTTGTTCTTTGGCAAGACGCTCCGCCTCATCTTTAAGTTTTACGGGAAGGTCTAAGGCATAGCGAGTCATAAGACGTCAAATCTCCTGCGGCAATGATACACGATTTTTATCCGCTTTCATGGAACGAGTGTTCTATTGAGTCAGAGTGTAATTGATTCTGAGAGGGGAGGCAAGGTGAGAAAGAAGATGAATTATGAAGGATGAACGAATGGCTGTAAGCGGACTCTGTCACGGAGTCACGGACGGGAACGGATGTCAGCGGATGGTCGTCAACAGATTTGTGGAACGGATGAACGGATGGCTGTAAGCGGGAAAAGAAAAGGATGAATTATGAATGATGAA
>Ga0172371_10001961_pt1 | contig 32761 bp, 31 predicted proteins | sample Lak12m_FD_114543 | JGI IMG/M metagenome (GOLD analysis project Ga0172371, IMG submission 114543) | Freshwater microbial communities from Kabuno Bay, South-Kivu, Congo - kab_022012_12m | ecosystem: Environmental > Aquatic > Freshwater > Lake | place: Democratic Republic of the Congo: South-Kivu...
TACGAAAGCCTCACCGCGACCGGCGCCATCATGGGCTCCGGCGGCATGGTCGTGGCCGACGACCAGACCTGCATGGTCGACCTCGCCAAGTACTTCCTGCAGTTCACGCAGAACGAGAGCTGCGGCAAGTGCGTGCCCTGCCGCCTCGGTACCAAGCGCATGCTCGAGATCCTCCAGCGCATCACTGCCGGCAACGGCCGTCAGGGCGACATCGAGACGCTCGAGTCACTGGCGCTGTCGGTCAAGAAGACGAGCCTGTGCGGCCTCGGCCAGACGGCGCCCAACCCGGTGCTGACCACGATCAGGTACTTCCGCGACGAGTACGAGGCGCACATCAGCGGCGAGGAATGCCCGGCGCACGCCTGCACGGCGCTCATCGCCTACGTCATCGAGGCCGATGCCTGCACCGGCTGCATGCTGTGCGCCAAGAAGTGCCCCACCGGGGCGGCGCGCGGCCCCAAGAAGCTCACGCACGTCATCGAGCAGGAGACGTGCATCAAGTGCGACGCCTGCCGCGCCGCCTGCAAGTTCGACGCCGTGAAGATCGTCAGCGGCCCCGACGAGATCGCCACCGCCGTCGCGGCGCAGCGCGAGGGTCACGAGGCGGCGAGCGCGAAGAAGTAGCGCGACCCGCAGACACGACCCTGCGGACGCTCGTACGCCGGCGCCGCGGCGGGAGGCCCTTTCGGCCTCCCGCCGCGGCGCTTCCGTTTGACCGCCACGTTCGCGGCCCCGTTCCCATGACGTGCGCGGTGCGGTATCGTTAGACGACGTGGTGAGTTCGTTGGTCAGCTAACTAAACGCGGTGCCGCGACGCAGGAGGAAGGAGGTCGACCGTCGCCGGCACACACGGTCTCCGCGCAGTTCGTGCCGGAGCCGCTCCTGGGGGGAGCGCCCGGCCGCGACCACGAAGGGGGGAACTTTGGCGGAAGAGCTAGCTTTCGCCCGTAAGGCCAGCGGCCTCGTCCGCGGCCTGTCCATGACCGACGCCATCGCCGTCGGCCTCATGAACCAGGGCATCACGCCCAGCATCTGGACGATGATCACCTGGGGCCTTGGCACCTACCTCACCGGTAACCTGCTGTGGGCCAGCGTCATCTCGCTCGTGCTGGTCGGCTTCGGGTTCCCGCTCGTCTGGGGCATCCTCTCGGCGAGCATGCCGCGCTCCGGCGGCGAGTACATCTACAACTCGCGCATCATCCACCCCATCGTCGGTATCGCCGAGAGCTTCGGCAACGCCTTCGTGATGATCTTCTGGGTCTACGTGCTGGCGCCGTGGATCGCCGACCCGGGCCTCGTCATCTGGGCCGAGTACATGGACTGGACCTGGCTGTACGACAGCGCCACGGGCGCCTTCTTCGGCGGGCTGTCCTACGAGTGGGGTGTGTTCGTGGTGGCCACCGTCGCCAACGTGCTGGCCGTGTTCACGATGATCTTCGGCGTCAAGATCTTCGCGACCATCCAGAAGTCGATCATGTTCATCGCCCTCGGCGGAGCCGCCGTCGTCACCGGCTCCATCATGCTCAGCAGCAAGACCGGGTTCGCCGAGAAGTGGGATGCGATCGCGACCCAGTACGACTCGCTGAAGTACAGCGAGGTCGTGCCGGCGGTGTCGGCCGCCATCGGCGAGGCGGTCCCGACGTCGTCGACCTTCTACGGCACGCTCGGCGTGATGGTCGCGGGATCGTGGCTGTTCGCCTACGCGTACTTCTGCGTCTTCGTCGCCGGCGAGGTCAAGCGTCCCGACAAGACGCTGATCTCGGCCAACTTCATCGCCGTCCTCGTCCCGGCCCTGCTCATGATCTGGACGGCGCTCTCGATGTATCACGCGATGCCGTTCGACTTCATCTCGGCCACGGCCTGGATCGACAACAACGGCGGCATCGACGGCTACTCCCTGCCGTTCCTGCCGAGCTACATGAGCCTGGCCTACATCGCCCACTCCAACTGGTTCGTGGCCGCCGCCGCGAGCCTCTCGTACATGCTCTTCACTTTCTGGTACGTGGCGCTCAGCTACCTCGCGTTCCCGCGTATCATCTTCGCCTGGGGCATGGACCGCATGGGCCCGAAGTGGTTCACGTCCATCAACCCGCGCTGGGCGAGCCCGGTGAAGAACTACATCCTCTGCTTCATCCTCTGCCAGGGCGCCATCGCGCTGTACTCGTTCTGGCTGGGCAGCTACATGCAGGGCCTCACCGTGACCGGCATGGAGATCGTCTCGGTGTGGGGCGTCACCACGATCGCCGCCCTGCTCTTCCCGTTCATGCGGCGGTCCAAGGGCATCTGGGACTCCTCGCCGTTCAAGACGTGGAGGTTCCTCGGCGTGCCCATGATCGTGTGGGGCGCCATCTCGTCGCTCATCTACCTGTCCATCCTCTTCTACTTCCTGATCTTCACGGAGGAGATGAAGGACTCCAACGGACAGTCGTGGATCCTGTACGGCGTCGTCTGGGTCATCGGCATCGTCTGGTACCTGTTCTGGGCCCAGCGCAGCAAGCGCGTGGGCGTGGACGTCAGCATGACCTACGGCGAGCTGCCGCCCGAGTGATCCCGCTCAGCCGGTGATGCCCACCCGGGAGTGCGGGCGAAAGGTACGTGACGGGGGCGGGGCGCCTGTGGCGCCCCGCCCCCGTCACGTACGGGCGCCGCGGCCACACGCGGCGATCGCGTTCGGCCATCTTCTCCGCGGAGCCCGTGGGTTTCAGCACGAGCCGACGCGGCTGCCTTCCGAAACAGAAACACAACCGTCAAGTCTTGACATTTTCCGACGTCAGGTATCGAAATAGCTCTCGGGGATCAGGGTGCTACCAGGGGGGTCCCGTTGCCGTTCAGTCTGGATTCCATCGACCGGCGCATCGTCTCGCTGCTCATCGAGGACGGCCGCGTCTCGTCGGCCGAGATCACGCGCCGCATAGGGCACGTCTCGGAACGGGCCGTGCGGTATCGCATCGACAGGCTGGTGCGCAACGGGGTCATCCGTGTCAGCGCCATCGTCATGCCGCAGGCCGTCGGCTTCCCCATCATCGGTGACGTCCTCGTCGAGGTGGCCCCCGGCAAGCTGCAGGATGTGGCTGCGCAGCTCGTCGACTTCCCCACCGTGAGCTACGTGGCGGGGTCGGTCGGCGAAGGAGACCTCAGCGTGCAGGTGTACGCGCGCGACACGGAGGAGCTGCTGCGCTTCGTCAACGAGGTCATCGGCAAGGTCCCGGGCGTGACGCGCACCAAGCTCGCGATGGTGCCGTGGAAGCTCAAGGACGTCTATCAGTGGCAGGTGCCCGTCGACGCCGCTGAAGAAGGGAGGACGATCGTCTGAGGTGCACCTGTACGCTCCAGACCGACCAGCAACCCGGATCGCGCCGCAGCTCGGGCGTGGTGCCGGTCCGTTCGTAGTGAGGGGGAAGTATGGCTGAAGAACTAGCCTTTGCCCGCAAAGCCAGCGGCCTCGTCCGCGGCCTCTCCATGTGGGACGCCTTCGGCGTGGGCTTCATGAACCAGGGGCTCACGCCCTCCATCTGGGTCATGACCAGCCTCGGCGTGGGCATCTACCTCGGCGGCAACCTGATCTGGGCGACGGTCATCTCCATGATCCTCGCCGGTATCGGGTTCCCCATCGTGTGGGGCGTGCTCGGCGGCTCCATGCCGCGCTCCGGCGGTGAGTACATCTACAACTCGCGAATCATCCACCCCATCGTCGGCATCGGCGAGTCATTCGGCAACGCCTTCGTGTGGATCATGTGGATCTACGTGCTGGCGCCCTGGACGGCCGATCCGGGCATGGTGATGATGGCCCAGTTCATGGGCTGGGATTGGCTGTACAACGTCGCCGACGAGACCTTCTTCGGCGGCCTGAGCTACTCCTGGGGCTGCTTCGTCATTGCGACCGTCGCCAACATCATCGCGTTCATGTTCGTGGTGTTCGGCATCAAGTGGTTCGCGCGCATCCAGAAGGTCGTCATGATCTTCGGCATCGGCGGGTGCGCCGTGCTCCTGGGCGCGCTCACCTACTACGCGATGAAGCTCGGCCAGACCGGGTTCGTCGAGAGCTGGAACGCCACCGCCACGACCTATGGCTCCATCGACTACAACGGCTTCCTCAAGGCCGCCGGCGAAGAGGCCGGCCAGCTCATGCCGACCACGTGGAACTGGTTCGACACCTTCGGCGTGATGGTCGCAGGCTCGTGGCTCTTCGCCTACAGCTACTGCATCACCTTCATCGCCGGCGAGGTCAAGCGCCCGGACAAGACCATCATCCTCTCCAACCTGTTCGCGATCATCGTCCCCGGCGTGTTCATGCTGTGGGCCGCGCTCGCGCTCTACGGCCTCGTGAAGTTCGACTTCTTCTCTGCCACGCAGTTCGTCGATAACGCCGGCAGCGACCTCGGCGGCGCCTACACCGTGCCGTGGAGCACCAACTTCCTCGGCATCCTCGGCATGGTCACCACGAGCAAGATCATCATGTTCATCTCGGTGATGTCGTTCCTGGCCTTCAACCTGTGGTGGATCGCCCTGTCGTACCTGGCCTTCCCGCGCATCATCTTCGCCTGGGGCATGGACCGCATGGGTCCCAAGTGGTTCACCGACATCAACCCGCGTTTCGCCAGCCCGGTCAAGAACCACGTTCTCTGCTTCGTCCTCGGACAGATCATGATCGCCGTGTACGTCTTCTGGCAGAACGAGGCGATGCAGGGGCTCGCGGTCACGGCGCTGGAGATCTTCTCGGTGTTCGGCGTCACCGCCGTCGCCGCCCTGCTCTTCCCCTACGTGAAGCGCGCCAGGGGCGTGTGGGATGCGTCGCCGTACAAGACGTGGAAGCTGGCCGGCATCCCGGTCATCACCATCGGGGCGATTGTCGACATCATCTACCTGGGTATCCTGGCCTACTTCTTCTTCTTCCTGCCTGACCCCGACAAGCGCCTCGAGGGCTTCACCACCAACACGGCCATCCTCATCGCGGTCACGTGGATCGCCGGCATCATCTGGTACCTGTTCTGGAAGCAGCGCAGCAAGAGCGTGGGCGTGGACGTGTCCATGACCTACGGCGAGTTGCCGCCTGAGTGATCGCGCAGTAACGTGACGGGCGGGGGCGCCCGCCCCCGCCCGTCACTGTCTTTGGAGAGTGCAGATGATAAAGCTGTTCTTCGTCACCGACATCCACGGCTCGAACGTCTGTTACCGCAAGTTCCTCAACGCGCTTCCGATCTACGGTGCCGACGTCGCCGTGCTGCTCGGTGACCTCACCGGCAAGGTCCTGGTCCCGCTCGTCGACAAGGGCAACGACACGTGGGAGTGCACTCTCATGGGTCAGCACCGCGACATCGCCACCAAGGACGAGCTCGTCGACATCAAGAAGACCATCGAGAACGCCGGGTACTACTGGGTCCACCAGTCGCGCGAGGAGTTCGATGACACGCGCAGCGACCCGGCCAAGATCGACGCGCTCTTCAAGGAGCTCGTCTTCCAGCGCGTGCAGGAGTGGCTCGACCTCGCCGATGAGCGTCTGGACGGCAAGCCGTTCCAGATGTACATGGCGCCCGGCAACGACGACTGGTTCGTGATCGACGACATGATCGACAACGCCAAGCTCGTGCACCCGTGCGACGCTCGCGTCGTCGAGATCGACAATCACGAGATGATCACCTCGTCAGACTCCAACCCCACGCCGTGGCAGACGCCGCGCGAGCTCAGCGAGGAAGACCTCGAGAAGAAGCTCCGCGATCTGTGCGCCAAGGTCAAGAACCAGGACACGGCCATCTACAACTTCCATGTGCCGCCGTATGGGTACTCGCTCGACCTGTGCCCCAAGCTCGACGAGAACCTCACCATGGCCGCCGACGAGAAGATCCACGCCGGCAGCATCGGGGCCAAGAAGGTCATCGAGGAGAACCAGCCGCTGCTCGGCCTGCACGGCCACATCCACGAGTCGCGCGGCGCCCAGAAGGCCGGCCGCACGCTGCTCATCAACCCCGGCAGCGAGTACTCCGAGGGCATCCTCAAGGGCGTCATCATCATGCTCGACAAGAAGAAGGTGAAGGACTACGTCTTCACCTCCGGGTGAGCCGCGCGTAGACTCAGCCACTCAAGCGACGACGCCGATCACCGACGACGCCGAGAATCCCGGAAGGGGGCGATACATAGCGATGGGCCAGTTCATTCTGCCGAAGGACATCCCGCTCGACAGGTACCCCAAGCCTGAGGTGTTCCTGGAGGAGGGCAAGAAGATCACCGCCGCCGCCCAGGCGCAAGGCGTCGTCATGCGGGTCATGGGTCCGCTGGCGCTGCACTACTACTTCCCGGACCAGATCGACCTGTACGCGAAGCTCGAGCGCCTCGGTGAGCGCTACTTCACCGACATCGACTTCGCCTCCTACGGCAAGACCCGCAAGCAGATGGTCAAGCTCATGGAGTCGTGCGGCTACGAGTGCGACCTGCAGACCATGGCCATGACCGGCCAGACCCGCCAGATCTACTTCGGCGGGGCGGTCCCCATGATCGACGTGTTCTTCGACAAGCTCGACTACTGTCACGAGGTCAACTACGCGGGCCGCCTGGAGCTCGACCCGTGGAGCGTGTCGCTCTCCGACATCCTGCTGCAGAAGCTGCAGATCTGGGAGATCAACCACAAGGACCTGTGCGACATCGAGTACCTGTTCACGGTGGCGGCCTTCGGCGAGGATGACGACAAGAAGGTCAACGTCGCGTACATCGCCAAGCGCTTCGCCGATGACTGGGGCTTCTGGTACACCGGCACCACGAACCTCGACCGGGTGAAGGAGCACGTCGACAGCGTGGCCGCGCTCACCGACGAGCAGAAGGCCCATATCAAGCAGGTGGCCGACCAGGTGCGCGCGCGCATCGACGCCGAGCCTAAGACCAAGGCGTGGGAGAAGCGCGCCAAGAAGGGCACCAAGAAGCTCTGGTACAACACCGGCTTCTCGGACTGGTGAGAAGGGCGGGCGGCGCGGCGCGGCCTGCCGCCGCCTGAGCCTGTCACGGGGGGCCGGGGCGCCGCGAGGCGCCCCGGCCCCCCGTGCGTCCGCACTGCGGGTCGCGCCTGCCATCGGCCCCGCGCAGGCGCCGCTGCCACGTCCCTGTGGCCGTGTGGCCCGGTCGCCCGTGCGGCCCATCCTTGAGGTCGTGCCCGCCGCCGCGTAGGCTCGTGGCGGACCCGACAGCGTCGACGATGGAGACGCCCCTTGACGCAGCCGCACCCGCAGCCGCGCGACCTGCGCCCGCTCTTCGACCCGCGCTCGGTCGCCGTCGTGGGCGCGTCCGGCGACGCCGCCAAGTGGGGTGGCGACCTGGCCTTGCGCCTGTCGCGCAGGGCCGGCCGGCGCGGGCTCTTCTTCGTCAACCGGCGCGGCGGCGAGCTGTACGGGCGTCCGGTGCACGCATCCCTGAGCGAGCTGCCGGAGCCCCCCGAGCTGGTCGTCATCGCCACGCCCGCCGCCGCCTTCGAGACCCTGCTCGACGAGGCGCTCGCGCTGGGCTGCCGCGCCTTCGTCGGCATCTTCGCCGGCCTCGGCGAGGCCGGCGACGAGGGCCTGCGACGGCAGCGCGCGGCGGTGCGACGCCTCAGGGGTGCCGGCGCTGTGCTGCTCGGTCCCAACTGCATGGGGCTGGCGGACACGGCTGCAGGGTTCCACGCCGTGGCGTACCTCGACATCCCCGCCGGCGACGTAGGGCTCGTCTCGCAGAGCGGGGCCATGGGCGAGGAGCTCGTGACCCGGGCTCGGGACTGGGGCTGTGGGTTCTCGCGCTACGTCACGCTGGGCAACCAGGCCGACGTGACGGCGGCCGACGTGCTCGCCGGATTCGCCGGGGACGAGCGCACGCGCGTCGTGGCGCTGTATGTGGAGGACTTCGTGGATGGCCGGGAGCTCGCCGCCGCCGCGGCGCGCGTGACGGCTTCGGGGCGACAGGTCGTGCTGCTGGCTCCCGGCCGCAGCGCGGCCGGCGCACGCGCGGCGCGCTCGCACACCGGGGCGCTCGTCTCCAGCTCCGCGGCCGTCGACGCGCTCTGCCGCGCCGGCGGCGTGGTGCGCGCCGCTACGCCACGCGAGCTGTTCGAGCTGGCGATGGCGCTTCGCGGCCGCCCGTTGCGCGCGCGCCGCGTGGCCGTGGTCAGCGACGGCGGCGGCCCCGGAGGCATCGCCGCCGACGCGCTGCAGGAGGCCGGCTTCGACGTGCCGGCGCTGAGTGAAGCCGCCGTTGAGGCGATCTGCGAGGCGGTGCCCGGCTGTATCGGTACGAACCCCGTCGACTTCGCTCTCGCCACCATCGAGCCAGACAACTTCGCCCGGGCCGTCCCCGCCCTGTGCGACGCCGGCGAGGTGGACGCCGTCTTGGCGGTGGGCCAGCTCGGGTACTGGTCGGCGCGGTTCCCGGAGTTCCCGCACAACACCGCGGCCGAGGTCGAGGCGGCGGCGGCCCTTGCTGCGACCGTCGCCGAGCGCGAGATGCCGCTGGTGGCGTGCACCGTGTATCCGGATGCCGCCCCCGCCGCGGCGCTCCGCGCCGCCGGCGTGCCGGTCTACCGCGAGATCGCCTCCGGCGTCGCGGCTCTGGACGCCCTTGCGGCGGTGGCTGAGCGCCCGGCCGCCGGGATCCCGTCGCTGCCCCCGGCGGCTGCGCCGCTGGCCGCGGAACCCGGCTATCTCGGGTCGCGCGATGCGCTCGAGGCGGCGGGGCTGCGCTTTCCCGCGGCCCGCCGGGTCGCCGGCGCCGCCGAGGCCGCCGAGGCTGCCGCCGAGCTGGGCTTCCCGGTGGTGCTGAAGGCCCTGGGCCTGCTGCACAAGTCCGATGCCGGCGGGGTGGTGCCCGGTCTGGCCGATGAGGCCGCCGTCGCGGCGGCCGCGCGCGACATGATGGAGCGTCTGCGGCCGCCCGGCCTGGTGGTCGAGGCGCAGGCCCCGGTGGAGGCCGGCATCGAGCTCATCGTGGGCTGCCGGCGCGACGTGCGCTTCGGCCCGCTGCTGCTGGTCGGCATGGGCGGCGTGTACGCGGAGCTACTCCGCGATGTGCGCACGGCGCTGGCACCAGTCACGCCGGCGGAGGCTCTGCGGCTGCTCGGGGAACTGCGGGCAGCCGCCCTGCTGCGAGGCGCCCGCGGGCGGCCGCCGCTCGACGTTGGGGCGGCCGCCGCGGCCGCGGCCGACCTCTCGCGCTTCGCGGCTGCGCATCCGGAGGTGGCCGAGGTCGAGGTCAATCCGCTGCTCGTGCTGCCGCGGGGGGCGCTCGCCCTGGATGCCCGCTGCCTCGTGGAAGCGGGCGGGGAGGACGAGTCGACAGAGAGGGGCATGCCATGACGCGCACCGAGGCGCCCGCGTCCATCCACGGCAAGCGGGTGGTGGTCACGGCCGCCGCGACGGGCATCGGCGCCGTGGTCGCGGCGCGGTTCGCGGAGGCCGGCGCCGTGGTGCACGTCTGCGACCGGGAGCCCGAGTCGCTGACCGCGTATCTGACGGCGCACGCGGGCGTGACGGGCACGGTGGCCGACGTGGCCGACCCGGACGACGTGGCGCGCCTGTTCGCCGAGGCCCGGGAACGGCTCGGCGGCCTCGACGTGCTGGTGAACAACGCCGGTGTGGCGGGTCCGGCAGCGGCGGTCGAGGAGATGGAGCTGGACGGCTGGCGCCGGACCTTGGACGTGAACCTCACCGGCGCCTTCCTCTGCGTGCGCGCCGCCGTGCCGCTGCTCAAGCAGGCCGGCGGCGGTTCTCTGGTGGTCATGTCATCCAACGCCGGGACGATGGGTTTGCCGTACCGGGCGCCGTACGTAGCCACCAAATGGGCCCTCATCGGCCTGGTCAAGACGCTGGCCATGGAGCTGGGGCCCTTCGGCATCCGCGCCAACGCCGTCTGCCCCGGCGACGTGGAGGGCGAGCGCATCCGCCGCGTGATCGCCCTGGAGGCGGAGAACCGCGGCCTGCGCTACGACGACGTGTACGCCGAGCGGGTGGAGGCCGTGTCGCTGCGCAGCATGGTCAGCGCCGACGACGTGGCGTCGCTCATCCTGTTCGTGACCTCCGACGCCGGGGCGAAGATCTCCGGCCAGGCCCTGCTCGTGGACGGGAACGCGGAGCGGGCCTGAGCGCAGCGCCGCCTGTCAGGTGAGAGAGGGCGGGGTGGCCCGCCGCCGCCCTGCCCTCTCGGTCGCCCCAGCCGGGTCAGTGCGCCGCAGCCAGCGCGCCCTCTTTCGCCTGCGCGTCGACGCGGCCCATCACCAGGTCCAGCCGCCGCACGATCTCGTCCATCTGGGGCTGCGTGAGTGTCGCCGGCGGCTCTATGCGGAAGGTCTTGGCGCTGAACAGCGTGCCACCGGTGAGCACGCCCTCGCCGAACAGGCCGGTGGCGACTGCATAGCCGGCCTCTTCGCTCGTGTACTCGAGCCCGATGAGCAGGCCCAGGCCGCGCACCTCTTCGAGCAGGTCGGGGTACTTCTGCTGCAGCTCGAGGAACCGCGCCTTGAGCCAGGCGCCCTTCTCGGCGGCCTGCCCGGGGATGTCCTCCGTCAGGGTGGCGTGCAGGGCGCCGATCACCGCCGACGTGGCCACCGGGTTCCCCCCGAAGGTGGTGGTGTGCATGTACGGGTTCTCCATGAGCGGCTCGAACACCTCGGGCGTTGAGATGAAGCAGCCCACCGGGATGACGGCGCCGCCCAGCGCCTTGCCCAGCGTCATGATGTCGGGCGCCACGCCCCAGTGCTCGATGCCCCACAGGGTGCCGGTGCGGCCCATGCCGGTCTGCACCTCGTCGGCGATGAAGAGGATGCCCCACTCGTCACAGATCTCGCGCACCCTCGGAAAGAAGTCGTCCGGCGGCACGTGCGCGCCGGCCTCGCCTTGTACCGGTTCGGCGATGAACGCCGAGATGTCCAGACCGATGGTGTCGCAGACCTTGAGCTCCTTGTGCAGCGCGTCGGCGTCGCCGTAGGGGATGAAGCGCACGTTGGGCGCGAGCGGGTAGAAGGGCTCGCGCCAAGCCGCCTTGCCGGTCACGCTCAGGCTGCCGAACGATTTGCCGTGGAAGCCGCGCAGGCAGCTGATGATGCCGTTGGAGTGGTTCGCCTTCTTGCGCTTGCCGTGCAGCTTGGCCAGCTTGAGGGCGCCCTCGTTGGCCTCGGTGCCCGAGTTGCAGAAGAAGCTGTACTGCAGGTCGCCGGGGGTGAGCATGGCGAGCAGCTCGCTGGCGTAGCCGCGCATCGGGTCCAGCAGCTCCTGCGAGTGCAGAGCCTGGTGACCGAGCTGGTCCATCACGGCCTTCAGCACGGTCGGGTGGCGGTGGCCGAGCATGTAGATGCCATAGCCGCCCAGGCAGTCGATGAACTCCTTGCCGTGGATGTCGTAGAACACGTTGCCCGCGTCGCGCCACTCCACGGAGGTGTAGTCGGTGGAGCACGACTTGCGGTACTCGAGGATGCCCGGGTTCACGTACTTCTGGAAGGTGCGCACGCAGTCATCCACCACGGCCTGCTGTTCGGCCGCGTCCAGCGTGGGCTTCGCCATGAGCTCCAGCGCCTTCGTGGATTCGCGCAACGCATCCTGCTTGACCCGCTCGTCCATCACAGTCCCCCTGACCGCGGTTGCTTGACCCGAAGAATCGGTTGATTTGCGGTATAGTTCGTACATCCGACCGAATACTAGGGAGACTCTACGCCGTGACGGACGAGACTGCAACGACAGGTGTGGGCGCAGCGCCCGTGCCGCAGGCGTCGCCCGCGGTGGCGCCGGAGGCCCCGCTGTCCCCGGTGGCCGCGAAGCTGGTGGCCGCCGCGCGGACGCTGCTGGCGCGCGGCGGCTTCAAGGCCCTGACCGTGGAGGCGGTGGCGGCCGAGGCCGGGGCCTACCGCGACGCCGTGCGCTACCACTTCGGCAGCAAGGCGGCGCTCGTGGCGGCCGTCGTCGACTCGCTGGCCCACGACCAGAGCCTCGCCGCCGTGGAGCAGTCGCGCGAGCTGCCGTCCGGACCCGAGCGCCTGCACGCGCTCGTGGCGGCCGACCGGCAGCTGGTGGACGACCGCGATGGCTTCCGCGACTTCTTCGCCCTGCTTCCTCACGTGGTCCAGGACGACGACCTGCGTGCGCGGGTCGCGGCCCTGTACCGGTGGTACCGCGATCTCTACACGGACGGCTTGAGCGAGGACGGCGGAGCGGCCGCCGGGCAACGCCTGCGCGACCTCGCGTCGCTGATGGTGGCCGTGACAGACGGCCTCGCCGTGCAGGATCTGCTCGACCCGGACGGGCCGCGGCTGGAGCGGCTGTTCGGCCTCTGGGAGGAGCTCCTGAGGCGCGAGATCGGCGGTCCCGCAAGCTGATCTGCTCTCGCCCTCTGCTCCCCGATACCCCACGATGTTGGGGAACATACTCGCTGAATCCTTCAACATGGGGGGTGTCGTGGTGATCCGGCGGACCATCCAGGATGCCATCGAGCGATCCCTGTTCAAAAGGCAAGGCGATCATCATTCACGGCGCCAGGCAGGCGGGCAAGACCACCTTGATCATGGCGCTTCAGCGCGACGCGGCCGTGCCGCCCCTCGATCTCGACTGCGATGAGCCGGACGTCCCTCGGGCGCTCTCAGACAGGACCTCCACGGAGCTCAAGGCGCTGACCGGCAGCTGCAAGCTGGTCCTCATCGACGAGGCGCAGCGCGTGGGCACCATCGCGATCACCATTAAGCTCCTCACCGACACGGCCCCGGACGTGCAGGTGATCGCCACCGGATCCTCTGCCTTCGAGCTCTCCGGCCGCATCGAGGAGCCGTTGACGGGCCGCAGGCGGGAATCCAGGCTCTTCCCCTTCTCACTGACCGAGCTCGGCCAGAGGTACTCCCCCGTGGAGGTCGGGCGCCTCGTGGAGCGCAGCATGATCCACGGCCGGCATCCCGAAGTGGTCAACGCCCCGGAGACCGCGGAGACGGCACTTCGCGAGATCGCCAGGAGCTGCCTCTACAAGGACGTTCTCGCCTTTGGGCGGCTACGCGATGCAGAGGCCCTGGAACGTCTGCTGCAGTCCGTGGCGCTGCAGGTAGGCAACCAGGTCTCCTGCAACGAGCTTGCCCGGCAGGTGGGCGTCGACAAGAAGACGATCGCCAGCTACCTGCGCATCCCCGAGCAGGCGTTCATCCTCTTCCGCTTGGGGTCGTTCAGCAGGAACCTGCGCAACGAGCTCGAGAGATCCCGCAAGATCCACTTCGTGGACACGGGCATCCGCAACGCCGTCATCAACGACCTCAATCCGCCGGAGTTGCGCGGCGATGTCGGCGGCTTGTGGGAGGACTTCGTCATCGCCGAACGGATGAAGCGCGACCACGATCGCCAGGTGTTTCCCAGCGCCTACTTCCGGCGCAGTCGTGGGGTACAGGAGATCGACCACCTGGAAGACCTCAACGGCGAGCTGCATGGCTGTGAGATCAAGTGGCGCGAGAAACGCATGAAGGTCCCGGCCGCGTTCAGCGCAACCTGCCCGGATTGCCCGGTCGCACTGGTGGACCGTGAGAACCTCGCGGGGTCCGTGACGGAATGAGGACCTCCTGGGCCGCGGACGGGCGCCTGATGACCCCTGGGTACGCTCATTTACAGGGCCACACCTTGGGTGTACGCTCGCCGCGCGCGTGCGGCGCCGCATGGGGGGCACCGACGGCCTGTGGGCCAGCGCTCAGCTTTCAGCAGGAGGACCGTGTCGTGGCGCAGGGGACCGTGAAGTGGTTCAGCAACGAGAAGGGGTACGGGTTCATCGAGCGGGAAGACGGTGACGACCTGTTCGTGCACTACTCCGAGATCACCATGGACGGCTACAAGACGCTCGTCCAGGGCCAGGCCGTCGAGTTCGAGATCACCGAGGGCGCCAAAGGCCTGCAGGCCTCGACGGTCCGCCCCATCGTCTGACGACCGGCGAACACCAGGGCCCGCCGGGTGCGTGCAGCACCCGGCGGGCCCTTTCTTGTCTCCTCGGAGGGGCTGGAGTACCATAGCCGTCCCCGTGGTTCGCGGACCCTCGCAGGAGGCCACACCATGATCGGTGAAGACGACGTCCGCTACGTCGCGAAGCTCGCACGGCTCCGTCTGGATGAGGACGAAGTGGCGCGCATGGCCGGCGAACTGGCCGACATCCTCTCCCATATCGACAAGATGAGCGAGCTCGACACCGCCGCGGTGCCGCCCACCGCACATGTGCTCGACGTGGCCAACGTCACGCGGGCCGACCGGCCCCGTCCCAGCCTGGAGCGCTCCGAGGCGCTGCGCAACGCGCCGGCCGTGAGCGACGACTGCTTCCGCGTCCCGAGGATGGGGTGAGCGCGTGGACGCGCTGCGCCTGAGGGCCCGCGAGGCCAAGAGGCTGCTGGTCGACGGCGAGATCTCCGCTGCCGAGCTGGCCAAGGTGTACCTCGACCAGATCGACCGGGTCGAGCGCAAGGTCAAGGCCTATGTCCGCCTCACGCCGGACAACACGGCGAAGTACTCCACCAAGGTCGACCGCGAGATGCAGGCCATGAGGGGCCCGCTGGCGGGGCTGCCCATCGCCATCAAGGACAACATGGTCACCGAGGGCGTCACCACCACCTGCGCCTCGAAGATCCTGCACAACTACATGCCGGTGTACACGGCCACGGCCGTGCGCCAGGTGTGGGACGACCATGTGGTGATGCTCGGCAAGACCAACATGGACGAGTTCGCCATGGGCTCGTCCACCGAGAACTCGGCCTTCCATCCCACGCACAACCCGTGGGACCTGAGCACGGTGCCCGGCGGGTCCAGCGGCGGCTCCGCCGCCGCCGTCGCCGCCGGCGAAGCCCTCTGGGCCCTGGGCAGCGACACCGGCGGCTCCATCCGTCAGCCGGCCGCCCTCTGCGGCATCGTCGGCATGAAGCCCACCTACGGCGCCGTGAGCCGCTACGGTCTCATCGCCTTCGCCAGCTCGCTCGACCAGATCGGTCCGCTCACGCGCTCCGTGTACGACTGCGCTCTGCTGCTGCAGCACATCGTGGGCCGCGACCGCAACGACGCCACCAGCGTGCAGCTGCCCGAACCCGTCGCGCTGCCGGCCGCGGAGCGCCTGGAGGGCGTGCGCGTCGGCATCCCGCAGGAGTACCTGGCGGCCGGCATCGAGCCCGGCGTGCGCGCCCGCTTCGACGAGACGGTCGCACTCGTAGAGCAGCTCGGCGGCACCTGCGTCGAGGTCAGCCTGCCGCACACCGAGTACGCGTTGCCGGCGTACTACATCATCGCGCCGGCCGAGGCGAGTGCGAACCTGGCGCGCTTCGACGGCGTCCGCTACGGCTACCGCTGCGCCGACCCCGCCGATATCCTCGACATGTACGAGCGCACGCGCGGTGAGGGTTTCGGACCCGAGGTCAAGCGCCGCATCATGATCGGCACCTACGCACTCTCGGCCGGCTACTACGACGCCTACTACGGCCGCGCGCAGCGCGTGCGCACGCTGGTGCGCGACGACTTCGCGCGGGCCTTCGGCGCCGTCGACCTCATCGCCTCGCCCACCTCGCCCACCGTGGCCTTCAAGGCCGGCTCGCGCGTGGACGACCCGCTGGCCATGTACATGAGCGACATCTGCACGATCCCCGCCAACCTGGCCGGGCTGCCCGCCGTCAGCATCCCCTGCGGGCTCAGCGACGGCCTGCCGGTCGGCTTCCAGCTCATCGGCCCCGCGTTCAGCGAGAACCTGATCCTGGACGCCGCGCACGCGCTCGAGGCCGCCATCGGCTTCGACGCCGTGCCCACGTTCCGCGACTCGGGCACGGCGGCCCCCGCGGGCTGGTGCCCCGAGGGCGCCATCACCTACCACCCCGAGGACGCGCAGTCATGACGGAGCACTGGGAACCGGTCATCGGGCTGGAGATGCACGTGGAGCTCGACACGCGCACCAAGATGTTCTGCGGCTGCGAGGTCACGAAGGGCGATGAGCCCAATCTGCACACCTGTCCCGTGTGCCTCGCGCACCCCGGTGCGCTGCCCGTGGTCAACCAGCGCGCGATCGAGTACGCCGCGCGCATCGCCCTGGCTCTCGACTGCACGGTGCGTCCGCGCAGCATCTTCCACCGCAAGAACTACTTCTATCCCGACCTCCCGAAGGCGTACCAGATCAGCCAGTACGACCAGCCGCTGGCCACCGACGGTTCGTTCGAATACTGGGCCGGCGGCGAGCAGCTCCGCTGCCGCATCAACCGCGTGCACATGGAGGAGGACGCCGCCAAGCTCGTCCACGCCGGCGGCGAGACCGGGCGCATCGCCGGGTCCGACTACTCGATGGTCGACTTCAACCGCGGCGGCACGCCGCTCATCGAGATCGTCACCGAGCCCGATATCCCCTCGCCGGAGGCGGCCCGCGAATTCCTGCAGCAGCTCCGCAACCTCGTCGTCGAGCTGGGCGTGAGCGAGTGCAACATGGAAGAGGGCCAGGTGCGCTGGGACGCCAACGTGAGCGTGCGTCCCGTGGGCAGCGCCGAGCTGGGCACGCGCACCGAGCTCAAGAACATGAACAGCTTCCGCTACCTGCAGCAGGCGCTCGACGCGGAGATCCCGCGGCAGGTAGCGATCCTGGAGGCCGGCGACACCATCGCCCAGGAGACGCTGCACTTCGATCCCGACACCGGCACCACGACGCCGCTGCGCAGCAAGGAAGAGGCGCACGACTACCGCTACTTCCCCGAGCCCGACCTCGTGCCGGTGCTCGTCGAGCAGGCGTGGGTCGACGAGCTGCGCGCGACGCAGCCGGAGCTGCCGGCGGCGCGCGTGGAGCGCTTCATCGAGCAGTACGGCCTCTCGCGCGCCGACGCGCTCGTGCTGGGCAGCTCGCGTGGCCTGGCCGAGTACTACGAGACCGTTGTGGGGCTGGGGGTTGGGGCCAAACCGGCGGCCAACTGGGTGATGGGCGAGTACCTCGCCCACCTCAACGCCGCCGGTCTCGAGGCCGGCCACGGCCACGTCACCGCCGAGCGCCTCGCGAAGCTCGTCAAGCTGGTGAGTGCGGGCACGGTCTCCACCAGCGCCGCCAAGGAGGTCTTCGCCGTCATGGTCGCGGAGCGGGCCGAGCCCGAGGACGTGGTGGAGCAGCGCGGTCTCGGCCAGATCAGCGACACGGCCGCGCTCGCGGCCGCCGTGGCGCAGGTCGTCGCCGACAGCCCGGCCCAGGTGGAGCAGTACCGCGCCGGCAAGCAGCAGGTGCTGGGCTACCTGGTCGGCCAGGTGATGAAGACAACGGGTGGGCGCGCCAACCCGCAGCTCGTCAACGAGCTGTTGCGGCGCGCCCTGGACCGCTGACGCGCGCCGCGGGCGCGCGCCGGCCGGGCGCCGTGCCGGCGCCGGCAGCGGAGGTCGGCTCCGGCCCGTCTGTCAAGGCCCGACCCGGGTCCGTCCCGCGTCACGGCCGCTTGTTGCCCGCCCTCCCGGCCCTGTGGGACAATGCCTGCGACGTCAAGCCGCATGTGCGCCTGCGGCCGTCGCGCTCCCGGGTCTCGTCACACCGCGTCCCTTCACAGGTGGTCGCGCCGTCCCCGGGCGGGCGGCGCTGCGGCGCTGACAGGTAGGTGAGCATGACCAGCGACCTCTCCAGCTTCGTCATCGGTCGCCCGCGCCCGGCAGAGCCGGCCGTGCGCATCGACGACACCACGCTCCGCGACGGCGAGCAGACCGCCGGCGTGGTCTTCTCCAACCACGAGAAGGTCCGCATCGCCAAGCTGCTCGACGAGGTGGGCGTCCACCAGATCGAGGTCGGAATCCCCGCCATGGGGGGCGACGAGAAGACCACGATCAAGCAGATCGTGAACCTCGGCCTCGACACCTCGATCCTGGCCTGGAACCGCGCCGTCATCGACGACCTGCGCCACTCCCTGGACTGCGGTGTGGACTCGGTGGCCATCTCCATGTCGGCCAGCGACATCCACATCGAGCACAAGCTCGCGAAGAGCCGCCAGTGGGTGCTCGACCAGATCCGCGAGTGCGTGGCGTTCGCCAAGGACCAGAACCTGTACGTCTCGGTCAACGCCGAAGACGCCTCGCGCGCCGACCTCGAGTTCCTGCTGCGCTTCGCGCAGGCGGCCAGGGAGGAGGGCGCCGACAGGCTGCGCTTCTGCGACACCCTCGGCATCCTCGACCCGTTCGACACCTACAACGTCATCGCGTTCCTCAAGCGCGAGGGCGGCCTCGACATCGAGATGCACACGCACGACGACTTCGGCATGGCCACGGCCAACGCCCTGGCCGGCATCAAGGCCGGGGCCACCTACGTCAACACCACCGTCAACGGCCTCGGGGAGCGCGCCGGCAACGCCGCCCTCGAGGAGGTCGTGATGGCCCTCAAGTACCTCGGCAAGGTCGACGTGGGCCTGCACACCAGCCGCTTCCGCGAGCTCAGCGAGTACGTGGCCGCGGCCTCGGCGCGCACCATCCCCGCGTGGAAGAGCATCGTGGGCACCAACGTGTTCGCGCACGAGAGCGGCATCCACGCCGACGGCGTCATCAAGAACCCGCTGAACTACGAGGCGTTCGCGCCCGAGGACGTCGGCCTGGAGCGTCAGATCGTGGTCGGCAAGCACTCCGGTACGCGTACCATCTACCGCAAGTTCCAGGAGTTCGGCCTGGAGCTCACGAAGGCCGACTGCGAGGGCATCCTCGAGCTCGTGCGTCAGACGGCCGTGGAGCTCAAGCGCGCCCTGTTCGACAAGGAGCTCATGTACATCTACCAGGACTACCTGGCGCGCCTCGGCGACGCTGTGCCCATGGGCAACGGCGGCGGGCAGGCCGCGGGCACGCCCGCCGGCGGCGCTGCCGCGGGGCCGGCGGTCACGGCCGAGTCCCCCGGTGCGGTCTCGTGACGGCGTTCACCTTGGCTGAGAAGCTCCTCGCCGCGGCCGCCGGGCTGGACGCCGTCGTGCCCGGCCAGATCGTGGTGGCCGACGTCGACGTGGCCATCGCCCAGGACGGTACCGGGCCGCTGGCCATCCAGCAGGTCGAGGAGCTCGGTGCCAGCGGCATCAAGGCGCCCACCTGCGTCTTCTTCATCGATCACGCGGCGCCGGCGCCGCGCAGCGAGCTGGCCAATGCGCAGAAGACCATCCGCGCCTTCTGCGCCTCGTCCGGGGCCACCCTCAGCGACGTGGAGATGGGCGTGTGCCACCAGAACGTCGCCGAGAGGTACGCCAAGCCCGGCGACCTCGTCATCGGCGCCGACTCCCACACCTGCATGGCCGGCGCCCTGGGCGCCTTCGCCACCGGCATGGGCAGCACCGACGTGGCCGTGGGCATGGCCACCGGCAAGACGTGGCTGCGCGTGCCCGAGACGTTCCGCATCGAGGTCGAGGGCACCCTGGCCGACGGCGTCGAGGCCAAGGACCTCATGCTCACGCTCATCGGCCTGCTCGGCGCCGACGGCGCCACCTACAAGGCGCTCGAGTTCGGGGGGCCGGGCATCGACGCTCTGCCCATGCCCGGCCGCCTCACGCTCAGCAACATGTCGGTCGAGGCCGGCGCCAAGTGCGGCCTCATGCCGAGCGACGACCTCACCGGCGACTTCCTCGCGCAGCTGGGACGCGCCGCGGACTGGCGCCCGCTGGCGGCCGACGCCGGCGCCGTCTACGAGCGCGTCGTCCCGATGGACGCCGCGGCCGTGGTCCCCACCGTCGCCCGGCCGCACACCGTCGACAACACGGCGCCCGCGGCCGGGCTCGGCGGCGTGGCCGTCGACCAGGTGCTCATCGGCACCTGCACCAACGGCCGTCTCGCCGACCTGCGCTCCGCGGCGCGGATCCTCGAGGGTCGCCGTCGCAGCCCGGGCACCCGGCTCGTCGTCACGCCGGCCTCGCGGTCTGTCGCCAAGGCCGCCGCCGCCGAGGGCCTGTTCGACGTCTTCTGGGACGCCGGCGCCGTGGTCACCAACCCCGGCTGCGGCGCCTGCGTGGGCATCCACGAGGGCATCCTCGGTGACGACGAGGTCTGCCTGAGCACGGCCAACCGCAACTTCCACGGGCGCATGGGCAACCCCAACGCCTCCATCTACCTCGCTTCGCCGGCCACCGCGGCCGCCACGGCCGTGGCCGGCGTCATCACCGACCCGCGCGAGCTTCTCTAGGAAAGGAGGACGCCGTGGCCAAGCAGTACGCCGCCCCGCCGCCCCTGGTCATCGACACGACCAAGCGGTACGTGGCCACCATCAGCACCGACGAGGGCGACATCAAGATCGAGCTCTACGCCGACAAGGCGCCCAACACCGTGAACAACTTCATCTTCCTCGCTCGCGAGGGTTACTACGACGGGGTCACGTTCCACCGCGTCATCAAGGGCTTCATGGCCCAGGGCGGCGACCCGACCGGCTCGGGCCGCGGCGGCCCCGGCTACAAGTTCGCCGACGAGTTCCACCCGGCGCTCAGGCACGACCAGCCCGGCATCCTCTCCATGGCCAACGCCGGGCCGAACACCAACGGCTCGCAGTTCTTCATCACGTACACCGAGACCCCTCACCTCGACGGCAAGCACGCCGTGTTCGGGCGCGTCATCGAGGGCATGGACGTGCTCGAGGCCATCCCCGAGCGCGACCCCATGCGCGCGAGCCAGCCCGGTCTCGCCATGAACACGGTCACCGTGATCGAGGAGGAATGGATCACGTGAGCCGGGAGGGCCTGCTGCACGGGCGCGCGTGGTTGTTCGGCGACGACATCTCCACCGACCACATCGCGCCCGGCCGCCTCTTCCACCTGCGCACAGACCTCCCGGAGCTCGCCAGGCACGTGCTGGAGGACGCGCGCCCCGAGTTCGCCGCGCAGATGCGGCCCGGCGACTTCGTGGTGGGTGGGCGCAACTTCGGCCTGGGCTCCAGCCGCGAGCACGCGCCGCGTATCATCGAGATCGCGGGGGTCGGCGCGGTGCTGGCGCAGAGCTTCGCGCGCATCTTCTTCCGCAATGCCATCAACGTCGGTCTGCCGGTGTTGCAGTGCGACACCTCCGGCATCGGCGAGCACGACGAGCTCGAGGTCGACCTCTCGGCCGGTGAGGTGCGTGACCTCACGACCGGCGCAGTCATCCCGTTCGTGCCGCTGCCGCCGGTGATGGTCACCATCCTGGACGACGGCGGGCTTGTGGCCCACGTCAAGAAGCACGGCGGCTTCGCGCTTCCCGAGGGCTGAGCCGCTTCACCACGTCCGCGGGCGGCGCGGCCCGCACCCGCATCCGGAGGAGCGTCGTGACTTACACTGTGACCCTGATCCCGGGCGACGGCACCGGCCCCGAGCTCGCCGCCGCCCTCGAGACCGTCATCGCCGCCACCGGCGTGCCCATCCTGTGGGAGGTGCACGACGCAGGCCTGGGCGTGATGGAGGAGTACGGCACGCCGCTGCCGGAGCACGTGCTCGAGTCCATCCGCCGCACGAAGGTGGCAATCAAGGGCCCCATCACGACGCCGGTCGGGACGGGCTTTCGCAGCGTGAACGTCGCTCTCCGCAAGGAGCTCGACCTGTACGCCTGCCTGCGCCCGTCCAAGACCATGAAGGGCGTGCGCTCACGCTACCACGACATCGACCTCATCGTGGTGCGCGAGAACACCGAGGACCTGTACGCCGGCATCGAGCACATGGTCGGCGACGACGCCGCGGAGAGCATCAAGATCATCACCCGCAAGGGCAGCGAGCGCATCGTGCGCTTCGCCTTCGAGTACGCCCGCCGGCACGGGCGCGGCAAGGTGACGGCGGTGCACAAGGCCAACATCATGAAGTGCACCGACGGCCTGTTCCTGGCCGTGGCCCGCGAGGTCGCCGAGCAGTACCCCGACATCGAGTTCGAGGACCGCATCGTCGACAATATGTGCATGCAGCTCGTGCAGAAGCCCGAGCTGTACGACGTGCTCGTGCTGCCCAACCTGTACGGCGACATCGTCAGCGACCTCTGCGCCGGGCTCATCGGCGGGCTCGGGGTGGCGCCGGGGGCCAACTTCGGCGCCGCTGCCGCGGTGTTCGAGCCCGTCCACGGCAGCGCCCCCAAGTACGCCGGCCAGGACAAGGTGAACCCCATGGCGCTCCTGCGCTCCGGCGTGTTGTTGCTGGAACACCTCGGCGAGGCCGAGGCGGCGCGCCGCATGGAGGCCGCCATCGCCGCCGTGGTCGCCGAGGGCAAGGACGTCACCTACGACCTCGGCGGGACGGCGGGCACCTGCGGTATGGCCAAGGCCATCGCCGCCCGCATCCTCGCCGGCTGAGCGGTCGGTGGCGCCGCGCGCCGCGACCAGAGAAGGAGGCTCCCGTGGAGGAGCAAGAGAAGCGCATCAACCTGCACGCCACGCCCAAGAAGATGGCCGGCGTGTACGCCAACTTCGCCAACGTCAGCCACTCGGAGTACGAGTTCTCCGTCACCTTCGTGCGGCTCGATCACGAAGGTGAGGAGCCGGGCGAGATGAACGGTGTCGTCGTGAGCCGCGTGAACCTCTCGCCGCGGTTCATGAAGGAGCTCCTCGACGCCATGGCCGACAACTACAGCAAGTGGCAGGCGGCGGAGAACATCAAGAACCTGCCGGAGGCTCCGCCCCGCGAGCTCTGAGCGCCTGGGGCCGCCCGCCTCGCGTTCTTCCCCGGTCGGGCGGGCCGGAATGTCCAAGCAGCTCGCCTCGGCGCTGCCGTTTGTGCCGCATACGCAGGGAGTTTGTTGCCGCCGCCCGCGCCCCCAGCTAGAATGGCTGGGCCTGTGATCCCACCGTTCCTGCGCTTCTGAGGGGGCACCTCGGCGCGCGCCAGACGAACGGCGGTGACCCGTCATCGTTCCCAGGAGGACGCAGTGGACTTCTACAAAGGCAACGTGCTCAGGATCGACCTGAGCGCCGGCACCTCCAGTGTGGAGCCCCTCAACATGGAGTGGGCCGAGAAGTACATCGGGGGCAAGGGTCTGCTGCTCCGCTACATGTGGGACGAGGTCCCGGCCAAGGTCGACCCGTGGGCGCCGGAGAACCCCATCATCCTCATGACGGGTCCGTTCGCCGGCACCAACGTGAGCACCGCCTCGCGCCTCGTGGTCGGCTGCAAGAGCCCGCAGACGGGCATCCTCAACGACAGCTACGTGGGTGGCTCGTTCGCCCCCGAGATGAAGTTCGCCGGCTACGACGTCATCATCATCCAGGGCGAGTCGCCCGAGCCTGTCGTCGTCACGATCAAGGACGACGTCGTCTCGTTCATCCCCGCCGCCGAGAAGTACTGGGGCCTCGAGACGTCGGCCATCGAAGAGGCCATGCGCCGCGACTTCGACGCCGGCGCCAAGACGCTCTCCATCGGCCCCGCCGGTGAGAAGGAGCTGCTCTGGGCCTGCCTCTCCACCGACCAGTACCACAAGGCCGGGAGGGGCGGTCACGGCGCCCTCTGGGGCCACAAGAACCTCAAGGCCATCTCCGTCAGGGGCAGCGGCTGCGTCGAGGTCGGCGACGCCAAGGCCTTCCTCGCCGACCTGTACCGCATCCACAGCGAGTACGTCCTCACCGAGGACAACCTGTGGGCCAACGAAGAGGGCACGCCGGTGCTCGCGCAGATCATGAGCGACGCCGGCGTCATCCCCACGCGCAACTGGTCCTCCGGCACCTTCGACCAGATCGAGAACATCAACTCCGACGCATTCGTGAGCGTGCGCACGAAGAACCGTGCCTGCTACCAGTGCGCCATCGGCTGCCGCCAGTTCCACGAGGTCGACGGCGTGTACGGCGAGGGCCCCGAGTACGAGACCATCGCCCTGTGCGGCGCCAACTGCGGCATCGGCGACATCGCCGCCCTCATCAAGTTCAACCACATCTGCGACGAGCTCGGTCTCGACACCATCTCCAGCGGCAGCGTGGTCGGCCTGGCCATGGACCTCACAGAGAAGGGCATCCACGACTTCGGCATGCACTTCGGCGAGGTCGACTCGTACCTCACGGCGCCCGCGCTCATGGTGAGCAGGGAGGGCGTCGGTGCGGATCTGGCCCTCGGCGCCCGCGCCCTGGCCGCCAAGTACGGAGTGCCCGAGCTGGCCATGGAGGTCAAGAACATGGAGCTGCCGGGCTACGACCCGCGCGGCTCGTTCGGCATGAGCCTCGGCTACGCCACGTCGGACCGCGGCGGCTGCCACATGCGCACGTACCCCATCGCCGACGAGATCGTCGGCGGCACCCTGCCGCCGGACAGCCTCGAGGGCAAGGCCGAGAAGGTCGTGTGGGGCAACCCGGCCGAGGGCATGATCGGCGAGAACTTCAGCGCCGTGAAGTTCTGCGGCATCTGGTGCGACTTCTGGGCCGTCACGCCCGAGCAGATCGGCCAGATCTTCAAGCACGCCTGGAAGCACGACTTCACCGACGAAGACGTGTTCCGCATTGGTGAGCGCGTCTGGAACCTCGGGCGCCTGTTCAACCTGCGCGAGGGCGTCGAGGCCGACACGATCCCGCACAAGCTGTACGCCGAGGAGCACGCCCACACCGAGGGCGCCTCGGCCGGCAAGGCCATCGGCACCGAGACGTTCAAGCAGGGCCTGCGGGACGTGTACAGCATCCGCGGGTGGGACGAGAACGGCGTACCCAGCGAAGCCAAGCTCGCCGAGCTCGGCGTCGACGTGCGACTCTGACGGCTGACGCCGGACGAAGGAGAGACAGATGCCTCACGTGATGATCTCGAGCAAGAAGTGCACCGGCTGCCACATGTGCGAGCTGGCCTGCTCCGCCCAGCACGAGGGCGTGTACCAGCCCACGCTGGCCCGCCTCTGGGCGGAGGTCAACCCCACCACCGGCGCCACCAAGGGCCACACCTGCCTGCAGACCGGCTGCGCCAAGTGCCAGAAGGCATGCCCCAACGACGCCATCGTGACGAAGGAGATCACCCTGCACGTCAAGGGTGAGTTCGGCGCCAAGGAGAAGACGGGCGACACCGTGACCGGCTACGTGCTGGTCGTCGAGGACGAGCTCTGCACCAACTGCGGCGAGTGCTACGACGTGTGCCCCACGCAGACCATCCACGAGCACCCCACGAAGGAGGTCGCCTTCAAGTGCGACCTGTGCGGCGGCGAGCCCCAGTGCATCGCCTTCTGCCAGAACCCGCACGTGCTCGCCGTCGACCTCAAGGTCGACAAGATGGACAAGGAACTCGCGGCGGTCTGAGGGCTGCGACGTGCCCGCCTTCGTGAAGCTGCCGGTCGGCATGACCACCGCCGACGGCCGCAAGGACGTCGCCTGCGACGGCGCCACGGTGCGCGAGGTCATCGAGCAGGCCATCGCCGCCGAGCCGCGCATGCGCGCCCGCATCTTCCGTGAGGACGGCCGGCAGTACGCCGGCATCTTCCTGAACGGGCGCAACATCAGCGCCCTGCAGGGCATGGACACGCCGGTGGCCGACGGCGACAAGCTCAACGTGCTGCCCCCCTTGTCGGGCGGATAAGCGACGAAGCGGGCTCATCGAGGGTGCGCTGCAGGGGCACCCCTCATCGGGTGCAGCGCGCACGAAGCAACACCGGGGGGCCGGCGCTCAGAGGGGGCGCCGGCCCCTTCGCGTTGGTACACTTGCGTCGTGGACGACGATCGATCAGCCGCGGCCCTCGACGCCGTGAGTCTTGCCGCCGCCGTGCGCGGCCGTGCCAGCGTGCGCCGCTACCTGCCGGACGCGGTGCCTCGTGCGGACGTCACCGCCATGGTCGACCTCGCCGTGCATGCGGCCAACGCCGGCAACGCGCAGATGTGGCGCTTCATCGCCGTCGAGGACGCGCTCACCCAGGTGGCCATGCGCCGGGCCGTGGATGACGCCATCGACGCGGTCGCCGCCTGGCCCGAGGTCGCCGACGTCGTGACAGACAAGGAGATCAAAGCCTTCCGCGTGTACTCCACCTTCTTCGCGGAGGCGCCGCTCACGATCGCCGTCTTCGGCCTTCCGTACGAGTCGCGCGCCGACATCATGCTTGCGGCGCGCGGCGTGGGCCTCGAGGAGCACGACCGTCTGCGCCAGCGGCCTGACCTGCAGAGCATCGGGGCGGCCGTCCAGGTGCTGTGCACGGCCGCCCACGCCATGGGCTACGGCACCTGCTGGATGACTGCGCCGGTGCTGGCCGCGGAGGCCATCGAACGGCTGCTCGGCGTCGAGCCGCCGGCCAGGCTGGTCGCGCTCGTGCCCGTCGGCCGGCCCGCCGGCGAGGTGCGGCCGTCGTCCCGACGGCCGGCGGAGGACGTGCTCGAGTTCCGCTGAGGAGGGCGACGCCGCCCCGGGACGCGCCTCTCCGCGACCCGGCTCCGCCCCGCTTGTGAAGGCGTACGCTTGCCACTCCGCGTCGCCCCTCGGTACACTCGCGTGCACGGCGCTCCGCCCAGCCGCAGCCTCCGGTCCGCATCGCCCGTCAGAGAGGAACCTCCCGTGGCAGACCCGACGCCCAGCATCGCCGACCTCTGCGCCCGCGCGCTCGACGGCGCGGTCCTGCAGGAGCACGAGCTGGAGGTGCTGCTCGCGGCCGGCCCGGACCAGGCCGAGACGGTGTTCGCGGCGGCCCGCGAGGCTCGCGGCCGCGTCTCGGGTGACCGCGTCTTCCTCTACGGCTTCATCTACTTCTCCACCTATTGCCGCAACGCGTGCGCGTTCTGCTACTACCGCGCCGACAACCACGAGAGCCCGCGCTACCGCAAGTCCATGGACGAGGTCGTGGCCATCTGCGACGACCTGGCGGCCGCCGGTGTGGTGCTGCTCGACCTCACGATGGGCGAGGATCCCGTCATCCACAACGAGCCCGGGTTCAAGGGTCTGCTCGATCTGGTCTCGGCCGTGCGCGACGGCAGCGGCCTGCCTGTCATGGTCTCGCCGGGCGTGGTGCCCGATGCGGTGCTCGCCGGCCTGGCCGAGCGCGGTGCCGACTGGTATGCGCTCTACCAGGAAACGCACACGCGGGAGCTCTACGACAGCCTGCGCGTGCACCAGCCGTTCGAGGAGCGCGTGCACGCGCGCCAGGCCGCGCGCGCGGCCGGCATGCTCGTGGAAGACGGAATGCTCACCGGCATCGGCGATACCGCCGCCGACCGCGCTCGCGCGGTGGTGTCCATGCGCGACGCCGCCTGGGAGCAAGTGCGCATCATGACCTTCGTGCCGCAAGCCGGCACGCCACTCGAAGACGTCATGCCTGCGGGAGACCTCGACGAGCTGCTGACGATCGCGGTGCTGCGCCTCGCCTGCCCGCAGGCGCTCATCCCGGCGTCGCTGGACGTGGACGGCATCGCCGGCCTGGAGCGACGCTTGGATGCCGGCGCCAACGTGGTCACCTCCATCGTGCCGCCGACGAGGGGTCTCGCCGGGGTGTCGCAGAGCGAGCTCGACATCGAGGAGGGCTACCGTACCGTCGAGGGCGTGCTGCCGCATCTGCAGCGTCTGGGCCTGCGTGCGGGCTCCGTCGGCGAGTACCGCGCCTGGCTCACTGAGGCGCACGAGAGGGCGCAGGTGCGCGTGTGAAGCTCCTCGTCGTCGGCGGCAAGCTCCAGGGTACTGAGGCAGCCTACCTGGCCGGCAAAGCCGGCTGGGACGTGGTGCTCGTGGACCGGCGTCCGGCTCCGCCCGCCGCCGGTCTCGTCGCTCGGCACGTGACCGCCGACGTCACGGCCGACGAACGCGCGACGCGCACACTCGCCGAGTCCTGCGACGCCGTGCTGCCTGCCTGCGAGGACCTCGCGACGCTGGAGTGGCTGGACGCGCGCGCGAAGGCGTGGGACGTGCCGCTGCTGTTCGACCTCGGCGCCTACCGCGTCACGCAGTCCAAGGCGGCCTCCCGTGAGCTCTTCGAGCGCCTCGGCGTGCCGCTGCCGGCGCCGTGGCCGGCCTGCGGGTTCCCCGCCGTCGTGAAGCCGGATGCCGCGTCCGGCAGCGACGGCGTGGCCGTGGTCCGCGATGAGGCCGGGCTCGAGGCGGCGCTCACGGCGCTGCGCGCCGCCGGCCAAGCTCCGGTTGTGGAGGAGTACGTCGCCGGCCCGTCGCTCTCGTACGAGGTCGTGGCCGCCGGTGGGCGGGCGCGTGCCCTGCAGGTCACCGGCCTCGAGTTCGACGCCGTCTACGACTGCAAGCGCGTCGTGGCGCCGGTGGGCGAAGCCGGTCCCGGCGCAGTGCCGGCGCCGGTGCACGCCGACGGCTCGACGGCGTGGGAGCGCGCCGTGCCCGCGGGCGCGCTGGCACGCTTCGCCGCCGTCTCCGAGCACCTCGCCCTGGGGCTCGGCCTGTGCGGCCTCATGGACGTCGAGGTCATGGTGCGCGACGGCGAGCCGCTGCTGCTCGAGATAGACGCCCGGCTGCCGAGCCAGACGCCCACCGCCGTGTACTGGTCGAGCGGCCTCAACATCCTCGAGGAGCTCTGGCGTACGGTCGAGGGCGGCGCGCCGCCGGCGACCGACGCCCTCCCGCGCCGCGCCTGCGTGTACCAGCACGTGCGCGTGCACGACGGCCTCGCGGAGGTCTGCGGCGAGCACGTCATGGGTGGCGCTCGCCCGCTCCGTGTGCTCCCCGGTCTCTACGGAGCCGATGAAGTGCTCACCGACCACGAGCCCGGTGCGCGTGCGTGGTGTGCTACATTCATCGTCGGCGGGCAGACGCCCGCCGACGCCCGGGCGGCGGCGCGGCAGGCGGTGGCCGATCTGGCCGCCGGCGAGGGCGTTGAGCTCCTGCCCGAAGACGACCGGGCCGTCCTTCTCCAGGAGGTGCGCACATGACGAGGCTCACCGAGGACGACGTCCGCGAGCTCATGGCCGCGCTGGCCGCGTTCGAGGCCGGCCTGGGCGAGGTCGCCGGCATGGATCTGCGCGAGCTGGCCATGGCCACCGTCGCCGACCCGCCGGTGTGCGTACCGCTGCACGGGGCCCGCTGTGCGGCCGTCCCCGTCACCTCCGGCCAAGGCGTCATCTCCGGTTTCACCGAGTGCGTTGCCGCCATCCTGCGCCACCTCGACTGCGAGGCTTGGGTCACGAGCCAGCCCGACGTGCGCGGCATCCAGGAGGCCATGACGAGCCGTGCCGACGTCGTCTTCATCGCCGATGACCACCGCTTCATCGCCCTGAACGTGAACAACGGCCGCTGCATCGACGACGACCCCGCCACGGCCGACGCCTACGTCACCGCCCTTGACGCCGCCGCCGGAGGGCTCTTCGGCACGCCGGTGCTGCTGCTCGGCCTGGGGCCGGTCGGCAGGGCCGCCGCCCGCCGCCTCGTGCGCAAGGGTGCCAAGGTGGAGGTCGTCGAGCCCAACCAGGAGCGTCTGCAGGCGGCCCTGGAGATCGGCCTGCACATCCGCCCCACCACGCTCGACGAGGGTCTGGCCCGCTGCGAGCTCATCTTCGACGCCACGCCCGCGGCGGACATCATCGATCTGCCCGACATCACGGCGAAGACCATCGCCGCCGTGCCGGGCATCCCCTCGGGGTTCACCGCCGCCGCGCGCGAGGCCATGGGGCCGCGCCACATCCACGAGCCGCTGGCGCTGGGTGTGGCCGTGATGGCGGCCCGGGCGCTCGTCTGACGCTTCGCGGCCCGGCGCCCGGGCCGCCACCACCTACTTCAGCAGCGCCTTCATCGCCCGCAACCGCGTCGGTCAGTTCCGTCTCTGAGAGCGCTGTCCGGCCGATTCCCACGGCGATGTGATCAGTGGCTTCGTCGAGCTCCTCGACCTTCAGGTGGGCGGCCGCGTCGAGGAACTCTCCGTGGGACTCGTGCACGAGGTGGGTGTGGCCCTTCATGAACGCATCCACCGCCTTCTCCAGTGCCCGTCTGCCCGACGCCCTGGTGAACCACGGCTTCACGCGCTTCTCCCACTTGTTCAGGCTCTTCTGCATCTCGCGGATCGAGACGGCAGCGAAGTCCGCCGGCGAGAGCAGAGCGCAGGCGATGAGCCCGATGAGCACGAGCGCCGAGGCCATGACGGCAGGAGGCGCCGGTCCGCGCTCAGAGCGAGAACGGAACGTCGCGGCCGATATCCTGCACCCCCAGAGTCGCTCCCGTGGCCGCAGTATGTGCGTCGTCGCGGCGGGGCGCAGCGGGCACGACGTGGCACGGGGCCGCACACGGGGACCGGTGGCGTAGTACAATCCGGGACGCGCGGGGGGTCGATCGCAAGGATCAGCGTGGACTCTAAATCCACGTAGGCGGGTGTGACTCCCGCACTCCCCGCCACTCTCTTCCTCTGTGTCGCGGCGCCGGCGTCCCGCGATGCTTCGCTCTCGCTCAGGGCGCGAACGTCACCGGTATCCGCACCTCGTCCTGCCGCGAGCCGTCCTCCGCCGACAGGTCGTACACGATGAGGGTGCCGCTGTCGGCGGACGTGTCGAAGACGAGATCCTCGCGGAAGTCGCCGCGCTCGGGGCCGCCGGCCGAGGCCTGTACGGGGAGCTTGACCAGCAGCTGCCCGGTGACGTCGGCGAGCTCGACCATGAACGAGCCCTCGAACACCATCGCCGTGCCCTGCAGCACGAAGGGGCTGCTCACGACGGCGCCTACCCCGGGGCGCTCCACGAAGATGTTTGGCTCGAAGTCACGCCAGTCGGCGCGGGTCTGGCCGGCGTCCAGCACCAGGCCCTCGCCGCCGAGCGCCGTCACCGGCGTGCCGTTCACGCGGAAGTCGACCTGCTTCACGGTCGGGTACTGCGTGAGCGTGTACACGACCTGCGCGACGCGCGCCTGCATGGAGAGCGAGCCGCCGCCGCCGGCGAAGTCGCCGGAGAGGTCGACGGTGGCGACGCCGTCCTGGACCGACAGGCTCAGGAGCCCGGTGCCGGCCGGCAGGGCGGAGCTGAGGCCGGCCTGCTTCTCTTCCGCGTTCACGCCCAGGCACAGCGCCGTCATCGCCGCCGTGGCGACGGCATCGCTTGCGGGGACGAGGCGCTCGGCGACCCCCAGCTTCTCGCCGCGCAGAAAGTACATGCGCACGGTCATCTCGTCGCCCGGAGCCGAGGTCGGGGCCGTGCCCGGCGCCTCGGTCGGCGCCACGGCGCCGGGGGTCGGGCTCCCGGTCGCATTCACGTCGGCTCCGCTCTCGTCGACGCCGCAGGCGGCGAGGGCGGCGGCGAGCGCCACCGCCGCGAGGAGGGTGAGCAGGGTGACGGCGGTGCGCCGCCGGCCGGTGCGAAGGCTGCTGAAGACGTCCATGGTCACCTCGTCCGCGAGTCGGTGCACTCCCCTTCGGGACGCGCCTGCCTCCTCCTTCGCTCGGTGGTAGACTTCTCGCCCCATGCCGACCGATCCCAACAAGGCGCGGTACTACCGCAAACAGATACCGCTCTTCCGGCTGATCGAGAAGATGAAGCTGTGGCCCTCTCGGCGCGGCATCCTCCACGGCATCCGCGAGATCACGCCGCGCGGCGAGTACGCGATCCTCGTGACCCACTGCGGCAAGCACATGGTGGTGCGCGACTCCAAGACGAGCCGCGCCGCCCGCTGGCTGCGCAACAAGTGGTATGCCGAGGCCTGTCCCAAGTGCCGCATCCCCGAGTGGAAGCTCCAGAAATACGCGTCCACGCACTTCAACCGCGGGTACGGCTCCCATCTGAGAGACTGACGGCGGTCGGCCACATGGCCGCACGACGGCAAACGCCGTCGTTCCTACGGGACAGGTGCGGCGGTGCCGCGCTGCATCAGAGCAGCCGCCAGCTCTCAGGCCGCAGCCGCATGGACTCGGGTGCCGTGAGCACCTTGTCCAGGGTCACAAGCATCGCCTGCTTGTCCTGCGGCAGGCGGCCGCCCACCGGCAGGTAGTTGGAGGCGTGGTTGCTGCGGAACAGGGCGTCGCTCACGTCCGTCGCCGCGATGATGCCGCGCAGCTCGCGCAGGATCCCGAGCGAGTCCGGCAGCACGACCTCGCCGCGCGCGACCTTGCGTTCCATCGCCGTGCCGGGCGTGAGCATCAGGGTGAGGATGCCGATGTAGCGCGGGTCGATGGCCGAGAGAGCCTCGCCGGTCGCCTGCGCGTGCGCCGCCGAGCGCTGGGCCCCGGCGAGGCCCAGGATCGCCGTCACGGAGAGTGCGATGCCGGCCTCCGAGGCCCTGTGACAGCCCTCGATCTGCTCGGCCACGGTCATGCCCTTGTGGATGTCGGCGAGCGTCTGGTCGTCGCCCGATTCGAGGCCGAGGTAGACAAGCTTGAGCCCGTGCGCCCGCAGGGAGGCGAGGTCTTCCACGCTCTTGGCGAGCAGGTTGCGGGCGTTGGCGTAGCTGCTCACGCGCTCGAGGTTCGGCAGGGCCCGGTGGAGCAGGTCGAGGACGTCATGGAGCTTGCGCGGGCTCAGGGCCATGGCGTCGCCGTCGGCCAGAAAGACGCGGCCGACGCGGTTGCGCACGGTCGCGGGCAGGCCGAGGACGTCGTCCACGACCTCGTCGAACGGCCGTACCGCGAAGGGCTTCTCGAGGTAGGTGCCGCAGAAGTCGCAGGTGTTGTTGGAGCAGCCGTAGGTGACCTGCACGATCAGGCTGTCGGCCTCGCTGGGGGGGCGGATGACGGCGCCGCGGTACCTCACGTCGCCGATGCTACCAGAGTGGTCGCTCTTGTGCGGCTGCGCACATGTACGCGGGCGCGCGCGACTGGTAGACTGCAGCGGTCGCGGAACGGGGGCGGCGACGTCCGGATGCATCCGGACGTACCCAGGGCGTGTGGAGCGCCCGTCGACGGCCTCTTCCGGCATCGATCACCACACAAGGAGCCCCACCCATGCCCACCATCTACGAAGAAGCAGCCCAGACCATCGTCGACGCCGACAGGGCCGCAGCCGAGGAGGTCGCACGGCGCGCCCTGGAGCAGGGCCTCGCCCCCGCCGACATCATGCAGAA
>Ga0172371_10001963_pt1 | contig 32739 bp, 22 predicted proteins | sample Lak12m_FD_114543 | JGI IMG/M metagenome (GOLD analysis project Ga0172371, IMG submission 114543) | Freshwater microbial communities from Kabuno Bay, South-Kivu, Congo - kab_022012_12m | ecosystem: Environmental > Aquatic > Freshwater > Lake | place: Democratic Republic of the Congo: South-Kivu...
CCGCCAGGTCGCGCGCCCGGTTCAGCACACCTCCCCGGTCGAGCCCGGCATAGTCCGCGGCGTCGAGCCGCGTGTAGTGCGGAATACGGTCGGCGTCCGAGGTGAGACGAACCGCCAGCGCGGGCTCGGCCCGGAAACGGGCGCGCAGGCACTCCACCTCGGCCGCTGAGCCGAACAACGGGCACGACGCGCCACCACAGGCACAGGCCAGCCCCAGCAACTGCCGCGCCGGGATCCCGACTCCGGCAGCGTCGCTGAGACCGTCCTCGAGCATTTTGCCTGGATACGACATAGGGCATGGTCCCGGCTGCGCAGGCTGGCGGCCCCCGTTCGCGACACCGACCCGGCCCGGCAAGCGATCCTGGGATGGCGATACCCCCCGCCCCCGCCGGCGGACCTCGTGTCACCTGGCTGCGCGAGGGCCTTCCGGGGCTGGCAGCCACATGTCGTTCGGGGTGAGGTCGAGGTCCCGGGCAGCCTGCAGGGAGTACTCGAGCCTGCCCATGGCCGGGTAGCGGCCATTGGAGCCGAAGCAGAACTTGAGGCCGGCCTGTTTGGCGAGGCGCAGGAAGCGTCTGCCGGGGAGGCGGAAGCCGGAGCTGATCTCCATGGCGACCCCATGGCGCCGGCACGCTGCCACCACGGTCTCGATGCGCGCTTCGGTCCAGAGCTCCTCATAGCTGCCGGCGAAGCGCTCCGGTAGCCAGGAGACATTGGCCAGGACGTCGATGGGCTGTTGGTCGAGGATGGCCAGGTGCCAGTCGATGAAGGCATCCATGAAGCGCTCGGGGTCGCCATCGATGATGGCCACAGGCTCCCACAACTTCATGCGCCGGCCATCGGGGCCAGGGTAGGTCATGGTATCGGTGAGTACATAGTCGAGGGTCGCCAGGGCCGCCTTCGAGAAGCAGCCGGCCCAGTCGATCCACTCGGCCTGGACCCCCTTGAAGACCCCGCGGCCCGCCAGCGCCGTGGTCCAGTCCAGCAGGTCGGCGTCGCAACTCAGCACGCGCGGGTAGACGTTTTCCCGGGTCCCGGCATGCTCCACCATGCCGAAGGTGACCCCGCGCTCTTGGGAGAGCCCCACGATGGCATCGAGCGTGCTGTTGTCCGGGTGGACGTGGAGGTCGAGCAGTGGCCAGCCCTCGGGGCTGCGCGGCGGTTCAGGTCGTGCGGTTCTGAGGTGCGCGGCGAGGGCCGGGCTGCCGGTCCTGCTGGTGTCCGTCGGACCCATGTGCCTGTCTTCCTCCGTTTGCGGCCGCGATACCAGCTCCCGGCCAGCGGAACCGCGCCCCAGGCCCCCGGAAGCTCCCACCGGTCTGAAGGCCGGGATCTCCGCATCCCGGCGGCGGGTTACGGAGAACCCGCCCTCCAGGCGTTCCCGGCGTGGCCGGGAGCTTGACTCAGGAGTGCAGAGGTCGCGTCCTCCAGCGCAGCTAGGGCAGGCGCCAGCGCGAGTACAGGAGCGCGCACTTGTCGGTCACTGCCTGCGGCTTCTGGTAGTATACCGTGACCAGATCACCGCCGGCGACTTCGACCGTGGCGGGATAGCCCAGATCGCCATCCGGACCGTCGTCGCGCAGGATCCAGTCGGGCTCCCAGGTGGCGCCGCCGTCGGAGCTGATGGCCACCCTTTGGCCAAAGGGCTTCTGGCGGTACCCATAGGTCAGGATCAGGGCTCCGGACGAGTGGCACAGTACATGGGGCGGAGAGCCATGGAAGCCCAGTCCGCGAGGCATGCTCCAGGTCCGCCCGCCGTCGGCAGACTCGGTCTGCAGGACGCTGAAGTGGATCAGGCCGACCTTGGTGACGTCGCCTTGCGGCCCACCGCAGCTCTGCAGCCGGATCATGCCGATGAGACGTCCGTCCGGCAGCTCGGTCACGTGGGCTTCATGGTAGGAATTCCAGTCGGTCCCAGGGACCAGTGGCACCGCCCCCAGGAACTCCCAGGCGGCCCCCGAGTCGGTGCTGGCCATGGCCACGACCCGGCCGCCACCAAGGCCCTCGAAGGTAGCGCATTCCTTGCCCAGGTAGAGCAGTGATCCATCGCGGCGCCGAACGGGCCCGTGCGGGGAGTTCAGCGGCGCCCGGACCGGCGGCCCCCACGTATCGCCGGCGTCCTCGGAGACCCGCAGCCAGGCACCCTCGAAGCGCGCTTTGGCGTCGTCCGTCATACGGGCCATGCCGGCCGCCCACCAAGCCTGTTTCGCCGGCGGCAGGGACGTCACGATCTTCTGGATCCACTCCGAGGAGTAGTACCGGCGCGTATCACTGCTGAACCACGTCACCAGGGCCCGGCGGGCGCCGAGGCAGACCACCCCCGCGTCGCGGTCGTCCAAGGGGCCATCGTTGATCACCCTGGGGGCGGTCCAGGTCCGACCCCCGTCGTGACTGCTGCAGAGCACGGTCCGACCGAAGGGACAGACATGCTCGGTCCGCAGGCCGGAGGCAACGGCGAGCAGAACACCGTCGTCCAGACGCGTCACCGAAGGCCAGCCGAAGTAGCCCAGGAACTCGCCGGGCATCGCGCAGATGGCCCCGTGTTCCGCCTGCAGACGTCCAGGTGCCATGAGGAAACCCTCCCAGTGCGGCGCGCCTGCGGGGCCTGCATGCCGGCAGCGCCAGACGCGCCCGGTGAAACGCGCCGGTCAGCAGAATCTGACCGCCCGCAGCGGCGCTGTCAAGCGGCGGCTGCCGGGGGCCCAGGGCTGTTTCAGGAAACCGCTGCCAGCCTTGCGACGGGGCCCCCGGTAGGTCGCGGCTGCCATCGGCCCGCGTGCGGGCCAGACGCGACTCCAGGGAACGACGCCAAGGCTGCCGCCGCCCACGTGCCCGGCCCGCCGGGCCGCGGGTACACCGCCCCGCGGACCGCGATCTTGGAACAGCCCTGGCCGGGGCCAAGCAGGGCCGAGCCGAGATCGTCTGCCCGGTCCTCCCTTTCCTTGGAGCGGTCCCGCAGGCGCGGGGCTACTGCCCGCGGGGCCGCGGGCGCTCCATCCTCCTTTGATAAGCAACGCCAGAGCGGGTGTGCCGGGAACGGAACAGCCCCCGGCGCGCCGCCGGGCGGAGCCGTCGGCGGGGCTCCCGCTTCGGCGCTGGCGGGGTACCGCGCCCGCTTTCGTACCCCGCCTCGGGGCAGTAGGGTACTGACCTCGTGGCGAACGATGGCGTAGCGCCTGCGGGCGCTTGTTCAAGTGAGGTCGAGCATCTCATGACCGGTCTATGGGTCCCCATGCTGTTGGCCGCGGTGGCCGCACCCGCGGCGCCGTTGACGCTCAGCGATGGCTCGAGTCTGGGGCACTGGCGCGGGGAGGTAGCACTGGTTCAGGACGCCCGCGAAGGCCGACCGGCGGTGCGCTACAGAGTCCCCCGCGGCGGCCCGGCGGGTCCGGCCCTGGACTTCTCCCATCTCGACACGGTCCTCACCGCCGACCTGCAGCTCTGTTTCTGGTACCGGTTCACCGGCAAGGGATCGAGTTCACTCCACGTGAAGCTCATTGACCCGCAGTACTCACAGGGCTGGCAGGCCACCTGGCTGATCGCGGCGGCCCAGCCCGGAGACGGCGAATGGCGGCTGGGAACGGTCGACCTCGGCAGCGATTGGATGAAATGGGGCGACCAGCCCGTGACCCAGGGCCGTGTCATCAACTTCCGCACCGAGGGGTCGCCGGACTCGGAGCTGACCCTTGACATCGGGGCCGTGGGCGTCGGCGCCAAACGCTTCGACGCGGCCGCGGGCACGGCCCGGGTGCAGGACGGGCGCGCCACGGTGACGGTCGCCCTCCGGAACCGGGTCGCCGACGAGCTGGCCCTGACGCTCAAGGGTGGCCTGGAGCGTGTCGAGGTGCGCCTGGCCGGCGCGGCGAGCCAGGACGTCTCGGTCCCGCTGGCCCTCGACCTGGCCCGGTGGCAGGCGCTGGCGCCGCTGGAGGCCCTCGCTGCCGTGGTGACGGTGGCGGCGGGTGAGGTGGACTGGCTGAGGCGGGACCTGGACGTGCGTCTGGGCAAGCCCATGGCCCTGCCTCCGCACCCGCGCCTGCTCATCCGCGGTGACGAGGTCCCGACGCTCAAGAGCCGGATCGAGCGCCTGGACTGGGCCCGGGGTGCGTTCGAGACGGAACGGCGGCGGGCCGACGAGTGGCTGACGCGGCCCGTGGAGTTGCCGCCGCGAGGTAGCCAGTGGTGGCACTGGTATGCCTGCAAGAAGGACGGCGCGCGCCTGCAGACCGTCTCCGCGACGGAGCACAAGTGCCCGGTCTGCGGGCAGGTCTACTCGGGCTGGCCCTACGATGACGTGGTGCTTGACCGCGACCATGGGGCGCTGGCCGGCGGGTTGCGGACGCTGGGGCTGGTCTACCAGCTCACCGGCGATGCCCGCTACGCCGCCAAGGCGAAGGAGATCCTGCTGGCCTACGCCGCGCGGTACGCAACCTACCCCCTGCACAGCATCAACGGCAAGGAGGCCATCGGCGGGGGCCGTGTCGGACCGCAGACCCTGGACGAGTCCACCTGGCTCATCCCCATGTGCCAGGGCGCCGACCTGATCTGGACGACGCTCAGCGAGGACGAGCGCCGGCAGGCGGAGACGGGCCTGTTCCGACCGGCCGCGGAGGTCATCGGCCAGCACCGCATGGGCATTCACAACATCCAGTGCTGGAAGAACTCGGCCGTGGGGCTCGTGGGGCTGCTCCTGGACGACGTCGGTCTGGTCGACGATGCCATCGTCTCGGGCCACGGTTTGCGCGAGCAGATTGCCCGCGGTGTCAACGCCGATGGCCAGTGGTACGAGGGGGCCTGGGGGTACCATTTCTACACCGTGTCGGGGCTGCTGCCACTGCTGGAGGCCGGCGAGCGCTGCGGGCTGGGGCTCTATGCGTATGAGCGGGACGGCCGCTCGGCCCGGCTGCTCTTCGAGGGCCCCTTCGACCTGGCGACCCCGAATCTGCTGCTGCCAGCCTTCAACGACTCCGGTACGGTGAACCTCAAGGGCCAGTCCCGTGCCTATGAGTACGCCCTGGCGCGGTACGGCAACCCCCAGTTCGCGCTGGCCGTTGCGTCCGAGCGCAAGAGCCTGGATGCCCTGCTGGTCGGGGTCGAGACGCTGCCCACGCCTCCGGCCGAAGCCCGCGGCAGCCGCAACCTGGCCGCCTCGGGCTATGCCCTGCTGGAACACGGCAACGGCCCCGAGGCAGCCTGGCTCTGCCTGAAGTACGGGCCCCACGGCGGGGGCCATGGCCATGACGACAAACTCAACCTGCTCGCCTGCCGCAAAGGCGTCCTGCTCGGAGTTGACCCGGGGACCGCGGCCTACGGAGTGCCCATCCAGCGAGAGTGGTTCCGGGCCACCATCGCTCACAACACCCTGACCGTCGATGAGGGGAACCAGAAGCCTGCCGAGGGCGCCTGCCTGGCCTTCGGGACGGACGCCGCGGCGGGGCTCTCGGCGGTGCTGGCCGAAGCCGGGCCCATCTACGCCGGGGTCACCTACCGCCGGGCCGTGGCGCTCTGCGCCGAGGACGTGGTCCTGGTGCTGGACCTCATCCGTAGCGAGGCCGACCACACCTTCGACATCGCCTGGCACAACGCCGGCACGTGGTCGGCGGCTCCGACCGGGACGGCGGTCGAGATGCCCGCCAAGCCGGGCTACATGCACATGAGGGACATGGTGCGCGTGGATCGCCCTCTCCCCGCCATCCAGGCCAGCCGGGACTTCCAGGTGGGCCTTGCCGTAACCTCGACGGCCGGGGAGACGTGGGCCGGCCGTGGCTTCTCTGCCAGGGACGAGGATCGGCCCGTCACGGTGATCCGCCGGTCGCCGGGTCGCACTGCCGTCGTCGCCTGGGCCCTGGACCTGAGCGGAAAACCCCCTGCCGTGCGCGTCACGGGAAGCCCGGAGGACGCCACCATGGAGACCGAAACCCGTGCCGGAACGACGCGCCTGCGGGTGACCCTGGCGGGCCCCACGCGAATCGTGGTGGAGGCCGGTGGCAAGCGACTCGAGGTGCCGGCGCTGTAGCCGGACGCGGCGCATGTGCGCCAACCTAAGGCAAAGCGGCGTCATGCCGCCGCAGTCCAAAGCTAGGCCTGCGGCCTGCGCAGTACGTGCGTACCGAGTCCCGCGGCGGGCGGGACTCTCTGGACTGCCGGTGACATCTCACCGCTCTGGACGGGGCCCGCCATGCCCGGTGGCGCTTGGCTTGGCGCCGATGCGCGCGGCGGGAGGAGTCCCGTAGGGTCCGGCCGGCCCGCCGCCGGCCCTGGAGCGCGGCATCTCCGTATGCCGCTGCCGGGATGCGGCCCGCTGGAGCGCGGCATCTCCGTATGCCGCTGCCGGGATGCGGAGATCCCGGCCTCCAGGGGGAATGGGCCTTCTTCGGCGGGGACCCAGGACTCGGCGACGAACCGCAGGGCGGCGGGGCCCTACCCGGGGTACCGGCCGTGCGCCCTGGCCACGTTCACGGCATGCCGGTACGAGGCGAAGCTGACCGTGGGCGGGACCGAGTGGTCGGAGTGCCAGATGTAGCCGCCGCCCGGCATCGCGGCAGCGAGCTTGCTGGTCACCTCGGCTTCGATGGCGTCGAGCTTGCCGGCAGCGAAGACATCCATGTCCATGTTGCCGAAGAAGGCCAGCCGGTGACCGTAGCGCGGCTTCAGCTCGCGCACGTCATTGCCGGCCCGGGCCTCGAGCGGCTGCACGCAGTCGAAGCCGGCCTCGATCAGCAGAGGAATGAACTCGCCCAGGTGCCCATCACAGTGGATGATCAGCGACACGTCATGCTCATGGCATAGGTCCGCCAGGCGACGGTGGTGCGGCATCACCAGCGCACGGTAGGCAGCCGGCGAGAAGAGCATGCCGTTGCGGTAGCAGAGATCGGCGAAGAACCAGACCGCGTCAGGGCGCTCGTCACCGGCCAGGAGGCCGCGGCAGAGCTCGAGCGTCATCCCGGCATGGACGGTCACCATCTCGCTGAACCACTCCCGTTCGAGCGCCATTAGCGCCAGGGCGTCCGCCTCCCCCAGCGTGCGCAGGACCCACCAGGCGGGTTCCACCGGCGAAAGGGTCACGAACTGGCCTTGGGCATGCGCCGCGCGGACGGTCTGCGCATACCCCTGCGGCAGGCGTTCCGGCGTGGGGACGAGACGCGACCGGTGCGTGGTCCAGTCGTCACGGGTCTTGATCAGGTGGTCGACGTCAGCCGGGGTGGCGTAGCTGCTCTTCCAGGCCTGGCGCACGACACCGTCGCGGTCGCGGGTCAGGGTGTGGTCAGGGCCATCCTCGAGGCTCTGCGGCGGCAGCATGAGGGAGCTGTCCACGTAGGTCATGCAGAGGCCGTCGAAGCCGAAGAACGCGGCGGGATGCTGACCTTCGGGAAGGCCCTCGCGGTGCCAGCGCTGGACCGTGTCCGGCCAGAAGCAGATCTCCAGCATGGGGACTCGGTCGGGCTCCTGCCGGCGCAGGGCCCGACGCAGGCGCTCGCGTGACGTCATCTCGGGCATCGCACGGACTCCTGCCCGCAGGCCCGGGCGACGAACCCGCAGGCCGGGCCAGGGGCCGGCCTGCCGCCAGGAGCATGGGCCCCTGCTCTACAGCCCGAGGACCTGCTCGTGGCTGTCGATCAGGCTGACATCATGGCGCTCGATGACCTCGTAGTGCTCGTTGACCTCAGGCAGCCAGTCCAGCACAAAGCGCTCGGACACCGCCTGGCGGCTCTTGTCCTTGGCCGCATCGCGCAGCATCAGGTAGCTGACCAGCACGATCGTCTCCATGCGGCAGAGCCGGCGCGCCATGAGGTCGAAGTACTCCGAGTCATTCCGCTGCTCGACGATCCGGACCGCCCGCTGCAGCTTCTCGCGGGCCATGTCGACGGCGCTGGCGAGGCGGCGCAGCTTGCCCTCATAGGGGATCAGGCTGAACTGACTCATCATCGGGTCGAGGACCCGCAGCATGACCCCGCCGATGGCGGCCACGTACTGCAGTTGGGTCGTGCCCTCGTAGATGTTGGTAATGCGGGCATCGCGGTAGAGGCGCTCGGCGGGGAAGTCCTTCATGAAACCGGTGCCGCCATGGACCTGGATGGCGTTGTAGGTGATCGAGTTGGCCAGCTCCGTGCAGAAGGCCTTGGCCAGGGGGGTCAGCTCCGCCGCCATCTTCGTGTGCGTCTTCTCGATCTGGCGCAGCTCGGGGGTGGGACTGTCCGAATGGTTGATCTGCTCTTCGTAGTTGTCCCGCAGGTCGACCATCCTGGTGGTCTCGTAGAGGAGCGCCCGGGCGGCGAGGATACCCACCCTGTCGTGCACCAGCATCTCATAGACCGCCGGGAACTTGAGGATGGGCTTGCCGAACTGCTCGCGGGCCTTGGCGTACTTGAGGGCCTCGCGGTAGGCGGCCTCGGCGATGCCGAGGGCCTGGCCGCTGATGGCGACGCGGGCGCCGTTCATCAGCGACATCACGTAGCGGGTCAGGCCGCGACGGCGAATCCCGACGAGCTGCGCCGGAACATTGTTGAACTGCAGCTCACAGGTGGGCGACCCGTGGATGCCCAGCTTGTTCTCGATGCGGCGCACCAGCAACTGCGGCGTCCTCTCGCAGACAAACATGGAGAGGCCGCGACCATCCTTGGTCCCCTCCTCCGAACGCGCCAGCACCAGCAGGACCTTGGCGCAGCCGTTGGTGATGAAGCGCTTCATGCCGTTGAGGTACCACTGCCCGGTGGCCTCGTCGAGGTGGGCCTTGAGCTGCACGGCCTGCAGGTCGCTGCCAGCCTCGGGCTCGGTCAGGGCCATGGCGCCATCCACCTCGCCAGAGGCGAACTTGGGCAGGAAATAGGCCTTCTGCTCCTCGTCGGCAAAGCGGCTGATGGTCTCGGCGATGTCCTGCAGGCCGAAGAGGTTCTGCAGGCTGGCATCGGCGCGGGAGACCATCTCCGTCATCATGGTGTAGATGGTCACCGGGAAGTTGAGGCCGCCGTAGCGGCGCGGCAGCATGACGCCCATGAGTTGGGCCTGGGTCAGGTCGCGCAGGTTCTCCACGGTGCCGGCGGCGTAACTGACCACGCCGTTCTTGAGGCGGGCCCCTTCCTCGTCCACGGCCGTGGCGCGGGGAGCGATCTTGGAGCCGCAGAGGTCGCCGACCATCTGCAGGACCTTGTCATAGCTGTCCAGGGCGTCGGTGAAATCTGCCGGGGCCTCGGGGAACTGCTTGGCCTCGGCGTAATCCTGCTCGCGCATGCGCGTGACCTCGTCGAGTCCGAGGGTCTGCAGGTGGAAACGGATATCGAGGTTGTCCAGGTAGAAGTTGTCGGCCATCGTCGCTTTACTCCTTCGCGCCGCGTCCTGCCGGCGGTCTTGCCCTCGTTGCGAAGCGCCTGATCACACGCGGGCCCGGTAGGCCTTGATCATCTTGGGGATGACGGCGTTCAGGTCGCCCACGATGCCGTAGTCCGCCACCGAGAAGATGGGAGCATCAGCCTCGGTGTTGATGGCGATGATCTTGGCGCTCTCGCTCATGCCGGCGCGATGCTGGACAGAGCCGCTGATGCCGATGGCGATGTAGAGCCGGGGCCGGACCGTCACGCCGGTCTGGCCGACCTGGTGGTCATGGTGGAGCCAGCCGGCATCCACGGCCGCGCGGGAGGCACCCACGGCCGCGCCGATGGTCTCGGCGAGCTGGTAGACGAGCTTGAAGTTCTCCTTGCTGCCCACGCCGTAGCCGCCGGAGACGATGATCTGGGCCGCCTTGAGGTTGACCTCGCTCTGCTCGCGGTGCCGCTCGATGAGCTTCACGACGAGGTCCTCGGGAGTCAGGCTGACCGGCACGCGGGTGACTTTGCCCTGGCGGCCGATCTCGGGCTTGGCGAGGGCCATGACTCCCTCGCGCACCGTCACCATCTGGGGGTCCTGCCAACTGTTGACGATGGTCGCGATGATATTCCCGCCGAAGGCCGGCCGGATCTGCATCAGCTTGTTCTTCATCATCGTCTTGGTGGCCCGGTCCTCGAACTCGTCGATGCGCAGGGCGGTGCAGTCGGCGGTGAGACCAGCCTGGACGCGCGAGGCGACGCGGGGGGCCAGCGAACGGCCCACGTGCGTGGCGCCAAAGGCGAAGATGTTGGGGCGGTGCTGTTCCACCAGCCCGACGACGACCTTCTGGTAGGGCACGGCCGAGAAGTGCGCCAGCGCCGGGTCATCGGCCACAAAGACATGGTCGCAGCCGTACGAGTGGAGCGTCGCGATCAGCTCGGGCGGAATGCTGGCACCGAGGACGACGCCCTCGACCGCGACGCCCAGTTGACGAGCCAGCTCGCGGCCCTTGCAGACGAGCTCGAGGCTGACGTCGGCGACCTTGCCGCCGTCCTGCTCGATATAGACCCACACATTGCCAATGGTCGTGCTCATGGTTGGCAGTCCCCCGTCAGCTCAGGATGTGGTCCGCGATGAGTTCGTGCACCAGGCCGGTGATCCCTTCGTCGGTGGGGGGGATCTCTCTGTAGGTGCCACCCGTCAGCACCACACTCTCGATCTGCTTGACCTTGGTCGGGGAACCGGCCAGACCGAAGTGCTCAGCGCCGGCGTCCAGATCGTCTACGCCCCATTCGTGGATCCACAGGCCCTTGCTGCGCAGGGCCTCCTCCTCGGCGGCCATCTGGTCGGCGTCCTCGTAGACCCGGTTGCCGTAGCGCGCGGCCAGCTCGGACCGGGTGACGGCCTTCTTGTACTGCATCAGTCGCCTGGCACCGACCGTCCGCGGGGTATTGGCCGTGGACACCGCCGTCAGCAACACCGGCATCGGGGCCTCAACCACTTCGTGACCACCGTCGATGAGGCTCCGGACGCGGATAATGCCCTTCTTCACCCACTCGATGCGTTCCGCGTAGGTGACCTGGGGCAGCCCCAGCTTCTCGGCGAGCTGGGGACCTACCTGGGCGGTGTCGCCATCGATGGCCTGGCGCCCGCAGACGATGAGGTCGAACGTGCCAAGCTTGCGCGCGGCGCTGGCCAGGGCGTAGCTTGTGGCCAGCGTATCGGCCCCCGCAAAGCGCCGGTCGGTCAGCAGGATGGTCTCATCCGCCCCCATGTACAGCGACTGCCGGAGGATGTTGGCGGCGGCCGGGGGCCCCATGGTGCAGACGATGACCTTGCCGCCGTAGCGTTCCCGGAGCTCCAAGGCCATCTCCAGGCCACTGAGGTCCTCGGGGTTGAAGATGGCCGGCAGGGCGGCACGGTTCACCGTCCCGTCCTCCTTCATCGCCTGGCCGGTGATGTTGGCCGTGTCCGGCACCTGCTTGGCAAATACCAGAATGGTCAGGCTCACACGCATGCTCCTTACTGCTTCCTGGTCCGTCGGGCTCGCCGTCGGCTCGCGACAGCCGGCCGGCAAGCCACGTCCCCTGCCGGGCATGAGAGTCTGCTAATATGAACCGCATCAGACAGTAGTCAACCATGCCCTCAGCCTTGGATGCGGCCGGCGGATCCGACCGATCCGACCGATCCGGCGGCTCCGGCGGATCGACCCTCAGGCCATTGACAGACCGCCAGGCCCCGCTAGCCTATGGAGACAAGCCCGGGCACGCCGTCACGGGCCTGCAAGCAGACGCCAGCCGAGGAGCACGCCCATGCTGCGCACGATCCTGACCCTGGCCGCCGCCGTCGTCCTGGTGCAGGGGGCCGGCCTTTTCGCCCAGCCCGCTGCGGATCCGGCCAGGGTCGCGGACGTTGCCGCCGGCCGGCTCGCCGAGGCCAGGGCCTCCTGGTGGGGCTTCGTCCCGGCGGACGCCACCGCGGCGCTGCAGGCCGCCATCGACTCGAAGGTCCCCAGGCTGGTGGTCGACAACGTGGGCAAGCCCTGGATCGTGACGCCGCTGCGCCTGGTGAGCAACCAGGAGATCGTCTTCGAGGAGGGCGTGGAGGTCCTCGCCAAGGAGGGCGAGTTCAAGGGCACCAACGACTGCCTGCTGAAGGCCGACTCCTGCGAGAACATCGTCCTGCGCGGGGACAAGGCGGCCCTGCGCATGCGCCGGGCGGACTACGACAGGCCGGAGCTCTACAAGCGGGCCGAGTGGCGCCACTGCCTGGCCATCCGCAGTTGTACCAACGTCAAGGTCTACGGGCTGACCCTGGCCGAGAGTGGCGGCGACGGGATCTACCTCGGCACCGCCGCCCAGTGGGTGACCAACAGGGATATCCTCATCAAAGACGTGGTCTGCGACCGCAACTACCGCCAGGGCATCAGTGTGATCACCGCCGAGAACCTCCTGATCGAGGGCACGGTCATGCGGGACACCGCCGGCACCGCGCCCCAGGCCGGCATCGACTTCGAGCCCAACCACCCCCAGGAGCGCCTGGTCAACTGCGTCATGCGCAACTGCGTCAGCGAAGGCAACCGGAGCTATGCCTACGTACTCTACGTGCGGCCGTTGGACGCCACCTCCGTGCCCATGTCGGTACGCTTCGAGAACTGTCGCGCGATCAACAACGGGGCCTCCGCCTTCGGCCTGACCACAGGCGAGACCCCCGACGAGGCGGTCGACGGCACCGTCGAGCTGGTCAACTGCGTCTTCGAGTCGGCCAAGGCCGCCATCGTCACGGTCGGCAAACCGGCCAACCGCAGCCGCCTGACGCTGAGGGACTGCCAATTGCTCGGCAGCCTCGATGACCCGCCCCAGCCGGCGCCCTTCGTCATCAGCAGTGGCCAGCACTCGGACGACGCCGTGGGCGGCATCGAGTTCGTCCGCTGCCTGGTGCGCGACCCGGTGGAACGGGCGCCGCTGGCCTACCTGGACCGGGCGGGAGGCACGCCCATCAAGGATATCTCCGGCACCATGGTCCTGGAGCGTGCCGGCCAGCGTTCGGAAGTGACCCTCACCGCGGAGGTCCTCGCCAAGTGGCTGCCGGTGACGGCGATGAAGCAGTTCCCGCGGGTGAAGATCGAAGGCCTGGCGCTGCGGCCGGCGGTCCCCGGGGCCGCTCCGGAGAAGTTCGCCTTCGGCTTCGCCCAGGTGCGGACCCAGGGCACGTACCTGCTCCATGCCGCCGCCGGAGATGAGGTCACGCTCGGGGTCACCTTCTCGCAGGTGGGGAAGTACCCCGGCGACACGGCCCCCATCACCGTCACGGCGGCCGATGGCACCGTCGTCGCCAAGGCCGAAGCGCCCTTCCGGAAAGACAGCACGGTCTCGTTCAAGGTGCCGGCGACGGGTGTCTACCGGGTCACCGTGGAGCCCAGGCAGAACCGCCTCGCCATCCGCACCAGCACGCACCCGCTATGCCTGCTGCAGGAGGGCAGCGCGCCCATCCGCCTGATCCACTCGGCGGGCGAGTACTTCGTGTGGGTGCCCAAGGGCACTCGTGAGTTCGGCATCCGGGTCTCGGGTGAGGGCGTAGGCGAGGCGATCCGGGCGCAGCTCGTGGACCCCAAGGGCCAGGTGGTCCAGGAGGTCGACAACACGGCCCAGACGCACCAGTTCGAGGTGACGTTGCCGGCACCTTCGGCCGGGGAGGTCTGGTCGCTGCGCTTGTCCAAGCCCTCAGCCACGACCTGGGAGGACCACTACGTTGACCTGCGCGGGGTGCTGCCGCTGCTGGCGCCGTCCCGCGAGGCCCTGCTGGTCCCCGCGGAGTAGTTTGGTTACTATACAAGCTACTATTAACAAGTATTTAGCAAGGGTCCCATACTTCCCATTCCTCCCATCTCTGCCCAGAGACCGCGCCGTTACCTGCTGCTGCTCCTGCTCCTCCCGAGCCTGGCGCGGGCCGACGGCATCGTGCCGCTGGTGAACGTCTTCCATCGGGAGACCTGGCTCTCCGCCGGCCTCATCACCGCCGTCATCATCCTCATCGAGAGCCTGGTGCTGCGGAAGCGCCTGGGGGGGCGCTGGTGCCGGGGCTGCCTCTGGCGCAGCGCGGCGATCAACCTGGCCTCCAGCGCCGTAGCCTCGGTGCTGCTGGCGCTCGTTGGCGACGGCCCCTTCTTCCTCTGGAGCATGATGTCCCTGGTGGTGCCGCTGTTCCTGATCACCCTGGCGACCGAGATCCCCCTGCTGCACCGTCTGTACCGGCACCTGCCCCTGTCGTGGGAACGGGCCTGCCGTGTCGGAGTGGCCATCAACCTGCTGAGCTACGCCGCGGTTTTCGTCCTGCAGTTCGGCCTGGCGGTCCCCGTGATGGTCCTCACCGGCTACCTGGATCGCAGGGACGAGGCGAAGTGGCAGCGGCCCGAGCTCCTGCGCGTGGCCACCGGTGTCATCTATGGCATCGCGCGCGGGCCCGCAGGCCGCAACCTCCTACAGGCGTTCGATCCCGCGCAGGGAACCTGGCGGCCGCTGGATGCCTGCCCGGAGCTGGACCCCAATGTCTGGGACGTCGAGGGAGACCGCGTCGCGTTCCTGGACTCGCCCACCTGGGTGAAAGGCGGTGGCCGGATCGTCGTGGCGGCACTGCCGGGCTTCACGGCCATCCGCCGTTTCGAGTCCAGGAGTGACGGGGTGCAGGAGCTATGTCTTTCCCCGGACGGGTCCCGGCTGGCCGTCCTGGCGGACGAGGGCGAGGCCGTCGCCTACCGCGACCGGTCCAGCTACTGGGACCTGGGCAGACGCTGCCGTCTCGTGGTGCTGAGCGTGGTCTCCGGAGAGGAGCTTGCCCGGGCACCGCGACCCGCCTCCGCCGGCGGCCTGTGCTGGCTGGCGGACTCCGCCACGGTCCTCTTCTCCTCGTTCGACGACGAGTCGCTGTACCGCACCCCCCGGTCCGAGGTCCGCGGCGACACGAGCTACCGCATCGGCCATGGCGAGACAGGCCGTTTCCCCCGGGGCCTCTTCGCGCTGGATGTTGCCACCGGTGCCTTCCGCCGCTTCGCGACTGGGCACGGGGTGGTCCTGGCCGCGACGGCGGGGAAGGTCCTGGTGCGACAGGGCCCCGCGTTCGTCCTGCTCGATGTGGCGGGCCGCGAGGAACTGCGCTGCGGCATTCCCCGCAGCCGGGACTGGATGCACGCCATCGCTCCCGACGCCAGGCTGGCCCTGGTCGACCTGGAGGCCCGCATGCCTCTGGGACACCCTGGCCGCCTGGCCCTGGTCGACCTGGAGGCCCCGGCCGCCCCGCACCTGCTCACCAAGGACATCTACTACCGCTTCGACTGGAGCCGGGCACCGGCCCCAAGCCCGGCGCGGCCAGGGGAATCGCCCGCCGCCGGGCCGCCACCCCCGTGAGGCGCCGTGCGCCGCCCGATCCGCCCGATCCGGCCGATCCGGCCGATGTGTAAAGCCAGGCGCTGTCCTATGGGCTCTTCGGCGGTATGGTGACGCGGCGGCAAAGGGCAACACACGATGCGCATTCGGCTTGGTTGGTGCGGGCTCGTGGTGCTCACGGGACTCGCGGTCTGTGGTGCGGACTGGCCACGCTGGCGGGGGCCGGCCAACACCGGTGACGTACCGGCAGGCGAGCGGGTGCCCGAGGCGCTCCCCGCCGAAGCCACGCCGGCCTGGCGGGTGGCCCTTGGTCCGGGCATGTCCTCGCCGGTCGTCTGCTCCGGCCGCCTCTTCCAGCTCGACAATACCGACGGCAGAGAGACCGTCCACGCCCTCGATGCGGCCACCGGTCGCGAGCTCTGGCGAGTCCCCTTCGACGAGGCCCACAAGGACTACCAGAGCGACCCCGGCCCGCGCTGCACGCCGACCGCCGACGGGGACCGCGTCTATGTGCAGTCCTGTCGCGGCGAGTTCCGTTGCCTGGCGGCCGACGATGGCCGGACCCTCTGGCGGCTGAACTTCGTCAAGGACTACGGCGCGCTCTTCTTCGGGGAGACAGGCCCCGCAAGTGGCGCCAGCCGGCATGGGAACACCGCCGCGCCCCTGGTGGAAGGCGACCGGATCTACGTGGCCGTCGGCGGGACGACCGGCGCCAGTGTCGTCTGCTTCGACAAGCGGGACGGCAAGGTGGTTTGGAGGTCCCAGGACGATACCCCCGGTTACGCGCCCCTCTATGCAACGGACCTCGGCGGTGTGCACCAGGTGCTCGCCTACACCGCCGTGGCCCTCATTGGCCTCGACGCGGCGTCGGGCAGCCTGCTCTGGCGTGTCCCCGTCAAGACCCCGCTGGGCCGCCATATCACGACCCCCATCGTCGCCGGTGATCGGGTGACGGTCTCGTCGCACGAGGCGGGCCTGATGGGCCTCCGCGTCAGCCGCCAGGGGGATGCCTTCGCCGCGGCGGTCGCCTGGACGTCGAAGCCCGCGGCCATCAACTGCTCCAGCCCGGTGTGGGTGGGCAGCTACCTCTATGGTATCGGCCCCTCGAAGAAGCTGGAGTGCGTCGACCTGCGCACGGGGGGGGTGGCCTGGACGGAGCGCAATCCCGCACCGGAGCCCCTGCGGGCGGACTGGGCCGCGTTCCTGGTCATGGGCCAGCGCGTCCTGATGTTGGCGGACAACGGTTGGCTGGTCCTGTTTGAGGCCGACCCAGGCGCCTTCCGGCCGGTCGGCAAGCTGAAGGTCTGCGGGCCGAACTGGTGCCATCCCGCCTATGCCGATGGCCGGCTGTATGTCCGTGACGACAAGGAGCTCCTCTGCGTGCCGCTGGTGCCGGCGGACGCCGATGCGGGGGCCAGGGAGATGCCGTGACGGCGTTCCACGGTCGGCTGACTCTCATGGGCCACCTCGCCAACCGTCAGCACAGCCCTCCCGACGAGGGCATTCCGCCCAGCCACCGGGACCGTACGGGGGGGTCAGCGCCAATCGCGCCAGCCGCAGGCGGCGAGGAGTACCTCCTGCACGAGCAGCTCGTGCTCGTAGGGGTACGGATTCCCGATCTCACCACGGACGATCCTGGCGAACTCGACCAGTTGCTCGTCATACCGTGTCCCCATCGGCGGCAGCTCGACGCGGTGCGTCCCAGCCGCGTACTCCGCGTTGGCCTGCGCGAAGGAGAACCGGACGTTCATCGGCGTGCTGTAGGGGATCGGCTCGGTGGGGTAGAGCTCGAACGTCCCCTGGGTCCCGCGCACGATCACCCGGCGATGCGGGATGCCATCGGCGTCGGTGATCGCGGTATGGAGACAGGCGACCGCGCGAGGGTACTCCAGGACCACCAGCGTGTTGTCCGCGACGCCGTCGCCACGCGTGCACTTCAGGTAGGGCGTGACCCGCTCGGGACGCCCGAGGACCGCCACGGCGAAGTCGATGAGATGGCCGCCGAAGTTGTACATCGCGCCGCCCCTGAAGGTGGCGATGTAAGCGCGATAGGTGTCGTCGTCGAAGCGGTCCATGGTCATGTCGATCTCGAACACCTCGCCCAGCCAACCCTCACGCAGCGCCCGGCGGCACAGGTTCAGGCCTGGATTCCCACGGTACATGTAGCCCATCTGCAGGACGAGCCCCTTGGCGCGACAGAGCTGGACGATCTCCGCGAAGGGGGCCAGGCTCTGTCCGCCAGGCTTGTCCACATGCATGTGAAAACCGCGTTCAGCGCACCGTAGGGCGGCCCCGGGCAGGTCGGCATTGGTGGTCTCGACAAACACCGCCTCGATGTCGGCCGAACTCAGGAGCTCCTCTTCGGTCATCCATCTCAGGCCTGCATACGGTTGGTGGCTGACGGTGCGGAACTGCCGCGCCGATGGGGACGCGGTGTCATCGACGACGCCGACCAGCTCGAACCAGTCGGTCCGGCGACGCGCCACCTCGATCTTCCCGGAGGCATGCTCGTGGGTGATCCCGAGCTGCGCGACCCTGAGCTTCCTCATCGTAGCTGCCTCCAGTCAAAGACGATCCCCAACGGCGGGTGCGCCTCCCCGGCGAAGCGCTGGTAGACCGCGGGCGCAGACTCCGGCGAGACGACCACCGAGATCAGCGGCCGGACCTCGAGCTTCCCGGCCGCGAGGAACGCGAGCAGCGACCCCGTAGTCGTCAGCGGTACGTCGCGACCCGCGCGGCGAGTTCCCGGGCCTTGTCCTCGGTCGGTGCGCTGGTGGTGATGAAGAGGCCCTTACCGCCGACGGCGTCGAGCAGCGGAATGACCTCGTCGTAGCGCACGCCCACCGCCTGGACCGACTTGCCGGCCGCCAGGATGCGGCGGTAGAGCTCCCAGTGCCGCGGGTGGCCGCCGCTGTCGCCTACGGAGAGGCGGCGTGGGGTCCACTCGATGGCCTCCAGGGGCTCGATGGCCAGCAGCTCGTCCAGGTTCACCAGGCAGTCCTCGCCGTCGAGATGGTAGAGCGCGTAGTCAAGCCAGGCGCACTGCTGGGTCAGGGCCGGGGCCACGAAGCGCCGGAACATGGCCGGACCGAACATGGCACAGGCGTCGCACTGGACCTTGGCCGTCCGGCCGGGGCCCCAGATACTGAAGATGAAACCATTGCCGCCATGGCCATCCCGGACGATCCCGGCAAAAGCATCGAAGGCCGCGAAGAAGGCCTGGTTGACCTCCACCATCTTCTGCTCGACCCACTCCGGGCGGTCCACCAGGTCGAAGAGCAACGTCTGCGGGCCGCGCAGGGCGGAGAGGATATCGATGTTCTCGACGAGATCCGGTGGCATGACCAGCCAGCGGCCATGGCTCTCGCGGGTGGCCAGCTCGACCATGGCCAGGTGCTGCTGGAAGGCCCAGGACTGGCGGTCCAGGCGGATCGGCGGATGGGCTTCGGGCGGATCGGCGATGCAGGGGTCACACCAGACGGTCTCGTTCGACAGGCGCAGCCCGCAGCCGAGGTAGGCCCCCAGGTCCCCGGCCGCGCTGATACAGGGGAAGAGGGGGAAGGCATCGCCGCCGTAGTAGCACCGCGACATGTGGTACTCGTGGGTCCGCAGGCGCCACTGCGGATCGAACCAGCGCTCCTCGAGGGTCTTCGGCGCCGGGGGCGGCGGCAGGTCGAGAGCCGGGACCACCCGCGGCGCCGTGACCCAGAGGACCAGCCCCTGCTGGCGCCACCAGTCCGTATGATGCTGGCGCGCCGAGGCCCAGTCCTCTTTCCACAGGAGGTCTGTGGGTCTGCTCTGGTCTGCCATGTCTGACTCCTTCCCTGCCCGCGCCGGAACACGAGTACCGGCAACGCTGCCTCAAGACCGGGCACCCGGAGCGCCGCTGGCCAGGGCGGGTGCGGGGCGGTTTCAAGACCGCGGTTCGCAGGGCGGCGTACCTGTGCCTGCATCTGTAGGTCCCCACTCCGATGGGGACCCCTGGGGCCGGACGGGTTCCGGCCCCACAGTCGCCAGACCGGCCGCGGTTTCCCGGAACCGCCCTGGGGCGGGGGCCCCGAGCCGCGCGCCGTGCCCCTGGCCGTAGTACAGTAGACCCAACCCTCTGGACGCGGGGTCCGCTCTCGCGCTCTCGCCGGCGGCCCGAGGCCGCCCCGACGGACCACGTCCAGTCAGTGCACCATAGCACGGCGGGCATCCATGCGCATTGCGGTGACAGGGGCATTCGGCTACTCGGGCCGCTACATCGCCGAGCACCTCCTGGCGGACGGCCACACCGTCGTCACGCTCACGAACTCCCCGCAGCGCAGCAGCCCGCTCCAAGGGCGGGTTGAGGTCTTGCCGCTGGGCTTCGGCGACCCGGCCGGACTGGCAGAGTCTCTCCGTGGGGCGGAGGTGCTGGTCAACACGTACTGGGTGCGGTTCGAGCACGCCCGCTTCGGGCACGGGGAGGCGGTGCGCAACACGAAGACGCTTTTTGCCGCCGCGCGGACCGCCGGGGTGCGCCGGGTCGTCCATATCAGCATCACCAACCCTGACGCGAACTCGCCGCTGCCGTACTTCCGCGGCAAGGCTGAGCTGGAGGCCGAACTGAGGGGGCTTGGTCCGTCCTACTGCATCCTGCGGCCGGCCGTGCTCTTCGGCCGGGAGGACGTCCTGGTCAACAACATCGCCTGGTCACTGCGGCACATGCCCGTGTTCGGGGTCTTCGGCAATGGCCGTTACCGGCTGCAGCCCATGCACGTCGAGGACCTGGCCGCGGCCGTCGTGGCGAGAGCCAGCCGCGACGACAACGAGGCCATTGAGGCGATCGGCCCGGAGACCTTCACCTACCGCGGCCTGGCGGAGACGGTCCGCCAGGCCCTGGGCCTGCGCCGGCTCATCCTGCCGGTGCCGCCATGGGCGGGCTACCTGACCTGTCGGATACTGGGCCTGCTGCTGCGCGACATCATCATCACCCGGGATGAAATCCGCGGCCTGATGGCAGAGCGGCTCTACGTGGATGCCCCGGCGCTGGGAACCACCCGGCTCACGGACTGGGTCCGGGCCAACCGGGATAGCCTCGGGCGACGCTACGCCAACGACCTGGCGCGCCGCCTGGACCGCCAGGCGGGCTACGGGCCTGGCGCGTGACCTGGAACTGGCCGAGGACCCGCCCGGCAGCCCGGGGGGAGAACCAGCGCGCAGACGCGCTCCGGTTGCAGGCCACGGTCTGCTCACGGTGGTTCCCCGGCGGCACCCGGCGTGTCCGCGTTCACCCCGGCGCAGCTTGTTCCCAGCCGCAGAGAGCCTACCTTTGTGGTTGTGCGGGGTGCGCGCGAAAGGGCACCGGGCGGTACCCCATAGGCGCTGGCTTGAGCGGCACTAGCGAATAAGGAGACCATGCCATGGCAGACGAATCCCTGATTGCGGTGTTTGTCGATTTCGAGAACCTGGCTATCGGCGTCAGCGACATGAAGCCGAAGCCTGGGGAGTTCAAGGTCGAGCTCGTGCTCAAACGCCTGCTCGAGAAGGGCCGCATCGTGTTCAAACGGGCCTACTGCGACTGGAGCAACTACCAGGGCATTGTGCGCGAGTTCCACTCCAAGGGCATCGAGTTGCTCGACATCCCCCGCAGACGGACCAGCGGCAAGAATAGCGCCGATATCCATATGGTCGTGGACGCCATGGACCTGTGCAACTCAAAGACGCATATCGATACCTTCGCCCTGCTCTCCGGCGACAGCGACTTCTCGCCGCTGGTCTCGAAGCTCAAGGAGAACCGCAAGCGGGTCATCGGCTGCGGCGTGCGGACGTCCACCTCGGACCTGCTCGTGTCAGGCTGCGATGAGTTCATCTTCTACGATGACCTGGTGGCAGCGGCCCGGCGCTCGGAGGAGCATCGGCGGCCAGGCCGACGGAGCGAGGATGGCAAGGACACGGCCATCGACCAGCTCCTCGATATCGTGCGCTCCCTCGCCGACGAGTACGACCCGCTCTGGGGCTCCATCGTCAAACAGGCCATCCGGCGCGTGAACCCGGGCTTCAACGAATCGCAGTTTGGCTACGACAGTTTCTGGGCCCTGGTCAAGGACGCCCAGGACCGCGGCCTGATCGACGTCGAGTACGATGAGTCCCGCGGCAACTGCAAGATCCGGCTCAGGGACCGGGGACGGCAGTAGGCGAGGACGCGCTCACGGTCCCACCGGGATGATCCCCGACCGCGATGGCGATGCCATGCCCTCGCCCAGGTAGAACCCGGGGTGGGGCGGCTGGTTGTAGCCGGCGTTCTGCCAGGCGATGCTGAGCCGGTACTGGGGGTCGTGCATCAGGGTCGGCAGGCGCTGGCGGGCCGGAAGGGTCGTGGTGTAGAGGCGCAGGCTGCGGTTATCGGCGGTCCGCCAGAGGACCTCCTCGCGCCAGTCCCCGAGGATATCCGCCTGCAGGCAGGGCGTCGCCTTGGTGCTGTTGTTGGCGGCGCAGCCCTCGGCGCTGAGCAGGACCGGTCCGCCATACTTGGTGATGGTCGTGCCGTCGAGCAGTTCCCGCAGCAGGTCGCCATCCCACCAGACGACGAAGTTGATCGGCCGGGGTGCCGGGCCGATCTCGACCCCCTTGCAGGTCAGCAACGGACAGCCGGCGGCCCCCCAGACCTCGCAGCCCCGAGACTCAGCCAGGAGGTCACCGGCACAGGCCCGACCCATGTCCCTGCTGGCCCGACGCTGAAACAGCACCTCGCCGGTGCGCGCATCGCGCAGCGTGGCGCCCTGGCCGCCGGACTCGTGGCACTGCCAGATCTCAAGCCCGGGCCGGTCGGGGTCCAGGTCGGTCACGTGCAAGGCATCGCCATGGCCGAGACCGGTGGTGTACAGGCCGTGACCGTCGTCGTCAAGGGTGCAGGACCCATAGACGATCTCGTCGCGGCCGTCGGCATCGACGTCAGCCACGCTCAGGCTATGGGTCCCCTGCCCGGCATAGGCCGCATGGCCCGGGGTCCCATCGGCGCTGTCGAAGACCCAGCGTTGGGTCAGGCGGCCGTCGCGCCAGTCCCAGGCAGCCAGGACGGACCGCGTGTAGTAGCCGCGGCACATGACCAGGCTCGGCCGGACACCATCGAGGTAGGCGGCGCAGGCCAGGTAGCGCTCCGAGCGGTTGCCGTAGTCGTCGCCCCAGACCTCCTTGATCTGCTGCGGGCTGGGGGCGAGCGGGTGGGTTGGGTGGCGTGGCGGGATGTAGGCAGTGGTGGCCAGCGCTCTGCCCGTCTGTCCGTCGAAGACCGTGAGGAACTCGGGGCCGCGCAGGATGACCCCGCGGTCATTGCGCCAGTCGGCCTGGGGGTCGCCGAGCACGGCGCCCTGGCCGTCCACCGTGCCGTCGGCCGTGCGACAGGCCATCTCCGCCCGGCCGTCGCCATCGAGGTCATAGACTACGAACGGGGTGTAGTGAGGACCTTCGCGCACGTTCCGGCCGAGGTTGACGCGCCAGAGCCTGGTCCCATCGAGTCGATAGGCGTCGAAGATGGGCTCGGTCCTAGGCCCATCGGCACCGACATCGCCGCCCTTGCCCACCAGGTGGACGACGACCTCGTAGCGGCCATCGCCATCGAGGTCGCCGACGGAGGCGTCGTTGGGATGGTAGCCATCCGGGGTCTGCACCGGAATGGAGAGATAGGGGACGCGCGGCGGCGCCGCCGGCAGGGCGAACGCGCCCTCGTCCGGCAACTCCGTGCCGGCCAGTACCGGCCTCACCCGGTATACCACGGGCGCCGAGAGGTCGGCCTGGCGGTCGAGATAGTCGGTGGTGACCGCCAACGGCGTCTCGTTCAGTCGCTGCGACGGCTGCCCCGGCCCGCCACGATAGAGGTTGAAGGCAACCCCCTCGGGATCCGTTGCCAGCAACCGCCAGCCGACGTAGACGCTGCCGTCCGCCTGGGGCACAGCCACCACGCCGCGGTCGAGACGCTCCATCACTCGCGGGGCCAGAACGGCAATGGCCGGGACCAGGCCGGCCCACAGAACCAGCACCCCAACGGCGATCCCACGCAGACCGAGGCGCATGGCTGCCTCCACGCGTTGAGCCCAGGCGCACCACGCGGCCCGGCACCAGGCCTGGACTGGCGGCTCGCCCGTCCTCATAGTATAGGAGAGAAGCGGGCTTCCGGCACGCGCGCCTGGCAGCCGTGCGTCTACACCTCACGAACCCAAGGCAATACCATGACACAGCGAGCGCTGGTCCTGGCCGTCTGCGTCGCCATGGTTGCGGGTCGGGCGGCCGACGATCTGACGACGGCGGCGTCCTGGATCTGGTTCCCCGAACGCCCCGGCGTGGAGGGCGCCGGCCAGACGCGCTGCCTGCGCCGATCCCTGCCCCTTGACCAGGCCCCGCGGGAAGCCTGGATGCGCGTGCTGGCAGACGACGCCGTGACGGTCCTCGTCAACGGCCAGCCGGCGCCGACGCCGACGCAGAGCGGACCCGCCGGCAGTCGCTACGACCTCAGGGAAGCACTGCAGGTCGGTGAGAACGTGCTCGCCTTCAGCGTCACGAACTCGGGTGGACCGGGTGGACTCATCGTCACCGGCGAGGTGCACCTGCCCGGAGGCGCGGTCGTGCCGATCCGCTCGGACCCCTCTTTCCGCACGGCGCGGGAACCGGTCGAGGGCTGGGAGAAGCCCGGCTTCGACGACTCCGCCTGGCTGCCTGCAGCCGTGGTCGGGAGTGCCTTTACGGCGCCCTGGTACCAGCATCCCGCGTTCGACCTGACGCCCTACATCGGCCCCGGCGAGCTCGAACGCTGGGAGGCCGCCCGGGCTGGTATCGTGGCCCTACCCGCTGGTCTCAACGAAGAGGCCCCCGCCCGAGCCACCATCGGGGTCGTCAATGGCACGGCAGCCCTGACCATCGGCGGGACCCCGCGGCCGGCGCTGCTGTACCGGGGCACGGTGGATCCGTTCTCGGCCTATGGCCGGCGGCAGTTGGGCCTGTTCCGCGATGCCGGCGTGCACCTGTATGCGCCCTACCTGTCGCTGGCCGGGGCCTGGCGTGATGGTCCTGAACGCTTCCGGGTGCTTGACGACACGGTGCGGGCCTACCTGTCGGTGGACCCGGAGGCCTACCTGGTCCTGCTGCTCTCGCTGGTGCCGCCGAACGAGTGGATGGACGAGCACCCGGACGAGTTGGTGCGTTACGCCATGGGGGATGACTACAACTCCCAGGACGAATCCGGCCGCGTCCGGCGGCCCTCGCTCGCCTCCGAGGCCTGGCGCCGGGACGCCCTGGCGGTCTGGGAAGCCGCCGTCCAGCACCTGGAGAGCCAGCCCTGGGGCAAGCGCGTGATCGGGTACCACCCCTGCTACGGCATCTACGCCGAGTGGCACTACTACGGCAGTTGGACCCAGCAGATGCCCGACACCGGTCCAGCCATGACGGGCGCGTTCCGGCAGTGGCTGCGCCAACGGTACGGCACCGACGCCGCCTTGCGGGCGGCCTGGAGCGATCCGGCCGCCAGCCTGGCGACGGCGACGGTCCCGGGCGCCGCGCCACGCCAGGCCGCGGACCGGCTGGACCTGCGCGACCCTGCGCGTCGGGGTTGGGTCATGGACTACTACCGCTGCCAGCAGGCCGCGACGGCCGACGCCCTGGAGAGCTTCTGCCGCGCCGCCAAGCAGGCCACGGGCAACCGCATCCTCTGCGGGGCGTTCTACGGCTACTTCCAAGGGGTCCCGCCGCAGACCCAGGGCGGGCACCTCGAGCTCGAGCGGCTCCTGCGATCCCCCTCTGTCGATTACTTCACCGCACCCTATGACTACAGCCACCGCACCATGGGCGATGACGGCCGGACGCGTGCCGTGCTCGATGCCTTCCCCGCGGCCGGCAAAGTGCACCTCATCGAGGCAGATACCCGCACCCACCTCCACCCGCTGGAGGAGTACGGCCGCCTTGCCGACACCCGACAGTCCCTGGCCGCCATCCGGCGCGAGATGGCCACCGCCCTCACCCACGGCGCGGCGCTGTGGTGGTGCGACTTCGGGGCGGACGGCGGCGGCGGCTGGTACGACCAGCCCGAGTTGATCGCGGAGGTGGGCCGGCTGGTCGCCCTGGCGTCGGAACGCCTGCGGACCCCGCACCGCCGCGTGTCGCAGGTGGTGGTCGCCTCCGACCTGGCCAGTTGCTACGGCCTCCCCGACAGCGCCGCCATGCGGACGCACTATCGGCTCGTCGACGGCCTCACCACGGAGCTTTACCACACCGGCGCGCCCTTCGACTCGGTGCTGGTGTCGCAGCTCGCGGACCTGGACCTGAGCGCCTGCCGGATGCTGGTGCTGGTCAACCCGCTGACCGTGCCGCCGCCCCTGCGCGAGGTCCTGAAGAGCCTGGCCCGGGAGCGCACGGTGCTCTGGTTCTGGGCCCCGGGCATCAGCGACGGCCAGCGCCTCGACCCCGCGCTGGTGGCAGACCTCACCGGCCTCGGCCTGGCACCCGAGACGACCACCGCCGCCCTGGTCGCCTGCGAGCCGGGAGCTCCCCTGATGGGCGAGGTGCCGGCGGTCACCCGCTGGACCCTCGTACCACGCCAAAGCCAGCCGGCCGAGGGCTTCCTGGCCCCCGAACGCTGGTACAACCCTCGCGATGACCAGACCATGGCCAAGCACTACCGCGCCTTCGCCTGGCAGGCCGAGGACGACCACCTGCGCTGGGACACGGCCACCAGCGATGCCTGGACGGACATCCACCTGCGCACCACCGTGGTCACGCCGTGCGACGGCTTCGCCCTGACCGCCTGGGGAGAGCTGGGCGCGGTGGGAGCTGCCTTGCGGCTGGTCATCAAGGATGCCGACGGCGCTGAGTTCGCGGCCGAGGCGGTCCCGGTACCGGCGGCGGCGGCGACCTTCGTGTTCCCGCTGGCCTCGTTCGTACGCGCGCCGTGGAGTCAGGCGCCAGCCGTTGTCCCGCGGTTCCCGCTCAGCGGCGCCAAGTTCGTCCTCAATGGGCTCAGCGGAGCCGAACCAGTCCGCCTGTTCCTCAAGGGCTTCGCCTGGGTGATGGGGGACGTTCGCCGGACCGACGTAGGGCAGTACGGGGAGGCCGGTGAGTCCTGCACGGTGCTGACCATCGGCGAACCGCAGGCGACGGTCCTGGGCCGGACCGCGGGGACCCGGGCGGTCGTGGTGGCGAGCCGCGGCGCGGCCGGACGGCGACAGGTCTTCTCGACCGTGCCGTTCATCCGGCGCGAAGTCCTGGCGGCCCTCATGGACGAGGCCGGCGTCCACCGCTACGTCCTGACGCCGGAGGTGGTCGTGCGCGTAGACTCTGGGCTGCTGGCGCTGCACAGCCGGACGGGGGGCGCCGTGGAACTGAGGCTCCCCCAGGCAGCGGCCCTGCGCGACGCCCTGACCGGAGGGGCCATGGGACGAGGGTCGGCCATCCGCCTCGAACTCCCGCCGGACTCGACCACCCTCCTGCGCACGGACTAGGCCTCCTCGACCTGGACCCGTCCGGCCGCCAGACCGCGTGTGTGATCCCACGTTTTTTCGCTTGTGTGGTGCCAGGGGCCCCTCGTATAATGTCCGCAGTTTCAGAGAAGGCGTCCATGGCAACTGGGTGAGAAGACAAGGCCCTTCCCCCCAGGAAAGGACAAGGGACCCGGAGTCAACGTCAGCCAGAGACGCGAAAACAAGAACAGGGCCAGGACCGCGGACAACGAGGAAAGAAGGAGCTCCCCATGCAGAAACGGACGAAGTTCACTCTGATCGAACTGCTGGTCGTCATCGCGATCATCGCGATCCTGGCCGGAATGTTGCTGCCTGCCCTGAGCCAGGCTCGTGAGAAGGCCCGCCGCATCAACTGCCAGAGCAATCTGAAACAGGTCGGCGTGGCGCTGAAGCTGTACGCGCACGACTACACCGAGACCTTCCCCGAGAGCGACAACGTCACCGGCATGAACCGCCTCTATGAGAATGACTACCTCACCACCACCCGCGTCTACATCTGCCCGAGCACCAAGGATGTTGCCGGGACGGCCGGGCTTGCCCAGCTCCTGGCCGTGAACGTGAGCTACCAGTTCGCGGGCGGGCTGACCGAGGACTCCTGCGGTACGGACACCGGTATCGCCATCGACGACTTCAACAACACCATGGGCACGGCCGGCAACACCTCCAACCATGCCAAGTACGGCAACGTGCTGTTTGGCGATGGCCACGTGAAGGGCTTCGCGGGTGCCGACTGGAACAGCGGCGCGAACCACCGCCAGGACAAGTTCGACGGCTCGTTCATTCCGTGACCGTAGTGACGGTCTGACCGCTCAGGCGCCTGACACCGCCAAGGCAGAGCGACGTCAGTCCTGAGTCCCAAGGATAGCCCCGGCTGCCTGACCGCAGTCCGGGGCTTCCCATTTCCGGGGCCGGCCGGGACCCCGGTGGGCCATCGCCAACAGCCCGGCGCGAAACGGGGTGTGACACTGGAACGGCCGCGGCCACAGGGGCAGACGGCCCCCGCGGCCAGTGCCCCCGCGGCCGCGGGACCGTGGGCGCTCCACGGCGGGACCCCGGAGCCGGAGCAGATCGCGGGGCCGATGACAGGGCGGCTTCTCCGCAGGCCGCCGCGCGGGTGCGTAGACGCGCGCCTCCAGACCGTTGGGGGCCCCCGGCGGGTGGCGGGAAGCCTGGCTAGCAGGCGCCCAGGAGCGGCAGCCCCCCCAGCAGCGGGTCCTGCCAGGGACGCCGGCGGTACCTGCGCTTGGCGTGCTCCACCATGAGGGCATGGAACTCCTGGTAGACGCGGCCGTCCCGGGGCAGGCCCGCCACGCAGAGTGCCTTGGCGTCGTCATAGGAGACGCCCGTCGCCAGACACCCCCGGGCGCTGAGGATCCGCAGGGTGTAGGCGTCGATGACCATCTCGAGCTGGCCGTAGGCGTAGAGCCGGATGCTGTCGGCCGTCTCGGGCCCGATACCCCAGATGGCCAGCAGCTCGTCGCGGTCCGGCGTGCGGCCACCGAAACCGGCATAGGCCCGGCTCAGTTCCCGCAACTTGCGGGTCTTGACCCTGAAGTAACCGCTCGGCCGTATGGCCTCTTCCAGGTCGCTGTCGGCCCGTTGCAGGATGCCGGCTGGCGAAAGGGCGCCCAGGTCGCCCAGGCGCCGCAGGGCCTTCTCGACATTGGGCCAGGCGGTGTTCTGGGTCAGCACGGCACCGACGCAGATCTCAAAGCGCTGGGCGTCCGTTCGGGGGTAGGTGTAGTCGCCGCGGTGGTAGCCCTGCAAGGTGCCGGATGAGGTGGGGTTGCTTTCGTGGACGTCGAGGAGGGGCCACCAGCCCTGAGGACCATAGGCAGCCAGGAGCGTGTCGTACGCCGCCTGCAGCCGCGGCGGGCGCCTCACGCGCGGGCCCCCGCTGCCGCGCCGCTGTCCATAAAGCGGCAGATGGCCTCGCCGAAGGGCGGTCGAAGGATGCCCTTCTCGGTGACGATGCCGGCGATGAGTTCGGCCGGAGTGACGTCAAAGGCCGGGTTCCAGGCCTTCACCTCGGCAGGGGCCGTGGCCAGGCCGAACCCGCGGCGGATCTCGTCGGCAGAGCGCTCCTCGATGGGAATGCCGGAACCATCGGCGAGGCGGAGGTCGATGGTGGAGTACGGCGCGGCCACGTAGAAGGGCACCCCATGGTGGCGGGCCAGCACGGCCAGGCCGTAGGTGCCGATCTTGTTGGCCGTGTCCCCGTTGGCGGCGATGCGGTCTGCGCCGACGATGGCGAAGCCCACCGGGGCCTGGCGCATGAGGGCGCCCGCCATGTTGTCGCAGATCACGGTCACCTCCACGCCGGCCTGGCGCAGCTCCCAGGCGGTCAGACGGGCCCCCTGCAGCAGGGGCCTCGTCTCGTCAGCGAAGACGCGCGGGGCCAGCCCAGCCGCCTGGGCCTCGTAAATGGGCGCCAGGGCAGTACCCACGCCACTGGTAGCCAGCCCGCCGGCGTTGCAGTGCGTGATGACCCGCAGGCCGCGCTGCCCGCTGAATAGCCCCAGGCCATGCCTGCCGATGGCTTGGCAGAGCCTCAGGTCCTCTTCGTAGATGGCCTGTGCCTCCGCCGCCAGCACGCGCTTCATGGCGGCCGCCGAAGGACCCCGCCCGGCGGCGTCTGCCAGGACCCGCAGGCAACGGTCGATGGCCCAGCTCAGATTGACGGCGGTCGGCCGTGCGGACGCGAGCCGCGCCCCCACGCGCCTGGCCTCGGCCACAAACTCGGCCCCGGAGGCAGCCGGACTGTGCTGGCAGACCGCGGCCAGCCCAAACGCGGCGGCACAGCCGATGGCGGGGGCCCCGCGCACAACCAGGCGGCAGATGGCATCCCGGATGGCCTCGAGGTCGTCGAGCTCCACATAGACCCGTTGGCCGGGTAGCCGGGTCTGGTCAATGAGGCGCAGTTTGCCCGGCAGCAACTCGGGTCCCAGCCGTTTCCAGGTGACAGGATCGACCATGGTCACTGACTCCGTGCTGTGTACCGGTCCGGACTCCCCAAGGCCTACGGGGCTTCCGCCGCCACCCGGGCGGCGCAGGGGACCCATGGGTTGCCCGGGGCGCCTGGGCACCGGGCCCGTGTGCAGGTCCCTCAACTCGGCCATCCCGCGTCCCCAAGAACGGTCAGCTCGATGCGGGAGGCCTCCGCCGCACGGTGGTAGAGACGGTTCTCGACCGGCCGGCAGCAGCGCTCCGTACCGATGGCTTCGCCAGTATTGGGGTTGCGCTCGAACCTGGGGTAGTTGCTGCTGGAGATGTCGACGCGAAGGCCGTGTCCCGCCTCGATCCGGACGGCGGTCGGGTACAGCTCGAAGGACAGCTCGGCCACGTTCCCTGGCGGCAGGAGTTCCTCATGCTCGTAGCCGTGCCGGAAGCGCAGCCGGGCGATACTGTCGGTGAGATTGAGGGCCACGCCAGCGGGGTAGTCGGCGCCGGGGGGTATCACCTCGATGAGCTTGGCCGTGAAGTCCGTATCGGGTCCGGCGCTCGCGACAAACAGCCTCGCCCGCACCGGCCCCGCCAGCTCCACGGCGGACCGCAGGGGCGCCGTCTGGAAACAGAGCACGTCGGCCCGCGCCGCCAGGGGCAACCGCGGCCGGCCAGGGGTGAACCGGGGGTCGCAGGACTGGTCGAAACCGCCGGCAGGGAGCGGCATGGCGGACAGGTTCCCGCCGAGCGTGGGAACGGGCGCCGCGGGGTCATAGGTGAAGACGGTCACACCGGGGTCGCCCGCGCCCGGCGGCCTGGTCAGGAGCTGGCCGCTGCCGTGCAGGTAGAGCACCGCCGGCCGGGCCCCGGGCGGGGGCCAGGCTGACGCCGTGCGCCAGGAACCGGAGCGCCAGACGGGCGCCGGGCCGGGCATCGGCAGGTCGCGGGGGGTGCTGCCGCCCATCATGAAGTAGCGCACGGGCGGCTCCTGCTCGAGACCCGTCTTCAGCCCTTTCAGCCAGTGGTCGAACCACCGCAGCCGCACGGCCTCGAAGTCCAGGGCCGCCGCGGCGGAGAACAGACAATCCCCGGCGTCCCGGAGCCCGACCCCGCCATGGTGCCAGGGCCCCATGAGCAGGTGCACCGCCCGGCGCTGGCGGCGGCTCATCTCGACGAAGTTCTCGAGGGTGCCACGGGTATACGTATCGTACCAGCCGCCGACATACAGCGTGGGCACATCCGCGTGGTCCCCGTAGTGGGCCCGGGGCCCAAATCCAGGCTGGCGCCAGAAGGCGTCGTAGCAGGCGTGCGTCTGGATATCGATGGCCCATTGCTCGTAGGCCGGGACCAGGGCCAGTGGCGTCGAGCCCTTGCGGATCGGTCCGGCCTTGAGATAGTCCCAGACGTTCGCGGAGGCGGCCTCCAGCACCCGTCGCAAGCCCGCGTCCGCCGCCGCCTCGCGACTGGTGGCGGCCATGCTGAAGGCGTAGACCAGGAAACGCAGCTCCAGCACCCCGTTGTGACGCATGGAGCTATGGTAGAAACTCGACGGACCAAACTCGACCACCATCGCGCTCAGGTGCGGCGGGGCCAGGCAGGCAAGGGCGCTCTGCGCGGCCGCGCAATAGGAGGCCCCCAGGGTGCCCACCCGCCCATCGCACCCCTCGCGCTGGGCCAGCCATTCCACCGCGTCGAAGCCGTCACGGTCCTCGCCGGCAAAGGCGTAGAACGTCCCGCCGGAGGCACACCGACCACGGACATCCTGGGCCGCAAAGACGTAGCCATGCCGGGCATAGTACTCGCCGGTGGCGGCATTGCCGCTCTTGTCATAGGGCGTCCGCAGCAGGACGACGGGCAGTGGGCCGCGAGCCCGGACGCAATCCCGGGCGGGGAAGTAGAGATCGGTGGCCAGCGACAGGCCATCGCGCATCGGCACCGGCACATCCCGGGCAACCATCACCTCGAACTCGGCCGGAGAACTCGGTTCGCCAGACGCCATGGGTATCCTTTCCTCCCGGTGATGCCGACCGTCATGGGGCGACGGGGGCCCGCCCCCGGGCGTCGGGGAATGTGGCCTGCGGGCTGCGCCTGTCAACCGAGGGCCGAGCCCGGCCACAGGGCGACCCCGGCGGCCTGGAGTGCCCGCCGCAGTGCCAGCACGGCGATCTCCTTGGCCTTCGCCTCGACGTCCACGGTCGCGGCCAAGCCCTGCCAGCAGGCCGGGAAGTCCCCGATATCGATGGTGTCGGCATGGAAGCACGGGGCCGGGCCGCCCCAGCCGTCCCGGGGACTGGAGAGGTGGAAGAGCGGCTCCCTGCCGCACCAGGTGCCGAGCGCCGCGGCGGTGGCAGCCTCGACATCGAGGCCGTCCCTGAGGCAACGGTGGTGGTGCACGTCGTAGACCAGGGGGATGCCGGCAGAACGGCACACTGGCAGGAGCTCCGCAGGAGGGTAGACGCGGTCGTCATTCTCCAGCGTCAGCCGGGTACGCACGGCCGCAGGCAGGGAGCGGAGGGTACGGTCGAGGCGGTCGAGGGCGGCCGCGCGGCTGTCGTAGGCCCCTCCGCCATGGAGGTTGATCACGTCCGCGCCGATCCACGCGGCCACCTCGGCCTGGTAACAGAGCTCTGCCACCGACCGCTCGCGCACCCCCACGTCGGGCGACGACAGGACCACGAACTGGTCCGGGTGAAAGGACAGGCGCAGGCCCCGTTCCGAAGCCAGGCGCCCGCAGGTGCGGAAGGCGGCCACCAGGCACTCCGAGTCCGGTAGCTCCTCGATCCTGTAGCCGACCTCGGGATGCGTCTTCAGGGGCAGGATCTGGCTGTTGACCCGGAAAGCCCCGATGCGCTGGCTGTGGCAGTAGTCGATCGCCTGGGCCAGGGCCGCGGCGTTGTGCCGGCAGATCCCCGCCAGCCGGCGGCACTGCTCAGCGCGGGAACTGCCCTTCAGGGAGGCCGCCGTGGCCCGGCGGAAGGTGATGGGCTGCTCCATGAACTGACAGCATAGTCCCAGACGGATCATGCACACCTCGGAGTCGCCGCAGGGGGGTATCACGGGGCACCTGTTCCCGGACCGCGCCGATCCGGCCGGCGGCGGTCTTGCAGGCCCCTGCCCGCTGCATACATTAGCCGCAATGAGTCACA